>Ga0307375_10004239_pt1 | contig 13786 bp, 9 predicted proteins | sample TR1MG_FD_202531 | JGI IMG/M metagenome (GOLD analysis project Ga0307375, IMG submission 202531) | Soil microbial communities from Risofladan, Vaasa, Finland - TR-1 | ecosystem: Environmental > Terrestrial > Soil > Coastal area > Acid sulfate soil | place: Finland: Risofladan, Vaasa | collected...
TGTTGGTATTGCCACAATTACTCCAAACAACGCTGGGGTTAGCACTATTGTATCTCCTTCTGGATCACCACTTCTTTCAAATGTAAAGGTAAACAGTGTTCTTCAATACTCTGATAGTAGTGCTACATTTACAGATCCAATTGCAGTAAGAGTAACAAGTATTGGAACAACTTCTGTCACTGTTGTAGGTGTTCAGACAGTTACCGGCGTATTTGATGGTGCATTACCTACATCAACAACTTTATCTGTTACTGATTTAAAAATAGTTGGCACAAAATTATCTGGATCAACAGCAAATTTGGATTCTGGTGCTCTTTATACTAGAATGCCAAAACAGTTGATTTCTAATGTTGATTTGACTGATGCTCAAATTTCAATCAGAAAAACTTTCACGGTCAACATATCGGGAAATCAATTATCAAGTCCGGTCAGTGCAGGAACAAACGAAACTTTCCTGGCATTTGATGAAGAAAGGTATTCATTAATTAGATCTGATGGAACTACAGAAGAATTAACTTCTGATAGATTTACTTTTACTGATGGCGCAAAAAATCTCCAAATCAACAATTTGGGTAGTGATGACACTGGAGCAACGCTTACAGCATCTTTAAGAAAAACAAAAATAAAAGCAAAAGTAAAGAGAAGAAATAGAGTAAACACTTTAGTTGTTAGCAATAGTAATCTTGAAGGATCTGGAGTTGGATCAACAACACTAAACAATGGTCTTACTTATGGAAACTTCCCATTCGGAACAAGAGTTGAAGATGAGAAAATTTCACTCAATACTCCAGACGTAATTAGAGTTCTTGGAATCTATGAGTCGGTTGATACTTCGGCACCTTCAGCACCCAAAGCAACTGTCACTTCATTAGATGGTCCTACAGGTAAAACTACAGACCTGATAATTGGTGAATTTATTGTCGGAGAAACTTCTGGCGCAAGAGCTGTATATGCAGAAAGACTGTCAGACACTCAAATTACATATACTCCAAGAAATGACATTAATTTCGTTGAAGGGGAGACATTAACTTTTGCAGAGTCGAAGGTAACTTGTGTATTAACGACTTTAGATACTCCAAGTAAACCAATATCTAAAAAATACAAGTTCAATAACGGACAAAAGGCTTCAATCTATGGTCATTCATTCTTGGTAAGAAATCCTGGTGAAAAAGCACCAACGAAGCAACTCAAGATATACTATACAAATGCTTACTATGAAGCAACGGATGATGGTGACATAACCACTAAAAATTCTTATGATTCGTTTGATTATGACTTCGATATTCAATATGTCAACGGTGAAAGAAACACCGATTTAATTGACATAAGACCAAGAGTTTCCAATTATACTGCATCTGCTGGATCAAGATCTCCATTAGAGTTCTTGGGTAGATCTTTTGATGGTAGTGGAAATTCTGCAGCAAACACTTTGGTTTCTGATGAGTCAATCAATGTAGATTTTTCATTCTATCTCGGAAGACTTGATAGAATTTTCTTGACAAAGGATGGAAGATTCCAAGTCCAACAAGGAACCCCATCAGAAAACTTTGAGAAACCTGTTGTAATTGATGATGCATTGGAAATTGGAACAATAAAACTTCCTCCATACCTGTTTAACACTCAAAATGCTTCTTTATCTTTCCTAGATCACAAGAGATATAGGATGTCTGATATCAAACTTCTTGAGGATAGAATCAAGAGTTTGGAATACTATACAACTTTGTCACTTCTTGAAACAAATACAGAATCACTGTTTATTTCCGACTCTGAAGGATTGAACAGATTCAAGTCAGGATTCTTTGTTGATGACTTCACAACTCTCTTACCACAAGAAACAAATGAAGTTATCAAAAATTCTATTGACCTACAAAATAGAGAGTTACGTCCAAGACACTATACCAACTCCATTGATTTAACAGTTGGACCCGTAGAAGGAGTTACAACTGCAACTGATCTGGGATTCACTGAACCCGAAGGAACAAATATAAGACGTTCGAGTGATCTTATTACATTAGACTATACTGAAGTTGAGTGGTTGAAGCAAAACTTTGCCACAAGAACAGAAAGTATTACTCCTTTCCTGGTTAGTTTCTGGCAAGCAACAGTTGCATTGACTCCAGCATCAGATACTTGGGTTGATACTGCAAGAATTGAAGCTAAGATTATTGAAACTGAAGGAAATTATGCAGAGGAGATGGCAAAAGCCACAAGACAATTTGGCGAACCAGATAGACAAAATGGATTCTTCCCCATTGTTTGGAATTCTTGGGAAACTACTTGGACTGGAAGAGAATCTACCACAAAATCTCTTGGAACAAGATCCGTAACTAGATCTGGTGGAGGTGGACAAACAACAGTTGATGGTGGTACAAGGCATCAACAAGGTCCTGGTGGAAGAAGTCGAACAAGATCTTGGACAGAATCTCGCACAACTAGTATTTTAGAAGATTTCCAAACTGATACGTTTAGAACAGGAACGGACAATAGAACTGGATCGAGAACTATTATAACCGAAAGGTTTGATAGAACATCCGTTGGCGATAGAGTTGTAAGTAGAGATGTCATCAACATCATGCGCTCTAGAAACGTACAGTTTGTTGCTAATAAAGTAAAACCACTTACAAGAGTTTATGCTTTCTTCGATGGTAGAGATGTAACCAAATATTGTGTTCCAAAACTTTTGGAAATTGCAATGGTTTCTGGAGTATTCCAAGTTGGTGAGACTGTTGTTGGTAAAATGAGAACCACTGGATTGGGTAATCCAGATATTGCAGATCCAGATATCAGATTTAGAGTTGCACAAGCAAATCATAAAGAAGGTCCATTTAATGCTCCAACTAGAGTATTCACTAACAATCCTTACTTATCTCAACTTTCTCCATCTGCAATTGAAACTTTCTTGGGAACTCCTGGACAGGTTCAAGTTCCTGGACAAGGAAATGTTTTACCAGAAACATATTCATCAACATCAACTGTTTTGAATATTGATACTTATGGACTGTCATTACAAGCTCAAGGAGATTATTATGGATATGTCGCTAAAGACATGATTCTTGTTGGGCAAACAAGTGGTGCCCAGGCAACTATATCTGACTTTAGACTTGTTTCTGATTTAAGTTCTACCTTAATTGGTAGTTTCTATATTCCAAATCCAAATATTGGAGGAAATCCAAAGTTTGAAACTGGAACTAAAACATTTACACTTATCGATAAATCAGATAATGATCAAAATGCTGCATCAACAATAGGTGAGCAAAAATATTCTGCTGCTGGTACTCTTGAGACAGTTCAGGAAAATATCATTTCTACAAGAAATGCTGAAATTCAAATCAGACAAGAATCTGAAAGTAGAGTGGCAAGAGAATTGATCAACTCTAGCAGATCTTCTAATACAATATCTTCAGTAACTACAAATACAACAGTTGTTGAGTGGTATGATCCTCTTGCACAATCATTCCAGGTTCTAGACGAAACTGGAGTGTTCATTACTAGTTGTGATGTATTCTTCCAGACGAAGGACGACATGGATATCCCCATGACGTTCCAAATTCGTACTATGCAGAATGGTGTTCCTACTCAAAAGATTTTACCATTCTCTGAAATCATTAAGGATCCCGATCAAATCAATGTTTCTGCGGATGGAACTGTTGCAACGACATTTACATTTAAGGCTCCTGTATATCTTGAAGGTGGTGGAGAGTATGCAATTTGTCTGGCATCTTGGTCAACCAAGTATAGAGTGTTTATCTCTAGAGTTGGTGAAACTGATCTATTAACAGATGAGTTTATCTCAAACCAACCATACCTTGGATCACTGTTTAAGTCTCAAAATGCTTCTACATGGGATGCAAGTCAGTGGGAAGACTTGAAGTTCACTTTACGTCGTGCTGAATTTGCAACAAATGGAACTGTTGAAATCTACAACCCAATTTTAGGTGAGGGTAATGGACAAGTTCCTATTCTTCAACAAAATCCAATCGTACTAAATTCCAAGAAAATTAGAGTTGGTCTTGGATCAACACTTCAGGATACCCTGGTTCTTGGAAATACCTTCTCTCAAGAAGGATCAAATGCGACTGGAAACTACGTTGGAAATGCAGGATTAGCAACTGGAAACCTCACAATTACTAATGCTGGTGTTGGATATACTCCATCATCTGGAAGTTTGACTTATACAGGTGTTACTCTTACAAACATCACTGGATCTGGGCAGAATCTAACTGCAGATATTACCATCTCTAACGGTGTTGCTGTTGCTGCAACAGTTAATACTTCTGGAACTGGATATCTTGCAGGAGACGTTCTTGGAATAACGACGCTTGGAAATACCACTGCAGGAAGAAATGCTAGATTCTCCGTTGTCTCTATTGCAAGCACAAATGAACTGGTATTTGATAATGTTCAAGGTGACTTCCTGACTGGAGTAGGAAATACACTCAAGTTCACAAACAGTGCAGGAGTTACAACTACCTTAAACAGTGGAGCAGGCGGAAATGTTATTCCGACCACAATCAGAACAGTTGGTGTGAACGATGGTGTACATGTTGTGGTTAATCATAAGAACCATGGTATGCATCATGAGAACAATAGAGTTACAATATCGAATGTTTCTAGTGATATCATTCCAACTAAACTAACTTCACCATATAATTCTGACTCAACTGCCGATATTCTTGTTGCAAGTAGTTCAAACTTTGGAACTTTTGAAAATGTTGGTGTTGGAACAACAAATGCTGGATATCTATTAATTGGTGATGAAGTTATTGAATACACCTCAACTTCTTCTGGAGTAATTGGTGGTATAACTAGAGGTTCTAATCCAAAGAACTATCTGGCAGGCACACCAGTTTACAAGTATGAACTTGGAGGAGTATCTCTCAAGAGAATTAACAAAACTCACCTGTTGAGTGATGTCACTGCTTCTAATCCAATATCATTTGACTCATATAACGTTAAAGTTGACATGAGTTCGGATGGTGTTGATAGAAGTGTTGGAACCAGTTTCCCCATATTGTACTTTAATGAAACAAAATCTGATGGTGGATTCAAAGTTAAAGCAACGCAGAACATGCCATTTGAGGCAATTGTTCCATCAGTTCAAAACGTAACTGTTCCTGGAACTAACGTTACTGCTAGAATTAGAACAACCTCTGGTACAAGTCTTGGTGATGGATCTGGACAATCAACACAGACTCCATTCAACAATGAAGGATTTGAAGATGTTACCTTGAATACAACAAATTATTTGTCATCTCCAAGAATAATTGCATCTAGGGTTAATGAAATTAACAATGCGACTATCTCTGATTTGCCAGGAGATCGCTCCTTTAATATGACTCTCACGCTGCAGTCCAATGATCCTCGCATTAGTCCTATCATTGACACTCAAAGAATGAATGCCCTTTTAGTATCCAATAGAGTTGACAAAGCAATTAGCGACTATGTACAGGACAATAGAGTAAATTCTATCAGTGATGATCCAACTGCATTCCAATATATCTCCAAAGAAAATAATCTTGATTCTCCATCTACTAGCATTAAGTTGATACTATCTGCTCACATTAATCAATATAATGATATTAGAGCTTTCTATGCGATTGGGGAGAGTGAGAACTTTGAACCAATTTTCCAACCATTCCCAGGTTATTCTTCCTTGAATGATGGATCTTCGGATAAGTTTATTTCTCTATCAAATGCATCTGAAGGTTTCTTATCCAATGACTTGACATTCAAAGAATATACTTTTACTGCTGACAACCTTCCTTCGTTTAAGTCATACAGAATCAAACTTGTTGCAACTTCAACGAATCAAGCGTATGCTCCAAGAATTAAAGAACTTCGAACAATCGCTTTAGCATAATATGGAAGAAGTAAAAGTAAAGGGATACTCAAATTTAGTTAGAGATCCCATAACAAATGCAATTATTAATACAAACGCAACTGCCTATGAGGAGTATATTTCTCGTAGGCAGTCTAAAGAGAAAGAGAACCAAAAAGTTCAAAATCTTGAATCTGAAATTGCTAGTATGAAAAATGATTTGGATGAAATTAAATCTTTATTGAGGAGTTTGGCAAATGAATCCCGATGATATTTCTTTAGAAAATTTATCAAAGAACTTTGAATATTTCAAAATGTCTTCCGAAATAGATAAATGTAATGATAATGATACTTTGAAAAATATTGCTAAAGCATTCTGTAAACTTTATTATAAACAACAAGAGACAATGCAAGTTATAGGAATTCCAAATGGCAACTAAAAAAATAACATTTGATCCTGATGCAGATTCAACACCATCTGCAAATTTTACTATTCTTGGAGGTGCAAATTTCCAAGGAGACTTTGAAGTAGTAAGAACTTCAAATTCTGCGTTTAATTTAGAAGGATACTCTGGATCATCTCAAATGACAAAGAGTACTTCTATTGGATCGACTGCTTTTCCTGCCGCAACATTTACAGTTGGATTTACTAGTGCTGCAGATGGTAAAGTTCGTATATCTTTGGCAGGAACGGATACAAAGTCTTTAACAGAAGGTCGCTATGTTTATGATGTTCTTGTAAGTTCTGGAAATACTTTCTACACTTTAGTAAATGGAAATATTCTTGTCAGACCAGGAGTGTCTTCTATAACTTCACTATAAATACTAAAAAGGTAATATATTATAAATGGCACAACCATCTAGCCGATCAGAACTTATTACTTATTGCAAAAGACAACTGGGCGCTCCTGTTCTAGAAATTAACGTAGCTGACGAACAGGTTGAGGATCTTGTTGATGATGCCTTACAGTATTTTCATGAAAGGCACTATGATGGTGTAAGTCAAGTATATTTAAAGTATAAGATAACACAAGCAGATATTGATAGAGGAAGAACCAGAGGAGGTAGTACTCCTGTAGGAATTGTTACAACAACTGCAACTTCTACTATTGTTGGAACAGCAACTACTTTTACTTTTGAAGAAAATAGTAATTATTTACAAATTCCTCCAGCAGTTATTGGTATAAACAAAATATTCAGATTTGACGGTTCTAACACTGCAACCAATAATATGTTTAGTGTAAAATATCAACTGTTTTTGAATGATATTTACTATTGGGGATCAACCGAAATATTAACATATGCAATGACAAAGAGATATCTAGAAGATATAGACTTTTTATTGAATACTGAAAAGCAAATAAGATTTAATCAAAGACAAGATCGATTATATCTTGATATTGACTGGGGAAGTGTGAGTGAAAATGATTATCTAGTTATTGATTGTTATAGATTGTTGGATCCTAATGACTTTACTAGAGTCTATAATGATCCATTCCTAAAAAGATATTTAACTGCTCTTATCAAAAGACAGTGGGGACAGAATCTTATCAAGTTCCAAGGAGTAAAACTTCCAGGTGGAGTTGAGTTGAATGGTCGTCAGATATATGATGATGCAGAAAAAGAATTAGACAAAATTCAGGAGCAAATGTCCAATACATATGAACTTCCCCCTCTTGATATGATTGGGTAAGAACTATGTTAAATCCATTTTTCCAACAAGGTTCTTCTGGGGAACAAAGTCTCGTCCAAGATTTAATTAATGAGCAATTGAGAATGTATGGGGTGGAGGTACACTTCATGCCACGTAAATATGTCACAGAAAATACCATTCTAAGAGAAGTAATAGAATCAAAATTTGATGATGCCTACCCTATAGAAGCCTACGTTGAAAATTATGATGGATATGGAGATACTCCGACACTATTATCAAAATTTGGAATACAGCAGACAAATGAAATAACACTAATAATTTCAAAGGAAAGATTTGAGAGTTATATTTCACCATTAATAAAAAACGAATCTAATATCAAATTATCTACAAGACCAAAAGAGGGAGACTTAATTTATTTCCCACTTGGCGATCGAATATTTGAAATTAAATATGTTGAACACGAAAGACCTTTCTATCAACTACAAAAAAATTATGTCTATGAGTTACGATGTGAACTCTTCCGTATCGAAGATGAAATTATTGATACTGGAGTCGATGCCATCGATAATACTCTAGAGGGAATTGAAGGAGCAGATGGAGACACTATCTTCCAAGGAACAGGTATTCAAAAACTAACCTTGGTTGGCACTGCATCTTCTGCAACTGCTGTTACCACAAAAGTTGACGGTGCTATTAGATTCATTGACATTACAAATAGGGGATCTAATTACACTGTAAGACCAAGGGTTGCAATTTCTTCTGCACCAGCTGGTGGTGTAACTGGTATTGGAACCATACTTACACTTGGAGGAATAGTTGTTTGTTCTGGAGCAGCAAGTCCAGAAGGAAATCAACTTGTAGTTCAAAGTGCACCTTTAGTAAATCCAGGTTCTGGATATACAGTCGCACCAAAAATTCAGTTCTTTACTAATAATGTTGATGGAACAGGGTCTGGTGCAGCAGGAACTTCTATCATTACAAATCATGGTGCTATCGGTGTTGTTACAGTCACTGGAGGGGGTTCAGGATACACCACAGCACCTACAATTACCTTTACTGGTATATCGACAGTCTCAGCTGCTGCAACAGCGGTTGTAAGCGCAGCAGGAACTATTTCAGCAATTTACATTACCAATGCTGGTGCAGGATACACAGAACCACCAACTATTTCTATTGCATCTCCAGGATCTTCTGGATCTGGAGATTTCTCATTCAACGAAACAATAACCGGAGGAACATCTGGAACCACTGCAAGAGTGAGAAAGTGGGATACTTTAACTTCTGAACTTGATATTTATGATGTAGATGGAACATTCTTGAGGGGAGAAACAATCACAGGATCAGTTTCTGGTGCAACTAATACTATTAGAATTGTAACCACAAGTCCAGCAGACGATGGATTTGCGGATAATGATAATTTTGAGACCGAAGCAGATGCAATTCTAGATTTTACAGAACAAAATCCATTCGGAACCCCATAAACATAAATATAGTACACAAGGTATCTAGAAATGTTTGAGTATTTTTATAACGAGATATTGAGGAAAACTATTATTTCCTTTGGTACTCTTTTTAATGGTATAGAAATTCAGCATACGGATAGTTCAGACAACATTACCAGTGTTGTCAAAGTTCCTCTTGCTTATGGACCAACTCAAAAATTTTTAGCAAGACTTGAGCAAACAGCAGATTTAAATAAATCAACAGCAATATCATTGCCAAGAATGTCCTTTGAGTTTACTGGACTTACATATGATCCATCTAGAAAAGTAACAACAACTCAACAATTTACTGTTAAGGATCCAAACACGGAAACCACAACTAAAAAGGTTTTCATGCCAGTTCCATATAACATGCAATTTGAGTTGAGCGTCATGACTAAATTAAATGATGATGCTCTACAAATTGTAGAGCAAATTTTACCGTATTTCCAACCAGCATATAATTTAACAGTTAATTTGGTTGAACCAATAAATGAGAAAAGAGATATTCCAATTATACTAGAGAATATTACAATGCAAGATGATTATGAGGGTGATTATAAAACCAGAAGAGTTCTGTTGTATACTCTCAGATTTACTGCAAAAACGTATCTATTCGGACCAGTAAGTACAGCAACAAAAGATATCATTCGTTCTGCAAAAATCAGTTACCTTGCCGGAACAGACACTACAAATACCGATAGAGATATTACATATACTGTTGTACCAAGAGCAATCAAAAACTATACAGGAACAGTTCTTACAAACTTATCAAAAGATGCTGTTATTGCCGATAGCGTTTTTGAAGTTGAAGATGGAACAACGATCACTGCCAAAACATATATTGACATAGACAATGAAGAACTATTTGTTACTGCCGTTAGCGGCAATAAAATTACTGTTGAAAGAGGGAAGGATGGTACACCGATTGAAGATCATGTTAGAGGTTCAGCAGTTAGATCTATCACGGACAGTGACGATGATTTAATTCCAATGGGAGATGATTTTGGATTTGATGGATTGATAAGTTGAGATGAAAATGACTAAAAAATTTGACGAATTAAATGAGTCTTTCAATGTTTCCAATGACATTGTTACTCCTGAAGTTGTTGATCAAAAAATAGAAAAGATCAGAGAAAAAACGGATGAGGTAACAAAAGACTACGAATATACCAGAGGAAATCTATATTCTCTTATTGAAAAGGGACAAGAAGCAATTAATGGTATTTTGGAATTAGCACAAGAAAGTGAAATGCCAAGAGCATATGAAGTTGCAGGACAACTGATTAAAAATGTTGCTGATGCCACAGATAAATTAATGGATCTTCAGAAGAAATTAAAAGACGTTAATGAAGAGTCTACAAAAGGACCTACTAACGTTACAAATGCATTGTTTGTTGGTTCTACAGCAGAACTTGCCAAACTTTTGAAGAGTGAACGTAAGGAAGAGAATAAATAACTTTGGGAGAGAAATCCCAAAGTACAAATGTTACTCATACCATGTCACACGAAGAGTTACCTTCGATTGAAGAGTTTACTGAAGATTTTAGTAAACTACCATCAGTCGATGATTTTTTAACAGAAGGAGCACTGAAGGAATTACCTTCTGTTGAAGATTTCATTGAAAAAGAACAAGAAGTATTAGTAGAAGCAACGCAAACGATAGAAGATGCTGAAGGAAATTCGTTTGCTGAAATAAAAGATATAATCCCACCGTTTCCAGAATTAATTCGTTTAATTAATGATGTCAGAAGAGATATTCCTGACATCCCAGAAATTAAATATTACGATAAAGAACTAGAAGATTTAACGGAACAAATTAACAGGGTAAGAGAAGAAATACCCGAAGTTAGATACTATGAAGCAGAAATAGAGGCTATCTGTGATCAAATAGACCTCGTAAAACAAGTAGTAGAAAAGAACGCTGCAGATATTCCAGAAATAAAATATTATGATGAGCAGATCAGCGAATTAGAACATCGCCTTGATCTTGTAAGTCAAAATATCACTGAACTTCCAGAACCAAGGTATTACGAGGAGGATCTCGAATCTATTAAGGTAACGATTCAGGAAGTTCAGAATCAAATTCCAACATTCCCCAAGTGGGTCAATGAAGTTAATGAGGTTCCTGATTTTTCTTGGATTGGAAAGACTTTCAGTGTCATTGATGATGACTTTGTTAAAGTTCATGATGCAGTTGAGGGATTAAGAGGTAAAGTTGAATATGATCTTGATCAACTTGCAGAACATTTTGATAAGAAAGAATTTGAAACCAGAACCGAATTTAATGAATTAAGAGAAAGTATCAATAGTAGATTTGATACGGAAAAAGAAAAAATTTGGAAAGAAATCAAAGAGACCTCAATGAGAATGTGGGGTCATCATAAAGAATTTAAAGATGATGATAGAAAGTTAAGAAAACAATTACTTGGAGAATACAATACTCTTAAGCAGACTCTCAAAAAAGATTTAAAAGAAATAAATCAAGAAAGTGTAAAAACAGATGAATTACTTCTTGGATATTTTAACGATCTGAAGAAAGAAATTTCAGAGTTACCTGAAGTAAAGTATTATGATGAGCAAATTGATGACGTAAGAAGTGAATTAAAAGAAGGATTTAAGTCTCTTAAAATTTTAGTTGAAGAGATTAGACAAAAACAAGAAGTTTTAAAAGAAGAGGTCAATAATAGACCCATACAACCAGATCCAAGTGAATCTAATATAGATCCGCTTACACCAACAGATCAAAACTTTGCTACTCATGAAGACCTAGCAAAACACTATAAGTTATTTGTAAACAGAATCCAACAGCAGTTATACACTATTGGTGGCGGTGGTGCTGGATTTATTAAAGATCTTGATGACGTTGAATTTGATCAAACCACTGGAACTGGAAAACTTCTCATCTACGATGGTAGTCAATGGGTAGGTATTGCAAGCACTGCGATTAGTGGTTCTCAAAATTTAAATGAAGTTCTTGGGGGAGGAAACACTTCATCATTGGGAATGAGTGTCGGCGTTGTTACTGCAACCAAACTTCATGTTGGAAGTGGCACTACATTTACAGAAGATTTAGTTGTAACAGGTGATGCCCGTGTAACAGGAATACTTACGATTGGAACTGCAACTATTACATTAGATCCAAACACAAATATTGTTAGAGTTGGTTCTGGTATAACATTAGATGCTTCAAATAATATCATTAGTGTTGGCGGATACAATATTGCAGATTCTTCTGGAAATGCAAATTATGCGGGTATTGTTACTGCATTATCAATAGATGCCACCAGTGCAACTTTTAGTGGAAATGTTTCCGTTGCAGGAACATTAACATATGATGATGTTACCTACCTCGATTCTATTGGAATTGCTACCGCAAGAAGTGGTTTGGAAATAGGATCTGGAAGTATTACTACTATTGTTTCTCTAGGTGCAGCAACAGCTACAACTACAACAACAGATCAATCCAACATTGATACTTTTGATGCTTCTGTGTTTAGGTCAGCACAATATCAAATTCAAATCACTCAAGATTCTTCATATCATGTTACTACACTAAATGTTTTGCATGATGGGTCCACAGTATATTTGAGTGAATTTGGAACGATCAAAACTGGATCGTCTCTTGCAACATTTGATGCAGACATTGATTCTGGAAATGTAAGAGTTAGAGCAACTCCAAGTTCAACATCATCAACAGTCTTTAAAATTTCAAAAACACTCACAAAAGTATAATGAAAACGTTTAAGCAATTCCAAGAGTCTTGGACTAATAAATATAAAAAGAGTATTGACTGTTCTAATCCAAAAGGATTTTCTCAAAAGGCACACTGTGCTGGAAGAGCAAAAAGAGCAAAAGGTGAACAAACTAAATCAAAACCAGTAAAGTGATGAGCGAAAAGAAGGACCACGAATATTCTATGGCAAGAGCACAACTTGCTACGGTAATGAGTGCTGCTAAAAGGCTCCGCTCAAAAATGAAGGGCGAAGGTGAACTTGAAGCATGGGTTCAATCAAAAATTACCAAAGCAGCAGATTATCTTGATTCTGCCGCTGATTATGTTGACAGTGGAGAAATGAATGAAGCAAAGAATGGTCGTTGTCCTGCTGGTCAATATTATTGCTACACCAATAAAGAGTGTAGACCAATACCTAAAGGGTTTATGGTAGATCCTGAAGGTATGCTCCGCAAGGAAAACGGTGCAACTGTTGATGAAGCAAATAAGAGTGGAGACTCTTCTTTGCGCGACTGGTTTGGTAAAAGTAAGTCTTCTGACGGCAAACCTGGTTGGGTTCAACTTGGCGGCAAATACGCAGGAAAACCCTGTGCAAAGCAACCTGGACAAACAACCAAACCAAAATGTGGTTCAAGCAAGATGAAGCGTGCTCTCTCCAAAGATGAGGAGGAAAGAGCATTTCGCCGCAAAAATCGTCAAGATCCAAATCCAGAAAGAAGTGGTAAGGCAATTAACGTCAAGACAGAGGAAACTCAAATGAGATCAGTATCTGAAGTTGCAGACTTTGTAACTCTGCCACTCCAAATTGAAATTCCAAACAATATTAGAGATTTCAATCTTGGGTTAATGTTCCGCGAAAGTTTGGATCAAAACAGTGGTATGCTCTTCATCTTTGATGAAGTAGCAGAACAATCTTTCTATATGAAAGAAACTAAAATTCCTCTGGATATTGCTTTCATCAGAGAGGATGGAACTATTGAAAGCATCAAACAATTAGAACCATTTGACGAAACCCCAGTATCTTCAGAAGGTGAAGTGCTGTGTGCATTGGAAGTAAACCGTGGATGGTTCGCAGAAAATAATGTAGAAGTAGGCGA
>Ga0307375_10004240_pt1 | contig 13786 bp, 14 predicted proteins | sample TR1MG_FD_202531 | JGI IMG/M metagenome (GOLD analysis project Ga0307375, IMG submission 202531) | Soil microbial communities from Risofladan, Vaasa, Finland - TR-1 | ecosystem: Environmental > Terrestrial > Soil > Coastal area > Acid sulfate soil | place: Finland: Risofladan, Vaasa | collected...
CCGCGGACGACAGTTTCCAGAGCCTATTTGCCAAACCCAATCAACCTCACATTGTTGTCACGAGAGGACCGGGTTTATCTCCCCGCAATCACACGGAGGTTCCGAAGGGTAGTTGGCCGCTCACGATGGATGTCGCGTGGAGTTCAGGAAGGTGGCAGCGGGTCAGCTTGCAGATGCCGAGTGGAGCCTCGGTGCCATGGCCGAGGTCCATGACGGATCTTGTTTGTCCGTGAGGCTACCGCGAGACTCGCCAGGACTAGTTGTGCCAGTTGAAGATTGTTCACGCCGGAGCGGGGATCCCTGAACTCTTGGTGGGTCGAGCTTCCATGGGAAGGTTGCTCTTGCGACGCACCGACGTTGGGCCGGCGACTCGAATTTTTTTCGCCGGTTTCGACGCCCCTCCGCGTCGTAGCGTAAGGACATGGTGGGCCCAGAATCGTATGGATCGGAGCCAACGAACCAGTCCCGGCGACCTCCATGGGCGGTTCGTCATCGCCATCCCCGCAACCGGATACTCCGGTCCCTCTCTTGGATCTGGAGCAATCCGATCACGATTGCAGCACCAAGTCAGATTCACAACCGCCGGGCCGACATTCGCCGCTTTCTCGAGCGCCTCAAGCGGCGGCTCTAGACGATCAGTCTGCACCGATGGCCCTGGTAAACGGGTCCGGTCACTGGCACTATGTGATGTAAAGCACACCGCAAGCTCGATGGGACACGGCATCATTTTGGCTGGTTGGACCACGCGGTGGGTCTGGCTTTTCAGTTGCTCGCGCTCGGCAGGGTTCCAATGCCGTTGACGACTGAGATAGGGCCGTAGCTGACGGCCGCCACCGGTGACGTGGTTGCGGCACCAAGGGGCGAAGTCGGCGAAGCCAACACCGTGCTCGACAGCAGTGCTCCGGTGGTCGGGTTGAGCAAGACCTGGAATACACTGTTGCTGCTCGAACCGTCAAGCGGGACGCTCACCAACGAGCCCGTGTTACCAAAGCTGTCGGTAGCGTTCGTCGTCACCGTCGCTCCCGGTAGCTGGGCCAAGATGTCGTACAGCACCGAGCCCAGCTTGGCCGATGCCTCGGGGAGTTGAAGCAGTTGCTGAATGAGGGTCAGCTGCTGGTTGGCGTCGCAGCCGGGGGCCGCGTTGGCGGACGCATCCACTGGACACACCTGCGGCGTACTCGACACCGTGCCATCGGTATTGATCTCACCATTGGCCAGCATCGCCGCGACTTCCTGGGCATTTGCGGGGAGACCGGTCACGTTCCCGCTCTGCTGGTCAGTGGCGAGAGCGAGTGAAACCGGGACACCGTTCACCGTGACCGGCGTGGCGTTCTGGGCGAAGCCCAAGATAACGCCAAGCCCCGAGTAGCCCGACACTGAGGCGGAGTACCCACCGAGTGAGCCGGCAGTGTCACGGTTGGCCGAGTTGCCCATCAACCGGTTCGACGGGTCGAGCAGCGCGCACGGAACGAAGGGCTTGGCTTCGACGACCCACTTGACTTGATCGGCCGGCGTGGCGAAGTGGCTCCCGCCTTCGTTGACCGGCGTCGGCGTGATGATGATCTTGCCGTCGCCATTGGCGTCGGTCCAGCTCTGCATTGTGCCGTCGGAAACGTAGGTGATCCACGGGTTGGTGCCGGTGGCTGTGGGTGCTGAGAACCGACAGGTCATTGTGACCTGCGCCTTCTGGTAGAAGAACTGACCGGCGCCGAGTGAAGGTAACGCCGCTGCAGCGGCGTCAGCAGTGGCGGCCTGGCGGAGCGTGGCCGCTGCGGCGCTCAGGGGCGCAGCGCCCGGCAGAAGACCGACGACGAGAGCAACAGCGGCACCAACACTCACCAGTGAACTGACGCCGACTACACGCCAACGTCGGGTACGTCGGCGAGCCGGCTCCGCGTCGGCCACCACGGCGGCCCACACGCTCTCGCGGCGCGCAGCATTGTGCTGTTCTACTTCGACCGTCAGTGGGTCGAGGGCCCGTAAAAGGTCTTCGACGTTGGTGTTCGGGTTCATCAGTTCTCCTGGGTTGAGGGGTTGGTGGGTTCGGCTATGCCGGCAATGACGTCGAGGCGGCTGAGTGCGCCAGAGAAGCGTTCGAGTGCTCGGTGATAGCGGACGTTGACCGCGTTCACCGACAGTCCGAGCACTTCGGCGATCTCGCTGCGACTGAGGTTCTCCCAGTACACAAGACGTAAGAGCTCGGCGTCGCTTTCTGATAATTGGTTGAATGCTCTGGACACGTCAACGACGTCCCCGACGGGGGCAGCGTCGACGAGGTGCAGGTCATTCAGTTCGACAACCTGGGCCTGGCGGCCCCGGCGACGGTGTTCACTGGCGACTTCGTAACTGGCGATGCGATACAGCCACGCCAGTGACGGGTTCGTCACTGTTGAGAACTTTCGCCAGGCGACCACGAAGGCTGCCGCGATCACGTCATCGTGAGAACTCGGCGCCACTCGACGAGTCACGTAGCGAGAAACCGCCGGGTAGTGCTCGTGATAGAACGCCTCGAACTGAGACCTGGTCGGTGGTCGAGTGCTGTTATTGGGTCGTTGGTCCGTGCTCATGGTTGCAACCTGTTTACGTCCAGAAGAGGGTCAGTTCTTACACATTGATAGTCCCGAAGTGTGAAGGATCGAACGGGAGCCCGTCTTTACATCCTGGCATCCACTACGCGAGCACCAGCATTCGTAACAGTTGATGGGGATGGCACTCCTTGACGCGGCGAGACCCGAGGTCGCGGCGAACGACTTGCCTTACTACTTGACCACTTGAGTCTGACGTGGGCGCGCGGGCGTTCTGGCGCACTCGTCGATGGTAAGTCTGGGCGGGATCTGGACCAGCGGTGCCCAACTGTTTGGACCAAGTTGATTCGCAAGAGTATCCGCCTGCAGATTGCAACGGCGATAACGTTCACCGGGGGAGGGTAAAACCTGTCTACGCACCGTCCACCCATGGGAATTTGCCGATGAACCTCACTCGCAAGTACGTGACGCCAACTGTGGTGATTGCGCTCGCTCTCAGTTTGTCACTCATGTTGTCGAGGCCCGCGTCGGCGACCTCGGCGCCCTTCAAGCACCCCGGCGCCATCGCACTCGATCACCATGGGCATCTGTGGATCGCGAACCAGGACTACTTCGGAATCACCGAGGTTCAGGCCAGTACCGGCAAGGTGGTTCGCCTCATCAACGCCAAAGCGGACGGCTTCATCGATCCGTCAGGTATCGCTGTCTCCGGTAACCATGTGTGGGTGGTGAGTGGCAGTGTCACGCACGCGAACGGCACGAGCAACTACGGGATGGTGAGCGAACTCAACGCCACCACGGGCAACTTGGTGCGAACCGTCAACCTCAAGCAGCACGGGGTCACGGGACTGTCAGCCGTCAGTGCCGACGCCCAGCACGTGTGGGTCACCGCGGACGGTGGCGAACAGGTCGCTGAGTTGTCGAACGCGACCGGCAAGGTCGTGCGCGTCTATCGAGGCCGCCAGAAGTACGTCGAGCCAAGTGGCATCGCCACCGATGGCAGCCACGTCTGGATCCCGAGCCCGGAAAACGGGGCGGGCATGGTGGAACGCAGTGCCGTTACGGGAGACAAGTTGCGCACGATCACGCCCGTGGAAGTGGAGGCGTCGCCGGGGGGAGGCAACAAGGGCCCTATCAATCTCACGCCCCGATTCGTGACGGCTGATGCACACTACGTATGGACGGGCAACGAACAAGGAACGAGCTTCAGGCAGTTGGGTTCCGTTACTCAGATCGGCGTCGCGACCGGCAAGATTGCTCGCACGATCGGCTCGCCCGCTGATCGCTTCTTGGGAAATATCCAAGACATCGTCTCGGACGCAACGCACGTGTGGATCGTTAATGGTTCCGTCTACACCCGCGGAGGTAGGCGAGGTGACTCAGTGACTGAACTAACTGCTTCGAATGGTGCGCTGGTTCGAGTCATACTCCTGCACAACGGCATCTACTCCGATCCCGTTGGGTTGGTGTCGAACGGGGTTGACGTCTGGGTCACTGATCAAGGCGGTGGCGTCGACGGAATCGGCAGTGTGATTGAACTGAACGCGTCGACGGGAGCCGTGGTCCGGGTTATCCGTGCCTAACGAGTGAGCTGGTGAAGAATGGCGGCATCGCTTGATGGTGGGCGGTCTAAATTCTCGAAGCCACGTGGAGACGCTGTTGGAACGTGACGTGGATGCCCGCTGGGAATGACTGAAAATCGACGAAAGTGCCCTCAACGTGTGAGAGTTGACACGCTCAGCCGGTGCAGGGCTGCGGGCCCGTCACCTCGGGCCGACATCACGGGTTAGCAGCCTTGCGTGAGTCCCACCTAACAAATGTCAACGATCAAGGCAGGCACACCGGCCACCTAGGCAGTGGCACATTCAATGAAACGAGCGCTTTGCGCGAGGTCGCCGCGAAGTCCGGGCGCCGCGACGTAGTGCCCACGTCGCCGGCGTCGTTACTCTTCGACGTGTGCGGCGGCACTCGGCATCGATGTACCGCGCGCCAGGAGCCGCAGGGCGGCCGGCGCGAGCGCCTGGTGGGTGAGGAAGACAAACGCCGTCGCACCGATTATGTACACCAACACGATGATCGACGACAGGGTGTCGACGCGAGATCCGCTCGCCCCGAAGACGCCCGGCGCCACGAGCTGGAAGATCAGGTACCCAAGCACCATGGCCGAGATGAGGGTGATGAGCACCGAGATGAAGCTGACTGCGGCTGCGTAACTGCGCATGACCCGCTTGGTCGGACTGGATGGATCAGCTTCGGAATCAGAGAGGGCCAATCCCCGCTGGCGGTGGATCACGTGGGCGCCCCCGCTTACCAGAACCATGAGGAAACCCACTACGACCATTCGCGCAACTGTGTTGGTGCTGGGGGCGTTGGAGCGCATCAGGTTCACTAACGCCTCGACGATGATGATCGAGCCCACGTAGGCGATCCACAGCAAGAGGAACGAGCCGCCGAACAGGTACGCCGCCATCGGCCGCTTGCCCGAGGGGTCCGGGTCCGCTCGGTTGGCGATCACGATGATGACGTACGTCATGATCGAACCCGCGCTGGCAATGAGCAACAGGAACACGATCACAATGAATATCACGCTGCTTCCGAGGATTCCACTTGAAATCAAAGACACGAGGCCCCCTTCAACGAAGACGCGATTGGCCCTCTCGCTATGACCTTAAGTCCGTTCTTGTTCTAGAGATGACCAATCTGGACTTTCTCCGAGTCGGTGAAGCGTTGTAGATCGATCACGTCTCCTGGGACACCAACGTTTTCCTGATGCCTGATTCTCGGCTGGTCGCGCGACGTCGCACGCGCTGTTTCGCATTGATGCAATATACGCAGGGGCTTTGGTACACATGCATGATGCGCATCCCAGCGCGACCCGTGAAGTCTTCAACGCTTTGAAGCAGGGTCTCCATTGAACAATGTCCACTAAACGCCGAACCTTGGACCTACTATCAAGCACGGTACGCATAAGGCAACGAAGAAGACGCGGATAACGCGTGGTGGTACGTGACCTAAGAGTTAGTGCCCTCCCATACAACGCCGAAATTCATCACATTTCCGGGGCCTTCGTAGAAACAGACATTCGTAAGACTCCGTGCAAAGTAATGCGAAGCGGCGAGCGGTTTGGCGTAGCCCTCGACGACGAATCCCCCCGTAGTATGGGGTGAGCAAGTCTTGGCGTGCAGCATCATGCTAGGAAGTCCTCTCACTTCGACGAGTGACTGACCGCGTGCGCCGCTACTCAACGTGACCCTCTTGTTCGTTGCGGGAACGGTAGGAAACGATAACTGACTGACCTTGGTGGCGTTGCCGCGGTAGGTGCCTCGCACGGCCCGAACGGTCGGTCCACCCCTTGGTAGGTGACACACTGGTCCGTGATTTGTGAAGGTCACCGGTGTAAGCACGGTTCCGGCGGGGTAGCCTGCTCCACCCTTGTAGGTTGACCCGATACTTAGCGTGACGTTTGATGCTTGGCACACTGGCGAAGACACTGGCGTCGCCTTCACAACTGACGTTGTAGAACGCGACGAGTGGGCAGCGAGCGGCACGGCAAGCGGTCCCGAGGTGAGGGCGGCGGCCAGGTCGTAGGCGCCACTCTTCGTCATGGCGAGGAGATCCATCTGACCATCGAACGAACTGAACGAAGAGTTGGTGGGCTGAATCAACGGCGCTTCGACGATGACGCCATTAAGGTCAATAGCGAGTTGACGATGGAAGTACTGAGCAGCCACCTCGTCCCAGAGTTGGGATTCCTTCGGGTTAAGACGGAGGTTAATCATCCAGCCGCCCGACATCGGTGCGTATTTGACAACCGTGGCGGACGCAACCTTTGACGAGAGCGTGAGGAGCGTCGGACCGACCAGGTAGCGCTGGGTCGCACCCGTGCCGCTGTTCAGTACCGGCAGGAGAGCTGAAGCATTGGGGGACGCAGCGTCCTGCGCGGCGGTGGTCGTCGCGTACGCCGACAAAGCCGGGTCCGGTTCGGTCGTGGGCATCGTGAATCCAGCCGCCGATGCGTCGTTCGGAGTCGCCGTGGGCGCCGAGTACTGCGGGCCCGAGCACGTCGTGGGTAGCGGGCTCGTGGAACCGGGTCCGCTTTGGACGCCCGCGTAACATGTCACCGAACGGATGAGGAGTTCCGGCGATGAGGTGAGGAACGAGGTGGGGCTGGCGAGGTCCTTCGGACCGTTGGTGACGACCAGGGCTCCGTGCACTACCTTCACGATGGCGTTCGGGAAGCCGACCGCGTGCAGTCGCGCGGTCATCACCCGCTGGTCCGCGAATAGTTGAGTGATTGCGACCGAGCCACTGGTACTCGGGTAGAGCGTCACGGCGTAGGCGGAGTTCGAGGCGAGGCCGGCGAAGAGCACGATGACACTCACCGCAATGGCGATGACGCCACCACCCGTCGTCGAGAGACGAGTGCGCAGACGCCGCCCGTGAAGGCGCTGGTGCAGGGCTTGGGGCGAGGGAGGCAGCTCAGTGGGGACCGACGAGAGGACTCGGTCGAAGAGGTCTTGGATCTGATCAGTCGGTGACATGAGTGGTGTCCTTCGCTAGGTGTGACGCACTGGCGAGGGCTGCGTGCAGGGTGGCCTTGACGGTCCCTTCGGCGCAGCCCATCACCACGGCGATCTCGGGGATGGTGAGTTGGGTGATGTAGCGCAAGAGCAGCGCCTCTCGCTGACGGTCGGAGACACCTTCGAGGAGCGTGGCGACCATCATCTGGTCATCGACCCGAGCTTCACCCGATTGGTTGGTGGACCGTTGGACGAGGAGCGGCTGCTTGGCTTCTTGGCGGACCTGACGACGATGAAGGTCGCGGCCCTTGTTCAGGGCCACGATCATCGTCCAGCCTTCAGGATGGTCGAGCAATGAGACCTTCGACCACCTGCGCAACGTCTGGAAGAAGGCCTCTTGGGCGATCTCCTCGGCGAGCGCCGGATCACGAAACGTGAGCGCCATCGCTCGACGCACGCGCTCGTAACTCGCCGAGTAGTAGGTGTCGAAATCCATCACCGGGGATGCTCCATTCGGCTTTTCGTGTAGGCGTTCAAGAGTAAGACGATTGGCACGGCTAAATCGTTTAGTCGAGTTTCGTGTTGTTGCATATGGCCTCCGACACCAGATGGCAGTAAGCCAATATTCGGCCGTGCTTGGTAGTAGACCTGTCGCGACGGGTCTCCGACTAAAACCCGCACGCCGCGCGATAAGGATTCATTATGCCGGAAAAGACGAGGTGTCCTTGTCAGGGTAGTACCGTCAGGCGATCGTTCAGCGGTAAACCGGGGTGGCAACGAGCCGTGCGCGTTGGGCCTGGAGGCGAGTCGTCCGGAACGTACTGGCCCCGGGCGCTGCGCGACAGAACGACACTGCCTCGTCAGTTCACCGCCGCTCTCCGCTGCGTCTACGGACCCGAGCACGCAGAGGGGGGAGTTCTTCGGTGCGCTCGCCCCTGAGGATATTGCGCGACGACGCTGTCGGCTCGCGACCGTTGCGTTAGGTCAGTGAGCGCAGTAAGCCCAACACCGGGCTTGAGAGAGGAGACGCAAATGGCCGTGGTAATTGTGTGTTCAGAGCACCACCAGTCGAAAACGATCAAGACCACGACCTGTCGAAGAAGCCGTCGTGTTTATGCCGAAGCCGCCGAAAAGGTAGTTCGCAACAAAATGACAGTCGCCATGGCCATGCTAATGGCGACATCGCGAAAGGAGTTGTGAAATGTCATCTCACGCACTGCGACAAGAACCCCGTGATGCGGACTACGACTTAGTCGTCAGGGAAGACATAGTCCTTCAACGGGATCTTCCCGTCGAAAAGCTTCTGTTGACTCTGCCCGAAGTCGGCCGAGTCCTCGCCATTAGTCGCTCCAAGCTGTACGACCTCTTGAACTCCGGGAATCTTCCTTCGTTCTACATTGGCAAGTCGCGACGAGTCCGAATCAGTGATGTGCAGGCCTTTGTGAACGGTAGTGGACATAGCGAAGTGGTCCCCTTCGGTAGGGTCCATCAGGCAATCGAGGGCCCAGCGACGAGGTAGTGCTTCGGCGATTGATTTCGTCCCCGCGAATCCGTACTTTTCCAGTGATGCCGTAATCAGTATGTTAAATCTACCGTTAGTACGATGCTAGAGTTTCCGTAAGTTATATGGTAGAGTAGCCGTAAGTTGTATACTGAAACCGGAGACATGGATGAAAGCCTATAAATCTCGGCTGGTTGACGGCGCTCTCCGCGATGGGCTCGCCGCGATGGGCGGCTGTGCCATTGAGGGCGCTCGTGCCTGCGGGAAGACAGCTACCGCTCGACAGATGGCGGCCGATGAGATTCTCCTGGACGTTGACCGTGAGGCCAGGGCGTTAGCCCAAGTCGATCCGAGACTCCTCTTAAGTTCGCGCCAGAAGACCCCCCTGCTGATCGACGAGTGGCAGTTGGAGCCCGAACTGTGGAATGCGGTGCGCCGAGAGATCGACGACCGCGGCAAGAAGGGCCAGTTCATCCTGACCGGATCAGCGTCGCTACCACGTGATGACGCTCGACACGCGGGATCGGGCCGTATCGCACAGATCACCATGCGGCCGATGACCCTCTTCGAACAGGGTTGGTCCTCGGGAGCCCTCTCGCTTCAGAAGCTCCTCGCGGGAACTCAAGTACTCGAATCTGAACACTCGGAACTGGCGTTACTCGACTACGTCAATCGAATTGTCATCGGCGGCTGGCCCGGACTCCTCGACGCGACCGTCGACGAAGCTCGTCACTTTCTGGAGAGTTACCTCAGCACGTTGGTGCATCACGACATCAGTGAAGTTTCGCAAGCCCGTCGCGATCCGCGCAAGGTGCGACGCTTCCTCTTGGCGTACGCGCAACTCAGCGCGCATCCCGTACCGCTGAGCACGATAATCGCTCGCGCCGCCGACACGGATGACGAAGACCCCTCGCCGGGGCGTCTCGCGGCAGTGGCCTACGCCGACGCACTGCGTCGAATGTGGATCATTGACGACGTCGAAGCTTGGAATGTAACGCTGCGCTCGAAGGCTCGGTTGGGAAAGACCGAGAAGCGCCATCTCGTCGACCCTTCGCTGGCCGCATCGTTGATGGGATGTGGTCCGACGCGACTCTTGGGGGACCTGAGTACCCTCGGATTTCTTTTCGAATCCCTCGTTACCCGCGATGTGCGCGTCTACGCCACCGCCAATCGAGCGTCCGTCTATCACTACCGCGAGCATGAAGGTTACCTCGAGGTTGACCTGATAGTTGAGCGTCTTGACGATGGCAGCTGGATAGGCATCGAGGTCAAACTTGGTTCACAGCAGATCGACGAGGCTGCTGCGAGCTTGCTCAAAGTTAGTGAGACCCGTCTAGGAATGCCGGCGTCCGCACTGCTGGTCGTAACGGCAACTGACTATGCTTACCGCCGTCACGATGGCGTCTACGTGGTGCCACTCGGGATGCTGGGGCCCTAAGGAGTTTGGACTCTTCGATTGGAACAAGTCCAGGATTGAATCTCAGTGACTCGTCAACTCGCGATGACGGGTTGGTGACGGCAATCCCGAATTCTCAGTCGTGAATTTGGGAATGAAATGGGAATGAAACTCCCAAACACGGGTGAACAGCGAAGTCCAGCTACGGACAGAATTCCGTTCGTGGACTGCAAATTCGGACCGAAGCGAACATCTATGAACACGTCACATCAGTCTACGGAACCGAGGGTCGGGGGTTCGAATCCCTCCAGCCGCACCACATTGGCGTCGAGGCCCGCCTCGGCGCTACCGGCGACATCGACCGCGTGGGGCGATGGGCTCGACCCGGGTTCACGACCCTCGCTAGGACCGTGAGGAGTCTCCTCGGCGGCGAAGTGAGTGATGGCAGACGCCCGTCCACCAGGTGCTCAGTGCGCCGAGCAGCGTCAGCGGCGCAGCCAGCCACGCCCACGCGTTGGCGTCGGTGAGAAGGGCGGCGGTGATGATCGCCAGCTCGACGGTGATGACGGCCACCATCACGAGCGCGTACGGACCGTACTCACGGGCCGCGTCGCGCACCTTGTCCGATCCCTCGTCGCGTCGCGACCAGAAGATGCGCAACACGTCGCGCTTCTCGGCGAAGGTGCAGGCCTGGTAGGTGGCAAGTCCCACGCCGCCCATGGTAGCGAGGGGTGCGGGTCGCGGCCACGCGGTCACCCCCTGGGAATCCACGACCGACGAGATAGTCTTCTGGCTGGATGCGACGCGGCTGTAGCTCAGCGGAATAGAGCATCGGTCTTCGGAACCGAGTGTCGGGGGTTCGAATCCCTCCAGCCGCACCAACGGAACCCAGGCGACTGACGAAGCGCTACCTGGTGCAACTCGTCAGATTCTGGTGGCCGGGACGGCTCGCGGGCCGCGCGGCTCGTCACGAGTCGCCCGTCGAGAGTCCAGGGGTAGCACTGTTCGATCGGGAGAGTTGTCGTCTGATGACGCTGAGGAGGACTTCGTGGGTGTGTTCATCACTTGATGCCACGAGGCCCCGTACTCCCGTGTGGGGTTCGTCGCCGAGCAGATTCGTGACCACGCAACCAACGCTCTGACAAAGAGCAAGGGCGCTGGCGAAGTGGACGCTGCCGAGGAGGTCACCGTCGGTGATGTACGCCGCACGTCGACCCGCGGCGACCCACGCCAGGGCGAGACTCGTCGAACTTACCCGCGGACGAAACGAACTCGCGAAGTCGGGATCAGCCAAGACTCTGACCGAGTCGAACCACTCACCGTTGGGGTAGGGACCGTCGAGGTTGACGTCGACGAGACGAGAGTCTGCGGATGGGCGCAGCGTGGTGTCACTGTCGTCGCCACGCAGGCAAGCCCGCACGCCATCGGTCCACATGATCTCGCCGCTCAAGGGATCGGCGGTGGCCGCGGCTGTTATTCCGTCCGTTGTCTGAAGTGCAACGTTTATGCCCACCAGGGGTGTCCGGGCGGCGAAGTTCACTGTGCCGCACAGTGGATCGATCAGCCACACACGCCCTGAGCGGCCCTCGTTGACATGTCCGGACTCTTCGCCGATGAGTTCGTCGTTCGGGCGAGCGCTTCGAATGACCCGAAAGATGGCGCGTTCGGATTCGATGTCGGCGTCGGTCGCAAAATCAAGGGGCGACTTTGGAGTCTTCTCCAATCGTGTTCCGTACCGAGCGCGCACAACATCCGCGCCGGCGCTCGCCGCCATGATGGCCACGTCGACGTCGCTGATGCTCATGGTAGGGAAGTCTAAAGAGTGCGGTTCGATCAGGGAGATCAGCGTGGGGATCGAGGTGGACTCGATCGAGCGCATCGCGGAGACCGATGCTCAACGAGCCGCACCCGTCGTACTTCGTGACACCGCGACGGGTGGTGTGAGTGTAGGTTGCGGGCGTGGCCCTCGTGCGCCCGTGGTGAGTTGCGCGGTGCCCGCGGCGCAAGGGACTGCGTGTCCGAGTGCGTGGGTGCCCTCGAGGCACACGAGGGAATGTCGCCTCGGTGCTCCGCTTCGATCAGTCGTGCGTCGCCGTCACTGGGGAAAGGGCGCCTGGCACGGCACGTGGTCGTCGGGCGGTACGGCCACGCAGAAGAGGTAGCCACTCGCGTAGAGGAGATGCCACCGTGGGTGGTAGCGAACCCTCCCGCCGGCGAGACCCGCGGCCTCGGCGAGCCGCAGTGGATCGTGGTTCCACAGGTGCAGCTCGTGGCCGTCGACGTCGATGGTCACGAACCCCTCGGCGGTGACCTCGATCAGCCTCGCGGCCAGGGGTAGTTCCCCGTGGTCCTCCCGACTCTTGCGTGCCTGAATCCAGTGCGGCGCATGACCGGGCGCGTATAGCCGACAGGGACCTGGTGGACGAATATCAGTCATCGTTGAACCTCCATCGCATGGCGTTCGCACCTTGCCGAGGCAGGTTGCGGCGAAGTCACAGGGCCATGTCCCTCGTTCGCTCTTGATGTTGGTACCGACGGTACACGCGGGCTCGTCCATCGACGCGGCGCACCGTCAGGGTCCGGTGCGCACCCCGGTCACCCCCTTCGCCGCACCGCGCCGATCCTGCGTGCGACGCTCGCGGCTAGAAGTCGCCCGCGGCGAACTGGCGACAGCTCAGGCACGTGGACTCGCGATCGGCGACCTGGCTGGTGACCTTCAGACCGCAGAGCGTCGAACCCGGGTTGGAACGCGCCGCGTAGTGCACGTCGTCGTAGTAGTCGTTGGCGGCCTTGACGGTCGCGAAACTCTCCATTGCGGCACTCTACCCACGAGAGAGTCGAGTCGCCGTGCGCACGGACCCGATCGGTGCCGGGTGGCGAGTCCCGTCGGCTCGCGTCACGTCAGGGCGCACGAAGCGGCGTACAGGCGCTCGTGGCGCGGTGACGCGCCGAGCGCACCGTGACCACCCCCCAGTACGTCGCGGGCGTGGTGGGATCGGCGACGTGTAGCGCCACCACGCCGGAGTGTTGACGCTGCCTCGGAGCCAGTGCGAGCGTGGTGGTCGCCAGTGCGCTCTGGGGGCCGCAGGTGGCGTCGGTGAACAGGCTGGCCGTGACGGTGTTGAGTGGGTGCAACCCCGCAGCGTTCCAGCGCACGCGTACGAGCGTGGCCGACATCGACAGAGCCCGGACCCCCGGCCGTCGTGGCGACGATCGATGCGTGCCGCGTGGGTGCGGCGACGCCGCGGGTTGTGCCCCGCCCACGAAGTAGGGGACCTCCTGAGCCCAGGTGAACGTCATGGCCGGCGGCGCACCGGCGGGGCGCTCGATGAGATCCGCGTAGGACTGCGCACCCCTCACCACGGCGCTGGCCGTGCCCATCTCGCAGGTGGTGCAGCTCAGTCCGACCGTGGCGTTAAGGGCGGGGTCCGAGCCGAGGAGTTGATCGCGATGGGCCCAGCAGCCTGCCGCGTCCGGGCTCGTGCAGGCGACGTTGGCCGTGCGCGACGCACTCCCGCCCCAGGCGTCGGCGTACATCCAGTAGTAGGACGCGAAGAGCACGTTGTACCCCCCGCCCGCCCAGACGCCCGCCATCGCGGGGCCACCCGAGGGGTTCGTGAAGGCCCGGAACCCCGGGGCCGCCACCGGGTCGCTGTCCGCGTTGGCGGCACGCTGGGCCTCGGCGGACAGGGCCCGGTTGAGGCCCAGGTAGGGCGGATAGCCACGGTCGATGCGCTCAAGGTTCGCCACGACGAAGAGCTGCTCGGGAACGCTGAGCGAGTTCCAGTTGTTCGGGAGCACCATCGGGCCCACCCCTTCGCGGGCCCGGGCGTGGTTGATGGCC
>Ga0307375_10004241_pt1 | contig 13785 bp, 10 predicted proteins | sample TR1MG_FD_202531 | JGI IMG/M metagenome (GOLD analysis project Ga0307375, IMG submission 202531) | Soil microbial communities from Risofladan, Vaasa, Finland - TR-1 | ecosystem: Environmental > Terrestrial > Soil > Coastal area > Acid sulfate soil | place: Finland: Risofladan, Vaasa | collected...
CTGCTGAGGCCGAGAAGGCTCGTCTCGCTGCCGAAGCTGAGGAGGCCGCTCGTCTGGAGGCTGCTCGTTTGGAGAAGGAGGCCGAAGATGCTCGTATCGCTGCTGAGGCTGAGAAGTCTCGTATCGCTGCTGAGGCTGAGAAGTCTCGTATCGCTGCTGAGGCTGAAGCCGCTCGTCTGGAGGCCGAACGTGTTGAGAAGGAGCGTCTGGAGAAGGAGACCGAAGATGCTCGATTGCTCGCTGCCCAGGCCGAGGCTACTCGCATCGCCGCAGAAGCTGAGGCCGCTCGTCTGGAGGCTGAGCGCGAGGAGAAGGAGCGTTTGGAGGGCGAAGTCGCTCGTCTGGAAGCCGAGTCCGCCCGTCTGGAGGCTGTTCGCATTGCTGCCGAGGCAGAAACAGCTCGATTGGAAGCTGAAAGGTTCGAAACTGAGAAGGCCGAAGAGGCTCTCATTGCTGCCGCCGCCGCTGCTGCCGCTCTCACGAACACTACCGCTGCTGCCAACACCGAAACCGCTCCCGAAATTCCCGCTCCATCATCATCATCATCATCATCATCATCATCATCATCAGCTGCTGCAGCAGGTCAAGATAGTGAAGCTGTTGGTAGTGCCGAATCGCAATCTGGAACTCGTACAAGACACAAGCTTGGAGAATTGGGAAGATCGCAAACACTGGCTACTGAGGAGTTAGACTCTCAGGAGCGTTCTGACTGGAGTCCTCTCATCACCGAAACCGTAGGTCGCAGCCGTGGAGGCGCTGCTCGTCGCCGCCCCACCGTCATGGATGCCGCCACATCACTTTCTAAACAACGCGATGACTTGGTTGACAAGGGAATCATCCCCTCTGACGTCGTGGTGAAGCCCCTCACTGACGAGGAAATCGCCGCCGCGAACTCCTCCGACGACTCCCCTTCATCACCCTCTTCTTCCTCTCAGCCCCCTGCAGGCGCAGCCAAGAAGTATGGCATCCCCATGGGAGGACCGCCACAACTTGGAGGCATGATGGACATGAAGGCTATCATGGCCAAGCGAACCTCCCTCAAGTCCGCCGCTCAGAAGGACTAAAACTTCCCCCTGTTTTCTAAATGAACACCGTGTTAGGATAGGAACCCTCTCTTCTATTATGTACAACTTTGTTGAGTCATATGATACAAGCCATAAGTGTGCGAGACCTCGGGAACCAAGCAAACGAGCAATCGACCTCCACACGTCGCATTTGAGTGAGTCTTGTGTAATCTCTAGGGTCCTAACTTGTTCGCCGTTCTGTATAGATCAGTTCGCAATTGGTAGTTCTCATGTGCGAGCATGCGGTAGGCTTGGAAGAGCTCTTCAAGTTCTCCGACTTTGACGTCCCAGACGTGGTTGTAGTTGAGAAATCTTAGTGGGGAATCAGAATCTTGAAGTTCCAATACAGAGGCCTCAGAGTCATCGTCTCTGGTTGCGGAGCGACTGTTGCTTGAAGGTCTGGAGGGAGTGGTTGAAGAGTTCGCGGCAAGTGATGCACTCGAAGTGCTTGGGGTGATTGAGGCATGATTGGCAGAAGCAATGAGAGAAGTAGAGGAAGAAGACTGAGTGGGGGATGAGTGCCAGACGAGATCGGACAGCAGTGAAGAAGCGAGGGGAGAGCTCGTCGAGGCGGAGGTTCCAGTTCCACTTCCGCTGCTTGTAGGCGCGTTAATGGTTGGTGTTGGCGTGGAGAGTCCAGATATGTCTAATAAGTATGCCGTTGTTTGAGATTTGACTGCAACTGGGACTTGAAGAGGTGACATAGACGAAGAAGTTGAAGAAGAGGAAGACGTTGTTGTTGTTGTTGTTGTTGATCCGGCTGCTGCTGCTGCTGCTGCTTGAGCCTTCTGTTGCTGTTGTTGCAATGACTTTGCCAGCGCCGCATCCTGTGCCTGTTTGAGAAGTGTGTGGAACGTATCGGGATCGATGGTCAACTTGGAAGCCTCGACGTGTTCCAGCCACGAGATGGTCGATTCCAAGTGTGTGAAGTAGTATCCTGCTTCGGTGATCATCTTGTTCGGCGCTCTGAATCTGAGGATGAATTGGATGTTTGAGTGTAGTTGAGCGGGGTTGGCCTTGAGTACGACGTAATTGAGTAGCGGGAGAAACTCGTCCGCTCCAGCGCTCGGATGTCCCTGTTGAGCGGCTCGATTCAGGATCGAGTAGATGGCCTTGCAGCAGTTGAGAATGCGAGTCAGTTTGCCACGAGGAGTCTTACTGGCATTGATGAGGCGAAGTTCTTCAATCGCCTGTTGCGTTCGTTGCGCATCTCGATGGTGAGGCGATATGTCCAGGTGGTCTTGGGTGATGAATTGCAACTCCGCGAAGCGCGCAGCGAGTATCTTATCGCGGGCAATGTCCTCTGTAGTGTTAGAGAAGCAGAACTTGTAGATCTTCTGCATCACGTACTTCTCCGCCGCCTCCTGCGCTATCTCCAACTCCTCCTGACTTGCACTCGCCCAGGCACGGTGATACACGATCAAGTTCATCAATTCGTCCAAATAGGCGCGCACAACATTGCCTTGGTCAGACGGAGAGGGGGGTTGATGGCAGAACCGAGCGATGAAGTCGCTCATGCTCGCTTGCACCTCCGGCGCCTGCTTCAAACGCATCAGAAAGGACATCTCTTCGGCACCAGCTTTCACTTTTGATTGAGGCGAAGAGACAGAGGAAGAGGACAAGGAAGAGGGGGAGGAAGTTCCAGCCAGGGAGGCATGAGTCGATCTAGCGCTCTTAGAGGGGATGTTCACAGCCGATGGTGACGAAGAGGGGGTGCGTTGAGACAAGGAGAAGTCAATAAGTGAATCACCAGAAGAAGACGAGGCATGGTGCTTCCAGGGGCTGCCTGGGAATTCGATGGACGAGGCCAAGAAGATGGCGCGCACCTGGCGCTTGTTAATCATCACATCCACCTCACCAATGATGCGAACAGTTTGTAAACACTTACCGTCTTGACTAAAATGGGTGTAAAGCGGGCGAATAACGTCAAAGGTCTGCGTAGGATCCTTCGTATTGACTTTTCCCTTGTCAGACACCACAAACAGTTGCTTCGAACTTCCGGACATTCTACCCATCACACCTACCAAGCCATTAGCAGTCACAACTTCAGTCGGATTGAGAGGATTCAAGAATGCGCAGTGGGTGAGCGCAAAGAGGTCGTCGATGGCCATACCGTCGATGGACTTCTTCTCGGGGACAAACAGGATCGAACTCTGCACAAGGAGGTGGTCAAAATGGGCTCACAAGTGGAATGAACGGGGAATGCGGGGAAAGGGGGAAAGGGGGAACGTACATTACGAGAGAGGACACCTTGCACAATCGCCCAAATGTCTGGAGTAGTAAGCGCCTTCAGAAACGGGTGCTGAGCCAATTGGACCTCCGGATTGAAGTCCGAATGGCTCATTCTACACTTTTCGAACCAATGTGCCGGGATGCGATCGGAGAGAGGGATGAGAGGGGAGCAGGTGCATCGGAGAGGGCAGGTCCCCGTCGGTCAAAGTGTTCCTGGGTGTTTCTTCTCGACCAGCTGCAGCGATTTCAGACAGAGTGTTCCGATCGACACTCGACGCATGCAAACCGGCAATCATGTGGTTCAAGGAGGACAAGCATGCAGGGAAAGTTGACTCTTGCTTACATTCTACAAACCCCTGAAGCGAGGGGGATGTCAGGAGTTCGACGGTATGGGGTTGTGTTTCACTGCTGCCACTTTCGAACTCCCGAAAAGGAGAACCTGGGAATTGACATTCATCGGAATACACGATGTATGCGTTCGTGTACCACGAAGTGGGGCATGGCTGAGAGACTGTACATGAGGTTGGGGAGCCATTGTTCCGCGGCTCCCTTGTGTTGGTGCCTTGGGGCTCCATGATCTACTGTCCAGATGAAGGGGGGTTGAGTGTGGCAGGTTGGAGCAGGCCAGAAGAGGGTATTCTTGGAATGCCGTCGTTGCTGCCAAGCATAGTGGGTGTGGAGAGGAGTGGACTTGACGAGGCGCCGAGAATGGAGAGGTTCACTGGAGGCGATAATCCACTGACACCAAGCTGCGTGGGAGGCGGCAATAACGATGAGGACCAAGAGGGCGCGATGGAGGATGAGTTCGGAGCGGGGGTGATAGATCCAGCAGCAGCAGCAGCAGCAGATGTGGGAGCGGTGTCTAAATTTGTGCCTCCCAGTATGGAAGCCAGTTGTGTCGGATCGATAGGTGTAGCTCCACTTTGCATTGCCTGAAGCATTTGCTGTTGCATAAGGAGTTGCTGGTGTTGCTGCTGAAGGAGCAAGGCCTGTTGTTGTTGCTGGAGGAGAAGCTGTTGTTGCTGTTGCTGCTGTTGTAGGCGAAGCTGTTGTTGTGCCTGCTGTTGTTGTTGCAGCAATTGCTGCTGTGCAAGTGTTTGCTGGTGTTGAAGCAGCTGTGGATTGGGAGAAGCGGGTTGGAGATAAGCAGCAGCGGAGGCGGAGGGACCCAAGTTGGGCGAGGAGGCGCTCGGCTGCAGTCCCCCTCCAGGTGAGGTTGATCCTGACGGTGGCACGGCATAAGCAGCGACAGCACTTAGCTGGGTTGCAGAGTTGGATGACTGCAATGGGAGCGTGAAAGGAGAGCTCGTGGCTGGCTGTTGGAGAAGCGGCACCTGCTGTTGTTGCTGTTGTGGTAGTTGTTGCAGCTGTGATGGGGAGTTGGCCTGTGGAATGATGAAAGGAGTAGCCAAGGGAACAGAATTGAGTGGAGTGACAGCGACTGGAGAGGCTTGGCTGACGGCAGGAGAGGAGAGAGTTTGCGGCGCTGGTGCGAGGCCTTGTTGCAGTTGTTGGGGTTGAGCTACAGGTGTGCTATTTGAGGGCTGTGCAGGGGAAGAAGCAGCGGCGGTGGGCGTGGGCGAGGCAGCCGTGGGAGGGGATCGTGAGTCGGCGGCAGGTCTCGGGATGCGACCGGAAGATGGAGCTGCACCCGAGGCGGCAGAGGATGCTGCAGATGGTGCTGCTGCCGCTGACGAAGAAGAGGACGAAGAAGCGGCGATAGGCGCGCTCGGTTTGGACAGTTTCAATGCGTTGCACTCATCGATGAATCGAGTCATCGCCTGCGGTCCCTCGTTCTTCTGCACGAAGGGGTGGTACAACAGCTCCATTGCTGTCTTGCGTTGCGCGGGATCTTTGACCAAGCATTGTGCGATGAAGTCGTTGAACTCTGACGAGTAGTTCTGAGGCTTGGAGAGCGTGGCAGGAGGACGATCGAGAATCTTCTGCAAATCTGCCATCGACTTGATGTCCGTGTACGGCGGTCGTCCATCGATCATCTCGATACACGTAATGCCCAGCGACCAAATGTCCGCTCTGTCGGTATAACCAGTCCGTTTGATGACCTCCGGAGCCATGAAGAGTGGACTTCCGACGTAATCGATGCTCGTCTTGTTGAGCTTCTCCAGCTGCTCAGAGACTCCAAAATCGGCCAATTTCACTGCGCCAGATTCAGTAGCCAAGATGTTTGCTGCTTTCACGTCCAAATGTAGAATGTTGCGACCGTGGAGGTATGCCAGGCCTTTCAAGGTCTCCGAAGCGACGTAGGCGACTTGACTCTCGTTGAGCGTTTCCATGCACAACTTCATCATATCCTTGATCGAGCCCATGCCACAGTAATCCATGAGAATCCAGGTCTCGTTATGACGCAGACAAGTGCCATAATACGCGACCACGCTGTTCGAGCGGCAAAGTTTGAGGATCTCTACCTCCTTCTGGATCGACTCTTGCATCGTCTTGTTGGTATTTAGAATGATCTTGATGGCGAGGGTGAAGCCAGATGCCTTATGGACAGCTTTGAGCACTTTGCCCCAAGCACCTTGACCGAGAAGACCTTGCATCTCGAATAGCTCCTCAGGATCGTCACCTGCCCATTTGAAGTTGAAGTTGACATGTGATTTGTGTTGAACGTTGTAAGGGGAAGTGATACCGGAGGCATCGGCTTGAGCGGCCTCCTTTTCGCGAAGTTTGCGACCGAGAGATTCGATGGTCTGCATGTGTTGGAGTTCTCTCAGTTTGATCGTCTCCTCGGAATCGATTGTCTTGAGCGACAGTGCAATCTCTCCAAGAGACTTGATGGCTTGTGTCCACTCGTCCAATTCAGCTTTAGAGGAAGCGTGCATGTACAACGTGCGATCGGAGGGCCACTTCGTCTTCAAGTGGAAGAAGAACGCATCGGACTTCTTCTCCTTCACCTTCTCATTATCGGGCACACCTGGAGTCACTTCCACAAAGTCATCCCAAAAGATCAATCCCTTCGGAGGCTTGCGATCCTCAAACGCCTTGGAGTCCTTGTAATAGCTCAGACTCTCGCTCGTGCACACGAAAAACCGCTTCGTCCAGTTCTTACGACCACCATCGTTACCTCCTTGTTTCTTAAGATAGCCTTGACGTGTAAAGAGAGAACGCTGAGACTCCAGGAAGAAGATGGGACTGAAGAGGATTATCAATCGGATGAAGACAGATTCGTTCGTCGCCTTCTTCCTCAACATGAAGTGCAACTCGTCCTAAAGGCCAATAAGTACACGAAAGCAACAGGGACAAGCAAATTGGGCAGAGCAAGGAGGTCAGCAAAGGGAGGTTCTAAATGGGGGAGCGGGAGATGATCTTACAGATGCGCAACGGTCGCCCGAACCTCCAGCCAAGTCCAATCCAGATTTGGAGTCTCAAAGAGCATAGAATACACACTTTAAAGGGGATGGCAAGGGGGAATACGGAGGATGAGAACAGGACACGTACGCGAGGCTTGAATTTAAAACTGGCCAGCAACCGCTTGTCTTCCATGATGATACGGCCTCCAGTGGTGTCGGGAATGAACAGTTTGTATTCATAGGCATCAAAATCCTTCATGTCGGGGAATAATAGCTTGGCAGTGCGCCGACATGTGTCCTCAACGAGCACTTTCTCTCCTTCTATAAAGATCTTCTTGTCGGGGCGTTGTGGGTCTTGCAACTCGAATTCCCAGCTTCGCTTCAGCTCGATCGTATCCTAAAGAGCAAGAAGAAGAAGAAGTGTCAGTATGTCAAGCAAGAAGGAGCGCATCCAGATTCGGAAACGATATATGTGTGACAGTGTGTGTGCCTTCGGCAGTCGCTCGTCGCTCTGAAACGCTGTCTTCGGCGCCGTACGTTATCCTTCACTCCATATGAGCCCAAAGTGCGATCTTCATCCAGCATTCGAAGAGAATTACAATATAAGCGGTAGCGATCAGACCGCAGAGAGGAAGGGATCGTGTTGTTGATCTGACTAATGGCTTGAGCGACCGTCATCGATCGATCGAACTTCTTCGTCGAGTAGCCCGACATGGCGGGCACTTGCACTCGCACCACGATTCCTTGATTTGTCGCCATTCTGTTGCGTGAGCAGCGGAGGCAGCCAACAGACCTTCGAACTCAGGAGAAGTGTTGGGAGTCGAGTCTACAGCGAACGACCAATACCAATATCCAGCATTAGGCAATACAGCACCCAACCAGCACAAACGAAGCCGCAAGGGTAGAAGAAAGGCAAATGCCAACAGAAGTGAGAGAAGGAGGGGAAGTGCAGGCGCAGGTCGAGAGGAAAACTGGTCACCGCGAGCGAACCAGGCCAACGATGTTCGAACACAGCAGGGCCGCAGTGGAGAGAGTGGAGAGCCTTGCTGGCAGAGCGGCAGACGAACGAACACACAACGTCCCAGCCGCGTGTGCCCCCCACCTACCACTCTGTCTCAGCGCTCACCAGCTGCCACTCATTCCAACACAACCATGCACTTCTCTCCCTCTCTCTCCTTGCGAAACGTTCTCCACCCTGGTCAAAGCTGTGACGGCACCCAGCATCTCTCTGCCGCACCCTGGCCAGAACGTGCGCTGCACTACTGTCTTCCATGTCGGATTTGGCCTGCTGTTCTTGAATTTCGTCGAGAATGAGTTGTCGAAACACGAATGCCAGGATTACTCAGGACTTGACCCTCTATTCAGGACCAAACACTGGCTCCGTTGCCCCGCCCTCGGTAGCCAGGTTCGCATCTCAATTCTCGTTTGCGTCCTCTTTTGACCTAGATTCAACACTCAGTATGCGCATGCACCACTCATTCAGCTCTTTGCTGGGAATTCCACCTTCCTTGGGCCTGAACGGTTGTGTTTCAAAGTGAGCACTTCGGACGTCCTTCTTGCAGTCCAATCTTCCCCATACTGGCTCAATTTACATCATCCATCATGTTCTATGCAATGAAGGGCCAGAAGGCTTATGATTAGGGCGCAGGTTGAGTCAGGTGATCATCAGACAACCGGAGCTCCCCCCACTCCTCCTGCAGGTCAGAAATGGCTCCTATATCCGTGGATTCAGTAATAGGAAGAGTAATTCAGCTATTTCCTGATCATGAGATCATTCAGGGACAATGGAAGAGCATTGATGGATGGCCAAATCGGAGTGCAGCACAGAGCGAACCTCTACCCGCTTTTAAGTCCGGACTTCGGCGGCGTTCTGTTGGGCGGGTCTGGTCTGCAGAATCAATCGTTGCCTGGTCGTGGCTCATTTCCCTTTCCGTACTGTCTAAATTCGTATTTGTCGTGCGCCTCTTGCACTAGATTACGAGCTCGTCATTTTGGACAAGGAACTTGCTTGTGGTAGCTTGCAATTGGGTCTGGATTTGTAACTCGAGGAGATCAGCGTGCCAGGATCGTAAAAGGTACGCTACTTCCCATTCTCATGAAGTATTACATGCTCATAAATGCGGCGTACAACCATTCGAGGATGTCGACCTCAACGATAGCTCTGGAATGTGTTGTCAGTGGAACGAAATTCTGTTGGCGTCCTCTGTCCGTCTTGTCCTTCTCCTGCTTCACAATGATCTGGAAATAGCTGACCATGTTGCTTAACCTTGCATTGTATCTAAATTTTCCTGCATATGTTGAATTAGACTGATACCAACGCAACGAAATGGCATCAATCGTGGAAGAGTATGAGCACGAATTCAAGCCGTTCTATGATGTAGCAGAAGCCGGCAAGACCGCTGTTTGGGAGTTCTCGCAAATGTTTGGCGAAGAAGACAGTGATTCTGAGAGTGGCGACGAGAGTGACGATGGTACGACATGGAAAATCGGCGTTGTTGAACAGACGAGCCCGCTGGTCCCTTTTGCAGCTTCTACTGGCCTTCTCCAGTTGTCATCCAGCTCCACAGCAGTCATGTAGCGTTCTACTCTCTGCCTTCCAGAGTTTATGCATTCCGGTGTGACATTTCGATCCCGTTGTTGGCATGGATTGGCGCATTTTCACGTACACACGCACACACGCACACACACACTTCCCCTTTCATGTTTGGCACTCCCCGCGTCCGCCTGCTGACCATCTTGCCTCTCATTTGTGCTCCTTCGGTTGTATGTGTGTTTTCCCGTTCATTATGCAGTATCGAACTGGATCTCCTCGCTGTCTTTCGATTCCACCGGAAAGTTTCTGGCCGTGGGCTACAATTGTGGACAAGTTGTGGTGCTCAAACAGCAACCTGACGAGCAGACTTATCAGCTCTACACAGAATTCAAGAGCCACGATAGCGAGTTCGACTTTTTGACTTCGATGGAGATCGAGGAGAAGATCAACGCCATCAGATGGTTCCCGTTCCCTCAACGTGACACTCAGCGCCTCCTCACCACCAATGGTACGCTACTTTCAATTGAGAACGTCGCTCCAATCTCGTTTGCCCTTCAATTCCAACACCTACGGCGACTTCTCGCGCCGCCCCCATTCGGCACCTGGGGCGTTAACGCCCCTTGCATCGTTCGCTTCTCCACTCCCAACCGCCTGTGACCACATTGTCGTACTCTCTCCTAGTCAGTCCTCCTTTCTCGTTCACACAAGGCGATGAACACATTTCTAACACAATGATCCCTCTTTGAACTGTGTTGTGCTCGGTAATGACCGTGTTTCTGCGCGTTTTGGCGATCCGATGCAAATCTCTCCGTCCCTCTCTCCCCCTCTCCCCTCTATCGCCTCTCCTGATGTTCAGACAAGACCATCAAGATGTTCAAGATGACCGAGAGGTCTGCTGGCCCCCGTGATAACCGAAGAACCGATGTGGTTGTGAAGCCCGAGTTAGTGTTTGAAGGCGGCCACTCTTACAACATCAACGGGATTGCGTTCAACTCTGATGGCGAGACGTTCATCTCTTCTGATGATTTGCGAATCAACCTGTGGAACGTTGGCATCAAGAACGAGGCGCTCTCTACTGTGGACATCAAGCCTGATAACATGGACGAGCTTACCGAAGTGATCACCTGTGCCGACCTTCATCCTTCTCATTGCAATCAGCTGATCTATTCTAGCAGCAAGGGTATTATTCGTATGGGCGACTTGCGAAGAGCCGCTCTGTGCGAGAAACAGGCGAAGGCGTTCGAGGATAAGAACAGCGAGATTGGTGGTTTCTTCCAGGAGTTGGTGACCACGATCAGTGATGTGAAGTTCTCGCCTTGTGGACGTATGATGGTTTCGAGAGATTACTTGACCATGAAGCTCTGGGATGTGCGATATGAGGCCGGACCGATTAGGGTGGTGAAGTTCCACGACCACCTGCTCAACAAGCTCTGCGACCTGTACGAGAACGACGCCATCTTCGACAAGTTCGAGGCCTGCTGGAGCAACAACTCATCTCAACTGCTCACTGGATCGTACAACAACACCTTCTACATCTGCGACGCTTTCGGAGAGAAGAGGACACCGCTCAAGGCGCTCAAGCCCACCGAGGCCGCACAGGCGCACCAGGGACCTGAGCCGCTCGCGTGCAACAAGAAGATCCTCCACGCCGCATGGCATCCTCGCATCGATCTCCTGGCTCTCGGCGCAAAGGACTTTGGATACCTCTATCAGAAGCGATTCGTCACCCGCAAGTAAGACAAACAGGACCTCTTTCTCTCTCCGAATCTCTCTCTCTCTGTCTCTCTCTCGTCCGTCGCTCTCTGTTTCACCCTCTCTCCCTCTCTCTCTAGCCAGCCTGTCAGCCATACACCATCTTGCTCTCTCCCTTCCTCACTCACTTTCCGCCTACAACTCTACGACCTAACTCCCGCACCTCCTCTTCGCTCACTAGCCTCTTCAACACAGTGTTTTCGTCTTAAATTCTATCGAACAGATGGTCTCCTGCTCCTTCCCCCTGAACTCCCTCTCTTCCTGCACGTCCGTCTCTGGTCTCTTGGGAAGCGAGTCCCCTTCTCAGTGTGCGACAATCTTCCCCGGCTGTCAGGCCATGTAACCCCCCCTCCGAATGGGATTCTACCACTCAATGTACATAAAACAGTGCAAATACAAAGCAACTTGATCCTTATGAGTGCCTGAAGCTTCCTGCATGAATGGGCCTGACGTGCGCGGCAGCCGCGAAGAGGCGCACCATTCGAATGTCCGCTGGACCCACATGTACGTTCTCTTCTCCCTCTTTCTTGCCCATTCCACGTTATACTCTCGCCATTGCATCTGTTTCACTTTGATTCGCGGCTCAGATACTCACCTGAGGTCCTGCAACTAGTCTCTGCGTCGAGTGGTCCTAGGCCAACCTCTCTCTTCGTCGAGGGTCACACCTCCGAGAACTACCACATCCGCAACTGCGATGTTTTCAACTGTCACGAGCTCTTGAAGGTCAATGAGTTGTTTGTGGGCTTACCATGGCGTGCACAGAACTCAATAGCGACCAACATTGGTTTCGTCAGCAAGCACTTGCGAGGCGTCGACCTACAACACTACAGAGCTCCCCTCCTGACCGCTGGTTCCCATCGTATCAACGATTGGTCCTTCGACCCTGCGCATTCGCGCAAATTCGCCCTTTGTAGTGGCGGCCTGCACTTCTACGACATCCAAGAGGAGGCCCAGACGCCGCATCAACTTCTCTCCCCCGTTCACACTGTCCCCAACGCCGCCTCAACTGAATTCCTTCAATTTCAATACAACCCCGTGGTTTCATGTATGCTGATGACTGATTCTCGCAACTCGGTTCTGATCTACGATATGGAGGCGATGACTTTCGCTTCGAAGCCAAGCGGCGCCAAAGACCTGCTCCCCCTGGACGCGAATCGAGGCAATCGCCGACGTGAGAGATTGCCTAGCTTGGTTAAGAGTGTTTGGAACTCAGATTTCACTACTATCTTTGCGTCGTACAACAATGGAGACTGTTTGCTGCTGGATCCTCGATCTCAGAACACGATCATCCTGTCTCAAGCGCTTCATCAACGCAACCGCTCTGGCAAGGCCGTAACCTTCCTTCCACTCACGCATCAACAATTCTTTCTGTCTTCGGGTCACTATGGTGGCTGCTTGGAAATCAAGCTGTGGGATCGCCGAAACACGACTCAATCCATCCAGACGATCGATATGGGTTCCACGTCCTCTCCTGCGTGTATGGTCACCGATGATGATTGCAGGCATCTCTTTGCGAACGCTAGAGGCGATCGTATTCTCAGGCACTTCTCTCTGTACGACTCTGAAACGCACGCGCCGCAACTCGTCCTCAATGATTCTCACTTCGGTCGTTCCAACATCAGACAGCTGGCAATCGTCCCCAAAACACAATGGCAGCATCACAAGAAGGAGTTGGCTCAAATTCTCAAATCAGACGGCACAACGATCGAAACACTTCACGTATTCGACAACCCGAGCGAAAACGAGCCAAGCATCTACACGGCGCGTACGGCACCTAGAAGTCTCCACCAATCGGGAAAACTGAGCTTATCGCTATCTTCATCTCAGAATTCAACCATTTCCGCCAGTACGAGTACGAATACGACTACATTGCAGCCTCCGATCATCGAACAACCGACCGCGACAACCACCTCGTCCTCTCTCCGATCCTCTTCCTCTCTCGTCAAGTCTTCCGCTTCCATCAACAGATCTCAATGCTGCCAATGTGGAACTCCCATAGCAGCAGGCAATAGCAATAGCAATGGCAACAGCATCAACTCGTCACCTTCACCGAGCCTCAACTCCTCCAGGTCCGGCACTCCCTCTGCCACTGCTACCGCCTTCGACCTTCCTGAGCCCTCACATTTCTCCAGTGCTCCAGAGTACTTCGACCCTCAACTGCTTCTCAATTGCACGGACTTCTTGGCCGGAGCAACGATTCCAGAACGCAAGAGGATAGCGATCACTCCATGGGGAGAACTGACTCACGATTTGGCCAACGAGTTCCTCAAGTCAGACTTTTCAGACTTCTCCCTCCAACTGCCAGCATCATCATCATCATCATCGTCATCATCATCGTCATATCCTCTTCACAAATGCATCCTTTCAGTAAGATCTCCATATTGGAAGAAGAGACTCGATGCCGACGTCTCTTTAGTGAGCACCACGTTCGACGACATCATCAACGGCGTCTCCATTTCGCCCTTCGTATTGGAGAGAACCCTCTTCTTCATCTATACGGATACACTTCCCATATCTGCAGTAAGGAACAATGCCGAGGAAGTTGGTGCCATCGCAGACGCATGGGGTCTGTTCCAACTATCAAGATGGATCGAGGCTTGGAGGAAGAATCCCGACACCGCTCACTACTTCAGCTTCTACCATCATCAGCTCATGCTTCTGAAAACGAAGCCCGATTCATACTTTAGCGATCTAACCTTCATTCCAGGAGCTCCACCTGCATATACCACCACAACAGTAGCAACGACAGGAGGAGACGGAGATCTATCTTCTGCTCCCTCTCTGTCATCCTCATCGTCCACTTTGCAACAGATGATGATTGCTCCCGTCATGTGCTCCCAATGCCAAGTCTCTCCAAGACCCTTCAAGTGTCACAAACTCATGGCTGGATGCAGAA
>Ga0307375_10004242_pt1 | contig 13782 bp, 11 predicted proteins | sample TR1MG_FD_202531 | JGI IMG/M metagenome (GOLD analysis project Ga0307375, IMG submission 202531) | Soil microbial communities from Risofladan, Vaasa, Finland - TR-1 | ecosystem: Environmental > Terrestrial > Soil > Coastal area > Acid sulfate soil | place: Finland: Risofladan, Vaasa | collected...
CCTCTACATCCACCACTCTATCCCCATCACCATTCTCGGTTATAAGTCTGAATCGGATTTCAATGAGGCTGGAACGTGTTTTCTCAATAAGGGGGCGCTAGATGCTGGACGGCCAGAGTTGATGGATAGAGGCCGTGGTTTGGCTGCGAAACAGTTCCCCCCTCCTGCTGGTCAAGCCTCTCTGGATGTCACCCCACTAGTTCTAACATCACTTAAATCAACTGCATAGTCGAAAATCGCTAGCGAGGCTGAATGTGAATGACACTGACTGAAGATGGAGAGGACTACCCCGGATGTTTCCCCAGCTCTGCTATCAGCTCCAATCGAGGCCTATACCTGATATTCATGTTTTTAACGATGGTATAATACATCAAGTAGCATAAGATTATCCTCGGTGGTTATCAAAGGATGCTGGACAACCAAATCTGCCTCGACACGAAAGATCCTAATTTGGAAGACTTTCAGAAACTGCCTGTCCGCCGACTGACAGTAGGCTCAAACTTTCCGAAGTTGGTTGAGCTCACCCTTTCAGCCCAAGTTTCAGTAAACCCTCTACCTTCCATCGCAACAGTAGGTCCAAAATTGTATCTTTCAACTGTTTAGAGGGGTATGAAGCCATCATGAGCGCTCAGAGTTCCACATCGGATGGAGCACCGAAACCAAGACGATCCAATATGTTGCTCCACAAGCCGCGAGCTCACGTGACACACTTATCTCTGTCCTAAGTGCCTCCAAATTCCATCCCGCCTATTCCTCCTTACGCCCGTTGACAGGTACAATCCTGCGAAGCAACCGTCCAAAACATCGATTTTACCCGATATTTGGGCATAAATCCAGTGCCAATACCTGACGCATGCGCTACCATCCTGACTTTCCTAGTAACGCTTGTGGAACTGGTTCACAGCAAGGTTATGGCTTCATACATTTGTACAATGTAACGCTCATGAATTGTGCGACACATGTACGGAGTTTGAGTACCCGTATGCCCTTCCTTTCCTGAGACGATGACAGTCTCCCGTCAAACCCTTCAGACAGCGCCAGTACTGGTTGTGTGAGTGTACACCTCTAGGCACTTTCTGACCTCTCAGGTGAACTTTGTCTTGGACCAGTGATGATATGTACATTGGACATCGCTTTCTAGGCTTCATATGAGACGTCCGCGGGCATCTAACTGGAGATGTGCCGGAATGGTGCTGGTTATTCGTCGAAATCGGATGGTTCTGAAGAAACGCGAGACTGCGTTGCCTTGGTGTCGGGTGATCCACTCACGCTCTTGAATCTTCTTCTCATGGCTTGTTGAATGACTTCAGCCATATCGCCAGGGTTGGATGATGCGGTCTTCGCCTCTCTCTTAACAGTTCCACCTGGAGAACGTTCTCCCTCGACCTTTCTAAGAGTATTCCTTCCAGCGGTCTTAACCATATCAGAGAGCGATAGAGAGTGGTGGTGTGTGCGTTGGGGTTGTTGTTGTTGCTGATTCTGCTGCAGCTGATGTTGAGGAAGTTGACTTGATGATGAAGCCTCCTGGTGTGAAGACGGAGCTGCGATGCAAGATGGTGCTGCCGTGTGAGCAGCGCTTGAGGCACTCTTCAGGAGGGAGGAAGCAAATGAGGATGTCGGAGGAGGGGGAGGTGGCGGTGGGACGGAGAGGCCGGCCGGGGGCGCGCCGTGGACCGGGCGACGCGTGGGAGTTCTTGGCTCTCCTGCTGCCGCGGATGGGCCCTCTTGACTGCCGTATGCTCCAGATGCGATGCCACCGTGATTGCCAGAAGGACTATTGGAGCCGGCAGTCGGGGCTTGAGCAGCGGCTGCAATCTGCGCCTGCATGAACATGGCCATCTCCGCTCTCAGCCGCGCTAACTCTGCCTCCAGCGTCTCCAACTTCGCCTTTTCGGCTGCCGCTGTCGTATTTGCCTCAATGGGGATATATGGCGCATCTTGCGGCAATTCATAGTCGTCCTCCTCCTCAACGTCAGCCACAACTTGCGAACGACGAAGACTACGAGGCACATTACTGTAAGTCACAGCTTCACGTCCACGCACGATCTTACCTGCTCTCTTCTTGCCATTTTTCTATAGCACACATACAATAGCACATGGTTAGCACCAGAACGAGGGGAAATGACAAGAGACAGGGACCAGAACGCGGGGACAAGAGAGAAGTGCACCGAAGCGACGACCACAATCTCCCGACAGCAATCAAGGAGCAAGTATAACAGCAAGCAGGGTAGCACCAATCACGAACCTGACGAATAATGCGACTGATAGTAGAATTGCGCGTAATGAAGTGGAAGAGCTCGAAGAGTTTCTCTCCCGTCAACTCAAACAGCGCGTAACTCAACGTCTGAATGGGGTCTTGGCGCAATATCACGCTCATTGTGTACAAATATGCCAATACAATGCAGCAGAGAAACTTACTCAGTACACTCCGGGGCTGCTTGGGCCGAAATGGCTCTCAGATACGTTGGGACTTGGAAGACCGCGAGAGAGAGGAGAGAAACGTGAATGTCAGTCACAGCAGAGCCAATGAGGGGAGGGGCAATGGTCATCACCATCAAACCCGTTTTGTGTCCTTGAATGATGCAAGAGTAGCAGATGATACGAGTGCTGCGTTGCACAATCTCCTCCGCCGGGCCGTTAGCGAGAGGCATTGGGGGAAGTGGCAGAACGAGAGCCCAAAGTAACAACCCCGCTCTGAGGCGCGCTCTCGTCCTTTGCTCAGGATGGCACTCACAGAAGAGTCTATGGTGCTCGAGTCTGTAAGAGTATGTGTATTGATGGTGTTTTCTGACTTAGGAGCAAAGACTGACGCCGCTGTACGATCAGGAAGGTAGCCGGATTCAGGGAAGGGGGTTAGACCTCGCAGTGACGTGATTGCCAATACCTATGGTGGACTCCGCCTATCGACATGAAGGTATTGATTGCTTTGTTCGTTATTCTAGCGATCGCAAATGTTGCGGCTGCTGGTACGTTCGCTCTCTGTCCAAGAACGCCCATAGAAAATGACGACACGCTCCCTCGGTGGACCCTGGGTGGACCTCGGCATGCTCGGCACCCCTCTTCTGGCCTTCTTATGCGCCTTAGCATCCTTTACTTCCTTGTTTTCAATGATCTCGTGGCCTTTCGTTGTTTTTGTATGGGTTATACTGCTACCAGCATTGCACTGACCTTGTTCTTGCGTTCCTCTGTCTAGGCCAATGGGCTCGTGCCGACATCTTCGCTTTTGCTGCCTCTGAGACCGCTCTTGGTCCTGATGGCGACGCTTATGCGTTGTTCAATGCTGTTGTACGTCGTTTCGGCCTATAGTTTTGTGTCGTTGCGACTTTGAAGATCGAAGCTGACCTATTTCTAACTCCCGCCCTCGCGTCTGCTGCCCTGATATCAGAACGACACTCACGTCGAGATCCACGTCCACATTGCCGGTATTGTGAACAACCCCGATGGTGAGCATGGCATGCACATTCACGAGGTACGGAACGTGAGGCAACATCGCTGGATGGATCTACGAGCTCTTGCATCGCGCGTGGGCCGTTTGAGTGCGGCTTCTGCGCAACTCCCTGCCTGATTGCTTTCCCTCTCCCTGTCTAACGCCTCCTCTTGCTGCTACCGCTGCATTCGCTTTCCTCTCATTGTAGTTCGGAGACTTGTCCAGTTCTGCCGCTGTTGGAAACCACTGGAACCCTTTCAACGTTGCCCACGGCTGCGGTGAGCCTCGCTCTGCTGGAGATCTTGGAAACTGGCTGGCCGTTGGTGGTTTGATCAACGAGACGAAGATACTCGACTTGGTTGCTCTGAGCGGAGATTTCTCCGTCATTGGTCGCGCGATTGTCTTGCACAACTTGACCGATGATTGCACGACTGTTAGCTCTTCTGGTGCCCGTTTGGCCGGTGGTGTGATTGGTGTGCAAAACATGGCTTTTAATCAGGCGTACCCGGCTCCTTCCTTCGGAACTGGACCCTTCTTCGCGGCGTGCAAGATCGTCCCGACCTCCGGCTCTGGAATCGCCGCTGGTGTGAACGGCCACTTCACCTGGTACCAGGCCTCTCCTACTGCTGATACCTATGTTTCTGGTACCATTGGCCGCAATGCCTCTGTTGGAGTGCACGTCCACTCCTTTGGAGATCTCACTGACCGTGCTACCGGACTCGCCACTGGAGGCCACTACGATCCCCTCGCCACCGGACATCACGACTTCCCCAACGCCACCGTGGCTCATCATGCTGGTGATATGGGCAACACTGATGCTGCATCCCAAATCAACGGTGTCATGTGGTTCTACGAGTTCTTCTCTGCAGATCACATCACCGTCCAGAACACCGCCCAGAACACCTCTATCATAGGACGCGGATTCATCGTTCACGGTGGTCTCGATCATGGACCCTCTGCCCAGCCCACTGGTGCTGCTGGTACTCGTGATGGACAGTGTGTCATCGGTATTGCCTCCACGACGCTCACTGCTGTCCCTGCATTCCCCGGATACCCCGTCGCGCCTACCACTGCTGTCTCTTCTGCCTCTCTCCTGTCCTCCTCCGCACTTCTCTTTGCATTGGCTCTGATTGCTTCTCTCTTCTAAGTAGATTCAGAAGGCAGAATAGGTGCTCAACGGAGCCTAACTCTCTTCTCGTTCTGTGGCACCTTCGGCTTCGGGCCACAGTCAGGGTGGACCAGTCGCGTGTCTGCTCTCACCTGCTCTCCTACGTGTAATAGAGACTCGAATACTTCAAATACATCATCTACTCTCCTGTTATTTCACTGTACGGGGCTCGGAATGGCGCACGTGAGCGACGCCGAAACGGGAACGAGTCAAGAGTGTCTGCAGTGTCGCGCCCGCCGCTCTGTGTGCGGCGTCAATTCGCCATGGCATTCTCGTATGCACTAACCTCATGGACAAGGGCCCTAAAAGTCATCACATTGTACGTATTCCTCTGTCTTCTCCATGTATATCCCAGTGCCATGGCTGAAAACAGCTCCTCAAGTCCAGAGGAATGCAGTTTCGTGACATGGGTCTCGCTGAATTGGGCGGTATCCCTCTCCATTCCCATCCCCTTCATATGGCTTCCTTTCTATGTTGTTTTCTTGTTTACCCCTCAACTTAGAACGCTAACGCCTGTATGTTTGCTCGGTATCATGGGATTGAAAGGTGATTTTGGGTGATGAGGGCGCAGGAAAGTCTTCAATTTGCCAATGGCTGGTGTGCGATACGGTCAGCGATGAGATGCCAGTAGTGGCTGGAAACGAATCGTACATGGTTCCTATTTCTCGTATTTTGAGTGACAGCGGCAAGAGATGGAAGAATGCGCTAGAAATTGAGGTGTGCCGTTCCTCCGGTGTGGCAAACCCAGACGCGGTGTTGCCGAAGGCCCCCGTGGACGTTGTCATCATTGTGGCCAATCTGTTCTCTCAGGAGTTGATTGATGGCATTAGGAGGTGGAAGGAGTATGCGCAAACTCACTGCAAGAATGGAGACTCATGCGTTCCACCGTCTCTGGTCATGATCACTCGCTCCGACCAAATCGAAGTTGAACACGTTGGCTCTGCTGCTGCCATCCGCGCTTGCCTGGAATTGGATTGTCCATGTTATGAAGTATCGTGTAAGTCTGGAAAAGGGATCCTCGAGGCATTCAAGCACATCATCTACGCACTAGAACCCGAACGACGACTTGAGGAGGAATCCCTCGAAGATGCGCCCTTTGCGTCATTCCAGTTCAAGTTGTCGCCCTCAAAGTCCCCGAAACGGAATGTTCCGCCACTATTGAAGCTTGAAGATCCTGCGGCGCACCGAACAACATCCAATGGAGGCGGAAATCCCCTCTCAAGCAGAGCGACTACGCCCGACCTGCCCCTGCTTCGCTTCCCCGCCACCACCACTACCAACACCAACAACACCTCCCAGCAATCTCTATCGTCAACGTCAGCAGGTGAACTTCCCTCTCCGACGCGTAAGTGGAGTCCCTCTTCCAGTCCTCGTGGTTGGCGAAGTTCTGCCGAATTGGACTCTCACAGCCTCATCACACGAGATCCGAGCGGCAGCCCCACTTCTCACCAAGACCTCTCCTCCTCTCCTCAGAGCTCTGGCCTCTCATCAGGACGCCCGCCGTCTCCTGGACGATTCTCAGACGAAGAAGAGTATTATGGAAAACGTAAGTCATTGCCGCTCTCGCGCTCGTCCTCCAAGGAACAACTGTCGACTTCGCGCCTCGCTCGTGGTGGTGCCCCTCGCGATCAGTCTGGTTCTCATGGCGATGCCTCCCATCCCCCTCAACTTTCAAAGGCGCTTCGAAAGATCTCATCCGCCTTGCTAACCACCTCCATTGGTCCCTCACGCGTGCCCACCCAAATCGACTACCAAAAGGAGGTGTTCGTGGACAAGAAGAAGCGCTTCCTCATCCTGTCTGGCGACTACCTCTTCATCTACAAGAAGATCAACGAGAAGAAGCAACTGGTAGACACTCTAGAGATCACATCTGCAAGTGTCAGGCGGCCGACTGCGAACAAGCTGAAACTCGTCCTCGAATTGGCCCAAGGCGATACATACAAGCTCTTTTTTGCCGATGAAGGTGCCCTGGTGTTGTTTAGAGGAGTGTTGCAGACCCATGTGAAGGCGAAGCAAGCGGCGATACGTGAACCGCCGGTCTTGATGCCGCGAAACGCTTCTTCCGTGTTTGTGACTGGTGAGCAGGCGCTAGCGCTGCTTCGTACTCACGTGAGTAATCTCTCTTGTGCGGACTGTGGCTCTGTGCAACCGACATTCGCTTCGACAAACTTGGCGGTGGTAATCTGTGAAGACTGTGCGCAAATCCATCGTTCGCTTCCTGATCGTCGTTCTCGCGTGGTACCGATCTTGAATGAGGGATGGAGCCCCTATTTGCTTGACACATTGCTTGCTTTGCCGAACGACGCCTCAAATGGAGTATGGGAAGAGCGTCTGATCATGGCAGAGGACGAATGCCTGTCGCTCGGTTTGCCTGAGAAACCCTTCTCCGTTTCCGCCTTCAGCTCCAAGCGCGAGTTCATTGAATGCAAGTATGTGAGGCGCTCATATGTGGATCCCCACTTCCTCGCATCTCTGCTCAATATTGATGACGAAGTACCGCATAGGGCGATGAACATTGCCGTCAAACTCGCCGTGAGCCGACCGGATCATCTCCCGATCCTCGTCAAGTTCCTCTGTCACGATTTCAGCCCAAATGCCATCATCGAGTCTCAATCACTACTGGTAATCGCTTGCGTATGTGGAAACCACAAAGCCACCGTTCTACTGCTGGAAAACGGGGCAGATCCAAATTTCGTCGACTCCTCTCTCACCATTCCTCTCGACTATGCTGAGATCTTCACACAAGAATCGGCTTCCCGCATCCAAGAACAAGCGCATGTCCCGCAAGAAGCGCTCACCAAACTGGCCACTGGTGAAGGAGAGGCATCCCCGAAAACTTCACCGGTATCATGGCCTCCTGCATCATCCATTCTCTTAGACTATGGCGCTGTCCCTCGAACATCTTCTATGCCTCCTTTGAGATTCTCATCATCAATCGCACCGCCAAAAGCATCTGTTGGAAGCGACAAGGCGACCAAATTACTAGGACTCATGAGCGGTCCTTCGACGTTCTCGTCCGCTGCTACCGCCGCCGCCTCCGCCAATTCGGGCAATCCTTCGATCCATACTTCTTCGGCTTCTCTGGGAAATGCAGCAGTACTTGGATCGACCAGTGCGTCAGGCAGGAAGAAGGGCCCAGAGCTTCTAGCGGTGGACAAGAAGGCGCAGATCAAGCACTCCGTCACATATACACCCGAATCTTTGAAAGCAGCTCACCCGCAGGCAGCTACCATCCCGAGAAGCCCAGAAGTGAGTCCGAAAGGAGGCTATCCAGATCCACAATCTGCGGCTCCTGTCGCGGTTACATCCTCATCATCATCATCATCGTCGTCGTCATCCTCCTCCTCATCAGCGCCGCCCCAACATCAGCCCACTCTGACGAGGACTACATCAAAAGGTTCACATCAGAGCAATGCAGTGACATCTCCTTCCAGCGCATCCAGCGGGATTGGCAGTGCCTTCAAACCCTCCTCCTCATCATCATCCTCCTCATCCTCAGCCTCCACTTCTTCGGCTGGAAAGAGCGACGCCCATTCTCAGGAGATGGATGCTCCTGCAGATTCGCTGAGACAAGTGAATCCAAGGAATAGCAGATCTGGTAGAAGCGCTCCGCACTTGCAGCAATTGTCTTGAAGGAGAGTTGGCGATCGTCGAAAGCTCCACTTCCTAGTATCATATCCTGGGCATCATGTGCACTATGCCACAGTTGCCTACTTAGCCAATGTATTTCCAAGCGTTACGTTTGACGTACGGTAGCACCTTCATCCGTTTCTGCTCTCTTGTGTCACCAATGAGTGCACAATCAGGAACTGTGACGAGGACTGGGGTGGGTGACACGAGTACGATTGCCATCGGTGTTGAGATCGAAGACTCTCTTGAGTCAACGCGCATCCCTCAGCTGCTTCTGGGTTCAGGTACAGATGCCACGGCGCATCTGCTGTTGCCTCATTCCCAACTCTGCCTTCTCTCCCCACGCATGGTATCCTGTATATCCTGGAAGCCTCGTTATCCTTCTGCATAATAGCCACGGAGGGGGACATGTCAAACCCTGAGCATGGCAGCAATGGCCACTGGAACAGCGACCTCTCGTCATCCGATATTTCGAATGGAGATAGCCCCTCTACGCCCCTCTCTGGATCTGAAAGCGATGTATCGTCTATCATACTACACAATAGCGCCGACAGCGAGGATCCCAAGAGCTCACAAGTGGCAGAATCATCCGAAAACGAAACGCCTGGTCGTCCTGATCGTTCCATCTCTGAGTATGCCGATGCGTATGTGAAAATGATGGAAACCCGCGAATCTGGTCAATTGATCCCAGAATTTGTTGCGACACCGCAAGATGAGGGCGTACAAGGCTCGCTTCGTCCGTTGCAATCTTCAAATGGACTTCCTCTTCTGCATCCTCCTCCAAACGACTATCTCTCCTCCTCACACAGTGTACCATATTCTTCTTCGCAAAATGGCAGGACTAGTCCGCCTTCATCTTCATTGTCAAACTCAACATCGCCTGTTCTTACTCGCCAGACCTCTGAAGCCTCTTCTTCGTCCGCCGCCCCTTCCTATTCCTCGACTCGCCGCGATCCTGTTGAAAAATCGTCTGTTACGTCCATTAATTCCCTCGATTCTCGTGCTGCTCCCTCTAGTTCTCGTCGCCATCGTCGCCGAAGTAGTTCCCCGCTCTTGTCCGACGCTGATCTTGAAGGCCCGTATAGTGATGATGAAGGTGTTATTTATGATGCAAAGATTCGTTCTTCTTCCAATAGCGGCAATGTGAGCTCTTCTGTAGGCGGTAGAGGTATTTTTGGTCGACCAATTGCATCCCTTTCTTCGAGCAATGGCTCTCCCCTCCTTCCTTCTGGCCCCAAGCAATCTTCTTCTTCCTCAAGTGGAAATCCCTCTATGGGATCTAGAGTCTCTAAACAGTCGTGGCATAGTCGCAAGAAGAGTACTGCGTCTTCAACTTCAGGCAGCTCCAATTCCGATTCCCCCCGCGCCTCCTCCCGCAATTTCGATTCTTCACGCGATGCTAGTATGATTCCCGGGAGAAGTGGCCATGTAAGCATCACTGCAGGAGGCATCATGTACGCGCCCGCTCTGAAGCGTAGCGCCGGTTCTTCTGGCCATTCTCCGCCCCATTTTGCCTCTGTTAAAGCGCACACTTCTAGCCTCTCTCCACCTCAACCGTTCAATCTGAATAGTGGCATTACGAACACTGCGACGACCTCTACGAAGGCGACCTTGTTTTACATCCGTCGTCGCATTCATACTCTGCGCGCCCTATCGCTGCTATTGCTGATTTTAACGCTCACTTTGACGCTAATCTCGTGGACTACCGTAGCGAAGCCACTGCTGAACTCTCAAGAGAGAAGGACGAACGGCTGTGCTTCCTCGTTTTCTCCTCCTGCCTCCCAGCCGCCATCGTCAACAGTTAGTACCCCCTCGTCGCCGTCTTCTCCGCAAACAAAGTGCTACTATTTCTACCACGATATGGCCTCGTTTGTGGTAGTGACGGGTGTGTGGCTCGCGGCAGGCTTTGCCCTCGCAGTCGTCAATGTCTCCGCATCCTTCATGTTCTACTGGCGCCGTTTGACTCGCATTACCCTCGTTTTCAATCTATCGATGCTTGTCGCTACAGTTGTCGTACTAAATTGGGTCATTGTGCTGGTGGCATTCACACACGAGCCTGAGAATTGGAGAGTCGTCTTTCCGTCTTCATCATCATCATCATCATCATCCTCAGTGCCTCCTCCATCGAGCTTCACAACGACTTTTGCGTTCGACGATTCGAATCATCAGGCAAGGCAGCTGAAATCAGCATCGATAGCGCTGTTGGTGGCAGTGTCTCTCTTCTGGGCCTTCTCCTTCTTCATCTCTCTGGCACTTTACCAACTCAGACGATACATCATGTCCAAACCGAGATACTGCTGTTGGCCATTGGAAGGGTTCTGCTGTGCTCCCATGCATCTGACGCCAATGTCACACAGGAGGCAACTTCGAAGATTCGGACGGACTCCTCCCAACCTCGATCACGACATGATGGACGACAATCACATTCTTAGCAATAGCAGCAGTAATGGGAACGGCATTCGTAGCGGTGACGTTGAACATGAGTTGTCGTTACGCGAGCATGGCGAGCATGAGTACCACGATGAAGATGATGGGCTTGTTGGAAGTGGTGTTGATGATGGTGACGATCTTCTCAGAGGAAATGATAGTGTCGTTGACGGTGGCGGTGTTGAATTGGAAGAGTTTGAAGGAAGAGGGCGAAAGAGTTCCTCGCCTCATCACCACCCTCATCCCCGTCAACATCAGGCAGCGCCTCAAAGTGACCTCTCTCCCATCATCGCCTCTCTGCAAGGCATCCAAAGCACGGTCAATTCGCTCGCCGAGAAAGTACATGTCATAGAACAGAGAGAAGCAGTCGCTGCTCCATCCGGCTACGCTGATCCGTTTGCATATGGACGACAACCTCCAAGGTTCTAAAGCACGCCACGTTCTCCTCCTTCACGTATTGTAAAACTGTAAGAAAATTGAAGAGCGTTACATCCCACGGTTTCCCACAGAGGAGCGGGGTGGTGGGCCGACCTGGCCTGCAACTGAGGAACCGACAGTCCGGGTGACTTTCACGAAATTTCGATGCTGCGAAAAACTTTGCAACTCTTTCCTGATTCGGCCGTTCCAGTCTTCTCACGAACGTGACGTCGTCATGATGTCTCAGTTGGCTCGCCAATTTGTTAGTCGGGCAACCTCGCGCGTCTTTTCAGCTTCGAAAGGGCTGACGAAGGCGAAAACCGGATCTCGTAGCGCTGGCCGTCGACTTTCTCAGATTTATGGCCAACGTCGTCCTTTTTGTTCCCAAACTACCTCGACATGGACGCCTGAGGACTTGTCTTTGTTGGGATCATATAAGGGTATGTCGCGTGATGAGTGTGAACGGTGTATTTCGTGTTGGAACGTTCGATTCGTTTCTGATAGCCTGTTTTGTCCTTTGTGTTGATGTAGGTACCCCCACTCCCCGAGGTATCAAGAAAACTTCTACTGGTTTGACTGGCTTGGACGTGCAGCCCGAAGCGAGAGTGATACTGATTGAGTTATACAAGAAGATGGCTGCCGAGCTTGCAAAGTTCCCCGAGGACTACCCCTATCGCATTGAGTCGGAGCAACAGATTCAGCGTAGACTTTCGATCCTTCTTGAGGAGACAGACGTCATGAGACTGGAAGAAGAGATGGACGCAGGTCAATTGGAGACGCTCATTGACGAGGCCGATGACGAGCTTCACCACGTCCTTCCCACGATACTAGATCTCAAGCCTTGGGCCAAGCCCCCCACCAAATGGGACCAAAAGCGCCCTATCTTGTACACTGACGTCAAGATTGCCTAAACATCACGTAAGCAACGCTCAAAACACGAAACTCTGCGCTTCAAACGCTCGAATCCCCTCTACATTCACAGAGAGCACTCGATTCTCTAACCTGTATCTACCACTAAAAGCAAAACTCTACCATACACGTTTCCATTAACAATGAGCTCACATCAGACACCATTCGCGCGAGAGACGGGGCCTCGATCGCTCAGCACCGCCAGCCGAGAGAGAGAGGAAAAGAGAGAGGAGAGAAACTGAGTCTCCTGAGGCGACTCGACTTCGATAGTCCAATTTCGCGATGGCATCGACCCAAGCTGTGACATTCAACTTAGATGCCCCCATCACCAAGGTTCATGTTGATGGTTTGGTACGTTTGGTCCAACTTTGATGCTATTGAGGTTCAAAATGTCCAATGAGATCATCGGCCCTGTACTGACTCTGTTTTCTCTCGTGCTTTTGCTGTAGGTTGCTCTTAAACTGATCAGACATGTGAGAGAATCTTTGCCTGATGTTGTTGGTGGACAATTGCTTGGTTTGGCTGTCGGAGATACGCTTGAAGTGACTCAATGCTTCCCCATCGCTTCCATCGATCCTGATGATGATACCCCCGAAGAGGAGCAGCTCTCAAGAGCTCAAGATGACACAATCACAATGATGAAGCTTTTGCGCACAGTGAATGTTGATTCGAACTCGGTACGTTGCCATTGAATGCCCTTGGTCTGGACCGATCTCATACTCCTCCCAATTCGGTATCATCGAGCTCCGTTCCTCCTTATTCCACTTCATCGCCTTGTATCGTCTTCGCTTTACCCATTTTCCACCATTCACGTCTGTTAAGAATCGATAGAATCGTATAAGAAGCCATGCAAAATACCCTGTTGTTCATCGCGGCTTGTTAGCCACGTTTGAAGACAGGATTACCGTGATTTGTGTGCTTTGTCCGATTTGGTGCTGACTTTGCCGCAATTCTCTCCTGTGATGCCGATGTAGGTGGGATGGTACACTTCTGGACTTTTGGCCTCTCATTTGACTCCCGAGTGCATCCGTTCTCAATATCGCTATCAAGTTTCGACTCCCTTGTCTGTCATGTTGTTGTTCGATCCCGTAACTGCCTCGCAGGGTATCTTTGGATTGCGCGCGTTGCGTTTGTCGCCAAAGTTCATGAAGCTCTACGCTAAGGACTCCTTCACCCGTGAAAGCATCTCAGATGTCGGACTGTCCTTCAGCGATATCTACGAGGAGCTCCCGGTGGAGCTTGTGAACACTGGCTTGTTGCGTTCGCTGATTTGGCAACTTGAGGAACATTCGTCCATGCAGCCTTCCTTCGCCGCTCTCGACCTGTCTTCCAATGCCTTCCTTGAGAAGAACCTGTCCATGCTTCTCGACGCCGTTTCTGACCTCTATCTCGAACAAGGCAAGTCACAAACCTACCAACGAATTGTCGCGCGTCAAACTTCCCTTCAACAGTCTCTGCTTCAGAAGAGAGTACGTTCCAATTCCCCTCAATTTCCCATTTTACAACGATTGTGCTCTTGAATAGTCACGTTTGGACCTCATTTGAAGGAGGCAACTTGAATGCTACTTTGCAACAGCGCTAACCAGTCCCTCCTCTCTTGAACGTCTCCCTCATTGCCGCATTACAGAAAGCAGAGAACACGCAACGCAAACACGCTGGCCAGCCCCTTCTTCCCGAGACCCTGGCATCGTTGGAGGCCGAAAACCCCGGCGCTTTCAAGATGCCCCCGGAGCCCAGCCGCTACGACGCTCTCCTTGCTACCGCTCAAACATCGCACTTCTGCGAAGAGATTATCAACTTTGGA
>Ga0307375_10004243_pt1 | contig 13782 bp, 8 predicted proteins | sample TR1MG_FD_202531 | JGI IMG/M metagenome (GOLD analysis project Ga0307375, IMG submission 202531) | Soil microbial communities from Risofladan, Vaasa, Finland - TR-1 | ecosystem: Environmental > Terrestrial > Soil > Coastal area > Acid sulfate soil | place: Finland: Risofladan, Vaasa | collected...
GCCGAGAGTATTCCCAGGTTCACCGGCGCCACCGGGCCCGAGGCGTTGCCGAAGGTCACCATCAGCCCGCGCGGGCTCAGGCAATCGAGCGATCCTTCCCAGGTCGTCTTGCCGACACCGTCGTAAACCACCGGCACGCCCTTGCCGCCAGTGATCGCCTTGACTTTCTCGACGAAATTTTCCGTGCTGTAGTTGATCACGTGATCGGCGCCGTGCGCCTTGGCGAGCGCCATTTTCTCCGGCGAGCCCGCCGTCGCGATGGTGGTGACGCCGAGCGCTTTCAGCCATTGGCAGGCAATCAGGCCGACACCACCCGCGGCCGCGTGCCACAGCACCGTGTCACCCTTCTTCACCGGGTAGGTGCTAAAAATGAGGTAATGGACCGTAAGCCCCTTGAGCAGCATCGAGGCCGCCTGACCTTCGCTAATGCCCTGCGGCAGCTTCACCATGCGATCGGCCGGCACCAGGCGCTGCTCGCAGTAAGAGCCCGGCAAGCCGGTGTAGGTCACCCGGTCGCCCGCTTTCAGATCCGTCACGCCCGGCCCGACCGCCTCGACAACGCCTGCGCCCTCGTTGCCCCCGATCTGCGGCAGCTGCATCGGGTACAGCCCGGAGCGCTGGTAGGTATCGACGAAATTGACGCCTATTGCGGTATGCCGGATGCGCACCTGCCCCTGCGCCGGATCACCAACCTCCACGTCATCCAACTGCAAAACCTCGGGACCGCCATGCTTGTGATACCGGATTGCTTTTGCCATCTGTCCGTCTCCTGGTTAAGTTTTATTGCCCTTGCCGTCCTGCGAAGCGATCGATTCCCTGTAGGGCCGCGTAGGTTGAGCTCCGATGGCTTTCCAACCAAAGAAGGAGACCAGAAGATGAACCCGGCAGCCCATAGGAAGGATAGAAGATAACGCATCAGGACCGGTATTGTATATGGCGCTGGAACCGAGCAACGAGAGCTGGAGGCTGACACTAGGCGGCGGTGGCAAACGCCGGCAGCTGTCGCTGCCGGGGTGATTTGATGAAGCTCTCGGAGGCGGTGGGCAAGGCGAAGGAGCGCTTCGGGATGCTTGCCTCGACGACAGTGGTGCCAGGCCCAGCGGCAGGTTTGGGGAAGAATCGCCAGTGCCGTGGTTCAGGTGTTGCGCGCGTCCGGCGGCAGTACCTTGCTCATGGCGCGCTCGCTGATCGCGGTAATGGAAAGCGATGGGTTAACGCCGGGATTGGCGGAGATCATCGAGCCGTCGCAGACGTACAGGTTGCGATAGCCGAACACGCGGTTGTCGCTGTCTATCACGCCTTCGCTCGCGTCGCGCCCCATGCAGGCGCCGCCGAGTATGTGCGCCGTGGACGGTATGCCGAGCACGGTCTCGCTCACCATCGCCACCGGTTTGCCGCCGACGATGGCGGCGTAGCGCTCGGACAGCTCGATCGCCTCGGGCATGAACGGCGTCGGCGCGGGGCCCACGTCCAGCCTGGTCGCGAGGCCGAAGCGGCCGCGCACCATGCGCAGCGTGCTGTCCACGGTCCGCATGTACAGCAGCACCTGGGTGCGCTTGGCCCAGTCGTCCACGCACAAGACCTTGAGATTCATCAGCGGGTGCCGCAGCCAGTCGCCGAACAGCTTGAGCGCGCGCACCCAGCCGCTGCGATGGTAGACGCGCGGTCCCATCAGCAGGCGCCAGAAGCCCGAGCCGGCGGAGTAGCGCACCGGCTCCAGATGCGAGTGCTCGTCGGTATGCAGGATGGAGCCGATCGCGACGCCGTCGGAGAACACGGACTTGCCGTCGGGCACGGTCACCGGAATCAGCGCCTCCGAGTTGGTGCGCACGCCGTAGCCGAGGCGCTCGGACAGCCGCGGCAGCGAGCCCCGCTTCAGCCTGAGCATGAGATCCACCGTGCCGAGCACGCCGCCTGCGAATACCACGCCGCGGCAGCGCACCGTGCCGCCCGCCCCCTCGCGCGTGGCGCTGGGCTGCCAGTGCACCGCATAGCCGTCGGCGCCGTCCTCCGCCGCCAGCGGGCGCACGTCGCTAACCAGGGATTCCGGCTGGATCACCGCGCCCAGTTGTTCCGCCAGATAGAGGTAGTTCTTGTCGAGCGAATTCTTGGCATTGTGGCGGCAGCCGGTCATGCAGCCGCCGCAGAAGATGCAGCCGGCACGCTCCGGCCCCTTGCCGCCGAAAAACGGATCGGGTACGGTCTGCGCCGGCTCCCCGAAGAACACCGACACCTTGGTCGGCTCGAAATGCTGCTCCATGCCGATTTGCCGCCCCAGTTCGCGCAGGGCGATATCGCCGGTCTCCAGGCGCGGATTGGTGGCCGCCCCGAGCATGCGCAGCGCCGTCTGGTAGAAAGGCCGCAGCTCGGCCTCCCAATCGGCCAGATGCGCCCAGGAAGGCGAACTGAAGAACCCTTTCTTCGGCACCGGCAGGGTGTTCGCATATACGAGCGAGCCGCCGCCCACGCCCACGCCGGAGAGTACGCTGACGTGGCGAAAGAAGGTCAGCTTGAACAGGCCGAAATACTTCATCGACGGCAGCCACATCCAGCGCTTCAGGTCCCAATTGGACTTGGGGAAGTCCGCCGCGCCCAGGCGCATGCCTTTTTCCAGCACCAGCACCCGGTAGCCCTTTTCGCTCAGGCGCAGCGCGGATACCGAGCCGCCGAAGCCCGAGCCGATGATGACGTAGTCGTAGTCGAAGGACGCCTTGCCGTCGCCGCCGGGATTTGCCATGGACTGCGCCTGTGAGTTTGGATCGGCGCATTACAGCAGATAAGGCGCAGGCGTGTCCATCGGGGCCCGCGTACGCCAAAGGCCCGCCTGATCGCAACCATGTCACTGGATCTGCGCGGCCTTGCGACCGGGAAGCCGTTGCAGAACGAATCCTGCGATGGTCTATATAGGCCGCCACCCCGATCTGCAGGCGTCAGGAGGACTTGCTCAGCGCAGACGCTGGTAGGCTGCGGTCCGACCCAATCCGGACGTTCAGTGTTGCGAGAAGCGGGCGTTAAACGCCCGCAAGACGCGCTCAAGCGATAACTACGAATTCTGGAAAGATATACAGCACGATGATTCCGATTTCTGGGTCAACCGGGTTCAAATCGGCTTGATCATCGACAAGTAGCTGCAATCATTTGAAGCAAATTATCCCCTGGTCCGAGCCGGCATCCGGGAAACGGTAGTAGTTGGTGACGCTGGGGCTAGCCTCGGGATGAAGTGGTTGGATCTTGCGACAGCGCCAAAAAACAAGGCCCGCCGAGGCGGGCCTTGCGTTTGAGTCATCGACCGATCAGGGCTGGTCGACGGAGAACATGAACAATTTCGAAGCCGGTATCAGCAAGGGGCTGAAGCCCATGCCGCGCATGCTGAGAGCGGTGATTTCGCTGACGTTCGCAGTCGTGCCGTCGACCGCCAGCGCCGTGCCACCGGCCCTGAAATTGTAGCCATTGCGCGGGGTGTTCAGAGAAAACGTTTCGGGATGGGTATTGGCCAGGGTCGCGCCACTCGACTGGTTGCGCAGCCAAGTTCCGGCCGTCGTGTCGACCGATACCACGATATTGCTGACTTCGGTGACGGGACTCGTCATCGTGAGCGCGCTGCTCAAGTACAGGTTCCAGCCGCTTTTGCTGGCGCCGATGGTGGGCAGGGTGTTGGTGCGCTGCTTGGTAAGCACGTCGAGACTGCCATCGGTGCCAAGCGCCACCAGCATCAACTCGCCGCCGCCGGACCGGTATGCGAACACGCGTCCGCCGACCTTGCCATTTTCTGTTAGGTCATAGCCGCCGTTGGCGTTGACCGTTATCGCCGGCGCCCCGTTGGGGTTGTCGACGCAGGACGTCACATCCCAGGTCGTCGCATTCTGGCAGACCCTCATCGCGGTCATGCCGCCTGCTGCGTCTATGGTCGCGGTAAATGCGGTGCCCGTATAGACGGGCGCGACGTCGTTGCCGGTATTCTCGATGCCGAGCGCGGTCCAGTTGCCGGCAAGTTCCGCTTGCGTATGGGTCTGCTCCGGGAACGAGATGCTGACGTTGGCGCTGGTGCTGGTGCCGTTGCCGTAGCGCATGACGATCACGCCGGCCTGCGATACCACGATGTCGCCCTTCCCGTTGCCGAAGGTGTACCGGCAGGAGCCGTTGGCGATCCAGGTATCGGTGCTGCCGGCGTTGCCGTCTCTGAAGTAGGCGATCGCGAGTGTGGCCGCATCGATCGTCATCGTGTCGTAGTGCAGGAGATCGGGTAAAACGAAGGCGTTCGGACTCACCGTACGGTAGGTGCCGCTGTGCAGCGCCGAACAATTGCTCGACGCAGGCATGAGCGCGACGTCCGCGGGCACTGACGGCGTACCACTCGGCACGGTCACTGTCGCCACGATCGGCGCATTGGTGCCGCCTCCGGTAAAGGTGATCGGCGGTGTGCTGGCGGTGTCATTCGGTGCTGGTTTCACTGCGACGACGATGTCGACCGCGCTTGCGCTCGTCGGCGTGATTGTGATCGACAGCGAGTCGAGCACCTTGTCGGCGCCGGTGCCGTCGGCGACGAGCGTGCCGTTCAGCGGGTCGGATGCGTCGCCTGCCGCATCCCGCAGCGGTTTGAGCAGGGTGATAATTTCGTCGACTTTTAGCTTCAGCGCGACGGCGTCGAAAGAGGCTGTGCCGACTTTCAGTTCGCCGGCCAGCTTGGCCGGGTCGCCCGAGGGCGACAGCCTGGAGGCGATCAGGTTGGTAATCGGGGTGATATTGGTCGTCGTGTCCCCCTTCTCGGCGACCACGCTGATCAGGATCACGCTCTTGTCGGCGCTGACGGCTTCCACCACGAAAGGTGGCTTGGCGCTGTCCGGCACCGTGACAGTGTAGTGACCGTCGATCCCGCTGAGCGCATCAGCGGTGTAGGACGCGCCGGTGCTGTCGGTCAAAGTCACCGTTGCGCCGACAAACGCAGCACCGGTGGCGGCCGTTCCGGACACCGTGAAGCCCGCGGGCGGAGCCGCGCCGGGGTCACCCCCGCCGCCACCGCACGCAGCCAGTGCCCCGACCAGCAACGCGCTGGCCGCGATCTTCGAACCTAGTGAATAGTTTTTCAATTGTTTCTCCCATTTCTGTAGTTTGAGCATATTGAACGATGCTCTTGAAGCATAAATGCCTGGAATTCCACCAAGCGGGAAAGTGCGCATTGCCTTTTGACTCTTATCGCCCTACGTACTGCAACTGAAACCTTCAGCATCGCTCGCATCCCTGCTCGCCGCGTTAGCACCGATTCGGTCTGCCGAAATGCTGATGTTCCGCGTTCCCTCATTGGCCAAATGCCCAATGTGCGCAAGCTAGGTTAAATATCGATAGGCGGCATCCCCCAAATGGGGTAAGGTCCCAAGTTACACAGCCACGGCGCCTAGGGGCCCCAGCATGGGAACGGAAGAAACGGCGCTAGAGTTGATCTGGCTCGCCTATAGTGCCGTGCTGCGCGACGCAGATCACGACGCGGGGAGCGCGGGGCTTTTCCAAGAGGCGGCCACCCAGAGGCATGGGGTCTTGTCCGCGCTCGACCGCCTGCCGTTCGGCGTGATCCTGCCCGATGACGCAGACAATCCGGTCCACCTCAAGCGCGCGGCGGCGCGTCTCGCCAAACTGCGCTGCCTGAATGCCGCAAGTCCGGACTCCCTGTCATGACTAGATGCACGCTACAACGTGACGCAGTCATTGCGCTGATCGGCGCAATCTACGACGCATCCGTGCAGCCTTCCAAGTGGCCGCACGCGATTGCCGAGACGGCATCGCTGATGGGATCGGAGCGCGCGCTGATGCTCACGCCGTTTCACCGGGTCGATGACGGAGGGATCTACTTTCCGCACGCAATACCCGAGTCGTTCATGCAACAGTACGCGAGCCGATACATCGAGCACGACATTTGGGCGCAGCGTGCCATGGAGAAAGGCCTGTATGCCGAGGGACACGTCCTGCTGGATGGGGACCTGCTTACACAGCAGGAAATGCTCGAGTCGGTGTTCTATCGTGAATTCCTGTCCAAGATGGATATCCTGCACCTTTGTTCTGGCGTGGTTTTTGGCCAGAACTCATCTGTTCCCATGCCGACGAACATGGCGTTCTTCCGCGGCGTCCGCGAGCCGCGGTACGACGAAGGCAACAGGGAGTTTTTACACCTGGTTTTGCCGCATTTTTCCCGTGCACTGGGAATCCATGTGCGACTGCACGATGCCGAGCTGCGATCGGCGCTTAGTTTGTCCGCCCTCGACCGGCTTGCATCCGGCGTGATTCTGATTGGTTCACAAGGAAAGATCCTTCACATGAACCGCTCGGCGAACCAGATCATGGCGTCGAACGATGGATTGAGGATAAACAAGCAGTCGGAAATAATGGAACTGGCCGCGATCAAACCCGGGGAAACCCGCGCACTGCATGCCGCGATCGAACTCGCACTGCACCCCGACACGATCGAGGTGCCTCATTTCTCGCACGGCGTGCATATCACGCGTCCTTCCGGCCGTCCTGCCTATATACTCAACCCCGCTCCTCTGCCACCCGAAAATAACTTCGGTAGCGCGCGCAGCCGAGCGCAGGTGATCATTTTCGTTGCGGATCCTGATGCGTCGCATGTGCTTGATGCGCCGCTACTCAAGAAGCTCTACGGATTGACGGTAGCCGAGGCGCGGGTCACGCAGCGCGTATACGCAGGCGATACCGCAAGACAGGCCGCGGAAGTGCTGGGGGTTAGTGAACTCACTGTGCGCGCGCAACTCAAAAGCATTTTTTCCAAGACCGATACGCACAGGCAAGCGGAACTCATGAAGCTCCTGTCCTCCATCGCGTCAATACAGTAGCGTGGGCGCTGTCCGCTTAACGGCGTCGTATTCGGTCGGGCTATGACACGATGGGACAATAGGGTGGCGGCTAGCCCTGATAACACAGCCTTGGCTCTATTGAGGTAATGCGGGGCCGGCGCGCGCAGCGCGGAGACCGAGCCGCCGAAGCCCGAGCCGATGATGACGTAGTCGTAGTCGAAGGACGCCTTGCCGTCGCCGCCGGGATTTGCCATGGACTGCGCCTGTGAGTTTGGATCGGCGCATTACAGCAGATAAGGCGCAGGCGTGTCCATCGGGGCCCGCGTACGCCAAAGGCCCGCCTGATCCTAACCATGTCACTGGGTCTGCGCGGCCTTGCGACCGGCGTAGGCCAGTTGCGGTCAGCCTCACGTCACTTACGGGTTCAGCGCAGCTCCTAGAATTCGATTTTCAATTGACACCGGAATGCCCGATGCTATGCACATAGCAATGAACCGGACAAGTGCATAGCTGGCCATTTCCGAAACTCACGCAATATGCGCAAGAAGGCTGGTCATTCTTGGCAAGCTGCAGCACGTTCGGTCCAAAGGACCCTACAACCGTACACATTTCTCCATTGCCACAGCGGCCAGTCGCAAGGCATCCAAAGTCATGCGCGCATTTGGCTGTTTGTTCTCTAATTCCAGTCGGGATTTCAATGTTCACGCCTCCTCCGCTGTGGTTCGCCCTTAGTGTTCATTCTGGTTCATCAGCTAGCCGTACGACGACATCGTTTGCTGGCGTGGCCTATCTGTCAATAGACCGAACGGATGTCTTTCATTGCGCCCCGGTTCAAATCCACTCAGCCCCATCAAGTTACACCGATTTCCGTAGCCGCGGATTCCCATCCGCCCCGTTCCCATGCGCGGATGATAGAGATGCACCGGACCTTGGCCACACCGATAGCGGGTGGCAGCCCCCGCCATGAAAAGCCATTGTTCGAAATGAGGGACCGTCTCAGGAATTAACTGTACAATTTCTGCATGTATGTCTCAATGCTTCATGGCTGGGGTGGATTTGTAATAATCTACTTCATTGTGAGTGCGGTACCTTCGATCGTTCTCGCCGTGCGAGGATTTGGTTGGAATGCACGTTTCTTTGTCGTGAGCTTATTAGTTACATGGACGGGCGGGGGCTGGTTCATCATGACTTTTATTGCCGTGATGAAAAAGCCGGTTGGGATGGCGCTTCATATGGACAATAGGCCTGTTCGCGACCCATACGCCGATTTGTGAGCAATTGACTTCGCTTACCCGCAAAAAATGTGGGCAGTATCGAATGCTGCGGCACCGCTTATTTCGATTTAGAGGAATCAGCGCAAAAGCAGGGCGAACAATTAGGGTCGGCAGCTGGTATCGCAAAGCCATCAGCCATTGGGCTCCTGTCGGTGCGTTGCGGAACCTAATGCGTCTGGCCTCGAAAGGCTGCTGTGGGTCGAAAGTGTGATTAGCGCATTGGGATAAGAAGCCGCCGTTCGAATTCTTCGTTCCCTATTTTTCGACTGGAATCGTCGAGCGGCAGCAATGCATAGTTTAGCCGCCACCCAAGCCGCGCACCTGCAATGGCCGTTCAGGCCGAGAACCCGGCGACCATCCAAGCCTGCACGTACACCCGCTCCTGGCCAAACCCGGACCAGTGCTCTTGGCAGAACTTCGCCGCTGGTTCGATACCTTGCCATACACCAGCGTATCGAGCAGTCAGAGGTGCGTAGATTTGCTTGGCCCGGGGAGGGATGCCTTCGTTTTGCAGCGAACTCCTGGATGCGGCGTTAACTGCGCTTTGTCAAACACGCCCGTTTCGTGCGCAAGTAGAATGCGCTATCGACTTGCCGAGCGGAGGCTATCGTGACTACGCAGCTGCAGAAACCCCTCATCAACCATCAGCTTGCCGGCACCGACGTCGCTTCGGTGAGCAAGTCCGTGGTCAACCGTCTGGTGTTTTCGGTCGGCAAGGACGACATCACGGCGACCGCGCGCGACTGGCTTCACGCCACTGCGTTCATGACGCGCGACCGCCTGATAGAGCGCTGGATGGACACCATGCGCAGTTATTACGTCGCCGACGCGAAGCGGGTGTATTACCTGTCGATGGAATTCCTGATGGGGCGCACGCTGATGAACAGTCTGCTCAACCTCGGCTTCGAAAAAGAATGCAGCGAGGCGTTGCAGCAGCAAGGCATCGATTTGCGTCAGGTGCGCGAACTGGAATTCGATGCGGCCCTGGGCAACGGCGGCCTGGGGCGGCTTGCGGCCTGCTTTCTGGATTCGATGGCGACGCTCAATCTGCCCGGCTTTGGCTACGGCATACGCTACGAGTACGGCATGTTCTCGCAGCGCATCGAGGATGGCCGCCAGGTGGAACACCCCGACAACTGGCTGCGCTACGGCAATCCCTGGGAGTTTCCGCGTCCGGAGGTGCTCTACCACGTCAAATTCGGCGGCCGCGTGGTGGAGTTTTCCGACGAAGACGGCGCGCAGCGCCATCATTGGGTGGACACCGACGACGTGATGGCGATGGCCTACGACACGCCCATTCCCGGCTACGCCACCTCCACCGTAAACAATATGCGCCTGTGGGCGGCCAAGGCATCGCGCGACTTCGACCTGAAATATTTCAACGAGGGCAATTACATCAAGGCGGTCGAGGACAAGAACCAATCGGAAAACCTGTCCAAGGTGCTCTACCCGCAGGACTCCACCACCATGGGCCGCGAACTGCGCCTGAAACAGCAATATTTCTTCGTCTGCGCATCGCTGCAGGACATCCTGCGCCGCTTCAGCAGATTCCACGAAGGCTTCGACGAGCTTCCGGACAAAGTCGCAATCCAGCTCAACGATACCCACCCCGCGATTGCCATCCCCGAGCTGATGCGCATCCTGGTGGACGTGAACCACCTGAATTGGGACAAGGCCTGGGACATCACCACCCGCACCTTCTCCTACACCAACCATACGCTGATGTCCGAGGCGCTGGAAACCTGGCCGGTGGAAATGCTCGAACAAATGCTGCCGCGCCACCTGCAGATCATCTACGAAATCAACCACCGCTTTCTCACAGGGGTGATGCACAGTTTTCCCGGCGACAGTGAAATGCGCCAGCGCATGTCGATCATCGGCGAAGAACCAGACAAGCGCGTGCGCATGGCGCATCTCGCCGTCGTCGGCAGCCACAAGGTCAACGGCGTTGCGCAAATCCATACCGAACTCATGAAGCAGACCATATTCGCCGATTTCGACCGTTATTACCCCGGCAAGATCATCAACCTGACCAACGGCATCACACCCCGGCGCTGGTTGAACCAGGCGAACCCGCTGCTCGCGGCTTTGATCACTTCCCGCATCGGCGCCGGCTGGCTCAAGGACCTCGACCAGTTGCGGGCCCTGATTCCACTGGCCGAGGACGCGCAGTTCCGCCAGGAAGTCGCCGCGGTGAAGCGCGCGAACAAGCAGGACCTCGCGGCGAAAGCCAAGCGCTACCTCGGCATGGACATCGACGCCGATTCGATGTTCGACGTGCAGATCAAGCGAATCCACGAATACAAGCGCCAACTGCTCAATCTGCTGCACGTCGTCACCTTATACAAGCGCATCTGCGATGCCCCGCAGATCGACACGGTGCCGCGCACGGTGATCTTCGCCGGCAAGGCAGCGCCTGGCTATGCCATGGCCAAGCTAATCATCAAGCTGATCAACGACGTCGCCGATATCGTCAATAACGACGTGCGCGTGCACGGCAGGCTGAAGCTGGCATTCGTGCCCAATTACGGCGTTTCCGTGGCGGAAAACATTATCCCGGCGGCGGATCTGTCGGAGCAGATCTCCACCGCCGGCACAGAGGCTTCTGGCACCGGCAACATGAAGCTGGCCCTGAACGGGGCACTGACCATAGGAACCCTGGATGGCGCCAACGTCGAAATCCGCAGCGAGGTCGGCGAGGAGAATATTTTCATTTTCGGCCTCACCGCCGATGCGGCCGCCAGGCTGCGCGCCAGCGGCTACCGGCCGGCGGATTACTATCATGCGAACGACGAATTGCGCCAGGTGATAGACATGATCGCCAGCGGCTATTTTTCGCCGGAAGAACCGGCCCGGTTCAAACCCGTCGTCGACAATCTGCTCGCGCACGGCGACGATTATCTGCTGCTGGCCGATTATGCGTCCTACGTCGCCTGCCAGAAGGAGGTCGCAGAGGCCTACCGCGATCAGCAGCAATGGCTGCGCAAAGTCATCCTCAACGTGGCCAATATGGGTAAATTCTCCAGCGACCGCACCATCCGGGAATATGCCGAGCAGATCTGGCAGGCGAAACCCGTAACGCGTTGAAGCGCAGACTTTCGTGGCTTGACAGGGAAGGCGCACTCCCGCAACCTTTCGAGCATGTTCCGCATAGGCAATGGAGCCGGCTTTTCCGGCGACCGTATCGACGCGCCCGGTCCGGTGGTCGACACCCTGATCGCGCGCGGCGGCCCGGCCGCGATGTTCTTCGAGGTGCTGGGCGAACGCACGGTGGCGCTGGCGCAGCTGGAGAAGCGGCGCGACCCGGCGCGCGGCTACGAACCCATGCTCGAGCGCCTGCTCGAACCGATTCTGGAAAAGTGCGCGCGCCACGGCATCGCCGTGATCGGCAATTTCGGCGCGGCCAACCCGGCGGGCGCGGCGCGCGCGATCGCGCGCCTGGCCGAAGGCCTGGGTCTCGGCGGCTTGCGCATCGGCGTGGTCGAAGGCGATGATCTGAGCGCAAGCATCGACCTCGCCGGGCTTGAAGTGCACGAGGCCGACGCGCAGCTCGACCAGGGCGGCGGCGCGATGGTGTCGGCCAATGCCTATCTGTCGGCGCAGCCGATCGTCGAGGCGCTGCGCGCCGGCGCGCAGATCGTGGTCACGGGGCGCTGCGGCGATCCCTCGCTGGCTCTCGCGCCGCTGATCCACCACTACGGCTGGACCGAAGATGACTGGGATCGCCTCGCGCTCGGTTCGGCCGTGGGGCATCTGCTCGAATGCGGTTCGCAGGTCACCGGCGGCGTCTATTACGACCCCGGCTACAAGGACATCCCCGACCCGGCGAACATCGGCTTTCCGATCGCCGAGGTAAGCGCCGACGGGCGCATCGTGATCACCAAGGCCGACGCCACCGGCGGGGTGGTGAACCTTCAGGTGGTGAAGGAGCAGCTGCTCTACGAAGTGCACGATCCGGCGAACTACATCACGCCGGACGTGACGCTGGATTTTTCCGGCGTCAGCCTGCGCCAGGACGGCGCGGACCGCGTCGAAGTGCTGGGCGTGCGCGGCAAGCCGGCGCCCGAGAAACTGAAAGTTACCGTCTGCTTCGAAGGCGGCTGGCTGGGCGAGGGCGAGATCTCGGTCGCCGGGCCGAACTGCCTCGCGCGCGCGAAAAGCATCGCCGAGGTGCTGCTGGAGCGGCTGCGCCGGCGCAAGCTCAAAGTCCATTCCCGCGTCGATCTGATCGGCATTGCCAGCGTGCACGACGACGACAGCGGCACGCTGTGGCGCGCCTACGCTGGACGCGAGCCGCCCGAAATCCGCGTGCGCCTCGCGGTGGCGGGCGATGCGCACGACGAGGTCGACCAGGCCGCGCGCGAAGCGCTCGCGCTTTTGTGCTGCGGGCCGGCCGGCTCGGGCGGCGCGCGCTGGCACACGACGCAGCGCATCCGCACCCAGTCCTATCTCGTGCCGCGCGCGGACGTGGAACCGCGCGTCAGCGTAAAACCTGCCGCAGCGTGGCTGTGATCGACGAGCCCGACGAAATCGTCCTGGTGCCGCTGCACGCGGTCGCACACGGCCGCGCCGGCGACAAGGGCAACCGGCTGAATATCAGCATCATCCCGTACGAAGCGGAAACCTACGCGCTGCTCGCCGCGCAGCTGACGCCCGAGCGCGTGCTGGCGCTGTTCGCCCACCGGCGCGCGGCGAAAGTGCTGCGCTACGACCTGCCGCTGCTGCACGCCTTCAACTTCGTCATCGACGACGCGCTCGAAGGCGGCGTCAACGGTAGCCTCAACCTCGACGGCCACGGCAAGACCAACTCCTACCGTCTCTTGGGCCTGCAGGTGGAAGTGCCGCGCCGGCTGGTGCGCGCGCCGCGGCGCAGGCGCCAAGACTATACAGCCCCGTGAGGGCGGTCCGCTTCACGCGTCCGGCGGCCTGCCCGAAAAGCCGGAATCGCCCGGCCGCCTCTGACGCGCAGCCGGCGCCGCCATGGCGCCGACCAAAAATGCCGGGGCGAGGTTTAGTCTGAAGCGATTACCGAGTAGGCAGCCGCGTTGTCCTCTAGCCAGCGACGCGCGCGGCCGCTTTCCTGCCGCCGCGGATGGAAGTTGCGGCGCAGGTAGGCCAGCCAGGGCTTCAGCACGGCGCGCGCAAAACCCTCCCGGCCAAGCAGCCAGTGCGCCGCGCTCTTCCAGGTGCGCCAGCGCCACAACTCGCCCTCGCGCTTGAGGTTGTCTGCGGTCTGGCGCAGGAGGTCGCTGATGAAGATCAGGGTCACGCGGCGAAACCATGTGATGCGCCAGGCGTGGCTGCCGCCGAGTGCCTGGTAGACATCAAATGCCGTGCTCCTGTGCTCGGACTCTTCCGCGCTGTGCCACTGCCACATCGTAGCCAGGCGCGGCTCGCTTCCGGCGAGCAGTTGCGGCGTGCCGAGTATCCATTCGGCGAGGATCGCTGTGTAGTGTTCATAGGCAGCGGTGATCGCCAGAAGATGGCGCGGGTCGGCGTCTGCCAGCAGCGCGAGGCGCGCCGCGGCACGCGCTTCCCATTTGTTGACCATGCCCTGGCGCTCGAGATGCGCGTTGAAAATCCCGTGGATGCGCCGGTGCGTCGCCTCCTGGCCGACGAATCCCTGCACCTCGGCCCGGAACTTTTCCTGCTGCTCGGGCTGCAGGACCTTGAAGCCGCCCTTGACCGCATCGATGAAGAACTGCTCA
>Ga0307375_10004244_pt1 | contig 13782 bp, 8 predicted proteins | sample TR1MG_FD_202531 | JGI IMG/M metagenome (GOLD analysis project Ga0307375, IMG submission 202531) | Soil microbial communities from Risofladan, Vaasa, Finland - TR-1 | ecosystem: Environmental > Terrestrial > Soil > Coastal area > Acid sulfate soil | place: Finland: Risofladan, Vaasa | collected...
CCTCACGTTTGCCCGCATATGTGTCGGTCTTGCCTGTGTCATGAGTCTTGCCCCCGTGTCGGCCAAGACCCGGCATCCCGATCCCCCGTCTGCGCCCGCGCGCATCCTGGGGCACTATGCCGCTTACCCGATCGGTGTAGGGCCCAACTATTGGTCACCCGTTCCCGTCTGCAAGACCTTGGTCGCCGACTTCAACCAATTCCGCACCGTCCCCTTCGCGAGCAACAATCCGAGGCTCTCTCCCCGATACCCGCAATTCCGCCGTCCCGATTGGCAGCCGATGGGTTGGAACCGGACCCTGGCCAAAAGGATCTATATAGGGTGCACTAGTAAGGCCTGCGTCAAAACAAGTGAACCGGTATGGCACTACTGGCTAAAGTACACCAAGGCCCTGCGGGAAGCCGGCAAACCGCTCCTCTGGCGCGCGCGGGTGGATCTTTTGGGTGATGGCCGCCATGAGACCCTCATTCTCCTGACACACAACTTCTCTGTGGATGTCGTAAGAGGGAAGTTCGTGCTCGCGCCTCCTCGGAATCCCTACTGTCGCTACATCGACAACACGATCTATATGCTTCCGTCCCCCTACCCGAAGATGGCCGAGGCGTTTAACTACGGTCCACGGGCCGGATGGGGCGTTTTTGGCACGGACCTGATCCGAGATGTCGGCAACGCAGCGTCACCCTATCTGTCATTGGCTTGGACGAGATCATTAGCCCAGACGGGAAGCGGCATGGGGATTGGCGTATCTTCCTTCGAATCCGGCGGCGGCGTATACCCATATCAATTTTATCCTTTGTGCAATATCGGCTGGGTATCCCGCGGGGAATGATCATGCCGATGTCCCATCCCACACCATCCTGCATACCCTCTGATCTGGGGAGATTGTTATGAGCCTTTCGTCTTATACGCTGTTGTCAAAGTTCGATTATGACAATCTGGTCTTCCAGATGCTGCAGGATTTCGAGGGGCCACAGCCGTACGTGTACGCGGATAGTAGCTTTTTGGCTACGATCGGCATCGGCTTCGAAATCACCGCGCATCCACGAGCCATTTTAGAGGGAATGGGGTATTCGGCCCAAAGCCTCGGCCCACGTACATTCAACGATCTCGTCTCCGCGCTGACGACCGCAGGGAGGGCGTCTTATGGGTTACCGAAGACCCTGCAGGTCGATGCGGTGGTGGCGCTCGGGACCGTGAGCCGTGAAGGACAATCGGACCCGATCCCACCCAAGGCCCCGGCCCCGAGTGTGGAGTACCCACCCCATCTCTTGCGGGCTTCCGTATGAGGAGAAGAATGATGTCGACCCACAAGAGGGAAGAAAGACGCGCTTATCAAAAGAGATCGTTGAGTCTGCGTTCTTTTCTTCCCCGGCGCAGGCACGTTACTCAACGGCAGCTCCGTTTCTTCCCCGTCATGGCTATGATCGGGCTAGCCAGTTGTCTACTGATTCTGTGGGCCCCGGCGGGATACGCGAAAGAGGTCACTCGATCCGGTCATGCGCCCCTTCTAGGTCGTTATCAGGTGTTCCCGGTCCCGTTGAACGAAAACATCGTTCAACCTGTTGCGCCTTTCTGTCACCTCTTAGCGAACGATCTCAATCAATTTCAGTCTCTCCCCTTCGACACCGATAATCCGCGTCTCTCTTCCCGCTACCCCCAGCTGCGGCGTCCGCACTGGACACCTATGCCGTGGGATCGGCGTCTGGCAAAGGAAATCTTTACCGGATGCCCCCATGGAGTTTGCAAAAAGGTATCTAAATGGAGTTCGGTGTGGCGTCATTGGCTCAAACGAACAAAAGCACTCCGCCGAGAGGGGAAGACCCTCTTATGGCGCACGACCATCGATCTCGCAGGAAACGGTCAACAAGAGACTCTGATTCGCATTCGCATGCCTTCACCCCAACATGCCGTGCGGAATGTACCGCCTATCCGCGTTATTCGCATCACGCCCCCTCGCTATTGCCGATATATCGATAGCAAGCTGGATATGCTGCCATCAGCCCATCCGCGACTCGTTAAGAAGTTTAATAAGGGCTCTTTGTGGGGATGGGTAGAAGGCCCTACCGATATGATCTACGACACTGATGGTAAACAATATTATATGTTGGGTTGGCAACGGTGGTCCGTACTGCGAGGTGCCACCGAAACCATAGGGGTATCAACCTTTACCGCCCTGTACGGGTATATCCCGGAATGTTACATCGGCTGGATTCCCTATCCATCTCACACCCGGAAGTCTGGCCGTCCGGGCGCGTCCCTTACCCCTTAATCCCCGGAGCCGCTCATGAATCTCACTGTTAATTCGTTATCGACTGCTGCTTACAATACCTTGCTCTATACCATGTTGAGCGAGTTCGAGGGGCAGAACTTCCCATATGTATACGTCGATACCAATTACAATGCCACGATAGGTATCGGCTTTGAGGTTCATGCGAATGCCTTGGCGATTTTGGAAGGAATGGGGTATGCGTCTAATTATCATTTCACGGAGCTTGTGCAGGCACTCACGCAGGCGACGAGCACCTCGTTTGCTACGGCGGCCGACGCCCGGGCTGCTATCAATAGTGCTGTGAACGGCGTTCTCGGGACTCATTATGGAACGGGAACGGTCGGGAATTTCGGTTATGGGAACAATACGGGCAACAGTGGCTTGAGCACGGATGGCCAGATCCAGGCGACCTTGATTGACATTCTCCCGACCTACGAAAACAGGCTAAATAGCTGGTTGGCAGGGTCGCCTCTGGGCGTATCGCCTCAACAGATCCCGGATAGCACCGAACGCGCCGCGCTTCTGTCGCTTACCTATAACGGGCTGATTGGATTTTCGTATAACAATGGCACCTACAAGCCCCTCAGTCCTGCTCTGCGCAACGCCATCCTGACCGGTGACCGTGCCGAGGCCTGGTATCAAATCCGTTATGAAAGCAACGGGGGCGCCAGCCCTCCGGGAATCGCCAAGCGCCGCTACGAGGAGTCCCAGATCTTTGGGTTATTTTCGAATCCCTCGGATCCGTCGCGGTCCGATGCCGTTCAGGCCTATCAGATGCTGGAGGCGCATCGGGCGACTATGGCCCATTATGACAGCCAGTTCGGCGGAGAGATTGGGGCCGCGAATACGGATTATCGGCTGGCCGGAATGGATGGCATTGGCATGGTCCAGACCCTGACCCAATCCTTTCAGGCCGCCGAGACCGTTTTGCTGAACGCGGTCCAGAGCCAATACAGCGGTCTGCTCACGAATTTCAGTTCCACCCAGTCCACCGACATCTACTTGAATCCCGGCCGTACGTCCTCCCTCGATCCTGTGAGTGCTGCCTATCCGGTAACTTTGAACGCGGGTGGTTCAAGCGATAACAGTCTCTTAATCGCCAGCACCGGGGGCCCCAACGGGGTCCTAACCCCGGATCTCGGTAACGATGTCCTGACCGCGGGCTCCGGGAATGACGTCCTCATAGCGGGTGCCGGTCAGGATACGCTTTATGCGGGATGGGGAAGTGACACCCTGATCGGGGGGCTGGGCAATGACACGATCCACATGGGGCAGGGGTTCGCCACGATCGCTTATGTCGCCCCGACAACGGGGGCATCGTCAACGCTCACGATCAGAGACAACGGTGCCTTGAACGTTTTGAACAATGCGTCCGGCTTTACGACCAACGGCGCGATCATTGTGGGTAACGGAACCGGAATCAACGACACGCTCACGGGCGGCCAGGCGGTGGCCGGTACGCGGTTCACGTGGCAAAACAGCGATGGGACGACGTATACGTTCCAACCAGAGTTAGCATATTCGGCTGAAGGGCTAGGGACACTTACGATCAATAAAGGGGCATTAGGATCTGGCGAGATCGTTATAAAGGACTTCAGCCTGAACACCGCCGAGACCAATAGTGCCGGGGACCTCGGAATAACGATGGCAGAAGAAGTGCATCTCGGAGAGCACAACGTTTTTTTGGATGGACAATACGGTGTGACGACCGCCGATCTCGTCTCGGTGTCTGGCACGGCCCAATTTAACATCTTCCTCTCGGCCCCAAAGACGATGGCGCAGTCCGTGGACCTCACCTTCACAGGCGGGGATCTTGCGGAGTTCGACATCTGGAATAACGGCACATGGGAATCGATAGCAAGCGGGACGGCGACGGTCACGGTGCCGGCCGGGAGCAGCAGTATGACGCTGGTCCTGAGGGCCAATAAGGACCTCAGCACGTCGGAAAGTGTGACAGTGAAGGCCGCCATCGTGGGTGGGGACACCAGCGCACCCACCAACGCTTTTACCGCGAATTTTGCGGCATCGCCCCAGGCGACCACCCAGACCCCCACCCTGGAAGCCATTACGCAGCCCTATACCGTGATAGGCGGCGTGAACTATTACCAGGGCAATGGTGGCGATGATTCCATCGTCGGGACCGGGGGCAGCACGAGCTATATTAATGCGAGCAACAGCGTGAACGACTATCTCGCGGGCGCCGATACCATTTATGGGGGCACCGGAAACGACACCATCGTCGGCAGTGGATATGACTACATCAATGCCAGTCAAAGTCAAAACGACAGCATCACGGGAAGCGCCGGCAATGACACCATCATCGGAGGCAATGGGAACGACACTATCATCGGCAACGGTGGCAGCGACATCCTTGTGGTCGGCAATGGGAACAACAAAATCTATGCCGATAGCAAGGAAAGCCTGGGGCAGGCCATACAAACAGCGGCGACGGCTATCGCCTCAGGAGACCCAGGGAGTCTTCTGGCCGTGGGCAATGGCAACAGTACGGTCGTGGGTGGCATGGGCAACGATCAGTTCCTTGTCGGGGACGGGAACAATGCGGTGGTTATGGGTCCAGGCAACGATACGCTGTTTTCGGGAGTGACGCTCACCCAGGCCCCGACGGCTGGACAGGGCTGGTTCGATAACTTGTCCGTGACGGAAACTCTGACATACGCGAGCGGGTCAGTGCAGCCTTCCACGAGCATCCAGGGATTCATGAGTTTTGCCATGCAAAGTACGGGTTACATCGCAAGCAACACGTACTATGGCAATTATGATACCTATGGCGCGCCCGTGGGGGTGGGGAACGACACGATCTATGCGGGCAGCGGCAACGATTTAATCAATCTGTCCAATGGCAACAACTTGGTGGTCAACGGCTCCGGGAGCGACACCATCATAGGCGGGATGGGCCAAAACACCATCGTCGGAGGCTCTGGCAATGATGTGATCTGGGGTCTGGGCGGGGCCGTTTCGGTGTACGGGGGCTCCGGCAACGATATTATCCAGGGTGGCATGGGCAACAACACCATCTATGGAGGCACGGGGAATGATCTGATTTCTGCGGGCAGTTATGGGGGAGGCGCACCGGGGAACGATCTCGTTTATGGCGGATCGGGAAGCGACACCATAAATGGGGCGGGGGGCAACGATACGCTCGTAGGCGGCACGGGGAACGACACGATTTATGGAAATGACGGCGGCATATACACAGGCAACAAATACCTCTATGGCGGCACAGGAAACGATCAGCTGTGGGCCAATTCCTACGGGAACAACACCGTCATCGGGGGTTCCGGCAATGATATTCTGATAGGGGGCGGCGCCAACGACACCATCTACGCGGGCGGTGGCGGAAACGACACGCTCTACGGCAGCACCAGTTGGAGCAATACCGGCACGCAGTATTTGTACGCGGGTAGCGGCAACGACTTGCTCTTGGGTGGTGACGGCTACGGACAGGCGGTGCTGCACGGAGGCTCCGGCACCGACACCCTGTGGGGCGGCTATGGCAATGACACGGTGTACGCCGGATCCGGTGGTACAGCGGCCGATCCCACGCTCGCCTATGGCGGTGCGGGGAATGCGACCGTCTATGGTGGTGCAGGCACGGCCGAGTTATATGCAACGACGTTCGGTGAGAATTCGCTGGTCGGCGGTTCCGGCAATGACACGTTATACGCAGGGTTTGGCCAGGCGACCTTGGTCGCAGGGTCCGGCAACACGACCATGGTCGGGTATGCTGGTTCGACGACGTACAAGTTTGGTTTAAACGGCGGCAACGCCCTTATCAATCAGTACGGTGGCACAGACAACATCGAGTTTGGCGCTGGTATTACCGTTTCGGATCTCACCGTGACCGCGGCCTTGGGACCCCAAGGCCAGCAGGATCTCGTGATTGGGTATGCCCCGAATGCCGCAGTGACCGTCACGGGAGGCTTGACCGGCGCGGTCGCATCGGTCACCTTTCTCGATCCGAGCGTCTTGACCCTGGACCAGCTCATGGCCCAAGCCACGACCTACACAAGCTATGTGGCCGGCCCCAATGGCGATTTGATCTTCGCGGGAAGCGCGGGCTCGGTACTCATCGGCGGCACGGGCAATGACACCATGTACGGGTGGGGGACCAACGACACCCTCATGGCGGGTACGGGCAACACGCAAATCTACGGCGAAGACGCCAGCGATATTCTGACAGGCGGTGCCGGTAACGATACCCTGACTGGGTTTGGTGTTAACGAAACGATGAATGGGGGATCGGGCAACGACACCTTTGTCATCAACCACGCATCGGATGTCATCACCAAGCAAGCCAACACCGGCGACAACACCGTGCTCTCTTCGGTGAGCTACGTCCAGCCCGAGAACGTGCAGAACCTGACGTTGACGGGGAGCGCCAATCTCACGGCGACCGGCAACAACCAAACCGGAGTGCTGACCGCCAATAACGGCAACGACACGCTCATCGCAGGCTCCGGCATCGACACTCTGGTGGGGGGTTATGGTAACGACACCTTCGTTGTCGACAACATGGCGGACGTGGTCAGCGCGCAGCCCAATGCTGGCGACAACACCGTGCTCTCCTCGGTGAGCTATGTCCAGCCCGAGAACGTGCAGAACCTGACGTTGACGGGGAGCGCCGATCTCACCGCCACCGGCAACAATCAGGCGGGGGTGCTGACGGCGAACAGCGGCAACGATACCCTGATTGCGGGCTCCGGCATCGACACCCTAGTGGGTGGGTCCGGCAACGACACCTTCATCATTAATAATGTCAACGACACCATCGAGGAGGCGCCCAACAGCGGCAACAATACCGTGCTCTCGTCGGTGAGCTATGTCTTGCCAGCCCATATCCAGAACCTGACCTTAACGGGCAGCGCCAACCTCACCGGTACGGGCAATACCCTAAACAACGTGATCACCGGAAACAGTGGCAATGACACGCTGATCGCAGGAAGTGGGAGTGATACCCTGATCGCAGGCTCCGGCATCGACACCCTGGTGGGGGGTACGGGCAACGACACCTTCGTCGTGAACAACACAGCCGACGTCGTGACCGAGCAGCCCAACGCGGGTAATAACACCGTCTTATCCTCGGTGAGCTATGTGCAGCCGGAGAACGTGCAAAACTTGATCTTGACAGGGAGCGCCAATCTCACCGCCACCGGCAACAATCAGGCGGGGGTGCTGACTGCCAACAGCGGTAACGATACCCTGATTGCCGGCACGGGCAACGATACCTTAATCGCAGGCTCCGGCATCGACACCCTCGTAGGCGGGGCGGGCAATGACACCTTCGTCATTAACAACGTCAACGACACCATCAAGGAGGCACCCAACACCGGCAACAATACCGTGCTCTCGTCGGTGAGCTATGTCCTACCAGCCCATATCCAGAACCTGACCTTAACGGGCAGCGCCAACCTCACCGGCACCGGCAACACCTTAAACAACGTGATTACAGGAAACAGTGGCAATGACACCCTGATCGCGGGTAGCGGCAATGACACGCTCATCGCGGGTTCCGGCATCGACACCTTGGTGGGTGGGTCCGGTAACGATACCTTCGTCATCAATAATGCGGCCGATGTGATCGTAGAGAAGAGGCGCTCGGGCCTTGCGGCGGTATTCTCGTCTGTGAGTTATGTCCTGCCTAAGGGTATCGATTCGCTGACACTCACGGGGACTGCAAATATCACGGGGACGGCCAATCACGGGGATGACATCCTGACGGCCGATGGCGGCAACGACACGCTCTACGGTGGCACCGGTCATGACACCCTCGTAGCCGGGTCCGGAAATGACCTCTTGATCTCGGGCTCGGGTCGATCCACCCTGATCGGGGGATCCGGTAACGACACCCTGATATCGGGTAGCGGCCGGGCGATGTTGATCGCCGGCTCCGGCAATGACACCCTGATCTCGGGCTCTGGTCGCACGACGATGATCGGGGGCGCGGGCAACGACACGTTTGTGATCAACAATGCCAAGGACGTTATCCTGGCCCCCGCAGGCGCAAGCGGGGATCGCGTGCTGTCTTCTGTGAACTATGTTCTGCCGACACACCTGACCCAGCTGACCCTGATGGGCGACAAGAATCTGTCGGCCACGGCTAACGCGTCGAACGATCTGCTCATAGGAAACAACGGGAACGACACGCTAACCGGCGGCTCAGGGGTCGATGTGCTGCAAGGGGGCGTCGGCGCCGATCGACTCGTCGATCAAAAAGGCCCCGGGGTGCTCCTGGCAGGCGGCGCACACACCGCTTTGGTGGGGAGCGGCTCTGCGGACTTCTTCGCAGCAGCTTCGCAGGGGACGACTGTCATAACCGGGGCCTACGACAACGTCATCGCCTTCAACGAGGGGGATGGGGCGATGACTGTGCAGGCGCGCTCGGGGGCCCATAACACGCTCTCTTTGGGGGGCGGTATCAGCGAGGCAGCACTCACCTTCAGCAAGTGTGGCCAGGACCTCGTGCTGCAAGCCGGAGGCACAGACATGATCACCTTCAAGGGATGGTATGCCCATGCGCCGAACCCCGCGGTCGTCACCTTGCAGATCATCGAGCAGGCGAGCACAAGCTACAATCCTAAGTCTGCTAACCCCTTGGTGAATCGGTCCATTGAGACCTTTAATTTTCAACAACTAGTCACGCAGTTCAACGCGGCGCGGGCCGCCGATCGCGCACTCACGCATTGGAGCCTCATGAATGGCTTGTTGGATGCGCATCTGGCGGGAAGTGATACCGCGGCCTTAGGCGGGGATTTGGCCTATGTCTACGGATCGCAGGGCCACCTTACGGGCATGGATCTCGCGGCCGCCCAGGCGACCGTGCAGAGCCCGCAGTTTGGCCATACCGCCCAAACCCTGCAGCCGTGGGCTACGATCAGCGGATCAGGTCCGGTGTTGAAGTGAGAGGACCTGTTACGGGGCGACGTAAGACCCCATGAGCACGCCCCCGCGCAAGGGCGCCCAACCCGGCCTTTCGCGCGCCGCTCTGGATTTTGCGCCGGGGCTGCTCGCCATCCAGGAGCGCGCGCCGGGGCGCTTGCCCCGCGTGGTTCTTTGGACGGTGGTCGGTCTCGTGGCGAGTCTCCTGGTGTGGAGTGTGTTGGGTAAGCTCAGCATCATTGCGCGCGCCCCGGGACGGCTTGTGCCGCAGACCTACGTGCAGATCGTGCAACCGGCCAAGGCCGGCATCGTGCAAGCGATCCAAGTCCACGAGGGCGAGACGGTGATCGCAGGCCAGGTGCTCATGCGCATGGATGCCCATGACGCCCAAACTGAAGAGCAGGTCTTGCAGACCGAATTTGCGCTGCGCTCATTGCGGCGCCGACGGATCGCAGCCGAACTCACAGGGCACCCGCTGATCGCGCGTCCCACCGACCCCCCGGCCTTGTTGGCCGAGGCCCGCGCCCAATACCGCGATGATCGCGCGTCCTATCGCAACCGTCTGGCGATGGCGCGCGCAGCCCTTGCTAAGGCACGTCGCGAGGCGGCTGCAGGTCAAGATGTCCTGACCAAACTCACCGCAGTGACGCCTTTGGTGAAGGCCCAGGCCGATGCCTATGCGCGTCTGGGTAAGGGGGGCTATGTGCCACGAATGCAGGTGATTTCGAAGGAGCAGGCGTATCTGGAGGCTGCGCAAGATCGGCGCGCGCAACGCCAGACCGTGGCAAGCCTGCAGGCGGCGGTCATTCTCGCCCAACAGGAGGTCGCGGAGGTCCGAGCGAAGTATCGCGACCGCCTGCGTAAGGCCTGGGTGGCAGCGGAGAGTCGCTACCGTACCGTGCAAGCGGCGCTCGTAAAGCAAACCCACCGCGTGCATCTCTTGGCCTTGCGGGCCCCGCAGTCGGGTATCGTCATGGATCTAGCGACCCACACCGTGGGCACGGTCGTGGCCCCCGGTACGGTCTTGGTGACCCTCGTCCCTAACCACGAACCCTTGATGGCTACGGTGCGGGTCAAAAACGCCGATGTGGGTTTTGTGCATGAGGGGCAAGCGGTGCACGTACAAGTGGCCGCCTATCCTTTCCAGAAATATGGTCTGCTCTCAGGAAAAATCACCTATTTGAGCGCGGATGCCACCCATGCGTCTTCCACCCGCCCAGGCGTCGCTCATGGCCAACGAGCACCGGCGTCCACATTTAAAGCAATCATCACACTGAAACAACAAGTGCTATCGGCCCATGGCGAGCACCTGCCCTTGGTGCCGGGCATGCAGGTGGTAGCCGAGATCCACGAGGGCCATCGCAGCGTGATAGGCTACCTGCTCTCGCCCGTGGCCAAGGCCCTACACGACAGTGGGCATGGGCGCTGATGGTGCGCTCTTTGAGCTCTCGGTCGGGGCGATGGCAGATGGCCGTCGCCTGGGGCGTTGTCGTTATGACGATAACAGGAACGGCGCATGGGGCGAATTTGCTGCGCCTCTATCGGCTCGCCCAAGGGAACGACCCGACGTTTAGAGCGGCGCGCTATGCACTGGCCGCCGCTTTGGAGCAGAGACCGGAAGCGCGCGCGGCTTTATTGCCCCATATCAGCGCCACCGGGTCCGAGAATCGCACGCGCGCGGCCACCACCTTTGCTGGATCGAGCTTTCCTGCCTTTGCCGTCAACCGCAGTGTCACGGGAACTACGTGGGCGATCCAGCTCACTCAGCCCCTGATCCATCTGCCGGCCGTGTTTGCTTATCGGGAGGCGCGATGGCAGGTGGCGGAGGCAGAAGCGCGCTATCGGCAAGCCGAGCAGGATCTGATTCTGCGCGTGGCGCGCGCGGATTTCCGGGTGTTGGTCGCAGACGAGGGGCGCGCGGCGGCGCGCGCGCAGGTGCGGGCCGTGCGCCAGCAACTAGCCCAGGCGATCCACGGTTATGGCGCCGGTACCGCAGCGATTACCGATGTCGACGAGGCCCGCGCTCGGCTGGGGCTTGCGCGCGCCCAACAGGTGGCGGCACGCACGCACTGGGAGGATGCGCGCGCCGAGCTCGCGCAGATTGTCGGACCCCGATTGCCCCGTCATTTTGCAGGTTTAGCGGCGCACGCCGTGACTCCGGCCCTAGCGCCCGGGAGCGGACCCGCGTGGGTCCGGCAGGCCGAGCGCCATAACCCGGTGGTGGTGGCCGCCCGCGCGGCGGTGGCGGCGGCGCGGGACGCCGTGCAACGAGTCCGTGGGCGCTATTGGCCGACGCTCGATCTGGTGGCCTCGGTCGGGCACAACGATCTGTCTGGAAGCTTGGCGACCCCCCAAAACTACAGTACCCATATGCGCTCCTGGGAGGTCGGGGTGCAATTGAATGCGCCAATCTTTACGGGGGGGCTTACCACAGCGCAGGTGGCCGCCGCGATCGATCAGGAGAACGAGGCCCGCGCGCAGTGGCGGGCGGCTCGGCGTCGGGCAGCGACCGCCGCCCGTAAGGCCTACTCCGGTATGAGAAACGGCTTGGCGCAAACCCGCGCCTTGCAATCGTCCGTGACGTCTGGTCGCTTGGCAGTGAAAGGGGACCGGATCGGCTACCGCTTAGGCATCCGCATCAGTCTCGATGTCCTGCAGGCGGAGCATCAACTCTATACTGCGCGCCGCGATCTGACCCGGGCCCGTTATGCCACGCTCTTGCAAGGATTTGCGCTCAAAGCTGCGGCCGGTCTCTTAAATGTGGCCGATGTGATCACGGTGAGTCGGTTGATGAGTGAAGACGTGTCCTTGCGATCATCCTCGGTCCGAAACGCTCGGCGAGGCGGGATCGCTTCTAGGAGTGATCCGTGACGGGTCGGGAACGGTTAGAGGATTGGTGCGCCCATGCGGTGATTCTGTATGAGCCTGAGGCCTACGTGCCCACCCCCCCTATTAAAAGGACGCCAAGTCGCCGGTCACGGTTTTTTGGGACTTGCGCGCCATGCGCGGGTCGCGGCATTTGCCGTGTACGTGACAGGCTCTCAGGCCGCGGCGTTGTTTACAGCCGCGATCCGCGCGGCAGGACGGTCCGAGCCCTGTCGGATCCTGACCCCTCCGCTCCCCTCGCCGTTAGTGGCCGTGGGCTGCCTCCACTGCCCCCGATCCTATGATCGGGGGTCATGCGTGGCGGCGCGCGGCCGCGGGCCATGCGGCCTGGTCGCTGTGCGGGATCACACATACGACCGCCTCGCATGCGGTGATGGAGGCCATAATCGATTGGCTGATGGCCCCCGTGCAGCCCTGGGACGCCGTGATCTGTACCTCGGCGGCGGTGCGCCAAATTGTGATCGAGGTATTAGCTGCCCAAAGCGATTACCTGCGCTTGCGCCCCGGCGCCCAGCGTGTCGTGGTGCCGCAACTACCGGTGATTCCGCTAAGTGTGGCGGTAGATGAACTGTCCATAGTGAGGCCTCGGATAGGTCGGCCTTATAGAGGTTTCAATCCACGCCGGACCAATTGGTCGGGCGATACCCCACTCACATAACATATTGCTACGTAAGAAGATTCCTGCATTCTCCCGCGAACCCCCTCCAGAGCACCACTGGTTTTTGCCCCCAGCTTTTGTTCTGGGTGGAAAATGTTTATTAATCATCTAGTTAGTTCCTGCGCGAAAGCGCCGAATATTGGTCGTTGATGGAGGTTCGCGCACTCAGACGACGAGAGGTCCTTCAAAATCCATTGAGCGAAAGCTGCCATGTTGTTTAACCCGAACTTCCACCGGATCGGTGATGCGGTAGAAACGCAGATTATCCTGTTTTTCATCGATTTCCGCGAGCAGCGTGCGCTCTAGTTGCTCAAACTGCATCTCATTGACAGCGCATTCAAACACCGACTTCTGTACGCGCTGCCCCATCTTTTCACAAGCTTTTGCAACCCGTCTTAGTCGCTTGCGTCCGGCCGCAGTTTCGGTAGAGACATCATAGGTGACGATAATGAGCATGTGATCTCCTATTTTGCAAGATAAGGCAGGTAACCTTCCATTTTGCGTTCCTGCCATGCAGTGACGACAGCGCGGCGGCCTTTGTCGTTGAGCATGACAGCGCCACCTTCGCGTTCGTCAAAATCCGCGGCGGTGATCTGACCGCGGTTGATGAGGGTAAGCGCCAACCGGTCGGCAAGTATCGATCGGAATTCTTCCTGCAAATCCAGCGCGAGCGCGGCCCGACCAGGGCGCACGGCGTGGAGGAAGCCGAGCTGCGCATCCAGTCCAGCGGCGGGCGGCGCGTGCGGCCATTGAGCGCAAACGATGCACGCGTCTGGGATTTGACAATGAGATTGAGGACGGCAAAGTATCCGCGCGCTGCCTCGCCTTCCACGCCGCGCAGTTCGTCCATGGTGTTGGCAACGGCCACTGCGCGCAATGAGGCGCCGAGGTTGTCGGCAGTACGTGTGAGTGTTGTGGCTTCGCCCGGATCAGCGGCTTCGCGTGCACCACGCTGGAGGTTGGTGGTGTCCTTCCGGTAAGCATGCAAGAAATGGTTTTTCGTCCCTGCTAACGTTCACTGCGTATTCCCACCGATGAGGAACGCAGCGAATGAACGAGACTATGAAGACAA
>Ga0307375_10004245_pt1 | contig 13777 bp, 14 predicted proteins | sample TR1MG_FD_202531 | JGI IMG/M metagenome (GOLD analysis project Ga0307375, IMG submission 202531) | Soil microbial communities from Risofladan, Vaasa, Finland - TR-1 | ecosystem: Environmental > Terrestrial > Soil > Coastal area > Acid sulfate soil | place: Finland: Risofladan, Vaasa | collected...
CTCGCCAGTGCCCCAATAATAAGGTCAAGTTGACGGCGTGCGCTGTCGGCGTCGGCCGTGGCCCGTGCGCGCCACGGCGGCGCCGTTGCGCGCACGAAGCCGCGCTCTGCGAGACCCGCGGCGTCGGCGAAGGGCACCAATGCGCCCAGATCGTTGCCGAAGCGTTGGACGAGGCGCCGCGCCTGGGCGAGCACGTGGGGCACCACCCACGGCAACAACCAGGCCTCCAACCCGAGCCACGACGGCCAGGCGTTGTCGACCACCACCACGCTTACGTGCAGATCCAGGGAACGGGCGAAGGAGACCGCGCGCGCGTAGCGCTCGAGGGCCGCGTCGTCGACCACTCCGCGGTGCGGTTCGACCCGCGCCCACTCGACACCGAGGCGCACGCCGTCCAGGCCGAGTGAGGGCACGAGCGCGAGGACCTGTTCGTAGTCGCGCCACAACTCGTCGCCCGCGCCGGGTCCCTCGTGGCGACCCAGGGCGATAGTCGCCCGGTAGCAGGTGGCGGGATCGCGCGGCCCGTCGATGCCGCCCTCGACGGCGTAGCCCTCGAGCGCGGCCAGTACGCGAGGTCGCTTCGTCACCGGATCAGTTTCGCACGCGGACCCCGCTCGAACTCCACTAGCGTTTCCTCGGGTGCCCCGTGGGGCCGTTCGAAGGAGACATCATGGCCGACGAAGTACTGCGCGAGCGACGCGGACACATCGAGTTGCTGACGCTGAACCGCCCCGAGGCGCGCAACGCCATCAACCGGGCCACCGCGGTTCTTCTGAGCGAGTTCCTCGACGCCGCCGAAGCGGACGACGAGGTGTGGGTGGTGGTGCTGAGCGCCGTCGGTGACAAGGCGTTCTCGGCCGGCATGGACCTCAAGGCCTTCGCCACCGGCGAGATCCCCGCCACCGACAAGGGCTTCGCCGGCATCACCAACCGTGTCTTTCCCAAGCCGCTGATCTGCGCCGCGACCGGATCGGCGCTGGCGGGCGGCCTCGAGATCATGATCAGCTGCGACATGGTCATCGCCGCCGAGCACGCCAAGTTCGGCATCCCCGAAGCCCAGCGCGGGCTCATCGCGGGCGGGGGCGGACTCATTCGCCTGCCCAAGCGGATTCCGCTCGCGGTGGCCTACGAGATGGCGCTGACCGCCGATCCGATCGACGCCGCGCGCGCCTACGAGCTCGGGCTCGTCAACCGAGTGGTCCCCGGCGACCAGGTCCTCGAGGTCGCGCTCGCCCTGGCCGAGCGCATCGCGACGAACGCGCCGCTCGCGGTACGCACCTCCAAGCGCGTCATGCGCGAGTCCCGTGAACTCGACGAGGCCCAGGCGTGGACGGTCAGCGACCAGGCCTTCGCCGCCATCACCAAGAGTGCCGACGCCCTGGAGGGTGCGGTCGCCTTCGCCGAGAAGCGCGAGCCGCGTTGGCAGGGCAAGTAGGTGTCCTTGCTCGCCCAAGTACAACTCGCCGACGGGCTCACCGTCACCCGGCTCACGTTGCACGTGCTCGCCGCCACCGTCTGGGTCGGCGGACAGCTCGTCGTGGCGGGTCTGCTGCCCACGGTGCGCTCACTGGGCGCCGAGGCGCCCAAGAAGATCGCCGGCGCGTTCGGCCGACTGAGCTGGCCCGCCTACTGGCTGCTCGTCGCCACCGGCATCTGGAACTACGCCGCGATGGACCACGCGAACGCGCCCAGTAACTGGAACGCGGCCTTCGGCGTCAAGATGGCCTGCGTCGTGCTCGCCGGACTCGGCGCCTACATGCACACCAAGGCGTCAAGCGCGAAGGCGCGCGGCATCTACGCGGGACTGGGCACCGTCGGCTCCATACTCGCGCTGATCCTGGGTATTGCGATCGCGGGCTAACGCGTTAGTGCACGTGGTACACCACGGCCGAGGTGAGGGCCGCGGCGACCACCACCACGGGAAACGGCGCGCGCGCGAACAGCGCGGCTAGCGCCGCGGCCAGACCGGCGAGCCGGTGATCGAGCACGACGTGGGTCTTGGTGACCAGGCCCTGGGCGACGACCAGCGCGCTCAACAGCGCTACGGGCACGAGCGCGTTGATGCGCTGGAGGCGCGCGTTGGCGAACCAGCGCTGGGGCACGAGGTGTCCGGCCAGCTTGAGCGCGAAGGCCGCCACGCTCGTCGCCACGACCACGATCCACATGGTCATCGCTCGCTCCACCCAAAGCCCACCGCGACCAGCGTCGTGGCGATGATGGGCAGACCCGCGGGCAGCCACGGCGTGAGGATCAGCGCGAAGGCCATCGAGCTCGCCGCGACCACGCGCAAGAAGCCGGTGTCGAGGCGCGGCCACACCAGGCCCAAGAACGCGGCGGGGACCGCGGCGTCGAGGCCCCACGACGCCGGGTCACCCATGGCGTGCGCACCCAGCGCGCCCGCGAGGGTGAACAGGTTCCAGAACACGAACACGCCCGTGCCGGTAACCCAGAAACCCACGCGCATGGCGCGGGTGCCGCGACGCACCTGGGCGAGCGCCACGCCGGTCGACTCGTCGATGGTCAGGTGGGCCGCGCCCACGCGGCGCGGGCCGCGAACCCCGAGCAGGGGAGCCATCTGGATTCCGTACAGGGTGTTTCGGGTACCGAGCAGCGTGGCCGCCGCGACCGCGCTCGCGGCGACGCCGCCGGCGCCCACCACGCCCACCGCGGCGAACTGGCTCGCCCCGGTGAAGGTGAACAGGGAGAACAGGCAGGTCTGGAGCACCGAGAAGCCCGCCGCCACGCTCGCGGCCCCGAAGGCGACCCCGTAGACGCCCACGGTCAGCGACACGCTGAGGGCGTCTCGCACGGTGGGGCGGGGCAGCGGCATCCGACCAGTTTGACCCATGTCTCGCACCCGCCCGCGCGGTGCCGGAGTGCGCCAAGGCCGCCCGCACTACGCTAGAAGTAGGCACGTCAAAGGAGAAGACCGTGTTCTTAGGCGAAATATTTGGACCCGACCTCTTCATCGTGGTGATCGTGGTCGCGGTGCTGATCTTTGGGGGTTCTGCCATCCCCAAGCTGGCACGCAACTTGGGCTCGGCCAAGACTGAGTTCGAAAAAGGTTTGAAGACGGCCAAGGCCGCCGACGAGACAACTGCGAAGACGAGCGACACCACAACGGAGACGAAGGCTCCCGACACCGACAGCTAAGCCGTGGACGTAGTCGAGCTGGCCGACCGTCTCTGGCGCGGCGAGGCGTCCACGTCCGAGCACCACCCCGTCGTCTTCAGCGGCGAGCTCTGCGAGATCACCGACGGCGTCGCCTTCGTGCCGACCTTCGCCAACTCCAGCGTGTTCTCGAGCGACGACGGCCTCTTCATGGTCGACACCGGTTCGAGTTTCACCGCCGCCGTGATGCACGCCCAGATCCGCCGCTGGAGCACCCAGCCGCTCAACACCGCCGTGTTCTCCCACGGTCACATCGATCACGTCTTCGGAGTCGGCGTCTTCGAAGAGGAGTCCCGCACCAACGGCTGGCGGGCGCCGCACGTCGTGGCCCACGAGCTCCTGCCCAAGCGCTTCGACCGTTACCTCTTGACCGCGGGCTACAACCAGGTGATCAACCGGCGCCAGTTCGCCGCCAAGGACCTGGTGTGGCCCACCGAGTACCGCTACCCCGACGCGACGTACCGTGAGGAACACGTGGTGCAGGTCGGCGAGCTCGAGGCATTCCTGCGTCACGAGAAGGGAGAGACCGATGACGCCACCGTCACCTGGGTCCCCTCGCGTCGCGTGCTGTGCACCGGTGACCTGTTCGTGTGGTCCAGCCCGAACGCCGGCAATCCCCAGAAGGTGCAGCGCTACCCGCGCGAGTGGGCCGAGGCCCTTCGGCGCATGGCCGAACTCGACGCTGAGTACCTGCTGCCCGGACACGGGATGCCGATCATCGGCGCCGATCGGGTTCACCAGGCCCTCACCGAGACCGCCGAGTACCTCGAGTATCTCGTCGGCGCGACGCTCGCGCTTATGAACCAGGGCGCGCGCCTCAGCGACGTGCTGAGCAGCGTCACGGCGCCGGCGCACCTGGCGGGTCGGGCGTTCCTCCAGCCCGTCTACGACGAGCCGGAGTTCATCGTGCGCAACATCTGGCGCCTCTACGGAGGATGGTGGGACGGTAATCCCGCCACCTTGAAGCCGGCCAACGATCGGCGCGTGGCCGCCGAGATCGCCGAGTTGGCCGGTGGCGCCGGCCGACTCGCCGAGCGCGCCGAGCAGTTGCGCGAGGGCGCGAGCGAGGATGAGCTTCGCCTCGCCGGTCACCTGGTCGAGCTCGCCTGGCTCGCCAGTCCCGATGATCCGGCGATCCAGGCTGCGCGCCAGCGGGTCTTCAGCGCCCGCGCCGAGGCCGCCACGTCCACGATGGCCAAGGGCGTCTTCGGGTGGGCAGCACGCGAAAGCACAGGTGAGCAGTACTGACGACGCGTCAACGCCGGTGAAAATAAGGGTTTTCACATTTTCCGCCTGTGAGTGCCAGGACGCCAATGACTAAGGTCAATCCGTGGAATCACCCGCCCTGCCCCCTCAGGGTGTACCGGCTCGCACTCGTCGCTGGCGCCGTGTGCGCCGAGCCGCTGCACTCCCCTTGGCCGCTCTCGCTTTATCCGGTTGCACCGTGCCCACCTTCGGAGCCAGTCAGGGCGATTCGACCAGCTCGCGCTCGGTCTTTCACCTCTGGCAGGGCTTCTCAGTACTGGCGGCCATCATCGGCGGCCTGGTGGTCGCGCTCGTGGTGTGGGCCGCCCTGCGCTACCGGCGCCGCGGCGACGCCATCCCCGCCCAGTACCAGTACCACATCCCCCTCGAACTGCTCTACACGATCGTGCCGATCCTGATCGTCTTCGGCCTCTTTGCCGCCACGCTGGTCGTGGAGAACAAGGAGCTCGCCAACCCCAAGACCTCGGTCACCATCGACGTCAACGCGTTCCAGTGGGGCTGGAAGTTCTCCTACCCCGGCACCCCCGTGGTTGTCGTGGGTCAGACCACCCAGGCCCCCACGATGGTCATGCCGTCGGACACCAACGTGCACATCAATCTCACCTCGACCGACGTGGTCCACGGCTTCTACGTGAAGGCCTTCAACTTCTCGCGCTACGCCCTGCCCGGCGTGTTGAACCAGTTCACGATCCGCGCCGTCAAGACGGGCACCTTCTTCGGCCAGTGCACCCAGTTGTGCGGCCTCTACCACTCGCTGATGTTCTTTCACGTGAAGGTCGTCACTCCCGCCCAGTACCAGACGTGGCTCAGCCAGAACTCGTCGAACGCGGCCGTCGCCGCGGCGGCCCAGAGTGCCCAGAGCCAGCAGAGCGCCACCTACGTGCCGGCCAAGACCACCCTTAGCTCGGGAGTGAAGTAATGACTGAAGTCCTAGATCGCCCGGTCGAGACGCCCGACCACGGCCACGAGCAACACCACGGTCCCACCGGGATCCTAAAGTGGCTCACCACCACCGACCACAAGATCATCGGCCTGTCCTACACCGTGACCTCGGTCATGATGCTCGTCATCGGCGGCGCGTTCGCCGAGCTGATCCGCGCCCAGCTCACGACCCCCAACGGCACCCTCGTCTCGCTCGCCCAGTACAACGAACTGTTCACGATGCACGGCTCGGTGATGATCTACCTCTTCGCGGGACCCTTCGCGTTCGGTGGGCTGGCGAACATCATCGTGCCCATCCAGATCGGCGCGCCAGACATGGCCTTCCCGCGCCTCAACGCCCTCTCCTACTGGCTGTACCTGATGGGTTCGATCACGATGCTGTCGGGGTTCTTCACCGCCGGCGGCGCGGCGAACTTCGGCTGGGTCGGCTACGCACCGCTGTCGAGTTCGATCAACACGCCGGGCGCCGGCGCGGATCTCTGGATCGGCGGTCTGCTGCTCACGGGCTTCTCGGCAATCTTCACCGGTGTGAACCTGTGCGCCACCATCTTCTACCTGCGCGCGCCGGGCATGACCATGTTCCGCATGCCGATCTTCACCTGGAACATGCTGGTGACCGCGATCTTGATCCTGCTGGCCTTCCCGGTGCTGACCGCGGGTCTCATCATGCTCTACGCCGACCGACACTTCGGCACGCACATCTACTCGGTCGCCGGCGGCGGCGTGCCGGTGCTGTGGCAGCACATCTTCTGGTTCTGGGGTCACCCCGAGGTCTACATCCTCGCGCTGCCGTTCTTCGGCATGGCCACCGAAATCATCCCGGTCTTTTCGAAGAAGCCGGTCTTCGGCTACAAGGGGATGATCTTCGCGACGCTCTCGATCGCGGCCCTCTCACTCGGTGTGTGGGCGCACCACATGTTCACCACCGGCGTGGTCCTGCTGCCCTTCTTCTCGATCATGAGCCTGTTGATCGCCGTGCCCACGGGCATCAAGATCTTCAACTGGATCGGCACCATGTGGCGCGGCCAGATCTGGTTCTCCACCGCCATGTTGATGGCGATCGGCTTCCTCTTGACCTTCCTCATCGGCGGTCTCACGGGCATCTACCTCGCCAGCCCGCCGCTGGACTTTTTCACCCACGACACCTACTTCGTGATCGCGCACTTCCACTCGGTGGTGATGGCCCTGGTGCTCGCGGGCATGGGCGGGCTCTACTACTGGGGCCCCAAGGTGACCGGCTACCTCTTGAACGAACGAATCGGCAAGATCCAGTTCTGGTTCCTGTTCATCGGCACCCAGGTCTTCACCCTCCCCCTCTACCTGCTCGGGCTTCGCGGCATGCCCCGACGCATGGCGGTCTACCCGCACGATCCCCAGTGGAAGTTTCTCAACGACCTGAGCACGGTGGGCGCAGTGCTGATCGGCGTCTCCACGCTGCTCTTCGTGGTCAACATCATCGTGAGTTGGAAGAAGTACCCGGCCGGCGACAACCCGTGGGATGGCCACACCCTCGAGTGGTTCACCACCTCGCCGCCGCCACACCACAACTTCTACCGGCTGCCCCAGATCCGCTCCGAGCGGCCCACCTGGGACCACAACCACCCCGAGCACAAGGCAGTGCCCCACGGCAAGCACGCCGAGGTGACCCCGTGAAGGTAGAAGCCAAGATCCTGCTCACCCTCGGCGTCTTCTTCGGCGCCATGTGCGCCGTCTACTGGAACTGGAGCCTCGAGAACGCTGGCGGGGTCATGATGTTCGCCGGCATGCTGCTCTGCTTCCTTCCCGGTCTCTACTACTACTGGTGGAGTCGGCGAATGAAGGCACGTCCCGAAGATGACCCCCACGCGACCCAGTCCGAGGGCGCGGGCGTCGTCGGCGCCTTCCCGGGCACCTCGATCTGGCCCTTCACGCTGGGCATGGGCGCCTTCTTCGTCGTGCTGGCGCTGGTCTTCGGCATCTGGTTCATGATCCCGGGTCTCGGACTCGTCGCGTGGGCGGTGCTGGGCGGCACCGCCGAGGGTCGCCGCGGAGGCCGCGTCTAGCAGTGTCGCTCGCGGCCGCGGGCCGCGAGCCGCGTTACCCTACTCAGGTGCTTGCACGATGGACCCGCGCGGTCATTCACTGGCGACGTGCCATCGTGGTGGGCTGGGTCGTCGTGCTCGCGCTCGGCGTCTTCGCCTCGACCCAGCTCTCGTCCCTGTTGAGCACGTCGCTCGCGGTACCCGGATCGAGCTCGGCCCAGGCAAACACCATCCTGGTGCGCAACTTCCACGAGAACGTCGAGGGCACCTTCACCGTGGTCGTGCCCCTGTCAGGTCAACGCGCGCAACCCGCCTCGGTCGTCCGATCCTTACGCCACGCCGCCACCGCGATCCCCACGGCGTCGCTAACCCAGGAGAAGGTCGTCGGCCACCTGCTCTACGCGAACATCGCGACCACCCTCAATCTCCAGCGCGCCGCCGCCGCCACCGCGACGCTGCGTCACGCGTTGCGCGCGGGGGGACTGACCAACGCCCTGGTCACCGGGCCACCGGCCTTCGAGCACGACATCGCTCCGGTGCTCGCGCGCGACCTGCGCCGCGGCGAACTGCTCGCCCTGGGTCTGGCCCTCATCCTGCTCACGATCGTCCTGGGGGTGTCGTGGGCGCTGGTGGTGCCCTTTCTCGTCGCCCTGTCGACCACCGGCGGCGCCATCGCGATCATCTACCTGCTCGCACACCACTTGCTCATGGTGCTCTACATCCCCAACGTGGTGGAGCTCATCGGACTGGGTCTGGCCATTGACTACTCGCTGCTCATCGTGCACCGCTTTCGCACCGAACTCACCCACGAACGCGACGTGAACCTCGCCGTCGAAGCCACGATGGTCACCGCCGGGCGCACGGTCATGATCTCGGGGCTGGCCTTCGCCATTGGCCTGGCGACCATGATGCTGGTGCCCGTGCCGTTCGTTCGTTCGCTCGGGGTCGCGGGCCTCGTCGTGCCCATCGTCTCGGTTGCGGCCGCGCTCACCCTGCAGCCCGCACTGCTGTCGATGCTGGGCCGCGCGGCGCACGCCCACGCGGGCTACGCGGGCGTGATCACACCGCGATCACCGCTAGCCGGGGCGTGGGCTCGCGTCACGCGCGGCGTCGTGCGCCGCCCCCTCCCCGTGCTGCTCGCCGCCGCGCTCGCCCTGGGAACGCTGGGCGCCTCGCTCGCGTGGTTCCAACTCACCCCGGGCTCGCTCAGCGCCGTGCCGGCGAACCTCGAGTCCTCGCGCGCACTCACGCTGGTGCGCACCCACGTGGGTCCCGGAGTCATCACCCCCATTGAGATCGTCATCGACACCGGACGAGCCCATCGCTCCAACTCGAGCGCCGTGGTCGCCGCGCGCCTGCGCCTCGCGCGCGACATCCTCGTCAACCCCGAGGTGGCGATCGTCGCCATCGACACCAAGGCGCCCTACGTCGACGCCACGGGGCGCTACACCCGCGTCATGGTCGTCGCCCGGCACGCCTTCGGCGCCGAGACGACCCAGCACCTGGTCGACCAACTGCGCACCCGCATCATCCCGCGCGTTCACTTCCCCCCCGGCGTGAAGCTCTACCTGGGCGGCGCCCCGGCCCAGGGCGTGGACTTCCTGCGCAGCGTGTACGGTGCCTTCCCCTGGATCGTGCTGGTCGCCCTCGCGCTGGCCTACCTCGTGCTGGCGCGGGCCTTTCGCTCACTGCTGCTGGCGCTGGTCGCGGTGGTGCTCGACCTCGTCTCGGTGGCGGTCGCCTACGGCGTGCTGTGCGCGGTCTTTCGCTTCGGCGTGGGTTCGTCGATCCTGCATACCTACCGCGTCAGCCAGATCGAAGGCTGGGTGCCGATCTTCCTCTTCGCCATGCTCTTCGGGCTCTCCATGGACTACGAGGTCTTCATCGTCACGCGCATCCGCGAGGCCTTCGAGCGCGGTGAGCACACCAACGACGCCATCGTCGAGGGACTCGCCTACACCGGCGGCGTGGTAACCAGCGCCGCGGTCATCTTGGTGGGTGCGCTGTGCGGGCTGGTGTTTGGCCACGTGGCGGGCCTCCAGGAGCTCGGCGTGGGTCTCGCGGCCGGCGTGCTGATCGACGCCACCATCGTGCGCGGACTCGTCCTGCCCGCCGCCATGGCGCTACTCGGCCGGTGGAACTGGTGGCTCCCGCGCGCCTCGACCCGCACGCACTAGCGCCCCGCCCCTCGTTGACCGAGGAGCGAGGCGCTAGTACTCGCAGTTGGAGGCGACTATTTGACGATGCGAATTGCGAAGTGGAACGACGGCACCTGATACCCGAGCGCCAGGCCCGGGAAGTCACTGGCGTAGGTCAGCACCGGCGCCATGCCGTAGGGGGTGTTCGCGAACGACGGCTGCTGGGTGTAGAGCTGGGGGTACAGGTCGATGATGTGCACGCCCGGACGACCGGTGGCGCGCAGGTGGATCACCGTGTACCCGTTGGAGTTGAATCCGCAGCCGTAACCCATGTAGCTGTTGTCGTAGTCAACGGCCAGGGTGTTGTCGATCTGGGTCCAGCCCACGCCCTTCAGGCTGATGGTCATCTCCTGACCCTGCTTGAAGGTGTAGGTGCCGGTGCCCGACTGACCGTTGGCGAGGGCGTCGGCACTCGTCGAGGTCGTGGCGGTGGCGATGGCCTCACTCACCAGCTTGCCGGACTTGTCGTAGAACGGCACCATGCTCTCTTTGACGTAGAAGGGCACCTGGGCTTCGACGGCCGAGCCGCGCAGCACCTGGACGACGTGCCAGCCACCGAGTCCGTCGGGAATGGTGATCGACGCCTTCAGGTTGCCGTTGGTGATCGTGCCGGTGCCCAGGGGTACCGACTCGTAGGCCCAGCACGAGCTGGTCGGGCAGTTGACGCGACTGCCCACCACGGTGGACCACACGACCTGCAGGGTGCCGGAGCCCGAGAGTCCGGTGACCGAGAGGTCGGCCTTGGTGTTGACCGGACCACTCGTCGCGCTGAGCTTGGCGACCGCCGTGCTCTGGGGGTCGACGCTGCCGGGCACCACGGTCGTCACCTGGTTGACCGTGGGCTTCACGTCCGGCGGCCAGGAGATCGATGGTGCGAGGTCCAAGTGTCCGCGCGTGGTCGTGAAGGTCACCCCGGCGCCGTTGGCGTAGGGGACGGGTGACTGGATGATGTTGAGGTACAGACTCGAGAGCGAGTCACCCACGTAGAGGTTGTGCGCTCCGATGGGTCCGGCCGCGCGGATCGTCACCGTGGCGGTGCCGCGGGTCCAGGCCGCGGTCATCTCGCCCACGTAGTGGTTGTCCCACAGGACCGCGGCACCGGTCGTGTAGAGCGTGGCGCCCATGCCGGTGTAGGTGATCGTGATGGGCGTACCGATGGGGCCGCTCTTGGGGGTCACCGTCAGCGACCGCAGCATCTCGAAGCCACCGTGAGCGACCTCGACGCCGTCGATCACCGCGTAGATGTCATGCACGCCACCGAAGTCCGCCGGCGCCTTCTCCTTGATCGAGAAGTTGCCGCTGGCGTCGGTGGTGACCGTGGCGAGATTCACCGTGAGGGCCGAGGCACTACGCCCCATGTAGTTGACGGTGTTGGGCTCGACGTCGGCGACCCACGTCGCGGTGCTAGTCGCCCAAGTGAGCTGCACGGTCGTGTTGGGCGCGAGGCCCGTACCCGAGATGGTGAAGGGCGTCCCCACGGTGCCCACGTAGGGCGCGATGCTCAGGTTGCCCACGGTGGTGGCGAGCGTCGCCGGCGCGGCCGTGACGCCCGTGAAGGGCAGAGACGGCACGTTCGATAGTGCGGGCGCCTTGAGGGTGATCAGATTGTTCGTCGCGGTGGTGGTGTCACCGCCACTGGCGGTGGCGAGCATCGCCACCGGCAAGAGGGCGCCCACCAGCACCCGCGCGATTACTCGCCGGTGCCCTCTGGCGAAGTGCATTGTCTTCATGGTGTTCCTTTCGGGCCGTGAACGGCCACGATCTTGAGATAAGGGGGTTACTACTCCAACTGCGAACTCAGGGCCCGGGCGGGCGAGTAAGGGAAACCCGCCCGGGCGCCGAGGTACTACCTACTGCCTACGCCACCGGCGGCGCGTTCAAGGTGAGCTGTGAAGTCGGTGCCGTGCCGGACTGGGTGTAGGTGAACGTCTGTGTGGGGACCGCAGGCTTCACGATCCTCCTGCGCAATACGAACCGGTTCTTCACGCGCACGCGTACCCTCTTCGTGACGGCCGGGATGGCCTTGGTCTTCACGACCATCTTGAAGGGCACGATGCCCAAGGTGGCGTAGCCGGTGGTGTCCCAACCCACGGTCCAGAAGGCGACCGTGCCGTGGTTGCCATAGCCCATGACCAGAGGAGCACTCACTCCCGGGATCACGACCGTCGCGCTGGCCACGTTCGCCGCGGTGAGCGGCGCGCCGCCCGCCTTCACGTTCACGCCGGACATCCGAAACACCACGGTCTGGCCGACGAGGAACTCATTGGTCTGGGCGCAGCCGACCGCCGGCTTCAAGACGCCGGTGCTGTGGCTGCCGACCACGGTGTCCACGTTGAGGTACAACGGGAGCGGGTCGGCGCCCTGGACTGGGGGGCCCAGCGTCGTCGTGGTGGGTGGAGCCGTCGTGGTCGTCGTGTCTGCGGTCGCCGTACCGACGCCCATCGCCACGCCGCCCAAGGACACGGCTCCCGCCACGACCAGGGACATAATTCGTTTCATGTACTGCCTCCTCTTTCGTTGTGTACTACTACCTAACCTTCAGCACGCCTGCGAGCGTCGCGCTGAACGAATCCGTTTCACTGGAACCGGCCTTGTTGGACTGGATCTGGAAGGTGCCGTTCACCTTCAGCGTGCCCTTGGCACCCTTGTACTTGCCGGTGCCGTTGGTGACCGTCGCCACGCCGGTGACCGTGACCTGGGTGGGTGCGGTCTGACCCGCGGCGCACGCCTGGGTCTTGGAGGACGAGACGACCTTCACAAACAACTTCGAGCCGCCACCCACGATGACGCCGTTGCCGGACAGCGGGTCACAGGTGCTGGCCGTGGTCGCACTGCCCTTGCCCGAGATCTTGCTCTTACCCATGAGCGTGCCCGTGCCTGTGCCGCGCACGGCGGTGGCCTGCACGGAGCTCGAACTCCAGAGCATCGCGATCGTACCCTTGTACGTGCCCTTGAAGTGCACGCTGCGTACTTTCACGGCGTGCTCCGTAAGGCTGTGGTGTGAACTCGGTGTCTGAGGCGTGGCGGTGGTCGCGGCAGTGGCAACACCAACTCCCGAGAGCGTCATCAGACTCGTAACACCGACTGCTAAGAATTTCTTAAATGTGGTCATGAACAGAACCTATAGTTAAAGACTACAGATTGCAAATCAATTCTTTCTTTTAAAGTGATAGGATGAGCCTATGTTGACCACGCGAGATTTGACGGTGCAGCAACTACGTTGTTTCGTTGCGGTAGCTGAAGAACAGCAGTTCACCGCCGCGGCCGACGCGCTGCGCATAGCCCAGCCCTCGATTAGCTCCCAGATCCATCGGCTCGAGCAGGTGCTCGGCACCCCACTCTTTCACCGGGGCCATCGCCCGGTGCTGTTGACCGATGCGGGACTCGAGCTGCTCCCGCTGGCGCGGCGCGTACTGAGCAGCCTGGACGACGTGGTGCACGGCATCAGCGAGGTCGACGGACTCCAGCGCGGGCACGTCACCATCGGCGCGACCCCGAGCCTCGGCGCGGCGTTGCTGCCCGACGTGCTAGCCAGCTTTCACCGCAAGTACCCGGGCGTGTCGCTCAGCTTCGTCGAGCGCGACTCCGTCGTCATCGCCGAACAGCTCGAGGCCGGCGTGCTCGACCTGGCGCTCGTCGTCATGCCGTTGCGGCGGCCGAGCCTCGAGAACACGGTGCTCGCCATCGAGAAGATGGTGGTCGTGGTGGCCCACGACCACCCCCTGGCCTCGCGCACCCAGATCACGATCCTCGATCTGCGTAACGTGCCGATGATCATGTTCTCGGAGGGCTACGACATCCGCGCCGCGACCCTCGCCGCGTTCGACCGGGCCGGGTTCGCCCCAACGGTCGCCCTCGACGGGGCCGAGATGGGCACGGTTCACGCCTTCGTCAGTGCGGGCCTGGGTGCGGCCATCGTGCCCAGCATCATGGCGACGAGCCACGACACCCTGCACATGTTGCACCTCGAAGCGCCGATCCTCGAACGCACCATCGGCCTGGTGCGCCCGGTACACCACTCCCTGTCACGCGCCGCCGCGGCCCTGTCGAGCGAGATCACGACGCATCTGGCCGAGGGAGGTTGGCCCATCAGGTCGGCCGGCGAACTTCGCTTCCCCGACCACAAGCGCTCCTGATGCCACGTCGAGTCGGCGCGTCGAAATTCTTTCAACACCCGAG
>Ga0307375_10004246_pt1 | contig 13777 bp, 16 predicted proteins | sample TR1MG_FD_202531 | JGI IMG/M metagenome (GOLD analysis project Ga0307375, IMG submission 202531) | Soil microbial communities from Risofladan, Vaasa, Finland - TR-1 | ecosystem: Environmental > Terrestrial > Soil > Coastal area > Acid sulfate soil | place: Finland: Risofladan, Vaasa | collected...
CCGAACTCCATCGCCACGATGCGCTTGCGGCTCATCGCAGCACTCGCCAAGCGGTTGCCGCGATGTCCATGCTGCGAGAGAAAAAATCCGTCAGGAAGGCCACATGACTTGTGACGCAGTAAGATTATCTGGGCTGGGACATGAACGGTGACGGTATCGGCGACGTACCTTATCGCCCCAATGACGGCGTCGATGTCCTGTTGTGGGATTATCCCGGCGCCGCGCTGCTGATGAACAGTCCCGCCATTCTGGCGTTGCGCTATGTACAGCGAGCATTCCCGATTTTCGCGCCGCCCAGCGTCGCGGACAGCCATCCCCTGATGAAACCTCCGGCCCCGCCGGTCCCGGCTGACGGGAGGCGGCGTTATGCCCAACGCAGTTGAGTTGGCTGGCGTCACCAAGCGTTACGGCCGGAGCGTGGTGCTGGACAGGATCTCCGCATCGATGCCACAGGGCGAGATCATCGGCCTGCTCGGGCATAACGGTGCGGGCAAGACCTCGCTGATCAAGCTCGCACTTGGCCTCATCACGGCGAGCGAGGGCGACGTGCGCGTGCTGGGAAGCGCACCCTTAGGCGCTGGCGCCCGGCGGCTCCGGGCGCGCATCGGCTATCTGCCGGAAAATGTCGCCTTCTACGGGAATTTCACCGGCGGCGAGGTGATCGGTTATTTCGCGCGGCTCAAGCATGCGCCGGAGCGCGAGGCGATGGCGCTGCTCGACCGCGCCGGGTTGATCGCGGCGGCCGCCCGGCCCGTCCGCACCTATTCGAAAGGCATGCGCCAGAGACTGGGCCTTGCACAGGCGCTACTCGGCGAGCCCGAACTGCTCTTCCTCGATGAGCCGACCACGGGCCTCGACCCGCTGGCAACGCAACAGTTCTTCGATCTGGTCACGGAATTGCGTACGCAGGGCCGGACGGTGGTGATCTCGTCGCACCTGCTGGCAGAACTGGAACCGTACCTCGACCGCGCCCTGATCATGCGCCAAGGCCGGCTCGTGGGACAGGGTGCCGTCGCCGACATGCATGCGGCCGCGGGCCTGCCCGATACGATCCTGGCCCGCTTTTCGGACGATGGCGCCGAGATCCTGAATGCGTCCTGGCTGGCCGGGTTGAAGAGGCATCCGCAGTGCGGCACCAACGGGGTGCTCGAGATCGAGGTGCCAGCCGCGCGCAAGATGGAAGTGATGCGTCGCCTGATGGAAATCGGCAGCCTTCGCGACATCACCATTCGAGAGCCGACACTGGCGCGTCTCTATGCGACGCTGGGCGGCGGGGCGAAGGAGGCCACGGCATGATGGCCAATGTCCTCACTGTGGCGCGCCGCGAACTGCGCGATGATTTCCGCAATCACTGGGCGCTGGCGATCACCGGCGTGTTCGCGACGCTGGCCCTGGCGATTGCCTATTTCGGCGCGGTAACAGTCGGCCGTGTTGGCTTCACCTCATTTGACGCCACCATCGCCAGTCTCGTCACGTTGGCGGCTTTCGTCATCCCACTGATCGCGCTGCTGGTCGCTTATGACGCCATCGTGGGCGAACGCGACCGGGGGACGCTGCCGCTGCTGCTGAGTTACCCGTTGTCGCGGCTGGAGCTTGTCGCGGGCAAGTTTCTTGGTCACGGCGCGCTTCTGGCGTTTGCCACGCTGCTCGGCTTCGGCTTCGCACTTGGCGTGATCGGAGCAGCGGCACCCGAGATCCGCACGCTTGCTGCTCTCCGCGACATCGCGACATTCATGATCAGCGCCGCGCTGCTCGGCGCCAGCTTCGTCGCGCTGGCTTGCCTCATCAGCGTGGCGGCGAGGGAGAAGGCGCAGGCCGCCGGGCTGGCGCTGCTGGTCTGGCTGACGCTCGTGATTCTGTTCGATCTGGTGCTACTGGCGGCGCTGGTGCTGAGCGGCGGTAACGCCACTGAGCAGGCGCTCTATCCCTGGCTACTGTTGCTCAATCCGATCGACGTGTTCCGCCTCATCAACCTGACTGGCCTTGGCGACCACGGCGGGAACGATTTCTTCATGGCGATGGCCGGCGCGCATGTTTATAGCCCCGCCGTGCTCTATGGCACCCTGCTGGCCTGGACGCTATTGCCGCTCGCGGCCGCCGCGGCGCTGTTCACAAAGACGGAGATCTGATCGTGCGTGCAATGCCTCGCTTCGCCACCGTTCTTGCCGTAATCGTGCTCGCCGCCTGCGGTCGCCGCGATTCGGGGCCATCCGCGGTAGCCGTGGCGATCGAAAAGGGCGATGTCTGCGCCGTCTGCGGCATGTATATCGAGGGGCAACCCGGGCCGCGCGGTGAAGCCTATGAGACTGGCCTCTCCAAGCCGCTCAAGTTCGGCAGCACCCGTGACTTCTTCGCCTTCGTTACCCAGCCCGACGAAGTTCATCGTCTTGGCGCGCTTTATGTCCAGGACTCCGCCCGCATCGACTGGGCGCATCCCTCCGGTGCGGCCGACAGCTTCACCGATGCGCGCAAGGCGAGCTATGTGGCCTGGCAGCCGAAGCCCGGCGCCATGGGGCCGACTTTTGCTTCCTTCGCGAAGCGCGCGGATGCCGAAGCGTTCCGGGGTCGCATCGGCGGCGTGCTGCTGCGCTTCGGCCAGATCACGCCCGCGGTGGTTTCCGCGCTGGATTACCGCTGTCCAGCCGCCAACTCGCCTTTGCACACGCTGACGAGCGATTGCCTCGTCAAGATGTCCGCCGACACGAAGCCATCGGCCATGTCGATGCCGATGCATTAGGCGCATTCCGGTCAAACCGAGGCGCTGCCTCGACATGCGCGCGGGCCGATTTTCGCCAGGCCACTGTTTCTGCGCGATATTCGGCCTGAGGTTGTTTTGGCACCCGTCACCTATCCCCCCGTTGCCAGGAAATGAATGAACGTTCATTCGTGCTATCGTTTTTTCACACCGCCTTTCGCTCATACCTCACCCTTCGCGCGCGAGAGGATTCCCGCGCACCGCCCGCGCCGCCGGCCTTTCAGCGCGCACACGGACGCGCGCATTATCCGCCCGGTCAGAGCGGCGGGGATAAAACTATTTTCGACGCCGGTTTTCGCAGCGGCGTCAGACAGATGGAGAAGCCGGGAGCGGGGATACACCAAAGCGGAGCCCGGCCGTACAGAATCGCTGCGCGATAGTTCGGATCGACCGGAATCCGCGCTAGGCCGAGTGGCGGATACCCGCCTGCGCGCGTGTCTATATCGGCTTTGCCTTGGTTCTGACTGCCGCGGGTTGTACCAGCACCTTGCCATACAGAATGGCAAAGAGGCCGTAAGCCGCACACCAGGCGATGCCGGAAGCGGCCAAGACGGGCAGCGTCAACCCGCCGGTCACCGGAGCGATGAGACGCAGGATCGCGGCGACCGTAACAAGTATATAGATTGCAACGGTGACCGGCCCGGCAATTTGCGGTCTTCCCGTCTGGCGCAGCGAAACGCGCGTCATGACGCCCAAAATCATCGTTCCGATCGCGCCAATGGTGAGGGCGTGCAGCGCTGCCGTTTGCGGCAGGAAATCGAACAGCGCATCCAGTCCGGCGAGCAGCAGCCCTGCGGCCAGCCAGCCATACCCCAGATGGAGGATCAGCAGCATCGGTTCGCGCAGCGTATGCCGGCCGCGCCAGCGGGCAAGCCGCAGCAGAGCGGCGGCGCCAGCGGCCAATTCGAAGTAAGGCGCCGGGGGTTGCTGAGGCGCGACCGCCCAGATCGCCAACCCGATGCTGATCACAATTAGCGCAGCATGATCGAGACCCGCCGTCGACGCGGGTGGAAGGACCGGCGACTTGTTCGATGCCAGCCATGTGCGGGTGAAGCTCGGAACGATTCGGCCGCCCACCAAGCTGATGAGCATCAGCAATGTCGCGATGCCGAGGCGGTTGCCGGTTTGTGCGGTGGCGGCAAGGCCAAGCGCCTCAAGATGAACCAGCAGGTTGCCCGCTAGCAGCAGGAGTAGCCCAGCCAGCATCGGCAGGTTGCGCCAGCTGCCGCCGGTTACGATTTCCCGCGCCATGACGGCCAGCAGCGCGGCGGGGAACGACAGATCGATCACCGCCGCAAGTGGCGCCCCGATTTTCGCAGACGACAGCACGGCCATGCGCCCGGCGAGCCAGAGCAGAACGAGCCGCGCCAGCGGCCAGCCCTGCAGCGGCATCCGCCCGGACCAGTTCGGGACCATCGTGAAGAGAAAGCCGGCTGCGGCGGCGGCCGCGAAGCCATAGACCATCTCATGCGCATGCCAGATGAGCGGCGGCAGCTGGCTCGGCGGCATGTACCCAGTTGTATAGGCGATCAGCCAGAGTGGAATTGCTACCACCGCCCATAACGCCGCGGCCAGAAAGAATGGCCTGAAACCGGCGGAAAACAGGGCCGGGCCGCTATAGCGGCCAAAGCGTGGAATGGCGGCTCTCGCGTTGGGCACCAACTCCTCCTCTGCTGTCGGCAAGGATGAACCAAGAAACAGGCGCTTGCTCAAGTCCGTACCATGCCGGATCGCTTTTGCGCGACTTGCGACGGAGTGACGCCACACAGCGATCGGCGAAGATCGGACTTTACAAAGAAGTATAAATTATACATCTTAAAACCACGGTCCGGTTTGGGCCGTGATGCGGATGAATCTCTGATGTTCAGCTCCACAATTTCCCGCTGGACGATGCTGCACTTTGCGGCCGCAACGGCGCTCTTTCTCGTCGCCCAGATGGCGATGGCGGCCGGTGCCGCCTATCCGGCGCTGCCCATCTCTGCGCCGACCACGCTGGCCGTGGTCCATCTGCTGACGATCGGCTGGATCACGATCCTCATGCTTGGTGCGCTGCATCAATTCGTGCCGGTCATCACCGCACAGACCGGCGTGGCGGGTATCTCTGCGCTGGTTTCGCTGTTGGCGATTCTCGCCGGCCTTGCGGGGATGGAGGCAGGCTTTCTGTCGCTGGCAGGGCAGTTGCCGCCGTCGATCACTCTGGCGCTGCCTTTGGGCGGTACGCTCGTGCTGGCCGGCGTGATCGCGGGAACCATTCCGCTGGCGCAGATGTTGTGGCGGACGCGGCCTCTTCCTTTTGCTGCGCGCTTCATCGCAGTCGGGCTCGTCTTTCTCTTCGCGACCATCGCCGCCGGGATCTTCATGGGCCTGGCGTTCGCGCGGCCGGATCTGCTGTCCTGGCCGGAGGCCTTCAGCCGTGGGCTGCAGTTGCACCTGATGGCGGGGCTACTCGGCTGGTTCATGCTGACGGCGATGGGAGTCAGCTACCGTCTTCTGACCATGTTCACGCTGGCGCCCGAAGAGCGCGGTCCGCTCGGCACGGCCGTGCTGACCTTAAGTGCGGGCGGGCTTGCGGCGACGTGGCTGCTGAGTGTCGCCGCCGCTGCGGGCGCGCCTGTCGCGCCGGTGCTGATCGAGGCGACGGCCGGCGCCACGGTGCTCGGTGTCGCGCTCTATTTCGTGGACATGGTGCGGCTCTATCGCGCGCGGCGGCGGAGCAAGCTGGAACTCAACACCGGCATGGCGCGCGTAGCGCTTGCGGCGTTTGCATTGGGTGTGCTGCTTGCGGTGTGGATGCTGGTATCCGGCAACGATGCCCTCGCCGGGCCGCTGGCCTATCTCTTCGTCTTCGGCTGGCTCTCCGGTCTCGGCTTGAGCCAGCTCTACAAGATTGTGCCGTTCCTGACCTGGCTCGAGCGGTACGGCAGCGTGCTCGGCAAGCAGCCGGTGCCGCGTGTGCAGGATCTGGTGGATGAAGCGCGCGACAAGCCTTGGTTCGTCCTCTATTTCGGAGCCGTGGCTGCCGGCACCGTCTTCGGGCTCTTGGGCTGGCCACAACTTTGGCGCATCGCCATCATCGGCCATCTGATCGCCTCGCTGATGATCGTACGGGCGCTCTGGATCGCGCGGCATGGAATGGCCGGACAGGGGCATCTGCATCGTCCCGCAACCGGCACGCCGGCGGCTCCGCCATCCCTTCTCGCGCCCAACCTTGTTCCCTCGGAGTAGCAACTTATGACCGAACCATCACTGGTCACTCTGGACGTCCGCGAAGTCCTCAAATCCGGCGGCGAACCCTTTTCCGACATCATGCGGGGCGTTGAATCGCTTGCGCCGGGTCAGGGCTTGCGGCTGCTGGCGATCTTCAAGCCGGTTCCTCTGTTTGATGTTCTGGCGAAGCGCGGCTTCAGCCATACCGAGCGCGAGATCGGCGGCGGCGATTGGGAAGTAATTTTTACGCCCGATCACGCTGCCGCAACGTCGGGTGCGGAAGCGGCGCAATGAGCACGGAGGCTGAAGCTGGGCCCGCGCAGCGGCTCGATTTGCGGGGCCTCGAACCGCCCGAGCCCATGCGGCTGGCACTCGATGCGGTCGAAAGACTGGATAAAGGTGAGACGGTGGAGATCGTCACGGACCGTGAACCAATGCTGCTTCATCGCGAACTCGGACGGCGCGGACACGGCTTTGCGACGCGAAACGTTGATGGAGACTGCCTGACGGTCATCCGGCGGGGGCTGACATGAGCGCAGAACTGACACAATCCGTGCTCGAGGCACTTAGAACCGTGATCGATCCCGAACTGGGCCACAACATTGTCGATCTTGGTCTGGTGTATGAGGCCTGCGTGGAGAACGGGCATGCGGCCATTCTCCTCACCACCACGGTACCCGGATGCCCGGCGACCGAGTTCATCCGCCAGGCCGTCGAAGCGCGCGCCGCAGAGGTGCCGGGAATCGCTGCCGTCGAGGTGACGATGACCTGGGAGCCGCCATGGTCGCCGGATCGCATGACCGCAGCCGCAAAGACGCAACTCGGAGTCGCATGGTAGCGATGACCCAGAAAGAGACGTCGCAAATATCGGACGCGGACTCGTTCGCGGACTGCCTGCGTGCGCTCAACCGTCTGCTGATCGTGGCGCTACGGGCGCTGCGCGACGAGGGGCAGTCCGATCATGCCTGCCGGATTGCGGCGGATGCCTGGTCCGTGGTCCGCAAGGTCAGCGAGAAGGAAGCGGAGGTCCTGACGGCCGCGCTTCATGGTCTTACCCGTTCCATCCCCAAGAAGAAGGAGAGTATCATGTCGAATCCCCAACAGCTTGACGTTCGCGATCTGCCGCCACCGCGGCGTCATGCCCTGATCTTTGAAACCTGCGGCAAGCTCGGAGCCGGCGACGCTGTCATCCTGGTCAACGATCACGATCCCAAGCCGCTCTATTACCAGTTCCAGGCGGAATACCCCGGCCGCTTCGGCTGGGAGTATGTCGAATCCGGGCCCGAAGTCTGGCAAGTACGCATCACACGCCAGGCGGCGTAAAAAACTCACAGCAGAACACTGGCGCTGCCACCGCGCGGCGCCGGTGTTTTCGCGGGTGCGCGGAACGCCAAGGTCGTCGCCACGCCCTGCAGGAACGTATGCAGAGATGCAGATCCGTCATCATAGCCCGGTCTGTTACGCCGATGAAGCAGGTAACGAGTATATGGGCTTTGCAACCGAAGACGAGTTACTGACGATCCTCAACGAACTTCTGGAGGCAGAGCGGGCCGGCGCGCGGGTTACCGCGCGCACGGCAGCGGAAACCTCTGATGCGGCCATGGCCACGCTAATGAAACAGGTCTATGCCGACGAAGCGCGGTGGTGCGGCATGCTGCTCGGGTGGGTTCGTCGTCTGGGCGGCACGCCGTCCGAGCGGGTTGGTGCCTTCTATGAGAAAGCCATGGCAATTGCCGGGATTGCCGAGCGCGCGGCCTTCATCAACCGTGGTCAGGGTTGGGTGGTGCGCAAATTGCGGGAGATTCTCGCCAAGGTCCGCGACGACCGCCTGCATGCGGACCTTGCGGATATGCTGAAGGCACATGAGGAGAATATCGCGCGGGTAAACGAGAAGCTGGGTTGAAGATGTCTAGTTCCGGCTCGCGCGCGTTTCGAATGTGTCTCCGTTTCACTGCTTGCCGGTCTGGCGGGGATGGCGAGGTGGGCTTGTGAGGCGGGGATGCCGTTCAAGATATTCTTTCAACGCCACCGCCTGATTGTGCATGGAATCGCGTACTGAATAGAGCAGGGTCACATTCCCGTCCGTCAGCAACGTGCGCAACCTGTTCACCGGCTCGGGCGCCGCGTCGAGTTCAGACCAGTAACGCTTGCGGGCTGCTTCGTCCTGGTCACTCTGATGTTGCCGACGGCTTACGGCCATTCCGAAATGCAGTGGGTTCCGATTGCCGGAATTGTCGGGTTCCTGATCGCGATGCCGTTGTCTTACATGATCGCTAAGCGCATCGGCGGCAGGCCCGCGCACTGATCGCGTCCGCCGCGACGCATGGCTGTCATGCCACGCGCTGGCTGAGATCGCCGCTGGCGTAGTCCTGCGCCATATGGTCGAGCGGGATGGCGCGGATTTTCGATGCCTGTCCCGCGGAGCCGAAGGCTTCGAAGCGCGATACACACACTTTCTTCGCTTCGTCCATTGCCGCCTGCAGGAATTTGCGCGGGTCGAATTCGCTTTTCTTCTGCGCCATCATCCGGCGCATCGCCGCCGTCATGGCCAGGCGGATGTCGGTATCGATGTTCACCTTGCGCACGCCGTGGCGGATGCCTTCCTGAATTTCTTCCACCGGCACGCCATAGGTTTCCTTCATCTCGCCGCCATATTCGCGGATTTCGGCCAGCAGTTCCTGCGGCACCGATGAGGAACCATGCATGACCAGATGCGTGTTGGGCAGGCGCGCATGGATGGCCTTGACGCGGTCGATGGCGAGCACGTCTCCCGTGGGCTTGCGCGTGAACTTGTAGGCGCCGTGGCTGGTGCCGATGGCGATGGCCAGCGCATCGCACCCCGTGTCCGAAACGAAGCGCGTCGCCTCGTCCGGATCGGTGAGCAGCATTTCGCGGGAAAGCTTGCCTTCGGCGCCGTGGCCGTCTTCCTTGTCGCCCTGCATTGTCTCAAGCGAGCCGAGGCAGCCCAGCTCCGCCTCCACCGACACACCGACGGCATGGGCCATCTCCACCACCTTGCGCGTGACGGAGACGTTGTAATCGTAATCGGCGGGGGTCTTGGCGTCCTCGCGCAGCGAACCGTCCATCATCACCGAGCTGAAACCGGAGCGGATCGCCGCGATGCAAACCGCAGGGGAGGCGCCGTGATCCTGATGCATCACCACCGGAATCTCGGGATAGGCCTCTACCGCGGCGCTCACAAGATGGCGCAGGAATGCTTCGCCGGCATATTTGCGCGCACCGGCCGAGCCTTGCAGGATCACGGGGCTCTGCGTCTTCTGCGCCGCATCCATGATGGCTTTGATTTGCTCCATGTTGTTGACGTTGAACGCGGGCAGGCCGTAATCCGCCTCGGCGGCGTGATCGAGCAGTTGGCGCATGGAGACGAGCGGCATGGTTGCTTCCTTCCGAGATCAGTTGGTTTTCTGGCTAGCGATGGCGCGGCGTGCGGCTTCGGCCACGTTCTCCGGCGTGAAGCCGAAATGGGCGAAGAGGTCCTTGGCGGGAGCGGATTCACCGAAACGGTCGATGCCCACCACAGCCTCGCGGCAACTGGCGTAGAAGCCCCAGCCGCGCGTGGTTCCGGCCTCGACCACGGCCGTCGGCAAGCCGGGCGGGAGCACGGCCTCGCGCCAAGCCTTGTCGTTCCGCTCAAAGGCTTCGACCGAAGGCAACGAGACGAGGCGCACGGTGACGCCCTTGCACTTCAAGATATCCGCCGCTGCGCGCGCCAGCGCGACTTCCGAACCGGTGGCAATGATCGCCGCATCCAGCTTGGGGCCCATATCGGCGAGGACATAGCCACCACGGGCGATTCCGGCCTCGGTCTTGGCGCCGCGCGGCTGATGCGGCAGGTTCTGGCGTGAGAGGATCAGCGCTGTCGGCCCGTCTTTGCGTGCCAGCGCCGCGGCCCAGGCCGCCGCCGTCTCGGCCGCATCGCAGGGCCGCCAGACGTCGAGATTGGGAACCAGCCGGAGCGATTCCACATGTTCGATGGGCTGGTGCGTCGGCCCGTCTTCCCCCAGCCCGATGGAATCGTGGGTCAAGACATAGATCACGCGCAGGCCCATCAGCGCGCTCATGCGCATGGCGTTGCGCGCGTAATCGGAAAAGACCAGGAACGTTGCCACGTAGGGAATGAAGCCGCCATGCAGGGCGATGCCGTTGGCGATGGCCGACATGGCAAACTCGCGCACGCCGAAGAAGATGGTGTTGCCGGCGGGATCGCGCGTGATCGGGCGAGAGCCCTTGTGCCAGGTGAGGTTGGAATGGGCGAGGTCGGCGGAACCGCCGATCATCTCCGGCAGCGCGGCGGCAAAGGCGGTGAGGGCGTTCTGGCTGGCCTTGCGGCTGGCGATGGTCTCCGCTTTCTGCGCGGTGGATGACACGGCCGCCGCGGCCATTTCGGGGAACTCAACGGGCAGTTCGCCTGCGATGCGACGCTCGAACTCGGCAGCAAGGTCCGGGAACGCATTCGCATAGCGCGCAAACGCCGCTTTCCATTCCCGCTCGTTTGCTGCGCCTGCGGCTTTGCCGTTCCAGGCGCCATAGACATCCGCCGGAATCGCGAAGGGCGCATGATCCCAGCCGATCGCTTCGCGCACGCGTGCCGCTTCCTCGGCGCCGAGCGGCGCGCCATGCGTGTCCTGATGGCCTTCCTTGTTGGGCGCGCCACGGCCGATCCGGGTCTTGCAGCAGATCAGTGTCGGCTTGGTACCGTCGGCCGTCGCCGCGGTGATGGCCACGTCGATGGCGGCAGGATCATGACCGTCCACGTCGCGGATCACCTGCCAGCCATAGGCCTCGAAGCGCGCTGGCGTATCGTCGAGGAACCACTCGGAAACAGCGCCATCGATGGAGATGCCGTTGTCGTCGTAAAGTGCGATCAGCTTGCCGAGGCCGAGGCTGCCGGCGAGCGAGGCGGCCTCATGGCTGATGCCTTCCATCATGCAGCCGTCGCCCAGGATGACGAAGGTGCGGTGATCGACGATGGCATGGCCGGGGCGGTTGAACTGCGCCGCCAGCGTCTTCTCCGCGATCGCCATGCCCACGGCATTGGTGAAGCCCTGACCGAGCGGGCCGGTGGTGGTCTCCACGCCGGGCGTCATGCCGTGCTCGGGATGGCCGGGTGTCTTGGAACCGAAGCGGCGGAAGCGTTTCAATTCTTCCAGTGGAAGATTATAGCCGCTCAGGTGCAGCAGCGAATAAAGCAGCGCCGAGGCGTGGCCGTTGGAGAGCACGAAGCGGTCGCGGTCCGGCCAGGCTGGATTGCCGGGATTGTGCTTCAGATGACGGCGCCACAACACGCTCGCCACTTCCGCAAGGCCCATCGGCGCGCCGGGATGGCCGCAACCGGCGGCCTCCACCATGTCCATCGCCAGGATGCGCAAGGCATCGATGGCTTGCCGCTCCAGCCGGTTTTCCTTCGTTTCCATCATGTTCATGGCTTTCCCCTTATGCGGCGCGCCGCTTCTTTTCGATCATCTGCAGGATGATTGGCGTCAGGATGAGTTGCATGGCCAGGTCCAGCTTGCCGCCCGGAATGACGATGGAATTCGCCCGCGACATGAAGCTGCCCTGGATCATCTTGACGAGATAGACGAAGTCGATGCCGCGCGGGTTGCGGAAGCGGATCACCACCATCGATTCGTCGGGCGTCGGAATCCAACGTGCGATGAAGGGATTGGATGTATCCACCGTCGGCACGCGCTGGAAGTTGATGTCGGTTTCGGTGAACTGCGGGCAGATGTAATTCACATAGTCCGGCATCCGGCGCAGGATGGTGTCGACGATGGCGTCGCTCGAATAACCGCGGTCGGCCTTGTCGCGATGGATCTTCTGAATCCATTCGAGATTGATCACCGGCACGACGCCGATCTTGAGGTCGGCATGGCGGGCGGTGTTGACGTCGTCGGTTACCACGGCGCCGTGCAGGCCTTCGTAAAACAGCAGGTCGGAATTCGCCGGCAGCGGTCCCCAATCTGTGAAGGTGCCGGCTGGGCTGCCGAGAGTCTCCGCCTCTTCGGCGCTGTGCACGTAATGCCGCGTGCGACCGGCGCCGGTGGCGCTGTATTGCGCGAACACGGCCTCGAGTTCCCCGAGGATGTTGGCTTCCGGCCCGAAATGGCTGAAGTGATTATGGCCTTCCCTGGCCATCATCTCCTTCATCGCGGCGCGGTTGTAGCGGTGAAAGGCGTCGCCCTCGATAAAGGCGGCGTTGATCTTCTCGCGGCGGAAAATCTGCTCGAAAGTCTTCTTGACCGAGCTGGTGCCCGCGCCCGATGAGCCGGTCACCGAAATGATGGGATGCTTGATCGACATCGGGTCAGCTCCTATGCGCGAAACAGGCCGCGGCGGCCGAACAGCGGCGAGCGTTCGCCGATGGACGGCGGCCAGACGTGATAACGCTCCAGCCGCTCCACCTCCTCGCGCGAACCGAAGAGCAGCGGCACGCGCGTGTGCAGGTTCGACGGCGTGCTGTCGAGCAGCGGGCCCTGCCCAGTGGAGGCGCTGGCGCCGGCTTGCTCCATCAAAAGGCCGATGGGATTGCCTTCATAGACGAGGCGCAGCCGCCCGCTGCCGTATCCGGGGCGCGCATCGCCCGGATAGAAATAGACGCCGCCGCGCATCAGGATGCGATGGGCCTCCGCCACCATGGAGGCGATCCAGCGCATGTTGAAGTTCTGCCCGCGCGGGCCTTCGCTGCCGGCGATGCAGTCGTCGAACCAGGCGCGGACGGCATCGTCCCAGTGGCGGTAGTTGGAGGCGTTGATCGCGAATTCGGAACTTTGGCCGGGAACATGAATGCCGGCCTTGGTGAGCACGAAAGTATTGGTTTTGCGGTCCAGCGTGAACATGTCCGTGCCCGCGCCAACGCTCAGAAGCAGCGCAGTCTGCGGGCCATAGAGCACATAGCCGGCGGCGCGCTGCGCGCGGCCGGGCTGGAGGAACGGTGCCTCTACGGTCTCATGCTCGGGCAGCACCGGCAGAATCGAGAAGATGGTGCCGACCGAAACGTTGGTGTCGATGTTCGAAGAACCGTCGAGCGGATCGATCGCTACGGCCAGCGGCGCGCCGACGTTGAGCGCGACCGGCGCAGGCATCTCCTCGCTCGCGACCGCCGCAACCGGCGCGAATCTCAGCGCCTCGATCAGCATGGTGTTGGTTCGCAGATCGATTTCCTTCTGTACGTCGTTGCCTTCACCGGCACCGCGTTCGGCAGAGAGATCACCGGCCAGCGGACCGGCGGCGATCAACTCGGCGATATCGCGGCAGGCGCGCGCGATGGCGGCGACGGTTTCGGCCACGGGTGTCCGCGCGGCATCATTTGCGGCCCAGCGGGCGAGATGATCGGAAAGGGTAATGCGGTCTTCCATATCGCTCCTCGCTATCGTTCGTTATGAAATCTCGTCGTTGAATACGCGGCTGGCCCTGATGTCTTCGGCTTCGATGGTTTGCAGTGCCTCACGGCTGACGACACCGCTCCTTTCGCAAAGCCGCTGCGCCTGCCTGAGGCGCGCACGGTCGAAGGCATTGCGGATGGAGCGGGCATTGGCGAAGTTGGGCTGCGCGCGGCGCTTGGCGATGTAGTCGATCAGCGCCGCGTGTGCTGCGGGGCTTAAGCGGTAATGACCGTCTTCCACGAAGCGGTCTGCGATGGCAAGCAACTCGTCGTTGCTGTAGTCCGGAAAATCGATGTGGTGGGCGATGCGCGAGCGGAAGCCGGGATTGGACGCGAAGAACACGTCCATCCTCTCCTTGTAACCGGCGAGGATCACGACGAGGTCGTCGCGCTGGTTTTCCATCACCTGCAGC
>Ga0307375_10004247_pt1 | contig 13771 bp, 38 predicted proteins | sample TR1MG_FD_202531 | JGI IMG/M metagenome (GOLD analysis project Ga0307375, IMG submission 202531) | Soil microbial communities from Risofladan, Vaasa, Finland - TR-1 | ecosystem: Environmental > Terrestrial > Soil > Coastal area > Acid sulfate soil | place: Finland: Risofladan, Vaasa | collected...
CTACTTTGAAGTTACTACAAAAACAACGGTAAGACGATTAACAAGATTAGAACGAGACAAACTAGATTACTAATGCCTTACATAACATGCTTGTGTACTGTGTGTGTAATGATAGATCTTATGAAAGACTGGCAGATATTCTTTGATGAAGTTTATGAATTTGAACGAAGAGAGGACATAAATTTTAATTCTGGAAATGATCTTTTAGATGAAGCTAGGCGTAGTGAACGTGTCAAAGCGTATGATAAATTGATTGAGAATCGTTGTTGACACCTATAATAATGTTATGCAATTCATACAAACACATGAACTATACAACATCTTTATAACATAGTGTAACGTTATAACGTACATGGAAATAACGCAACAGTCAAACCAAGAATCACAATCAATGTGGAACTTTTACAAAGGTAGAAACACCGCAGTCAATGTACTATCAAGTCTTACGAAAAGACATGTAGCACACGCAGAACATTGGCTACCACAAATCAAACTATTACAGCACTTGAATTATTTTCCAAGATCAAGTATTGAAATAAGAGGCATTGATAGTGGTGCAAAATCAAAATTATTAAAAGCACACCTGAACGAAGAATATCCAGAGTGCGAAGTTAAAGTCAAACTACACAGGTTTGTCAGCATGTCAAATATCAAAGTCACCGTAATATCAGGCAAGCCTGACGGTATCAGAGATATTTGTGATCTATATCAAGACAAAGGACAGCAGAACCCAAGTACAGGAAGTTTTGACTGGGATAACAAAGTCGAGATAGTATTTTCAAACCAAACTGACGACAAGCCTACTCATATCACGGGGGATAACTGGTAATGACTGAACAATGTTTCAAGCATGACTTTGATGATCCTGATCCAACAGATGAATTCAAGACAACCATTCATGGCATAACATACCATGAGGTGATTGGAGACAAATGCAAGAACTGTGATGTGACTCAACTAGCTTGTTTCAAGTCTGACAACAAGACACTTTCAGAACCAGATGTAATCTACGAATTAAACCAACAACAGATACAGGACTTGATGAAATAATGGATCAATTAACACGAAGATGTTATGTGAAAGATTGTCCAGTATTAACATACAAAACAGAAAATGTAGAATGTCCATCTTGCGGTAAGATAACTTGGAGTGAAGATGATGGTTAAGAAATTATCCAAGAGAATCACAAGAGTAGATAAAGCAATAGTGATAACTTTTGATGATGGAAGTCATTTGACAGTAAAGACTCACGAAGATGAAAAAAATCAGTTGGTGGAACTATGACTGAAACAGAACAACAACGTATCGAACGTATCATTGATGGCGGTCATAGAGTAGAAATAGGATTATTGAAAACAGAAATCCAACACAAGATTGACCAAGCCCACAATGAACTGTCACATTACGAGTTCTACTTAGTACAGTCCGCACACAAGAGAAACTGCACGCTATGTAGAGAACTTGATCAAGATAAGGAGAAAAAGAAATGACTAACGGTAAGACCTTGATTAGTTCAGACCTTTCATTACAACTAGTAGGAGAATCTGTTGGTGCAATAGGAAATACAATTCTAATTTCACAAAGGATAGATGTTACTGCAAGGAAAATCAAAAACGGTCATTTTGTGAATAGTAAAACCCTGATTGATGATTTAAGAAACATCATAAAGAATTACGAAGCCCTGAAACCATACATTGAAGTCCTAAAGAAAGTAGATGATGAAGCTAAAACCACTCATAACAAACTATACGGAGAACCAAAAAGAAAATGACTGACGATAAGGTAAAAGAATTCTGGGTTTTAGAAAGTGAGGAAATACCATTCCAGAAAGGTTGGTTCTTTCGTGACGTTGCAATTCAAGAATTTATGAAGAAAGTCGAAGCAGATCCTAGAGGTGGAAAGGTTATCGGAATGAATTTTGACGGTAAGAATGTAGAGTTCTATACTGCATTAAACAAACAACAGATGAAAGACGAAATACAAAGACAAATTGATGAGGCGAAAAAACAATGAGTGGCAGTTATAGATACTATGAAAGTTACGGAACTCAATATCGTTGGACTACTACAAGACAATCTGACGGTAAGTTTCATATTAAATTCGTAAAAGGATTAACTAAATACCCCTTTTCAAAGACAGTAAAAGAAAGAACATTTGCAAAGAAAAGACTCGCTATTGAATACTGCCTTAAAGCAAGTCGCAAGAATAGAAAACATCAAGACGAAGTTTTGAAAAGACGTAACGAGACAAAAGAAAAGAGAAAGGCAGAAAAAAAGGCAACTCAACCTAAAGGAAAAGAAAAATCCAGTATTGAATACACAAAGAAAGTTGAACACACTAAAGACCTGATTAAACAAATGGATAAAAAAATAAAGACTTTGGATAGTAAAAGAAAAGCGTTAGTTAGTAGAAAGAAAACACACGAAAAGAAACTAAAATACTATCAAAAGGCTTACAAGAAAATCAGACAACAAATCTATGATGAGGTTGAGGTATGACTGACAAAGAAAGACTAGATCAAATCGAAGATGTGATGAATGATACTAACAATTCAAACAGGGATTGCTTTGGAAAAATATTAAAGATCATGGGGGGTTATGAGAAATGACTGACCGCAAGAAAGACTTTGATCCTATGGCAATTATGAAAGACATTAACTGCATGTTCTTTGGTGCATGTAATCGTAAACATGATGAGGAAGATAACTAATGCCTATCGTTTACGTTGTAATCAAAAACAATAGAATTGTAAAGGCATTTCCTGACGGTATGCACGAACAAGCAATAAACTATTACATTGATACAAAGAGATTCACTAAAGACTTGATACTTGATACAGCGAGGTTAGAAGAGAAATGAATTATAATTGGCATATTGCAGGAACAATGCTTCACATGATGGAGATTGATAATTATACTAAAACACTTTGTAGCAGAAGTGTAAATGGTAGAAGTAGAGATACTCACAATGACGATATGCACAAGTTCAATATCTGTCAAAGATGTATGAAGTTAAAAGATCAGGTGGTAATGAAAGCATGAAAGTTAAAGAATTCAATCTGCTAAATCAATCAGGTAAAAGACAGACTAAGGTGCGGGTTGTATATGAAAATGATTTGTTTAAGGTGGGTAAAATTTTCACAGTTAAAGAAATTCACGAATACATGTCAGAGAGAATATCTGAAATGACACCATTCAATCCCAAACCAACAAAGATAGAATCAAAGAAAAGATATGCTTTCATTGATGGTTATAAAAAGAAAATAATCAATTCATTGGAGATGAAGAATAGATGATCGCATTACAATTAACACATGTTAATCCGAGTCACAAAGGGAATGTTCCCGAATCTAACTCGGTCATCAAAACGAGATCGAACATGCGAGTCATGTGTTTTGGCAACGTTTACGGAGACTCTCAAAACAGTAAACGTAGCACTATCATTAAATATCCTATAAGGATAATTAGTGATGTGTTAGTTAGGGTGGTGAATTGAATGGCATTTGAAAATATGACAACTTGGCTAGTTAGTTTTGGATATATCTTCGTGATCGTAATCGCAGGATCAGCTCTATTTGTTGGTGCAGTAAAAAAGAAAAACAGGGATAAGAAACGCCTTGAAGAAGCTACTAAAATAACCAAAAACAACAATCAGACAGACAAACCCGAAACTGAAATCCCAGAAGTCGTAAAAGAAGAAACAACAAAACAGGAGAGCGATAAAACTGAATAATTTTATCTCTTTCCTAAAACATGTTGATACTTCATTTAACGATATAACTGAATTTGAGAGCGGAGAACCGCAACCAATCAAAGATCCTATGTTTGGTATGTGGTTAAACGGTCTGAAAAACGAAGAGGGAAAAAAGTTAGACTTGAATGATGATGAAGTAAAAACTTTCATTGAATTGTTTTTAACAAAACGACAAACAGTCGAGGGCATTGAGGATCTTAGAATAATAGTAAAGGAAAAGTTGTCAAAACTATGAGCGAAGTGTTGTTGGCACTAATGCCCCTGATGTTTATCATTGTGTATTTTTTATTACAAGGTGATGAACATAAACCAACGCCAACTTACAATAGTATTGGAGACCTAGAAGCATACGTAAGTGGATTTAGTATGGGAATTAAAAAACAATGAATGATACATGTCCTGTGATCAATGCAGTTGTTAAAGAAACTAAAGAAATGTTTAATGTTAGAAAGTGGAATCTTGAACAATGGGGTTGGGGTGCATGTTTAGTTATGATAGTAACAGTAGCAATTAAGGTGATTATATTTGGAAGATAACATAATAAAAGAGGCAAAGAAATCTTGTAATTTCTCGACAGCAGAAGTTGAGATGATTAGAACTCTAATGGAGAGACGTAAACATGCCAACTAAAGAGCAATTAGAATTAAATGCTGACCGTAATCTAATGGCAAACCTAATTGAAGATTTAGATATGCCTGATAGTGCATTGGGGATTTGCTCTTGTTGTGGTAAAGAGGGGATTATTCTGACTGCAAATGCTGACGACAAGGACAAGACTGGACACACCCGAGAAATAAAGGGTTGTTGGGTATGTGTTAAGAATAAAAAAGTAATAAATCCGACAGGACTTGGTTTTGCATGAAATACCAAATCTATCTTTACTATATTCCATTGATATTATTCATCACCTCAATGGTATTTTTGATGGCTACTTTACCATTCTATGATAACGCTGACGGTGAGACTCAAAGTATCTTATGGCATACATTCGTGGGGTTGATGTTCGCTACCATATTTTCATTCATAGTAGGCGTGAGCATTTTACTTTGGGATTTTGGTGGAGAGATTGAACATTTGCATACTGAACCATTTATCCTAAATTCTGACGATAAGATTTCAAAAGAGTTTCCAACATTCAATGAATATTGGAATAGCAGGAGATGAAGACCTGTGCTGACGGGAAGTGTTCAACTAAAATGATGAAGAAATGTAGGTCTTGCGGTAAAGAGGGAGACTTTGATAGTTGGAGAATCATCTGTACTGACTGCGGAAATGTTTTGGAGAGATTGTAAGGTGACTAAATTCTGACGGTAAGTGAAAAGTGGTTATCTGAAATGATGGGAAAAGCAACACCTGATGGGAAAGTTGCTTTACGTTTGGTTTACGACAAGCACGTACAGAGGGCAAAAGGACAGTCTGGAATAAGCAAGGCGTGGTTATCCGATCTGATAAGAGGTGAGACAATTCCCGAGCGAAGAGTTGCGTTCCAGATGGTGTTCGATAAACTTACCGAGATCATTACAAAGACTGACGATCAGTCAACTGATCAACCAAAAGAAATCAACCACAACGCTGTTTACGAAAACATTTTCCTATACTACGTCAATCATGGTAAGACCCCAGAAGAGGCACATATTATCGCCCGTGATGTTATTGAGAAACAACAGCAGAAACAAAAAACATTAGAGGGGTTCTGACGGTAATGTTTAATAGAAAATTAGATTTATACTTTTGTGCTATTCATACCGATACCGACTTAAAGACAGTTGAGGTAAACGAGTAATGCCTTGTAATTGTTTTTGCCATACTACCAAAATAAAACATATCTGTAATTGGTGTATTCATATACAATGTTCCGAATGTCCTGTTTATACAATTACTCAAACATCAAACACAACACCATTATCTCAGTCAAAGAGTAAAGAGGTAGAACGAAATTGATTTGTATTGAATGTCCACGTAATGCAAAGGAAAATGATTTCGTTTGTTCAGATGAATGTTATGCTAAATTCCTTGAAAGATGGGAAGATCCAGACAAACCTGTAACTGAACAAATCTTAGAAGAGATGAAAAGACAAGGGTATGACGACAAGTCCGTTGAGTTTGCACGGAAGAAAATCAGTCCTGACGGTGAGCAAGACCTTGATTATGCTATGGGGCTAGCGAATGTACTAGCCATGAAAAAGATTGGTGAGGCAGTCTTGGAATTAGTTGACGCTGATGAGGGAGACTCTCCCGCAGCGAGCCATTTTTCTAATGTGACAAAACCAAAAACTGACGGAAACCGTGACTGAAAACTGACGACAAGACTGAATTTTTTACCTATTTCGCTGCGGGCTTGCCGTAACACAACTGGTTGGAGAGACTGATGGTAAGACTGGTATCAATATCAATAGCAATAGGAATAGTATTGGTGGCGGTGGCTATTACAATCCCATTAACAAGCGTTGAGATTAGGAATACACATGAGACAGATCAAGAGGGATTGGAAAGATGTTTGATAAGTATGCCAAAGGAATTCATGGTTAAGGGAAATGACGTATATCAAAGAAGTATAATGCTAGACCAAGTTCCTATTATCTGTGAAACCAAAATAGGAAACATAACTGAACCCAGATACAGAGAATATTTCTATGACCCAGAAATCCCAATCAGTCATTATGGTGAAATAATAGATGAATATTACTACGATAAACACCGTCTATTAGATGATCATTTAATAGAAAACTGGAAACAATTACAACCATAATGGTGCTATTACAGACTCTCCGTTGTGGGTGTAAAGTTGAGGGGTGTGGCGTACAATGTTTAGGTGAAGTGAACTTGGGATTATTTGATTATCTTTTGTTTGAAATTGAATGTGATGAGTGCGGTGGGTTCTACATTGAAGTTATTGACACCCTCACGTACGGGCATTGAAGAAACAACTAAACTTACCGTCAACGTTATAACTTACAATGATGTTTATAGGATATGGAAAACGCACCAGTTAGAAAACAAAGACGACATAGACTATATGCTCTTTTGATCTGCATGGGTATTTTTGCTAGCGTTTTCCAGTTATCTGCTTTCGTTGAAGTTGATGAAGCAGAGCGTCAAGAAGTTAATGACATGATGATTGAAAAGATGAAAACTGTTGACGGAAAAGGAATTTTCCTTAACAATGTCTATCTTGGTTTGATGATGTTTGTTCCCGCAGTCGGATTCTTATTCGGTGTCATGTCGTCAGCACTTACTGGCGTTACTTTTTCCGCTATCGCACAAGTCAATAATATTGACATGCCTGCATTTTTATTATTATTTGGTTCACCATTTGGACTCATGGAACTACTCGCCTATGGAATAGGTATGTCTAGAAGTGTTCTACTAGTTCACAAAGTCACAAAGAAACACACTAGACACTTTACTAGAATTGAAATTAGAAATATCTTTGCCGAAGTGGGAATAGTTGTAGGACTATTGCTAGCAGGCGGAATCATTGAAGCATATATGATTGGGAATCCAGTATTTTGACTAGTGTAACTAAGAGTGATTTTCTAAGTCACTATGAAAACAAAAATGTAAGTATTGAATTTACATACGATAACGTAAACATAACTGGAATAAAAGACTGGGAAACCAATAAAGAAATACAAGAATACGTGGCAAAAGCAGACAACTGCTATTTCATTACTTTAGAATTCTCGACAGTAGAAATTAGGTTGGATAAATGATGGTTTACGTTCATCAAGTTATTCCCGCAATCGGAAGTAGAAGATGAGTAAACTTGATCAAGTTGTATGGGAAATGCCTGAATTCATGTTGCCTTACCGTAAGCTCATTGAGGCAGGGTGTGGCGGAAACTCTGCTGAAACTTTAATGAACAATAAAGGTGCAAATTATTTCAACAATCCTATCCTATGTGAGTTGATTGGAATGTGTCACGCTAAAGTAAGCATGTTATTTAGCATGAAGAAATGTAATCTTTTACCAAATACCGCAGATGAAGACATTGAACGAATAATCAGTCAGGTGTTAAAGTAATGAATAACGGTAAGCAACTGAAAACAGGAGTGCATTAAATTGACAGAAGATTTCAAATTAACTGACCGTCAGAAAGTAGAACTAGAAAAGATGATGAGTGGAGTGAGTGGTAAATTAGAATTAATTGTAATGTTCAAAGACAAAGAAATGACAAGTCTATCTGACAATGCCACATTTAACACAATGACCAACGTTATAACTGAACTTACAGAACGATTGGTTGCAATTATGAAAGAAGCTATGGAAAAGATTGGTATCACCGAAGAGATATTGAGAAGTAGCTTGTCGTCAGAACAATTACAATACTATACACAATGCAAATTCCCAATGGCATTGAAAGTAAGTTATCTTGGGGAAGACATGATCATGGCTAGACAGAACATTTTACCACACCAGATGTTGCAGGCGTTTGAATCAATGAGCCTCACAATTCAAAGAGGAATAGACAATGCAAAGAACGGAATCATGGAATCAAACATGGTTAAAGTCAAAGATTTCAAATCAACTTAACATAATCCTTATAAGATAACACTACGTTATAACGTCATGGAAACATTGAGTTTACACTTTATTATTGATGGCGAATATCTGCAAGATTTTGCTAGACAGAGATATTGGTTTGAAGACGCTGAAAATCACGGTTATAAAATATTGAAAGAGGGGCTAATAGGAATCTCTGATGAACAAGTTTTAGATATTATTCATGGTAGGGCTAGTTTGAAAGGCAGTAGTATTTGTGATAAACCTGAATGTACTCAATGCAAAGGACTGGAAGAAATAACAATGGTTCAAGAACCTGACACAAAGTTCCAATCAAAAATATATGAAAGAATAATTTGGTTAAACAAATCTTGCTATAAGGTTGAAGAACAACACATTAGTAAAAACTTGATTATGGACTATGCAGATGAATTAATACAAAAACAACTTACATTACGTGATAGAAACATTGATTATCACAATCAAGAGTATCTAGACACATTAAGACGCAGTTTTTGGGCAACAAAAGCTATGCCTTATCCATCACCAAAATTCATGCCACAGAAAGGAACACCGCAGTATATTTTCACAGAACAAGTAGAGAACTTTTTAGGAATAATGGAAGATTTTATTTCGTATGATCTATCCCACTTAGCCATAGATGTTTTTGAAGAAGAATTTTTGAAAGATTACATAGTGACTGAAACTGTTTCAGATTTCACACCAAAGAAATTCGCAAGAGGTGAGGGAATGATTCTCATTACAGTTCCAGACCCAAACACAAAACAAGAACATCTAACTGATGATGAAACGTTCACAGTTAACATGCCAATAGAACATCTGCTAAACTACGTTAATGAAAGAAAGAGGGGAACTAAAGCCATGAAATTTACTCAAGCATTACAGGAAAGATTAGAGAAAGAAAAGGTGCTAAAGAGATACAAAAAATTACAAGAAAACCAAACACATGCACATACATTACTGATGAACTCTATGAACTTACGACATGTTCAATCTGGAATTTACCATGATGGTATGGTGGAATATTATATTAACGGAATCATTCAATACTTCATTTACAAGAGTGACATGACTGACATTTTAGAAGATTTAATCAAAGACTTGCCCAAAGAAATGACGCTAAATGCAAACATGAAATTGATTGCTGACGGTAAGGTTATAGAGGAATACCTTGATTGTAGATAGTGGTCACAAAGACTGAAATCAAGAAATTTCAAAATGAGTTTAATCAATATCAAGAGTTTGTAGAAAAAAAAAGACTCCTAAGATGGAATCCTAAAACAAGAAAATATGTTATTGTAATCTATCACCCAAGATGGTTTTACGTTCAAAAATTCAGGCTAAATTATAAGAAAAAACATGGTGTGGAATACCGATCAAAGAAACAAAAGAAACAGGCTTGGGCTAAAACAAGGGCAAAAATGAACCGACAAAACAAGCCATAATAAATTAATAACATTAACCCAGAAATAAAACATATTGAAAAAGAAACCCGAAAACCAACTACGGGATTTTCTAATCGAATCAAAATTTCCTAGAGATGTGGCAAATGATTTTAGAGATTTACTGGCGTTTTGTACTGGCGGTAAGCGAATGTCTAAAGAAAAGGACAGAAAATTTAGAGATAAACAAATACTCACAAGAAAAAATAAGATCAATATTGAAGATCCTGATAGTGGTGCAGAGTGGATTATGCTAGGACTTTACTATCAAGATATTATCCCTGACTTTCCAAATCAAAAATACATGGAACAGGCAAAGAAAAACTATCCAAAGATACCAAAAATAAAGACTGGCGGTAAGACAAAATGAAATACGGAATTGAACGAATGTCATTGATGTGGATTGCCTCTGGGATTGTTATGCAGATAATTGGTTATTTTGATCCTGATGGAATTGGAAGACCTGTCGGAATTGCATTTGTAGCTGTTGGAATCTTTGCTATAATTATGGACATGCGTGACGAAAGAAAGAAACAACTGAACAATACAACATCTTTATAAGATAACAGACGTTATAACTTTTATGAATAACTACGCAACCAATAGTGAGGCTAATCTATAATGGAATTAGATTTACCAACTATCGGTGTAATCGTGGTAGCTGTAATAGTTGGTATCTTTCTTTTAACAGGTATCAAGATTATCAGACCTACCCATAGAGGTGCGGTGGAAACTCTTGGTAAGTTTTCACACTTCAAGGATTCAGGAATCACTTATGTAATTCCGATATTCCAGAAACTCTATTCAGTAAACATCACAGAACAACTAGTTGATGTTCAAGAACAACAAACAATCACAGGAGACGACCTGAATTGTACTGTTGACGCTCAAGTGTACTACAAAGTAGGTGAAGATGAACAATCACTCAAAAATGCACTTTACAAGGTCAATAGCTATGATCGACAAATTGTTCAACTGGCAAGAACAACTCTAAGAAATGTCATAGGAACTAAGACATTCAGAGATGTAAACTCCAAAAGAGGCGAACTAAACTCCGCAATCTTTGACATTATGTCTGAACAAACTGCCGAGTGGGGTATCAACATTGTAAGAGTTGAACTCAAAGAAATTGAGCCACCCGCAGAAGTGCAACACACCATGAATACCATCATTCAGGCACAAAACACAAAGATGGCAGAAACCGACTTTGCTACCGCAGTAGAAACCAAAGCAGACGGTGTAAAAAGAGCAAGTATCAAACAGGCAGAGGGAGAAAAACAAGCACTTATCCTAGAAGCTGACGGTAAGGCTCAAGCAATCGAAAGAGTTGCAACCGCAGAAGCAATACAGATAGAAAAAATTGCAACTGCAAAGAAATTCGAGACAGAACGCTTCGCAGAAGCAGACAAATTCAAAATACAACAACTCGCAGAAGCAGAGAAGTTCAAGATTGAAAATGTTGCAGAAGCAGATAGAATTCGTGTTGAAAAGGAAGCAACCGCAGAAAAATACAAGATAGAGAATATTGCAATAGCAGAAGCCGAAGCAATCAAACTTGTCAATGAGTCTGCACAAAAATACTTCAAAGAACAAGCAGTCAAACTCAAAGAACTGCAAGTCACACAAAGTTCACTCGAAAACAACAGTAAAGTGATTATGACCGAGAAAGGAATTAGCCCAACACTCGTTATCAACGAGTCTAAGAAAGGGATAATTCCAACACAGGTAAAGAGTAGTTAACTTTGCCTTTCATTCCTTTTTTTTCTGATACTTTAGATACTACACCTAATTTTTCTAACGCATGGACAAGATATAGTAGAACATCAGATACCAGATACACTAGAACACAATGCAGAGAAGAATATTACAAACAAGTTAGCAATAACAGAGTTATGGCAGGCGAATCAACTATTGAAGAGACTGAAATGAGAACTATGGGATATGTTAGTAAACCTAGTGAAGAATTTGTTAAAAAAATTTATGGAGATAATTTTGATAGTTACATCACAAGTAAAAGACCTAAAGTTAATTACAACAGAAAAGTTGATGATGATTTAACAAATAGAATTAATCAAATAAAAACTGCTAAACCGACAGCAAGACGAAAGCGACCTTATCTTGATCAAGAAGCAAAGAGACGAGATGTATCAAGCACAAGAACTGACGACAAGACCGTATCATCTGGTGGTGTTGGAATTATTATGGCATTAGTAACTATGGCAATTATGCTGTTGATTGGAATTATGATCTTTAGTGAAGTGAGTACAGTTGATGATAATAGACTGCCGTACTTGAACTCGAGTGCTGACTCTACTGGTTGGGAAGTAGTTGGGGAGTTCAATGACCAATTACTATCACCTTTTGATCAAATAAAAAAATACTTTGGAGACTTGACAGGGCTAGATGATTTCCCAATGTGGGCGTTACTGCCTGTAATGATTGGGTTCACTATGCTCATACTGAAAATGTTTGGGTCTATGACCGCTAGAAGAGAGGAATGATTGCTTTAACCCCCGTACGTACAGAGACTAAAGCAACAAAACTGACCCTAAACATTATATCTGAACAGGGGTCTTTATAGGATATGAGTAAGAAATGCTGTCCTTTATGTGATGGAAAAGTAGATGATGATGTATATCATTTTGTAAATTATGTGACCTCAAGTGAGGAAAATATGCAGGCATATTTTGATAAGAAATTAACTTACAATTCATGGAGAAAAATGATGTTGGAAGCATTAGCAGGCAAGAACAAAAAACTAGTCTTAAAGGATAGGTTAAGAAAATGACAGGCGAATATATGCTAGTGCTAGGTTCTGTTCCTATTGCAGTAGGAGTTACAATAATTTTAGTAAGTATGTATCTAAAGAAAAAACCAGAAGAGGTAGAACATTGAGTCTTTCTTGGCGTGAACTTGTAAAGCGAAAGCGGAAACAACTTCAAGAGGAAATGAAACTCACAGATGATGAAATGAATTCTGTCTTCGAGAACATTGGTGAATATTGCAGAGAGTCTGACGGTCAGATTAGATTAGTCTATGGTGAAAGTTGCAACGTAGATAGAGTTGTTGACGAAATGCACGAGCATGAACTAATGCAAATGACAAAGGAAGTCATACGTGAAGTTATGGAGAAGTTAAAGGCAAAGAAAAAGAAAAAGAAAAAAGAAAGTGAGGAAGAGACAGAACAGGAAGAAGAGCAAGAGCAACAAGCCAATGAAAGTGAAACTGAATTAGAACAGGAAAGTGAGGTTGAAACAAAATAGACCCACAAGTTGCAGGATCATTGAAGAGTTCTGAATTCACTTCAACCCAGAACCAACTCAAAGACTTTATCTCATACTTTGCAAAGGTAGGACTTACCGTCAGCTTGGAAGAAGCTGTAATTAGAGTTGAACAACCAAATGGCATGGAGAACTTTATGGAAGAACTTGAAAAGACTAGAGGTGAAAAGGGATTTGTTAACGAAGACACATACAAAGATTTAGAGGATAAATACAGATATGAAACACTAAGACGACCATTGGGAAACTCTACTGCGTTCATCAACCTATTCCTAAGATTACTTTCAACAAGACCAGAGTTCACAGAACTGTTCAACAAAGGTGTTGCAGAATCCATGATGATTTCTAAACAGAGTGAAAACTTACGACAAGCAAAGGGAAAACCTGATACTGATCTATTATGATTCAAACAAAAAAAATAGAACGTGATTGGATTTTAGTGACGTATGATGTAGAAGATGGAGATGATACTTTACGAGATAGATTAAGACACAAACTCACAAAAAAGATGGGTGCAATCTATCAGAACGACTCTGTATATTTAGTTCCAAAGAAAGTTCACAATGCAGAGGAAATTAAGAGATGGGGAAGAGACAATTTTAATCTAAACTTGGTTGTATTCGGTCTAGACGCTACACTTGAAGACTGTAAAACACTATCAAAAAGATACGTTCAGGATCTAAAAAATAAAAAGAAAGATGTTAACTTGGAATCTCAAAGAGTATGGGAAAGACTGATGGAAATTGAAGAGAACATTGACAACCCTGATATT
>Ga0307375_10004248_pt1 | contig 13770 bp, 6 predicted proteins | sample TR1MG_FD_202531 | JGI IMG/M metagenome (GOLD analysis project Ga0307375, IMG submission 202531) | Soil microbial communities from Risofladan, Vaasa, Finland - TR-1 | ecosystem: Environmental > Terrestrial > Soil > Coastal area > Acid sulfate soil | place: Finland: Risofladan, Vaasa | collected...
ACGAGGCAGGAGCAGGTTTTATAATGTTTACACTCGGACAGAACTCAGGATATTATTGCTCACCGAATGCCGCATTCGACAGTATAGTAGGTGTTAATCCAGGTGATCTCTGTTCAAATCGTGATCTGCCCATGGATCTGGTAAGGTCATTGAAAAAATACAACATCCCGTTAATACTGTACTTGCCTTCAAATCCACCTATAAGCAACAAGCTTGTTTCGGAAAAATTCAGGTACACATTTGGAAAGGACTCTGCGACAAGTCAATATAACCAACCATTACTCGAAAAGATGATACGTGAATGGAGCCTCAGGTATGGTACCGATGTAAAGGGATGGTGGTTTGATGGACTATACAGCTGGAATGACATAAAAAGCACCAGGATGGATATGTCGCTGAAGTACAATATAAGTACTCATACCCTGGCAGCCAAAGCAGGTAATAAAAACAGTATTGTCACTTACAATTATGGTTTCGGAAAGATACAGGTGAATACCCTATATTGTGATTACAGTTCAGGGGAAAAACAGACTATCGACGAATTCCCCTCATCACGCTGGGTGGAACCGGGGGTTCAATGGTTTCTCTTTACATATCTTGGGGAAAAATGGGGCGGAAGCGGCAGCCAGTTCAAGACTGAGGATCTGGTTGAGAAAGCAAAAAAGATCGTTGATAATGATGGCGTACTCTGCCTTGAGGTGGTCGTTAATGCTAAAGGTGAAATATTACCTCATCACCTGGAGCAGATTATGGCAGTTGGAAAAGGATTAGGCCCCCGGTCAGCTTCGCTGCCCACCCCCTGAAGGGGGCATTGTTTGGTGCACTAATTGAACCCCCTTTAGGGGGTGACCAGCCGCAAACTGGCGGATGGTCGGGGGCTATGCCTCACTTGAGAAATATGGGTAAATTATAGTTTGTTATCAATATCTTCAATATGAGTACCATCGTCAGATTTCTCCAGTTAATTATTGTCGTCACATTTCTGATCAGTTGTGATAATGATTCCGGTTTGTCCGATAATTGCAATGATCTTTCTGTTATACCTGAACCAGTTAGCACAAATCTCAATTCCGGGGAATTTGAATTGAAAGAGAATACAATAATCTACCATAATAAAAAGGAAATTAGCCCTTTGGCTGAATACCTGGCGGAAAAGATAAACATTGAATCAGGCTTTGAACTGAAGATAAAAGAAGGAAAAGGGAAAGGTATAAATCTGCAGGTCCGGGAAGATTTGGAGAGTACACTTGGAAGCGAGGGGTATAAACTGACAGTAGAACCCCGGGACATTGTAATATCTGCTGCCAGATCCGGAGGTCTCTTTTATGGCATCCAGACCCTCCTCCAGATGATCCCGGTTGAAAATGAGGATTGTGATGAATGTAAAGAGGATGAAATTGAAATTCAATGTGCTGAAATAGAAGATTATCCAAGATTTAAATGGCGAGGTCTGCTTCTTGATGTAAGTCGTCATTTCTTTACAATAGATGAGGTTAAGAGCCTTATCGATGAGATGGCACAGTACAAGTACAATGTTCTCCAGCTGCACCTGACAGATGACCAGGGCTGGAGGATCGAGATAAAATCAATGCCTGAACTTACAGCAACCGGCGCCTGGAGGGTTCCGCGTACAGGCCTCTGGTGGGACAGGGAATGTCCGCAGGAAGGAGAAGCTCCGACCTATGGAGGATTCTATACCCAGGATCAGATCAGGGATCTTGTTGAATATGCAGCCTTCAGAAATGTAAATATTTTGCCGGAGATTGAAGCGCCAGGTCATAGTCTTGCAGCTATTGCAGCTTATCCTTACCTCTCCTCAACAGGCTTGAAATATAAGGTCAATCCGGGTTGTAAGTTTTATACTATTGATGATAACTCAATTTGCGCAGGAAAAGAGACATCATATGAATATATGGAAAAAGTGTTATCAGAAGTAGCCGCTCTCTTTCCGTTTGAATATATTCATATCGGAGGCGATGAATGTTATAAGGGATTCTGGAAAAAGTGCCCCGACTGCCAGAAGCTGATGAAGGAAAATGGTTTGAAGAATGAGAATGAACTGCAGAGTTACTTCATTAAAAGGCTCGAAAAGATCATTGAGGCAAAGGGCAAAAAGCTGATCGGCTGGGATGAGATACTTGAAGGCGGCCTGGCACCAAATGCAGCAGTGATGAGCTGGCGTGGAATGCAGGGAGGGATCACCGCAGCAAAGGCTCAGCACCATGTGGTAATGAGTCCTGTTGACTATGCCTATCTCGATTTTTATCAGGGCGATCCGGCTATAGAACCTCCTACATATGCCATGCTGCGACTTAAGAAAGTGTATGAATTTGAACCTGTTCCCGAAGGTGTTGAGGCTGAATACATTCTCGGTGGCCAGGGAAACCTCTGGACAGAGAGTGTTCCGACATTTCGTCATGCGGAATACATGCTGTGGCCACGTGCATTTGCCCTTGCCGAGGTACTATGGTCACCAAAGGATTCAAGGGATTGGAACCGGTTTGTTAAAAGGACTGAAGAAGAAATGAAAAGGCTTGAGAAGGAGGATGTAAATTATGCGAGGAGCTTCTACGATGCGATCATTACAGCAACCAGGGATGACAGGGGAAACCTCCTTATCGGACTTGGATCTGAACTGGATGGTGTAAATATCTATTATTCATTTGATAATACCTATCCCGATGATCATTCTTCTTTGTACAAATCAGGAGAAAAGCTCTCTGTACCCAAAGATGCTGATACCTTCAGGGTAATTACCTACAGGGATGGTAAGCCTGCTGGCAGGATTATTACAATTCCTCTTGCGGAACTGATGAAAAGAATATCATGAATACATTAAATGACAGTCCGGGTAAAGCTTCACACGAACTCACCCCCCGGCCCCCTCTCTGCGATGCAAAGAGGGGGTGGAAGAACAGTAAATATTAAAATTTCTAACATGTATCTGAAAATCAAACAACTACTTTTCTTTGTATTAATATTAATTATCTCTTCATGTGGTACAAAAGACCAGCAAACTGGCAAAAGTGAGACTAAGGAGATTTCAATGGTTATAAAGAGCAAATACCTTAATCTCCCAGTCTCCCAGGCTGCCGATCGTGCAAAGATGACATTTACCGCAGACGGGAATCAGGTTAAGGAATTTGCCATCAGGCTCGCACCAGGGAATCCGGATTACTGGGTTTTTTATGATATTTCCGGCTATGCTGGAAAGACTCTGGAAATTTCTTACGAAGGGAATGACTCCGGACTAAAATACATCTACCAGGATGATAAGATCGCCGGTCAGGATACGCTATATAAAGAAATAAATCGTCCTCAGCTGCATTTTACTTCGCGCCGGGGATGGAACAACGACCCAAATGGGCTGGTATGGTATAATGGTGAATATCAGCTTTTCTACCAGCATAATCCTTTTGAGAAGTACTGGGAGAATATGCACTGGGGACATGCTGTGAGCAAGGACCTTGTTCACTGGGATGAGCTCGGCATTGCACTTGAGCCCGATTCGCTTGGTACTATGTTCTCAGGATCAGCAGTTATTGATAAAGACAATACAGCCGGATGGGGCAGGGAGGCTCTTGTTGCTTTTTATACAGCTGCCGGTAAAAATATGACACAGAATGTGGCTTACAGTACAGACAATGGGAGAACATTTACAAAATTTGAAGGAAATCCTGTTCTCGGTCCAAACCGCGATCCAAAGGTTTTCTGGTATGAGCCAAAAAAGTGCTGGGTAATGGTCCTTTACGATGATAACTACAACATTATTTATAATTCAAAAGATCTCAAAAAATGGGAAAAGAAAAGTACTGTTCCCGGATTTTACGAATGCCCTGAGTTTTTTGAACTGCCTGTCGATGGAAATATTAAGGATAAGAAATGGGTAATGTGCGGTGCATCAGGAACATATATGACAGGTAGCTTTGATGGTGAAAATTTTACACCTGAACATGGAAAGTATTTCTATTCATGGGGTAGCCAGTATGCCGCTCAAACTTATAATAATGTTCCCGACGGAAGAAGAATCCAGATCGGCTGGGGCAGAATAGAGCATAAAGGAATGTCATTTAACCAGATGATGCTGTTCCCCTGTGAACTTACATTGAGAAAAACAACTGAAGGTACAAGACTTTTTTGTGAACCGATTAAGGAAATTGAGAGTCTGCATCAGAAATCATTTTCATGGAATAATCTAACAGGTGAAGAGGTAAACGAGAAGCTGAAAGATGTAAAAAGCGACCTTATTCATCTAAAAATGGATGCTGAGATTGTTCATGGACTTGGGCTGGAGGTGCTCTTCCGTGGAAATCCTGTAGTTTATTTTGACGGCAATTATAACAGGTTTAACGGAGCTCCGTACATATGCGGCAAGCCCGGGATTTTCAGGTTCAATATTGAGATAATCCTCGACAGGACTTCTGTTGAAGCATACATCGATAAAGGAAAACTTTTTATCTCCGAAGGTCTGAAGGACAAAAAATCAGATGAAGGTTTAATGTTAAAAGGAAATATCAAGGTTCATTCTCTTCAAGTTAATGAACTTAAAAGTATTTGGTAGAACATAAAAATTCCCCCTTTGAAGGGGGGATGTCGTATAGGATACAATTATTTATTAACCACTGAGTTGCACAGTGTAACACGGAGTATTTACGGTAATGCAATTCCGTGCTCTCCGTGGCTAAAAAAGAAGAAAAAACAATTAATCTCTATGTCATGAACAAAATCCGGGTATTAATAATGCTGTTATTCATTTTCTCAGCATGCACTCAAAATAGAAGTGTTAACAATATTCACACAAGTGATGCATTTATCAGATATCAGCAGGAACTGGAAGGCAGGAGGTTCGTTGTTTTCCCTGAAACCCGCGAAAATCCCCTTAAATGGTTTGATTCTATTCCTGAATACAGGCTGAAGGAATCTCTTGATAACAATAAATTCAGCATGGATGCCCGGCCCGGAGAGTACTTTGTCTTCCAGGCAGGTCTGTGGGCTCTGAAAGATGATGTTAATGATGTTCAGGTTGAATTAACTGATTTTAAAGGAAACGGGGGTAAGAAAATTTCTTCAGATAAAATGACCTGCTTCAATACAGAAGGTATAGATATCAAAGGTAATCACTTCACAAAGGTTGTCAATGTCAGCTCTGGAAGAATGCAGTCTTTTTGGATGGGTATTGACTTATCAGATATTACACCAGGATTATATAAAGGCACTGTTATAATTTCAGTAGCAGGAGTAAATCAAAACCTTGATATTGCATTAATAGTTTCAGGCGATCCGGTGTCTGACCATGGTTATGATGAGGGAGCCAGGCTATCACGTCTGAACTGGCTTAATTCCCGTTCCGGTATTGATAATGAAGTTACCCGTGGTTACCTGCCTGTAAAATCTCAGGATAATAAGCTGAGCATTCTTGGTCGCTCGTTTACTATATCTGAAAATGGACTTCCCGGATCTTATAAGAGTTTCTTTGATTCTTCAAATCAATCAATTAAGGAAAACGGGGATTATATTGTCAGGAATCCTTTCAGGTTCATAATTGAAAAGCAGCATGGAGAAGTCGTAAGTCTTGATCCGGGTGAGATTATCTTCTCTGATAAAACCGATGCTGCAGTGAACTGGAAAGTCATAAACACATCTGCTGACGCTGATCTTGAGGTTAGGGGGCATCTCGAATTTGATGGTTTTATCGATTACAATATTAAGCTTATTGCGAAGAGACCTCTGAAGATCAGGGATATCCGGCTTGAAGTTCCTGTGAATAAGGAGAAAGCTGAATACATGATGGGATTGGGTCATGAGGGAGGATATCGGACACCAGTCTGGAAATGGAAGTGGGATACCACCAAAAATCAGGACATGTTGTGGTTAGGATCGGTTGATGGAGGGATCAGGATAAAATGGAAAGCTGAGAATTACATCAGGCCTCTTATCAATGTCTATTATAAGTTCGGCCCTCTTAATCTCCCACCTTCATGGGGTAATGGTGGCAAAGGGGGTGTTGATGTAACAGAAAAGGGAGGAGAGGTGGTGATCAGTGCTTACTCCGGTACCAGGGATCTTAAGGAGGGCGAGGTGCTTGACTATAACTTTGAACTTCTCCTTACACCTTTCAGAACTATCGATATGAAGAATAAGTTTGGTGAAAGATATTTCCATGGAGGTGGAGCGAATACTTCAGTTAAAGTGGCCGCAGCCCTTGAAGCCGGAGCCAATGTTATTAATATTCATCATGCCGAGGATATCTACCCATTCATCAACTACCCATATCTTGATGCAAATGTCCCTGAACTTAAGAAGCTTGTGGCCAGTGCACATGATAAGAACATCCGGATGAAATTCTACTATACAACAAGGGAGCTGACTAAAAATCTGCCCGAATTCCGGGCCTTTTACAGCCTTAACGGCGAGATCATATATCCCGGTCCGGGTAATGAAAGTAAAACAGTTATCAATTCGAAAGGACCCAATGAGTGGCTGATTAAAAATCTTAGAGAGAAATATATCCCGGCCTGGTTCAATGTTATAAAGGAGGGTAAGTTTAAGGATGAAACAGATCTCTCGGTCATTACCACACCCGATGGAAGGCTTAATAATTTCTATGTGGCAGGTCTCGAATGGATGGTGAAGAATATCGGAATCGATGGCGTATATATCGACGATTCAGCACTTGACCGTTATACCCTTCAGCGAGCCAGGAAGATCATCGACCAGTACCGTCCTGAAGGAAGAATGGACCTTCACAGCTGGAACCATTTCAACGCCTGGGCAGGATACACCAACTGTCTTAATCTCTACATGGACCTGCTTCCCTATTTCGACCTCGTATGGATAGGAGAAGGGAGAGATTATAACCGTGCTCCTGATCACTGGCTTATTGAAGTGTCAGGTATCCCTTTCGGATTGCCCGGACAGATGCTTGAAGGTGGAGGAAATCCATGGAGGGGTATGGTGTATGGTATTACCAACAGGGCAGGATGGGTAGGAAATACTCCTGTCGAAATATGGAAATTCTGGGATCAATACAATATTAAAGACAAGATACATAAGGGTTACTGGGAAAAGAATTACCCGGTAAAAAGTAACAATAAAAATATCTATACATCCCTTTTTAAAGGAACCGGAGAATCAATACTGGCAGTGGCTAACTGGAGTGATAAAGACCAGCAGGTCTCTCTTAGTTTAAGATGGAAAGAGCTTGGAATTGATCCTGCAGTTACAGAATTTTTTATACCTTACATAAAAGATTTTCAGGATGCCAATGACAATGTCAAATTCGAATCACTTGTTATTCCAGGAGGTAAAGGATTTCTTATTATATTAAAAAATAAAAATAAATAGCCGAATCATGAAAGAAACAAAACTTTTTTCCTTATTAACATCTCTTTTTATCATAACATTATTAATGCTGAGTTGTAAGCAGAAGGACGCTGTTCAAAAACCTTCATTCACATTCCAGATTCCAACCGATTATCTTAAAGAGGCTCCTGAAATCCCTTCTTTCTGGATATCTGAATATAAAGAGGTATATGCCTTTCTTGATAAAACAGTAAAAAAAGGTAAGATCGAAGTTATTGGCACTTCGGCAGGCGGCAGGGAGATACGGGCGGTTTTGTACGGAACGCCACGCCAGGGAAAAGGGACAACTACATTCTCAGGATCACTTGGATTTGGTGATGTAAGAGCTTATCGTGGTCCGGATCACGACAAGACAGTATACATGGGAATGGCTGCTGTTCATGGTGGTGAATTTGAAGGAATTGTTGGAATGGTCAACCTCATTTCTGTTCTTGAAACAGGGAAAGATCTCCGTGGTAAAGAATGGCCGCAGATCGATGAGATAGCTTCAAAAATAAACAGGCTTATCCTTATTCCTGTCACAAATCCTGACGGAAGAGAACGCATACCACTGCGCATGGAACTTTATCGCGATACCGATTTTACGGTTGCTGAATACCTTAATACCGGTGGTAATGCGGAAGGAAAAATTACAGGATGGCCACAGATTAAGGAGTTTATCCCTATGGACTTTTCAAAGCCGGGTTTTCCGGGGGGCTATCCTAATGATGCCGGTGTTAATTTCCAGCATGATGATTTCCTGGGCAGGATTCAGCCTGAGACACAGGCATTATTCGACCTTACAGAAAGGGAGAAACCTGATCTGATCATCAATATGCATACAGGCGCAGTCTTTATGCTTATGCACAGACCATTGGGAGAACCTGCTCTGCTTCCGGTGTTTGATACACTTTTCAGTTATGTACATTCTGAACTGGCTGTAAAAGGACTTCAGAATACTAATGATCCTAAGATAGAGGGTAATTCGTCACGTACCGGGACAAGTACCTATAATCTTGACGGAGCTCTTAACTTTCATTGCGGTGCTTTAAGTGTGGTAGTAGAATCACCAAGTCACTCGTTTTCCGGGATCAGAATTACACAGGAAAGAAAAATTGAATCACCTGATAACCTTCTTGACGCTCAGCTTACTTGTCATCAGCAGGCAATGAAATTCCTCGCTGAAACAGGTGGCAGGTCAAAATGGTTACCCGGAAGAAAGAGATGATTTAATATAATTTACTGTTATTAACCACGGAATACATGGAGTAACACAAGGAGTTTTAGACAATGCAACTCCGTGATCCCGATAGTTATCGGGACCGTGCACTCCGTGATAAAAATTAATTTGTATATAAACAAGAAAACTATGCCATGAAGAAACAACTGATTTTTCTTTCTGCTCTGATCCTTTCCTCTTGTCAGGAGAGCTCTTATAATAGAATACGAAACTATCTCGAAACCATTGATATAGTTGATACCCATGAGCATCTTCAGGTACCTGCCGACTCGAACAATTTCTTCCTCTTTAATACGGTTTCCTACTTTGCAAGCGACATCACCTCAGCAGGTGCACCGTCATATTCCGGATTGCAGAAATACAAATTCAATGCCGACAGCCTGTGGAATAAATTCGGGAAATTCTATAATTATTCACGTTCCACCAGTTATCATGAACAGTTCATGAACAGTCTGAGGATCTTGTATGATTATCAGAAACCTTATGTGGTTAAAGAAGATATACCGGATTTATATAACCGGATGTTGATAAATCACTACAGGAATTATGGTGAGTGGTTTGATAAAGTTTACAGGGATACACGTTTTAAAACCATGCTCCTTGATCAGTATTGGAATCATTTTAACACTGATATAGATACAAGATATTTTAAGCTTGTATGTAACATCAGCAACTGTGTGTTGCTGGTCAATGAGGCTGCCGGAAATAAAAAGATCACATCAGAGAAGAATTTACTGAAATTTATGGATCAGCAGGAAATAAGCACCGGGAGTCTTGATGATTATTTAAAACTGGTTGATTCGGTTATAGAAAAATTTAAAAACAAAGGTGCAGTATGTTTAAAGAATGTACTTGCTTATTCACGCTCTGTCTATTTTGAAGATGTGGATTATGTAACAGCAACCAAAATATATAACAAGAAGGAACCGCTTAACAGGGAGGAACAAAAGAAGCTGCAGGATTTTGTTTTTCATCATATAATAGGCCAGGCAATAAAACTTGATCTTCCTATCCAGATACATACCGGGTATCTGGCAGGAAACAGGAGCTGGCTCGATAACGGGCAGCCGATGAAGTTGCTGAATTTGTTCATGAAGTATCCTGAAGCCAGGTTTATCCTTTTTCACGGCGGTTATCCATGGACAGGTGATTATGTTGCACTTGGCAAACAATTCAGTAATGTTTATCTTGACCTCGTATGGCTTCCTCAGATTTCAAAAACCTCAGCAATCAACACATTACATGAAATGCTTGATGCAATGCCTTATAACAAGATAATGTGGGGAGGTGATGTATTAATAATCGATGATGCGGTAGGATCTCTGGAACTTGGCAAGGAAGTGGTTGCAACTGTGCTGTCTGAAAGAGTTGAAAGAGGCTGGATGACAGAAGAAATAGCCATTGAAATTGCAGGAAGGATCTTCAGGGATAATGCGATGGAAATCTTTAAACTGAACTAATAATTAAATCATATTTTTATTGTTAATAAATTAACACTGAAAGAAGAATTATGTACCTGAGGTCCCTTTGCATAATTTCTGCGATTTTATTAGGCATTTCACAAAATTTAAATGCCCAGGTTAATGCTACACCTGCTGATCCTGAGTACTATGCAATGGACCGCCAGCAGATGAGGTTTGATGATTACCAGGTCATGCTGATAAACTACAGGGGATTTGTCTGCCCCATGCAATATAGTGTTACATGCTTTACAAATGTACAGTTTCTTCCATTCAGCGCACCTTCATACATTTTTAATCTTAACTTCTATGACCATAATACAGGCAAGACTGTAAGGGATGATGTGCCTCAGATGTGGAAGGAATGGATCGATTATGGCAGGGGAGATGACCCTCTGGGATCAAATTTCAGACCAAATTCGCCTTTTATTATGGTTACCCAGGATGAAAAGTGGCAGCCGAATGCATACACCAGGAATGGAACATTTCATAAGGAAATTGAAGGGAAATGGCTTACCTTTTCCATGAGGACCATGACTAATGTATCATATGGTAATGATGAGGTCTTCCTTAAGGTAACTCTCAGGAACAGGGATTCAAATCCGCTTAAGCTGACTATTATTCCACAACAGTTTGCCCGTCAGATGGTCTGCGACGGAATGACCGGAAAGGATGTACCTGAACAGATCACTGCATTTACCTTTGGAAGCGAACAGATGTATGCTACAGTGTCATCTGACATATCCGCAATAAATGAAAAAGGATTTGAACTGACTCTTCCTGCCGGAGAATATATCACTTCTTATTTTGCAGTTAAGTTTTACAAAGCCGGGCAGAAATCACCTGAAATAATACAGAAAGATATAAAACTTCGGATGGAAAGGGCTGACCAGGTTACCAGGGAAAAGCTGAAATGGGCTTATGAGAGTGTTCCAAAACTGGAAAGTTCAAACACAAAACTGCAGGAGTATTATTACAGGTGCCTTCTCTCTGTCCTGATGAGCAGGTACGAAAATCCAAACTATATTACGAATCCTTTCTGGGCAGTTGGTTACTGGCCATTCACAATCAGCTGGGACAATTCGTATTCTGCCGACATTCTTGCCATGCTCGATCCGGAAAGTCTGAAAGATGCAATCCTTACTGATTTCAGGGAGGTAAAGCTTAAGCGGACATATGTAAGCTGGAAGGGAGCCTTCTGGGATAATCTCTATATCCAGGAACCTTTTGCCCTTCAGATAATGCTTGAAGCTTATCTCCGGCATACAGGTGATTATTCCATCTTCAACCAAAAGGCCGGTGAATCGACTGTATGGGAATGGATGCAGAGGTGGGTTAAGGAACTACAGACAAACTATACTAATAAACAGGGTTTAATAGATGTTGGATACAATACAGAAAAGATAATAGAGATCAGGACTGATGGATACAATCATGTTGTGCCAATAACAAATATTCTGACAGTGCAACTGTTGTACCGTATGTCTGAGTGGGCTTCTGTTCTTAAGGATAAGACCAATGCTGCTTACTTTAATGATGCAGAAAAGCTTAAAAATCTCATGAACAACAGGCTCTGGAATGAGCAGAAAGGATGGTTTGATAATCTATATCCTGACGGAAGCAAAGAGGCAATATGGACAAACCATCTATTTGATGCCCTGGGAACAGATTATCTTACAGGTACTCAGGTTAACAAACTGGTAAGCCATCTGCGTGAGGGGGTTTTCCTGGGTAGGTTTGGAATCTATTCCATTGCCAGAAATGATACGATCCACTGGGATTTGATCGATTCCGACTGGGGAGGAGGTGGGCAGTATGCAGGAGCACCGGGAAGACTATCCCGCTACCTTTATATGCAGGGATTTGCAGAAATGGGATGGGATATACTGAGAAGGCATATGCGATATATTGAATATTTCCCGTATCTGCCACAAAACCCAAGGACTGATACACCCGAGCAGGACCGTTCTTCACAACCTGTGGAAATAGCCTCAGGAGCCGGAATGGAAGCAATAATATTCGGGACCTTCGGAATAAAAATTGATAATGATATATTGACAATTGCGCCTAATACCCACGAGGATATGGGAATTACCACTCTTAAAGGTCTTAAATTCAAGGGGAATTCTTATAATATTCAGATCAATATGAAAAGTTTCTCTGTTTTTCAGAATGGGATCCATATATCCACAAAACCATTTGGAGAAAAATTAGAATTTAAATAATATGTTGACAGATCATCATAAAATATCGGGAATGAAAAACCTTATGTACACTATTTTGATTTTTCAACTCATTTTAGGTACATCATGTTCTCAAAATATGATAGTTAAATCTCCGGATAAAAGTAACAGCATTACTTTGGAGTTAAATGAAAACAGAACCCTGTTTTATTCTGTCAGATCAAATGGTACAGATGCTGTTGAGAAATCTTTAATGGGAATTGATATTGCAGATTCATTACTCGATTTTAATTCTGATCTCACCCTCGAAAAAATTCAAAGATCGGTAGTTGACGAAACTTATACTCTGCCAACAGGAAAAACCTCAGTTTACATAAATAAGGCAAATGAATCTGTTTTCATTTTTAAAAACAGATACGACAAAATATTAAAGGTTATTTGTCGGGCATATAACGATGGGATAGCATTTCGCTATGTTATTGATAATTCTGCAGGAGTAACGGTCAGGAAGAAATTTACACGTTTTCAGATTCCGAAGAACACCATGAGCTGGATCATGGATTATGTACCCAATTACGAAAATATATATCAGGAAAGATTGCTGGACACTATTTCAGCAAAACCTCTGTCATTTCCAGCTCTGATGCATATTGATGACAATCTCTGGATGTTGCTGACTGAAGCTTCAGTTTACAATCAACCCGGTTGCCATCTTACAAAAACGGGTATTGGAAATGAGATGAAGATAGAACTTCCTGAAGAAGAGTATACAGTAGAATCGGTATGGGAATCGCCGTGGAGAACATTTATCATGGGGACAAAGTTGGGAACAATTGTAGAATCGGTGATGGTAGAGAACCTGAATCCCCCTTCAGTTATTTCAGATATGAGCTGGATCAAACCGGGTGTAGCTGTCTTTCCATGGAGGGGTAACTGGATGGCTAACAGTTATCCAGATACTCTAAAAATGTATGTTGATATGGCTTCTGAAATGAATTGGAAATGGATAGAGTTCGATGTTTCTCTTGTAGGTTCTCCTTTCCGGACATCAGAACTTTGGGAAACAACTGAATGGTTACCCGATTTTACTGCTTATTCAAAATCAAATAATATAAGTGTTTACGGTTGGGATGAGATAAACATACTGAAAACACAGGAAGGCCGGGATAAAATATACAGCAGGTACCTGGATCTGGGAATAAAAGGGATTAAGATTGATTATATAGATTCTGATAAACAGTATGCTATGGTTTTCCGCAACTCTGCCATGGAGGATGCTGCAAAAAGAAAGCTTATGGTAAGTTTTCATGGAGAGACTTTACCACGTGGTCAGCGCCGTACCTATCCGAATGTAATGACTCTTGAAGCGGTGCTCGGAGCAGAGTATTATACTTTTAAAGGAACTCATTCGCCTTCACCTGAGCATAATTGCACTCTGCCTTTTACACGCAATGTTGTTGGCTCTATGGATTACACGCCGGTCACTTTTACAATACGTCCGGAAGTTAAGCGTACAACAACTTACACTCATGAGTTGGCGTTGTCA
>Ga0307375_10004249_pt1 | contig 13768 bp, 14 predicted proteins | sample TR1MG_FD_202531 | JGI IMG/M metagenome (GOLD analysis project Ga0307375, IMG submission 202531) | Soil microbial communities from Risofladan, Vaasa, Finland - TR-1 | ecosystem: Environmental > Terrestrial > Soil > Coastal area > Acid sulfate soil | place: Finland: Risofladan, Vaasa | collected...
AGCGTTCTTGTGCAGGGCTCCTTTTTCGTTTTTTTTCCATCCAGAAATCCCAACAAAAGTTCAATTTGAATTAGAAATAACTAATAATATCCATTATTTAAAGTTTTAATACGATCTAAAAATTCAGTTTTTCAAAAATAGAAGAAAAATAGAGAAAACTCTATGAGGAGAATTGTTGTTGAAGAACTTTAAAGAGATAGCTTTTCGAATTAGCGTTCAATGCGACAAGTCCGTGGGTTTCGGCACCTAGAATTGATTCAACCTCACTTGGAGATAGTGCACCTGGCAAATCTTGTTTATTCGCTATAACAAGTAGTTTGGCGCCCTTAAAATTAGAATATTTGGCAACTAACTCTTTGGTTTTTTGAACTCCTGCGATAGTGGAATCAGTTACAAGTAGGATTGTACTTGATCCGGGTACGAAACTATCCCACATAAATCGAAATTGGTCTTGACCACCTAAATCCCATAAAGATACTTTGAAATTCCCAATTTTTGTATCGCCGAAATCTATACCAACGGTTGGAACATATTCATGTGGAACGCTTTGGTCTGATAACAATTTAATGAGCGAACTTTTCCCAACGCCTGGAAGACCCATGACAGAGACTTTTTTTACTTTTTCCATTTCGTAGCCTCAACAGTTTTGTAAATAAATTCTTGATTTAGATAATATGAATCCAAAGAATATCTGCAGCTTACTTATGAAAATACTAGAACAATATCCTGATATTATAAGATTGAAGAAATCTTTTAAAATTGAAGAAATTTAACTTTCAAAGTTTGTAGATTTATTAGCGGAATTTTACCAGGGGTAGGTTTAATGCCAAGACTTCGTTGATAATCGGTCTCTTCTTGAAAAGTACCGCTATTTATGAGAATAGTTCCACGATATTCTTTAAAATCAGATACATGGGTATGCCCACAATGAAGAATTTCTGGAATTTCGTCTAATATCATCCAATCTTCTCGCTCGGGCGCAATCCAAGTGGAGGAGCCGTAGATAGGGGTGAGATGGCGACTGACTAATAGATTTTTCATAATTTCTGCAGGTTTATGGTAATCCAACCCTGGAATTACTCGAATGAGATCATCAATACTATCTCCATGGAAGATGACAATATATACCCCGTGTAATCTGATATGAGCAGGATTTCCTAGTAGAATCACATTTTCTAATGTATAAAGAGACTGTGCATATTTTTTAGTAAGAGCGGGTTGGGGATATGCTTTCCGAACCGCGTCATGAGGGCCACCAGGGATAATAAGTATTTTGATGTGCTTTGGAATGCGTTTAAGATATTTTGCAGCTAATTCATATTGTTCTGATATATTAAATATTGCAAGATTATCTTCTTGAGTAGGATATACGCCAATCCCGTCGATTAAATCACCCGCAATAACGAGATATTTAACGGATTTAGCAAGCGCTTGTTGAGTTTCAGTTCCAACTTCGCCCTGTAACCACTCAAGAAATGCTTCAAATTTTGCCGCCGCAAAAAACTTACTACCAAAATGAGTATCAGAGAGAAAAACTGCTGAAATAGGGGGAATATCATGCGGTTTTTTTTGATGAAAAGGTACATCAGGCCAAAAAAATTCAGAAGCAATTAATACAGTATTTTGTTGTGTTACGAATCCTTCAACACAAATAACTTGATCATGAGTAATTCTATTTGCTTTTTTTATTAGATCCTCATTTTTCCCTGAGAAGACAACAGTCATTGTAGATTCCAAATCATCTAATTCAATACTAATGCTATTGGCTGTGACTTCGCGAACTTTGGAGCTAGTTTTTGCCGAAAGTTCTTTTTTTTCTAGGACCATTCCAATTATCTTCACTTTATTTTCAGAAGATTTTTGCGTTTTAGCTTGTTCAATTGTAAGCGCACCGTTGCAATCCGGGCGTTTCAGAAGTAATGTGCGTAATTTTTCAAATTTATCCCGGAAATATTCCTGTACATGTTCAATTCTACCTTCTCCTTCCATTAAACCTGTTGGATCTTTTAGTATAATAATATCCGCGAGTATATCAGATGCAGAAACTGAAGCAGGAGTATCAGGGGATAAGGTAGATGGAGAGGAATTTTGCACTTCAGTAAGTTCTTTAGGGGATGTTTCAATTTGTGGAAAGTCTGGTGCTACAGGAGTGGAAATATTTGGTTCTTGAACAGGTAATGTAGCAGCGGAAGTTTCAGCTTGTATAGATTTTTGTTGTACAATTTTATTTAAAACATCTAGAGTCAATACCATAGGTTTCATTTCAGATTTTACAATCTGATCAATCGTTTGTCTTAGGAATTCGAAGGGTTGTTCTTTTCCTTTAATGAATTGGAGTGTTTCGGGTGAAATCAAAAGATTTGAATCTGTACATAATTTGATTATTCTTTCATTTATAGCCGATTCCGATGTATCATCGATATTGGGATGTGATATATTATGTCACCAGTATATTTTGCTATTTGAATTCTCGGTTAATTGTATTTTGAATCAAAGTGATATTAATTATTTTTCTTAAGGGGTATTTCGTGTAATTTACGATTTTAGTGAGAGAAAAAAGAAATTATTAGATATATAGATTAAAAAAAATTACATAGATTTACGACAAAAATTTATAGGATCTTTATTTTTGTTAGTTTGTAGAAAATGTGGATTGTGAAAAATAATGGATGTTCGTAAACTTCAAAAAACTGGAGGAAGTACTTTCTTAGTTAGCTTGCCGAAGGAATGGATTTTAAAGAATAAACTCTCACAGGGCGATCCAGTCGCCATCTTCGAAACGAACGAGGGGAGTTTAATTGTGGACCCAAAATATACGGAACGTGAAGAACATAAGAAAATGGTAATCGAAATTTCGAAAGGTTCTTCTTTAAATTCTGAATTTGATTTAGGGAGAGAAATAACAGCAGCTTATTTATTTGGATATGATTTAATCACGATTGTATCTGATAAAAATATATCTCCGAATGAAAGAGAAACTGTCAAGAGAACAATTCAAAAATTAATAGGGATTGAAATTATTGCAGAAACAGCGAAGGATATATCATTACAATGTCTAGTATCGAAAGAAGCATTACCACTAAATAAGTCTTTGGAGCGAATATACCGAATTGCATCGCAAATGCATCAAGATTCGATTACTGCCTTAATTGAAGGTGATAAAAAATTAGCACAAAATGTTATTGAACGAGATGATGAAGTCGATAGATTATACTTTCTAACAGTTCGACAGTTGCGTGCGGCAATTCAAGATCCTAAAATCGCGCGGAAAATTGGAGTATCAGCCATCGAATGTTTGGACTTTAGAGTTATTGCTAAAAGTATAGAATTTTTAGCGGATTTGGCGAGTGATATTGCTCAAAGGTCTTTAAAACTAAAGGAACTGAAGTTAAAAGCAAATGTCCCAGATCTTATTTTGGAAATAAGCACGATTGCTTACGATATGAGTGTGAAAGCAATGGATGCTCTTAAAACACATTCCATGAAGTTAGCAATTGAAGTTATTGATCGTTGTCGTCCAACTATCTTGAAAAGAATCGATTATGTCCGTGAGCAACTTAGATTGGGAACATATGAGACGGAGGCAATCCATATAGAAGCAATTATAGATAATCTCGATCGAATTAGTGAAGTTGCCGTAGATATTGCAGATTTAATTATGCGACAATAATTAGAAAATTAAAGAGAAGGACACCATTGAAGAAAAAGGAATTTGAGTATATTATATATACAGTTATTCTTTGCACAGGTTTTGGTATCTTAACCTATTTCCTGTGGATCCATCTAAATTGGGGAAGTCTTATAATCCTATTGCCGGGCGCAATAATTCTAGAACTATTAATCCTCCAATGGATTGATAAAAAGCATGTAATTGAAGAAAAACAAAAATTAATCCAATTAGGTTTACTTACATCCAGTGATCTACAACTTACTGCAGGCACTTCAGAGACAGACATAGAGCAATTTAAAAATTTCATTCGTCTTAATCTCACAGATTTGAATGAGCTGCTATTGAGCCTAGAGGAAGCTTACCGAGAAGCCCTGATAAAAATAGATCAGGGAGAAATAGAGGAAGCAAAACTCCAATTTTTGGGGGTATTTAAGAGTACTCAAACGAAATTCAATGAAGTAGAGACCGAAGTACAAAATTTAATCGAAGAATTTCCTGTAGACGAAGAAGATAAAGAACAAAAATTCTTATATAAAAGTTATACAGAGCAATGGATTTCAGAAAAACAGAATAAATTGAAGAAAATTGAAGAATTAAATAAAAAATTTCAGGTACGTACTGAATTTAATATATATGTGGAAGATATTCTACGTTTTGAAGTAGAAAAAGAACGAGAAATTTCCGATTTAGATATAAAAACGTTGAAATTTCCGTATCATCAAGCAAAGCAATTAATTAAATTTATCGAAAAACCGTTCAATTTAAAGGTAGACTATCTTTCAAAGGATGAAAAACAGAAATTAGGTTCCGTGGGTAGAAAAATTATTGAAAAATGCGCTGAACACCATATTTCCCCAAACCTCCCCTATTTGGTAATAAAATTAGGAATGTCACTTGTTGAGGCAAAAAAGATTTTAACATATCTCCATTCCGTGGGTATGATAGATCAAGTTTATGTGCATTATAAAAAATAAAAGATATAAAAAAGTAATTAAAATTAATTTTATGTTTGAAATTGAAAAAATCTTTTAGAAAAAAAAAAAGAAATAAAGGATAATATTATGCACTTGCTGCAAACAACTCTTTCGTGTCTTTTCGCCAGAAAAACCACAGAATAATGATTCCAATCCCACCAGCTGAAATTAATAGGAAGCCAATGATAATAGCCATAGTTCGTGCCCAAGGTTTTACATTAAATATGCCATAGCCGACAATTGCAAAAATTGCTGCAAATATGAGTGTTATTACGCCTGCACCGATGAATAGCATCTCTGTTGGAGGCCAGAAAGGGAGCGCTGAGGTATTGAAATTATCAGATATAAATTGAATTATTGTGGTGCTCATACGTTCATAAATTCTACCCGATAATAAACCCACGCTAATTGCTACCGCCCCAGCAGCTGCAATAAACGATATTATTGCCCAAATCGTTAAATCTGTATCTCGTGTACCTGGTTTTTTAGTCTCAGACATATCAATTTCTCCAAACTATTGTTTTTGATAAAAAAATCAACAACTATTACTATTAGGCGTGTCATTTGGATTTAAATATTACATAATTTGGACTTCTTTCGCGTTATCTCATTGGAGTAAAAAATTTATGTGTAATACTTTTTTATATAATCCTTGAAATAATAGGATAGAACTACAGAAAGAAAAAAACGATGCCAGGATAGCCAAGCTAGGGACGGCGACAATAGTCTGATATTCGCTAAAGGCTCGAGTTTGGTGTGAAAAAACAAGACACCTGTTGACCTTTGGTCGCGTGGGTTCAAATCCCACTCCTGGCGCTTTAAATTTATTCATTCTTTTTTGTGTGGGAGTCCATTTTCACAGGGTACATTAACTTGACATAATCCACAGGCGTAAATATCGATTCCATAATTCTTTTTGATATACCGAGTTGTTTTAAAAACATAATTAGCGCATTTTGATTTATCATGGCGCATTTCAAGCGAAATTGCTTCCGCAGGACATCTTATAGCACATTCCCCACACTAAGTACAATATGCATAGGGGGCAGCAGGGCGTTTATTCGCATCAGACGGAAGTTGGTACTCAACGATGACACTTCCGCACCTCATAGCAATACCCCGTTCGTTTAAAAACCCGTCAGATAACCCAAACGATCCTAATCCTGCAGCAAATGCCATGTGTCGATGGCTCCAAGTGGATGCCCAAACCCCATTTTCATATTTGGGGATCATTTTGAATAACTCATTTTCGATTGATGGGGCAATTGCATTTATCCCTTCTTTTTTAACTCATTTACCAAGTGTTGTTGTAATTTTTCATTTGCTTGCTCTCCAAACAGGCGAGTATTGGCCCATTTCTCACTTGGGTATTCCTTAGAATATTCAGCATGTTGTTTCTTCGTTGTGCCATTTATTGGTAATATGAAGGCGACCACTGAAATTTTGTTCAGAGGGACAGGAGAGAGATTATATTTCTTACAAAACCACTCGTAAACCTCAGCAGGAGTGAAATGAAATGTCCCGATAATTTTTTTATATTCTAGAAAAATTGGATCAGCACCAGAAACAAATCCAACTAGAACATTGGGATCGAAGATAAGAGAATTATCCACCCGCGTCATTTTATTGCTTTCATCGTGGGATAAAAATGCCGAAATTTTTTCAATGAACCATCCTTTATTTATAACCATTAAAATCGCCCAGATACTTGAATAATCAGGATTGAGAAGAAAAAAAATGCGGGGAGTGGGAGTTTCCCAAAATGAATTCGTTCACTTTGTTTTGAACCCACGAAAGCTTGCGCGCAATTACTTGGTTGTAATTGTTCTGCGCTACAGGGTCCTGAGCCCTGCTCCGTTGACCAAACTTGGAAATCCCCGCATAATTACTAGCGAATATTCCAAGTAAAAGTTCTTTCTAGAGTTTCATTAATTCATGCCCTAATAATTTTTTTCGAGATTTTTAAATACAAAAAGTCATATTAATTATAGGAAAGAATAAATAGTTTAAATGCAAGATAGATAAAATGCCAATGCAAGCCAAATTTTCTCGTAAAAGGGTTGAATTATAACGCTTTTATGATGATATAATTGGAGTGTTTTATTGTAGAATGATTAAAAAAAAGGAAGATAATTCAGTTCAAATTAAACGCAAAAAAATTGAATATCGGCCGGTCCCAATCCGCGAACTTCTAACAGAGATGAAAAATATCGTAGAGCTCCAAATAGACCTTGCCTTTTCCGCTGTTTTTTTCCAAAATAAAGAAATTGCTGAAGAAGTTATAAAATTAGAAGAAATTATGCATAATTCAGTATTTCTCATCGAAATGAATACAATGCTTGCAGTGCGGGATGCAGAAGATGCGCAAAGTCTGGAGCCCGTAATTAGAATTGCTTATATGACAGATAAAATTTCAGATGCAGCAGCAGATATCGCGGGAATTATAATTTATGATATGGGATTAAGTCCCTCTATACAAAGAATCATTCAGGTTTCAAAAGAACCTTTAATCAAAATAGAAGTTTCGGAGAAAAGCAGCTTTGTTAACAAGACAATAGGCGAATTAAATATCAGAACAAAAACAGGATCAGACATTATAGCTATTAGAAGAGGAAAGGAAAACCGTTGGAAATATGATCCTGGGGCAGAGACGAAAATAAAAGCGAATGATATTTTAATCGCACGGGGTCCCTTGGCTGGAAACCAGATGTTGAGTATTTTAGGTGGTGAAGGGAAGCTACCTAACTCCCGACAAGAGAAAAAAGAAGAGATTCACAATAATTTGCATGAAGTTGACGAAACTAAATACAACCTAATGAAAAAAGCTGAAACCATTCTATCAGAATTGAAAAATAAATCGGAATCAATGGTAGGTTTGGCTTTTTCTGCGTTACTGTTTGATAATGACCAATTAGCCGAAGATGTATTAGAGATGGAGATGGAAATCGACGAGCTTTACACAGATTTTCAAGAAGCGATATTGGAAACAGCCAAATATACTGAAAATCCAAAAGAATTAATCGGTATGCTACATCTTGGAGGTAGTAGTGAGATTATTTCCGATGCCGCATCTCAAATTGCAGAGATCGTGTTACATGATTTACCAATCCACCCTGTATTTAAGATGGCAATTGAGGAGGCAGATGAAACCATTACGCGTGTTCAAATTCAACCCAACTCTTATATGGCAAACAAGAAATTTAATGACCTGAATTTAGCAATTGAAACGGGAATGCGAATCCTAGCAATCAAGAGAGATTATGATTGGATTTATAATCCTCGAAAAGAATGTAAGGTAATCCCCGGTGATGTATTAATCGGAATAGGTCCGGAGAAAGGCAAAAAAACGTTTATTAACCTGGCTACGAAGAATAAATAGGCAATTTGTATGCCAGAGAGCCAGATTCGCAGGATTTTAAATCAAATAAAATGGGATTCAGATAAAAATATCTCCGATTATGAGATTTCTTTTCTTCATCGAGGCGCAATTAATGATTTAAAAACATATCCTGCTGATAAAATAAAGGAAATTAAAATCTCATACCTATTATTTATTGATGAAACCGAAGATGAAGGAGAAGTGTTGATACCTTTTCATCGAATCAGAAAGATTTTCAATAAGCGAACCAATGAAATAATATGGAAAAATGTACAAACTCGTGATTAATGAATGAAGAACCCATTTTCAAATATGATTACTATCTATAAGCCACAGGAATTACTTGATATTGCATTTAAGCGGAGTTCGAAGATTAACGTTACGTTTCTACCTAAGACTCCCGATATTATTAAAGCAAAGAAGCGTGAACTAACCCGAATTGGTAATGTTACTGACCAGCTTATTGAAAAATTGACACAAATGGTAAAAACTTTTCCGTCATTTGATAATATACATCCTTTTTATTATGATTTAGCAAGTGTTTTAGTAAATTTAGATCAATTCAAACAGATCATTGCATCTTTAAGTGGTACAATAAGAATTCTAAAACGATTGCATCAAGAGCATTTCAATAGAATCCGGAAAGCACAAGTTCCTACTGATGCAGCAGAGACACGAAAAGCATTTTATGGACGTGTTTCTTCAGTAATTGGTCGCTTAGAAAGTAAATTGGATTTCTTAAGAGGACAACGAGATAAATTTCGGAAACTGCCAACTGTTTCATTGGATTCCTTTACTATAGTTGTAGCAGGATATCCAAATGTTGGTAAGAGCTCCCTTGTTCTGGCAATATCTACAGCTAAACCAGAAGTATCTTATTATCCTTTTACTACACGCAATCTTATCGTCGGACATCGAATTTTAGATGAAGAAGACCCCTTTTCGCTCAAAATTCAAATTTTAGATACTCCAGGATTGCTTGATCGCCCTCTTTCCGAGCGAAATAGTATTGAACTCCAAGCAATTGTAGCATTAAAACATTTAGCAAATGTAATTGTCTTTATGATTGATCCATCTGAAAGTTGCGGCTATCTTATCTCGAATCAACTTCATTTATTAAAAGAAATTTTCACAACCTTTCCAAACATCCCAATCATTATTAATTTGAATAAGATAGATTTAACTCGAGACGAGCAAATTACCCAGGCAAAGAAGGAAATTCAAGCAATTTTTACAAATAAGGAAGCAGTTATTTTAGAGACTATTGCCACTCAAAGAATAGGAGTCGATAATATATTCAATACGACAATGCAATATTATAAGCCTAATCTACAAGAAACTCCATCGGAATTTTGAGGGGTTCCCCTTCGCAATAATGTGGATTGCTGTACCACATTTGTTGCATTGGTTTTTATCATTCAAATCCCATTGATTTATAGAAAACCCTACGCGGGTTATTACCGTATTTCCACATTTCGGACAAATAGTATTTTCTCCTTCCATACCATGAATATTACCGCAATAAACATAATGAAGGCCGACCTCGAGAGCAATCTTTCGAGCATTCTTAATCGTCTTTACTGGGGTTGCAGGAACATGACTTAATTCGTACATAGGATGAAACCGACTGAAATGTAAGGGTGTATCAGGTCCAACCTCTCTTAATACCCATTCTGATAATTCATGCAACTCTTCCGGCGTATCGTTATAGCCAGGAATAATTAAGTTTGTGCATTCAATCCATACACCATGTTCCTTCATGTATTTAGTTGCGTCTAAAACGGGTTTCACGCGTGGAACTTTACAAACATCTTTGTAGAATTTATCAGTAATTGCTTTAATATCAACATTAGCCGCATCAATAAGAGGAGCCAAGGGTTCCAATGCTTTTAAAGTAATGTATCCATTCGTTACTAAAACATTGAATAGCCCCGCCGCATGGGCCAATTTTGCACAATCTATTATAAACTCATAAAACGTCAGGGGTTCATTATAGGTATAGGCAATCGAAATACAATCATGCTTTTTGGCTGCATCCACAACCTCTTTCGGTTTTATATCGCGTAAATGAACACTTTCGCCATTAGTTTGAGATATATGCCAATTCTGGCAATGCAAACAATGGAGAGTACAACCAACACTCGAGATAGAATAGGCACCTGAGCCAGGATAGAAATGAAAAAGGGGTTTTTTTTCAATAGGGTCAGGTGTCATTGCAGATAAGCCACCATAGACCAAAGTAAATAATGTTCCATTCTCATTTTTGCGAGCTCCACACTTTCCAAGTTCGTCTGGCTTTAATACACAATAATTTGGACATAAATTGCATCGGACGATTTCATTCTCTCGCTTTTCCCACATTAAGGCTTCTTTTTTCAAAATTAACCCTCATTCATTTTAAAAATCAGTCTAGTACTGAAAATAACTATAATTAATAAGTAAAAATATCTATATTAATTTTAAATTTTAATTTATGTGGTATTGAAAATTTAAAAAGGCGACAAAAATGATTATTATTCCGGGCCCCGCTTCACAAATTTTAGGGGTAGAGATTGCAAAATTGATGAAAGATGCAATTCTTTCCCCAGTTAGTTTTAAAACTTTCCCCGATGGAGAAATTTATGTGCGAATTGAAAGGGAGTTAAAGGGCGAACAGGTAGTGATCGTCCAATCAACGTACCCACCTCAAGACTATCATTTAATGCAGTTATATCAACTAATTGATGCCGCACGGGGTGCGGAGGCAAAAAAAATTACGGTTTTTGTTCCTTATCTTGCATATTCAAGGCAGGATAAGAAATTCCTGATTGGCGAACCGCTTAGCTCAAAAATCATTTGTAATACTATTGAAAACCTTGGTGCCAACGAAATTTTCTTTTTAGATATTCATTCAGAGTTAATTCTTAATTTTTTTACCATTCCTGCGCATAATCTTATTGCTTTAGAACTTTTTGGCAAATATTTCAAAGAATTGGCTCTTTCAAATCCTTTGATCATTGCACCCGATAAGGGCGCCTTAAAGAAAGCTCAAATTGCGGCTCAATTTATGAATACCGAATGTACCTATATCGAAAAAACCCGGGATCGTCATACAGGGAATATCACAATAGAAATTAAAGAAATCAATGTAAAAAACCGGGATATTATACTCATAGATGATATTATCTCTACCGGAGGAACCATGGTAAAGACGATTGAAATGGCAAAGAGTCAAGGAGCAAATCGAATTTATGCTGCCTGTTCACATCCATTATTGATTGAGAATGCAAAATATCGCATCTTACAAGCGGGGGCAACTGAAATAATAGGTACCAATTCTGTTGATTCGGAATGCGCAAAAATTAGTATTGCACCTTTATTTGTTGAAAAATTTGTGAAATGATTTCAATAAGGGGAAGCTTTTGAAAACAGAAGAATCTGATGCCGACTACATCTACAACATTGTAGACACAATCTGTAAAAAATTTGGTTCAAGATATTCATGTAGTGAGGGAGAACGAGAGGCTTCACTTTGGATTAAAGATGAGTTGGATAAATTCTGTGATGAAACTTCTATCGATGAATTTGGAACACATCCGCATTTATATCCTCAAGGTATTTTTAAGATCTTAGGGATTTTAGGAGGTATTTCGTTTATTTTTATGCCTTTGAAGTTTCCGGGTCCAATATTTTCAGCTTTTCTTATTTTTTTAGGACTTTTCATACTCCTTACTGAATTGTTTTTTATGAAAGAATGGATTAGTGTTTTCTTTAAAAAAAGAACATCGAGAAATGTTTTTGGGATAATAAAGCCAATGAAGGACCCTAAATTTCGGATTATCTTTGAAGGGCATACCGACAGTCCTAAACAAATGACTATTGCAAGCTACGAAGGAAATCCACCGATTTATAAATTTGTACTTGGAATATGTTTTCTGGTAATTACTATTACATTCTCTTTAATTAAATTCATTCGACAGTTAAGTCCAGGTTCTTTATCAGTATGGGGTGAGTGGGGGATCTTCTCCTGGACATCTCTTGATTTGATTTATTTCATTTTATTTGGTTTTCTTTATCCGTTCTTCATTTACACAATACGCGGTTTCCTTGGAGATACGGATACCTTAGGCGCCAATGATAATTTATGTTCAAGTGCAATTTCTATCGCAATTGGTAGATATCTAACCAAAAATCGCCCCAAAAATGTTGAAGTTTGGGTTTGTTCAATGGGTAGTGAAGAAGTAGGAGACAAAGGTGCTAAAGCCTTCGTAGAAAAATATGGAAAACTGGGATCGTTAGACAACGCCTATGCCTTTGTAATGGATGCCTGTGGAGCAGGAACTGAGATTTTTATTATTCATAAGGATACAATGCACCACGCCACCTATAGCATGGAAGTTATTGAAAGAATTCAACATGCACATGAAATGCTCAAAAAAGAGAAGCCGGAAACTATCGAATGTAAGATTGGTAGAATACCTTTAGGCTCTACTGATGCATGTCGTTATATTCAAGCTGGCTATAAAGCCGCTGCAATTATAGCAATTGATGGAAAATTAAAAAAACCCAGAAATTGGCATTCTATTCACGATATTCCTGAAAATCTCGATAAAAATCTTATGAAAGATATCTTGGAGATCTGCTTAAATTTCGTTGAACTGGTCGATCACGAATATGAAGCATTATAAATACTTTTGATTCCCAGAATTAAACTTAAATAACCAAAAATGGTGGGAATACTGAAATATCCAAAAATTTAAAATATCTAAAATATTGTTATGATAGAGTTTTAAAATATTTTTAAATTTTAAATTATAGGTTTAAAAAATTGCTATGATGGAGTTTTAAGGATTCCACGTGCAGTAAAGTAGGAAATAGATCAGATTTCGATTATTAGGAGAAATAAAAAAATGATAGAGCCGCATTCGATTATTGTTCAACCAGTCATGTCAGAATCAGCTTTTGAAATGCTTGAACGAGAGAACAAACTGACATTTATTGTACGGCGTACTGCCAATAAGCATCTAATTAAATGGGCAGTAAAAAAACTGTATGAGGTAAAAGTAGATAAGATAAATACATTAATTTTACCAGATGGCAGGAAAAAAGCATTTGTACGCCTGTCACCCGAATCAAATGCGGCAGATGTAGCCACGCGACTCAATATCTTTTAAGTAAATGGAGCTAAAAAAATGGGTAAAAGGATTAAGGTTCAAAGACGGGGACGCGGATCTCCTACCTTCAGAGCCCCAAAAAGACTGAAAAAAGGTGAAATTAAACATCCATCTCGTACAGTTTCGCAAGATCAACCATTAAAGGGAAAGATTATTGATTTCATGCATGAAAGCGGGCGATCTGCACCTCTTGCGCGAATACAATACATGAATGGTGTCAAATCATTGATGATTGCTCCAGAAGGAGTGGCAATTGGGAAAGAAATAATGATTGGGAAATCTTCGGGAATTGCCATCGGTAATACCTTACCTTTAGAAGACATTCCAGAAGGGACTTATGTCTATAATATTGAATCGCAGCCCGGCGATGGTGGAAAATTTGTCCGTGCAGGCGGGACTTATGCGACTATTGTTACGCGAGATTCTAAAAAAGTATCAGTCAAGATGCCATCTGGAAAAAGTAAGAATTTTAAACCTGAGTGTCGAGCAACCATTGGGATTGTAAGCGGGGCGGGGCACGTTGAAAAGCCTTTTGTAAAAGCGGGAAACAGGTTTTATCTCTGCCGATCAAGACATATAAAATATCCAGGTA
>Ga0307375_10004250_pt1 | contig 13766 bp, 9 predicted proteins | sample TR1MG_FD_202531 | JGI IMG/M metagenome (GOLD analysis project Ga0307375, IMG submission 202531) | Soil microbial communities from Risofladan, Vaasa, Finland - TR-1 | ecosystem: Environmental > Terrestrial > Soil > Coastal area > Acid sulfate soil | place: Finland: Risofladan, Vaasa | collected...
AGTCAAAGGCGTTTTGTCGCGCTACGCGCGGACTTGTTTTTTTGTCTTGTGCAGCACTCCACAAATCTGCATCACTCCTGAGTCGTTCCGCCCTAACCGCGAATCCTCCCACAGCCGACAAAACAAGCGCACGGGCGCTGTGTGCTGCGCACGGTTTTTTCTGTGTGTGGATGCGCTGCGCGCAATGGTAATGACGTGCTTGCAAGCGGCCGTGGCAGTGCTCGGACGATGAAGCCGTCCTCTGCGCTGGCCGCACCAACCCCTTGCATTGTTTCCTGATCGGCTGAGGGCTGATATCGCAGGGCGCAGCAACTCAGGAGTGATACAGACAAATACAGCACAAGTCTGCACCGCCAGGAAATCAAAGGCGGGCGAACAATCTTGGCATGATGCCATGAACCTGAAAAACCACCACTACATGAAAGGAGCGGAATTCAAAACCCGCCAGTTCTGGCTGCCCTTCGAGGATGCGGTCGGCGTAGCCCTGCAAGTCATGGCGGACGTGAAGGAGCAGGCAGCAGACTGGTTTAAGGCTTGGGTAAAGAGATTCAGAACATCACGCAAAGTGACGCTGCGGTGTCTCGGGATAGAGATCGATGATGCAGTGGTTATATCCGAACAAAACGAGTTATGGCTATAAAATAACATGAGCCGACTGTCACGACCTTTTTGGCGATTCTGTTTGACTGCCATTGGTGAGTCACATTACGATGAGTGAAAGCCTACTGCGGAAAAATTACTTTTCCAGAGTTGGCATGAGTGGTCGATGGCACCGAATTGATAATTCGGCAAGGGGGAAGCCCCTTCATGGGTTCGAATCCCGTACTCTCCGCCAAGCTCCCTCTCTCAGTGTGTTTGTATTTAAGGACACTGAGGGAGGGGGCTTGTTTGGTTTACATCAAATAAATTCAAAAAGTGGGTCGACTGTCTCAAGTTCATCCGAACCAAAGGAAACTAAGTCTATGGAACATACACAAATAGTTACCGCAAGCGAGTTAGAGGAGTACGCACTGCGGAGAGATAGCGAGGCAGTCATTCCAGAATTGATATGGTGGCTGGTGACATCATCTGTTCCAGACATCACTGTTTGTCGCATTCCATATGGCGATTCGATAAATCTGCCCGGGTTAGATGGGCTGGTCGAGACCGAGAGTGGATTTCGGCAGTTCGTTCCAAAGCAAAGAAGTTTTTGGGAAACGGGACGGAGTAGAAATCCACAAACTAAAGCGACGCAAGATTACCACAAGCGCACAACCGGGATGTCTGTGAAAGAACGTCAAGCAGCCACCTTTGTCTTTGTCACACCGCATAGCAAAGCATGGTCTTATCCCGCACAGATCGCTTGGTTAAAGAAACGTACAAAAGATGGTTGGCGAAGAATCACAATTCTGGACGGCATTCAACTGGCAGACTGGCTGCGTGATTTCCCTGCCATTGGCAAATGGTTGCTGAAAAAAATTGAACCCGTGAAGAGTGCTAACGGTTTTGAAACTGTGGCCGAGCACTGGGCGTTACTTTCTCATCCGAATCCGACCGACACTAATGACCCGCCCCTGCCGCCAAAAATTTTTCTTATTGGCAGAGATAAGGCTTGTGAGGAGTTAAGCCATTTATTTCGTGGCGAGATCACACAGTTGTTGTTAGCAACAGAAAGCGAGAAAGATGCTGAGGACTTTGTTGCGGCTTTTTTAGAATCATTGGATGTGGAAACACGGCATGCATATAGCAGTCGTTGTCTATTCATAAGCGACGTTGATGCGTGGCATTCGTTTGCCAACCTCAGAGCTGCACATATTCTCGTGGCTAGCCCGAGGCTTGATTTGGAATCAAATGAGCAATTGATCATGGTAGCCAAAAGAAATGGCCATCGAATCATCATCCCCGTATCCGGTACTTGGGCACATGGAAAGGAAAGCCTGGTTCCAATTCGCAGTCCGTCAAAAAGCGCGTTGGAAACGGCGTTACGTGAGGGTGGTTTTGATTCAGAACGTGCGCGCGAACTGGCGGGAGCTGGAGCGCAAAGTCTCGCCGCTCTCAAGCGGTACCTACTCGGCCTTGGTGAATTGCCACCATACGCGACTTGGGATACCGCACGAATTTTAGCGCAGGCTGGTCTAATCGGTAAATGGCAGGGGGGAAACACGGCTGACCGTGCTTCTGTGGAGATACTGCTGGGAAAGCCTTATGGGGAGTGGATCGAGGAGGTTCGGAGTGAAACCTTGCGCTCGGACACTCCCCTTATTCAGCGCAATGAAAACTGGAAAATGATATCACGCGGCGAGGCTTGGTCTGCATTGGGAGCTAGGCTAACTAACACCGATCTGGATCGTTTCCAAAAACTGGCAATTGTGGTGCTAGGAGAGAAAGACCCTAAGTTTGATTTGCCAATTGATGAGCGTATTACATCGGGCAAGGCACTTTCTCATTCAGAGGCTATCCGGGAGGGGGTCGCTGAATCTCTGGCTCTGTTGGGAAGCAAACCAGCCACACTGTCTTCATGCACTCACGGCAAAGCCGAATCGATAGCGAACATTGTCGTTCGCGAATTATTGCGGGGTGCAGATTGGATTACGTGGGCCAGTCTCAACAGTTATTTGCCCTTGTTCGCGGAGGCTGCTCCAGATGAATTTCTGAACGCAGTAGAGGCAGCGTTATTGAAACCTTCCGAAAGTCCATTCCTTGGTGTATTTGCGCAGGAAAGTAACGGTTTCGGTGGTTGGAACTACACGAGCGGCTTGCTCTGGGCACTTGAAACCCTTGCTTGGCATCCTGATTATCTTGTACGCGTTACAACACTTCTAGGCGAATTGGCGGCAATTGATCCAGGAGGAAACTGGGCCAACCGTCCGCAAAATTCTCTGGTTGATATATTCCTGCCTTGGCATATACAAACAACGGCAACGATTCCGCAACGTAAAGCCGCTGTAAAAGCATTACTTCATGATCAGCCAAAAGTTGGCTGGAAATTATTGATGCGACTTTTACCATCTGCTCATGGGATGACCAGCGGAACACACAAACCTGCTTGGCGTGATTTCATTCCAAACGGACGGAAAGAAAATGTTACCCATGGCGAATATTGGGATCAGGTCGCTGGGTATGCTGAATTGACCACGGAAATCGCGGCAACCGATTTTCTAAAATTGACTGAATTGGTTAATCACCTACCCGATCTACCAGACCCTGCCTACTCGCGAATATTAGACCACCTCGGTTCGGATGCCGTGACATCACTCCTCGAGGATGTCCGACTCCCCCTTTGGGAAGAGCTTGTTGACTTGGCTGCAAAGCATCGAAAGTTCGCTGATGCACAATGGGCAATGCCAGCAGAGGTTGTTGCCAAGATTGAGGAAGCTGCTACGAAAATTGCGCCAATTTCCACAAGCCTATTGCAAAGACGACTCTTTAGCGAAAGAGATTTCGACCTTTATGAGGAGAAAGGTGATTTTGAAGAGCAGCGACAAAAACTAGACCAAAAGCGGCAGAATGCTATTAGAGCAATACTTGCTGCAGACAATATCGAAGGTGTGTTGGAATTTTCTCGGCAAGTGGACTCGCCCAGAAAAGTTGGGCTTGCACTTGGTCAATTAGCGTCACCTGAAATTGATACCTACTTACTTCCAATGTACTTAGAGCAAACCGACAATGTAATTAGCCATTTTGTAGGTAGTTTTGTTTGGGGTAGGTGTTGGGATCAGAAATGGGATTGGGTTGATACTCAGTTAAGTAAGGGCTGGAACGCCAAGAAAAAGTTGGCTTTTTTGTTGCTGCTTCCCTTCGATCCAGAAGTTTGGCATAGAGCCGAAGAACACCTTGGAAATGAAGTTGAAAACTATTGGAAAGAAGTGAATGCAAATCCTTGGGGCCTTGAACAGCAATATCTATTTGAGGCAGCAGAGAAACTTATATTCAATGGCCAGCATCGGGCTGCCATTGATTGCTTATACCTGCTTGCTCATAAGAAAATTGTTTTCACAGCTAAATTTGCTTTGCCAGCATTGATGGGTGGAATGGCATCGGGTAATGAAGCAGGACAGCTTGATCAGCACCACATAATGGAGGTGATCAAATGGCTTCAAGAGAATGAGCCCGAGGATTCAGACGATTTATTCCAAATCGAGTGGAGCTTTCTTCCTCTGCTGGATCGACACTTTGACGGTGAGCCTAAGATACTTGAGCGTAGGCTTGCCTCAAAACCGGAATTCTTTTGTGAAGTAATTGCAGCTATATTCCGGTCTGACAAGGAGGAGCGTACCGAACGAGAGGTGACAGATACCGAGAAGAATATTGCTCGGAATGCATATCACCTCCTACATGGCTGGAGAATTCTCCCTGGCACAACAGCAAATGATAATTTTGACGGCATCAGGTTTAATGCATGGCTTACCGAGGTCAAAAGGCTCACTGCCGAGTCAGGGCATTTAAAAATTGCGATGGATCAACTTGGCCAGGCACTTTCAAATGCTCCTGCCGACCCTGATGGACTCTGGATACACAAATCCATTGCGGAAGCCCTTGATGCCAAAGATGTGCCAGAAATGCGCTCTGCATTTACTACAGGTTTATTCAACAGACGGGGCGTTCACGGTTTTTCTGCAGGGAAAGAAGAGCAGACGATTGCAGCAGATTATCGTAGTAAGGCGAACGCCTTGGCTGAGGAAGGGTTTCATAGGGTTGCTGATGCTGTTAGAAAGCTTGCTGAGGGTTATGAGCGAGACGCAGAACGGCAATCCGAAAGAGATATTTTCAACGAATAGAAAATGCATTCCCATAAACTCTTATGGTCGTCCGCTTTGTCTCTCTGTCTGTAATCCGGAATTCCGACCATCCGCTGTCGAGTGCAGTGTGTCACCAGCTGATGTTGACATTGGTGAGTGGCAGGATTAGGCATAAAATCGACTCACAGTTTGTGATTCTGCCCGACTGATATTTCACCTCCTTCGTTCCGTATGTAACAATGCGCCTATCCTTTACCTGCGGCTGATCCATGTCCTCACACAAACTAACGCTTTCACATCTCGAAAGCCTGTTGCTGCGCGCTTGCGATGACCTGCGCGGCAACATGGATGCCAGCGAATACAAGGAATACATCTTCGGCATGTTGTTCCTCAAGCGCGCGAGTGATTTGTTCGATCAGCGCCGCGAGGAACTGAAGAAAGAATTCAAGGCCAAGGGTATGACCGAAGCGGCGATGAAGAAGTTGCTCGACCATCCCGATCAATACTCGGGCAAATATTTTTTCGTGCCGGAAGCGGCGCACTGGTCCAGGGTCAAGCACCTGAAAGAGAACGTCGGTACCGGACTGAACAAGGCGCTGGCCGCTATCGAAGACGCCAATATCGACGCGCTGCAAGATGTGCTCAGCGGTATCAACTTCAACAAGAAAATCGGCCAGCGCACACTGGGCGATGACACCCTTGCCGACTTTATCCAGAACTTCGAGAAGATCCCGCTCAGGGACGAAGACTTCGAATTTCCCGACTTGCTGGGTGCGGCTTATGAATGGCTGATCAAATTCTTCGCCGACTCCGCCGGCAAGAAAGCGGGCGAGTTTTACACACCGGCGGAAGTGGTGCGGATATGCGTCGAGATTGCCGACCCGCAACCCAACATGAGCGTGTATGACCCGACTGTCGGCTCCGGCGGCATGTTGATCCAGTCGCGCGATTACCTGCAAGAGTGCGGGCACAACCCGCGCGATCTTTCACTCGCTGGGCAGGAGAGCATAGGCACCACTTGGTCCATCTGCAAGATGAATATGCTGTTGCATGGCATTGCTCATGCCGACATCAGACAGGAAGACACCCTCAAAAATCCGGCGCACATGGATAACAACAATGAGCTCAAGCGCTTCGATCGCGTGCTGGCCAATCCACCGTTCAGCCAGAACTACAGCAAGAAAGAACTAAAGTTTGCTGGGCGCTTTTCGGTGTTCATGCCGGAGAAGGGCAAGAAGGCCGACCTCATGTTCGTGCAGCACATGCTCGCGGTGCTTAAAGCAGACGGCAAGCTCGCCACCGTGATGCCGCATGGCGTGCTGTTCCGTGGCGGAGAGGAACGCGAGGCGCGCAAATACTTCATCGACAAAGGCTACCTCGAAGCCGTCATCGGCCTGCCAAGCAACCTGTTCTACGGCACCGGCATTCCCGCCTGCATATTGGTGATGAACAAGGCCGGTGCAAAAGACCGCAAGCATGTGCTGTTCATCAACGCCGACCGCGAATACCGCGAAGGCAAGGCGCAGAATTATTTGCGCCCGGAAGACCTCGACAAGATTGTCCACGCCTACCGGCAGGGCAAGAACATCCCCGCCTATGCGCAACTCGTGGCGAAGGAAGACATCGCCGCCGAGGACTACAACTGCAACATCCGCCGCTATGTGGACAACGCCCCGCCGCCCGAGCCGCACGACGTGCGCGCCCATCTGCATGGCGGCATCCCTACCGTGGAAATCGAGTCGTTGAGCCGTTACTGGAACAACTACGTCGAGCTGAAAGAAAGCTGCTTTGCGCTACGTTCAAAAGCAGGTTGGGTTAGCTCGCAGAGCGTAACCCAACACGCGGTACGTGAAAAAACGTTGGGTTACGCTGCGCTAACCCAACCTACGGATTCCGTGTATGCGGACTTCACTGCGCCACTAAAAGACAAACGCGCGATCGCCGCACATGTTGCACAGCATCCCGGCCTGATAAAACGACATGCCACGTTCATGACGCAACTTGAACAGTGGTGGCAGAAAAATTTGCCGCTGGTGGAAGCGCTCGCCGCAGACACGAAAAAACCTCAACCACACACCGGCAACGTGTATGCGTTGCGCCGCATCCTGCTGGCGAGCATTGCAGAGACTTTCAAGAACCAGAACCTGCTCAGCCCCTACCAGGTGCGCGGCGCGTTCGCCAACTACATCAACCAGCTCAAGGCCGATCTCAAATCCATCGCCGCCAGCGGCTGGGGGCCAGAGCTCATCCCCGACGATGAAATCCTGCAAAGCCAGTTTCCGCAAGTGCTGCAAGAGCAGGAAAAAAATCGCGCCCGGCTGGCGGAACTGCAAGCGCTATTTGCCGTTGCCGACGAAGAAGATTTCGAAGACAGCGATGAAACTGGCGTACTGCCAAGCGACGAAGTGAAAGCGCTGAAAGCCGAACTCAAGGACCTCAACACCCGCGCCAAGCTCGCGAAGAAGGAAGGGCAAAAAGACGAGTGGGCAGCGCTGATGAACGAAGCCGCAGCCATCGAAAAGCGCCGCGCCGCACACAAGGCGCTGGAAGACGAAGCCAAAGCCCTCAAGGCCGCGATCCGCAGCACCGATAAAAAACAGGAAGAGCTGGTTGAAGCCGCCCGCGCCAAGATCAGCCGCGACGAAGCGCGGCAAGTTATCGTAGAACGGCTGGGTCGGTTGTTGCTGGAAAGCTACCGTGCCTATTTGCGGGCCGACCAGCGTGCCTGCGTTGCCTCGATAGAAAACCTGTGGAACAAGTACGCGGTAACGGCTAAGGAGATCAAGGCAGAGCGGGATGCGGCCAGCGACCAACTGCGCGGGTTCTTGGTGGAGTTGGGGTATGAGTGAGTGGTCTACCGTAACGCTAGCTGACATAGCCGACATCAGGTTTAGCAATGTTGATAAGAAGTCACTCGCGGGCGAAAAATCAGTACGACTGTGTAACTACATGGACACCTACTCGAATAACTACATAACGGCTGACCTTCCGTTTATGGAAGCAACCGCTACTGTGCCGGAGATGGAACGCTTTAAAGTCGAGAAGGGCGACAACATTATCACCAAGGATTCAGAGACACCGGATGATATTGGTATCCCTGCCGTCGTTATTGATGACATTCCCAATTTGATTTGTGGATACCACTTGGCGCTAATCAAGCCTAAGCGTGACAAGGTTGATCCGATCTACTTGTCAAAACAGCTTGGCAGTAAGCAGAGTGCCATCTATTTTTCAAGGCTTGCCAATGGATCAACGCGGTATGGGTTGTCATCTTCAGCTATCGCTTCGATAAAAATTCCACTTGCTCCATTCGTAGAGCAGCGCAGGATTGCTGAAGTTTTATTCACGCTGGACAAGGCCATCGAAAAAACCGAAGCCCTCATCGCCAAGTACCAGCAGATCAAGGCGGGGCTGATGCACGACCTGTTTACCCGTGGCGTCACCGCCGACGGCAAACTACGCCCGCCCCGCGAGCAAGCGCCGGAGCTTTACCAGCAGACACCGATAGGCTGGATTCCGAAGGATTGGGAAGTCGAAAGCATAGACTCATTAGTAGTGCGCGTTGGAAGCGGTATTACGCCGACTGGCGGGAACGAAGTTTATCTCACTGAGGGAATCATCTTCGTCCGCAGTCAAAATGTGACGCACCAAGGGCTAGATTTGTCGGATGTGGCTTTCATCGATGAGGAAACACACCAGCGCATGGCCGCGAGTGAGGTGTTACCGTTCGATGTGCTTCTAAACATAACCGGTGCCTCAATTGGTAGGTGCTGTTACTTGCCCGATGGCCTTGGGCCAACAAACACTAACCAACATGTCTGCTGTATTCGGTTTGCGAGGCCGAACGAAACCGATGCAAAGTTTCTTTCTATGGTGTTGTCTAGTCCTATCGGGCAGAACCAAATTTTCCGACTAAATGCTGGCGGCAACCGCGAAGGGTTGAATTACCAGCAGCTACGTGCCTTTATTGTGCCTTGGCCTCAACAGGATGAAAGGCTAAAAATTGCAGTTCGATTGAATTTTGCAGAGGGACATATATCTGTAGAACGGCAGTTGCTTATCAAACTCCGCCAACAAAAACACGGCCTCATGCACGACCTCCTCACCGGTCGCGTGCGTGTTAAGGTCTGATAATGAGGTGACTTATGGTTAAGCGTGGTCTTAATGAAGGAATGAAAACGGCGCGGCTGTTGATGGTGCTAAGCAGCATTTCACCGTTGTTCATCCTGTGGGCGATTCGCGGCATCAAACTGATCCCGGATATTTACTTCTTGTCATTCTGCGCATTGATGGTGATTGTGCCTAATGGCTTTCTTTGGCTGCGTATCCGCACCGCACGCAAGCTGCGAGAGACAAGAGAAATCGTCGTAGGTACTGCTGAAGACCATCGGGAGCACCTATTGGTATATCTGTTTTCGATGTTGTTGCCCTTCTATGCGACCGATCTTGGTGTATGGCGCGACCTCGCGGCGACAGTGACTGCACTTGGCTTCATCGTATTCCTGTTCTGGCATCTAAATTTGCATTACATGAATCTGCTATTTGCAGTATTTGGCTATCGGGTGTTCACGATCTACCCGGCCGAAGATGGAAATCCGCTCAGCGGTAAAGCCAGTCAGGTACTGATTACTAAGCGCGTGACGGTTTCGCCCGGTGAACGATTGGTGGCATACCGTCTGAGCGACACCGTCTATTTTGAAGGGAATATGTAATGCTGAATTTCGATTTCAACCATGTCCATACCGTTGAATTTGGCCTTGGTCGCGACGATGGAGACGGGCGAACGTTTTGTCTGATCGCGGTGGATGGCGACGTGCAGGACGCTTTGCAGGAGATGGCCGAAGCAACCTGGGCTGCAATGCAGGGATTAACCAAAAAACCACCCAGGTATGAACCCTCGGAGAAGCATGCTGGTATAGAGTATCTGTATTTGCCGCTGGCCAGCGACCTGGCGGCGTCAATGCGTGAATTGCACGAAGCGAATAACCTGCCAATCGATGCTCTGGCCTTGGATAACCCCGAGAGTTTTTTCAGCTACTTTGCACGATTCACTGATACCCAAGGTCGCCGGTTGACAGCTCTGCGGCGTGCTACTCAGTTCAAAGGCGTTCTTAAAAATCGTCTAATTCGTTTCGTGACGGATGCGTTGAAAATTGTCGAAGACGATATCTTCAAACTCGATACCGACTTTGATCTGCTCATTGATGCTCAGCGCGTGCATATCCTGCGACCGAGCGGCTTTGAGTTCGCTGGTCAGTTACAGGAGGCGATCATGGCGGCCGTCACGAAGAATGTGACAGCACTTAAAGCTGACCTCGATTTTGTCAACTTTGATGTCATCGAAAGCTACGCCAGCCAGCACCCCCGTGCGGCCCGATATCTCGCATCGATTCATTCACAAGAGGAATCGAAGAATATCGATCGTGACCGGTTAGTACAGCTCTGTACCCATACCGGCGTTGAAACGGCTGAGGCCGACGGGCAAATCATCGTCACTGAAAAACACGTGATGGGTTTTTTGGAGGTGTTGGACAGACGCCGCTATGAAATTGAATTGGTTGCGGATGCCCCAGAGCAATACAGGGCCGCCAGCCGCAGCAAGCTGGATGCCGACTGAAGCCGCCTCATGACCTCAAAGCTCCCCATCAACCTAGCCGATCTCTTGCGCCAGCGCACGGTGGAAGGCGACCGCATCGAGTACAAGGCGGGCTGGAACCCGGACGCCATCGTGCGCACGCTGTGCGCGTTCGCTAACGATTTCGAGAATCTGGGCGGCGGTTACATCGTCATCGGGCAGGACTGCGATGCCAACGGCCAGCCGGTCTTTCCGCCCGTAGGTATATCCGCCAATCAGTTGGATAAGATTCAGCGCGAGTTGCTTGGGTATTGCAACTTGATTCAGCCGCCGTATTTTCCGATGCTGAGCGTGGAGGTATTTGAGGGCCGCAATCTCATCGTGCTGTGGGCGCCGGGCGGGCAGAACCGCCCTTACAAGGCACCTGCGGCGGTGATGGCCAAACGAAAAGTCTACCAGTATTTCATCCGGCGCTATTCCAGCACCGTCGAAGCGCGCGGCGCGGACGAGCGCGAGTTGCTCAGTCTTACGGCGACCGTGCCTTTTGACGATCGGTATCATCAGACCGCCAATATGGGGGATCTGTCGCCGCGACTGATGGAGGAGTTCTTGCGCGAGGTGGGCAGTGATCTCGCAGAAGAGGCCAGGACACTCTCGACCGAAGCCTTGGGCCGGCAGATGAATGTCGTGGGTGGCCCGCAAGAAGCGCCTTTGGTGAAGAATGTGGGGTTGCTCTTTTTCAACGAGCACCCTCACCAGTTTTTTCCGGCGACACAGATTGACGTGGTGTGGTTTCCCGAGGGCGCGGGGGGCGACCGCTTCGAGGAGAAAATCTTTCAGGGACCGCTCGCGCGCATGACCCGCGAGTCGCTCGACTATATCCAGCGCAACTATCTTCGAGAAACTGTCATCAAACATCCGCACCGGGCCGAAGCCGAGCGCTTCTGGAATTTTCCCTATGCGGCCATTGAAGAAGCTGTGGTCAATGCCGTATACCACCGCTCTTATGAAGAACGTGAACCCATCGAGGTACGGATCACCCCGGACGACCTGGTGGTGTTGAGCTTTCCCGGGCCGGATCGCTCCATTCGCATGGAAGATCTGCGGGCCGGCAGAGCCGTCAGCCGCCGCTACCGCAATCGCCGTATCGGGGAATTTCTCAAGGAACTGGATCTCACCGAGGGGCGTTCCACCGGGATTCCCAAGATTTTGAAGGTCATGCAAGAGAACGGTTCTCCCGCGCCTGAATTCGAGAGCGATGACGACCGCACCCACTTTTTGATCCGCTTGCCCGTTCATTCGAGGGCACCCCGGCTTACGACGGGAGAAGTTACCCCGCAAGTGACCCAGCAAGTCACCCCGCAAGTTCATCTACTGCTTACGACTATCCGTGGCGAACTGACAAGAGCGGAAATTATGGAGGGCTTGGAGCTTAAGGATCGTATGCACTTTGCCAACGAGTACCTGCAACCCGCGTTGGATGCCGGTCTGATCGAAATGACCATTCCGGACAAACCCACGAGTAGCAAGCAACGCTACCGGCTGACTGACCAGGGACGGAGGTTGGCGGGGGAAGTGGGAGGCGCGGCATGAGTGAATATCTGCACGTCGAAAAGCCGTTTTTGGAACAGCTCGTAGCGTTGGGCTGGACGGTGCTCGACCAGAGGGGATTCCCTCTGACCCGGTGCGAACAATCCGCCATATCCGCCGCTTAATTCCGCCAATAGTTCTCGGCACACTTGGCTAAAACGCCAAATACACGCAAAAAAGTAAACCACAGGTTTATTTTTATGCTTAAATTTAAACCTCACGAGTCAGTAAACGTTGCCAAGTTTGCAAAACCAGATAGACATAAACCATGGGTTTAGCTAAAACAAAAAAGAACAGCAGCTTGATAAGCCAATTGCTTCAGGCTTTGCCGGAGGGGGTGGCCGTGCCCAGCGCATGGCTTTCGGCGCAGGGTATTTCGCCGCAACTGGTGCGCAAGTATGTGGCGAGTGGATGGCTGGTGCCGCTGGTACGGGGTGTTTATGCGCGTCCGGCTTTTCCTGTGGGGTGGCAAGGGGTGGTGCTGGGTTTGCAACGGCTGGCACAACGTCCGGTGCATGTGGGCGGACTCTCTGCACTGAATCTGCAAAATCTGGCGCATTACCTGCCGCTGGGCGGTGAGTCGTCCATCCACCTGTGGAACGATGGTGCACCTGCGCGCTTGCCGTCATGGGCGACGGGTATCGCGCTCCCCCAGACATTGGTGTTTCATGGCGAGAAATTGTTTGACCCCGCGCTGGCAAGCGTGGGGCTTGCCAAGGCGACAACTCAGGTGCGCGACTGGACACTTGCAGTGTCCGCAGCAGAGCGGGCGATCATGGAGGTGCTGAGTCTGGTGGACGAAACCTCCAGTAGCTTCACCCATGCGGCGGAGTTGTTCGAAGGGCTGCCCGCGCTGCGGCCCGCGCTGGTGCAGCGTTTGCTGGTAGGTTGCCGCAACATCAAGGCCAAGCGCTTGTTCCTGTTTTTGGCGACACGCCAGGGCGAGCCGTGGAGCCGCAAGCTGGACGTTGCACGCATCGAGCTGGGCAGCGGCAAGCGCATGGTGACGCGGGGCGGGCGGCTGGATGCGCACTTTTTGATCACGGTGCCGGAGAGCTTGAGTGCTGGAGCAAAATAATCCTTACCGCCAGCAAGTGGCCTTGCTGCTTGAGGTGCTGCCGCTGGTAGGCCGCGAGCATTGCTTTGCGCTCAAGGGCGGCACGGCGATCAATCTGTTCGTGCGCGACATGCCGCGCTTGTCGGTGGATATTGATCTGGCTTATTTGCCGGTGCAGGATCGGGCAACCAGTCTGTTTGAAGTGGCGGCTGCGCTGGAGCGGATTGCCTCGGTGATCGAGTCGCGGCTGCGCGGTTCGACTGTGCAACGCACTATCGTTGCAGGGCAGCTTATCAAGCTGGTGGCCTGGCGCGGCGGGGTGCGGGTGAAGATCGAGGTTTCTCCGGTGTTGCGCGGTTGCGTGCGCGAACCGGGGGTGCTCGGCGTGAGCGCGGCAGTTGAAGAGTCGTTCGGATATGTGGAAGCACCGGTGGTGCATCTGCACGATCTTTATGCCGGCAAGCTGTGCGCCGCACTGGACCGGCAGCATCCGCGCGATCTGTTCGACGTGCGCCTGCTACTTGAGAATGAAGGCATGGAAGAAGGTCTGCTTGAAGTGTTTGTGGTGTACCTGTTGAGCGGCGACCGGCCACTTTCGGAATTGCTTTCCCCCAACCGTCAGCCGCTTGCCGCGACGTTTGAGAATGAATTTCTCGGCATGACGCTGATCCCGGTGACGCTGGCAGAATTGGAGCAGACGCGGGAGACGATGATCGCACTTATCCGGGAACGATTGACTGCCGGGCAAAGACAATTCTTGCTGAGCTTCAAACAGGGCGAGCCGGATTGGGGGTTGTTGAATTTGCCCGGCGTTGCGGACTTGCCC
>Ga0307375_10004252_pt1 | contig 13764 bp, 16 predicted proteins | sample TR1MG_FD_202531 | JGI IMG/M metagenome (GOLD analysis project Ga0307375, IMG submission 202531) | Soil microbial communities from Risofladan, Vaasa, Finland - TR-1 | ecosystem: Environmental > Terrestrial > Soil > Coastal area > Acid sulfate soil | place: Finland: Risofladan, Vaasa | collected...
GAATGCTCGGTGCGGGATTGACGAAACACCAATGCCAATCTAGGAAGTGACCGAAATGCTCCCCGAGCATCGCATTTGTCCGAACGGCTGAGGGTTATCTATCCGAATCCCTCGTGGTGGGGGATTCACGAAAGTCAAGGGCCAAGGGGCGACTGGACTCTGTTAGCGAGCTGTAGCGCCTGCTAACAGTAAATCGGGGCCGTGTTAACCGGAGGGGCCTGTGATCAGGAATTCGTCTGTCGCAGCCACTCTCAGAGCCCTGCTTGGAGCACTTAGTGTCTGGATTCTGGTAATCTATTGGCTATGTCTTGGCAACTGAGTGCCTCTTCGTGGGCAACCGACACTGTACGACGCATGTCAAGCACGCCCCCTCAACACCGCTTCCGGAAGTCGCAACTGCGTGACCCGAAGGTTCTGGCAATGGCCTCTCGCGGAGTCGTCGAGATCATCACCGGAGAAGACGACGGGGTGGCCATGCTTCCCTGGCGGGCTTATGTCAACCTCAGACGAGTTCTCGACTATGCCGCCGGCTTCGTCCAGCTGAGCGTCGCCGCGGAGCACCCCGATACCCCCCGCGCACTGCTGGGGGACTACGCGTTCTTCGCTGACTTCGATCAGGGGGATCGAGTGCGCTTCATGGAGGCGTTCGGCGAAGCAGTTGCTGAGTCCATCCGGCTCGGAGATCCTCGACCGGTAGCGTTCTTAATCGATGCCTATCGGACTGTCGCGAAGGGATTCACGGTGAGTAGCGCAGTCTTCAGCGGCGAAATGAGCCCGGAGGTCGAAGAGAGGTTGTCCGCGAAGGTACCTCGTAGGTGAGCGTTCGTCGACTGGGCGCCGGTTCCTTCTGGTTGCTCGCTGGCTTCGTCTCGCCGGAACCGAGGGATCCGTGGGTGCGCGAGTCCGAGGACTTCCTGACGACAGTTGCACCGACCCAGATGGGCGACGCTCGGGGCTCCACCATCGTGCAAGTCAGCGATGCCGAGGGCGAGTTGATCGCCGCTGCGGTGTATCGCCCACATCAGCGGCTCTACGCTACGCACCTGCAGTGCTTCGTCATTGCTCCGGGGCTGCGCGGTCGCGGCTTCGCGCAGAGGTCGTTCGAGGAGCTGCTCGAGTGGCTTCGGACGCAGGATGACTTGCCCGACTTCGTGACCTGGGCGGTGCGCGAAGAGAACGCCCCGATGCTCCGAGTTTCGTCTCACCTGGGGGAGGGGACTCCACCCGCCAGTGGACTGATCCACTTTCATCATCCTTGAGTGGTTTCGTCGGCGGGACTTGAGATGGCCGGTGAGCCGTGAACTGGAGACCCCTCTTTTGTAATGACGAGGGGCGCGCGTGACGTATAGAGAGTGATGGTGACAATCAGGCCAGTAAGCAACGACGGGCGCTTCGAAGAGTTCTTCCGAACGCACTACGAACGCGTTCGGCGCTACGTGGCCCGGCGCACGTCCGCCGGTCTGGTCGATGACGTGACGGGTGCAGCCTTCACCGTAGCCTGGCGCAAGTTCGACACCATTGACGAGCCATCGATCGCCTGGGTCATCCGCATTGCCAGCCTCGAGTTGGCCAACGTCCGTCGTAAGGAGCTGCGGCGACAGGGCCGCGAGCGTTCGTGGTTAGAGCGCCCCGCAGAGCCGGTCGCGACGACTGACCACGAGGCGCTCGCCGCCGCACTCGATGACCTCTCTGACACCGACCGCGAGATCGTGCGTCTGGTCCACTGGGACGAACTGGCACGCGGCGAGATCGCCGAGGTCCTCGGCGTCAGTGTGGGTGCGGTCAACGTCCGCTACCACCGTGCCCTGAGCCGGCTGGAGGCTCGACTTCACGCTCACGAGACAAACACAACACAGGAGGTTCCCCGATGACGCACGACCTGGACCGCATGATCCGCGAGCTCGACCCCGCGCGGTCACTCGACACTGGTGACGTCGACGCCGCCTGGCGCGACCTGACGAGTCGTGTCGCCGTTGCGGCGCCCACACGACGCCGGCGTACTCGTCCGCTCATCGCCGTCGGGTCCATTGGCACACTGGTGACCGCGGGGGTCCTGTTGGTGAGCACTCTCACGACGAGCCCGCTGTCGGCCGCGGCGGCGACACTGTCGCGGGCCGCGCACCTGGACATGGCAGCTGCGGCCCTACCCGCACTCTCTGCGGGCCAGTCCTTCCACCAGCTCGAATCCGTCGCGGCGACCTGCCAGTTCGCGGCGCCGACAATGCCCGCGGGGTCGGCGCCGATCACGTACCACTCAACGGGCACGGTCGAGAGTTGGACGAGTTCGAGCGGCGCGACGCACGTCACCATCACCCCGTCGCCCGTCGCCCTGAACGGTGGGTTCGCCTCGACGACCGACCTGGCTCGCTGGGAGTCACTGGGTCGACCCTTCATTCCCTGTGCGCTGGGCGGTACCGACAACACGCTCAACGCCAATCCAGCGAACGCGAACCCGGGCGCGTACGGGGGCTTTTCGACCACCGTGGTGGGCTGGTCAGGCTTCGGATTCAACCTGGGCTCGAGCGTGACCTCGATCACTGAGGATGTCGCGCGAGTGAACGCACTTCCGTCAGACCCGAGCACACTCGCGGCGATGCTCGTCGCCGGAGAGATCGCCCCGGACGGGACCGTGTCCTCCACTCCACAGAGCTGCCCCGTCGGTGCGAGCTCCTCAGGTAGTGGTTGCAGCCCGGTTCAGCAGGTCCAAGTCATCGCCCAACTCCTGCAGCTGCCCGACGCCTCGGCCAAGCTCGGCTCGGCGCTCTACCAGGTAGCGGCCGGTTTGCCGGGGACGAGTTTGATCGGGACCGTGACCACCCCGCTCGGGGCCACGGGTACAGGGCTCAGTGTGCCACTCTCTTCGACCGTAACCCTGGAACTAGTCATCGATCCTACGACGGGCGCGTTGATGGAGGCTTCGGCCCTCAACGGCGGCACATCGTTAGCCTCGATTAGCTACGGTCTGATCACCATCGTGAACTGACTTTCGTCTGGTCACGCAGGACTCATCAGAGTCAATACGTGGTACGGGGTTCGATGTAGCGAGGTTACCAGTGGTACTTGAGTGGCTCGAAGGAGTCGCCGACGAGTGGAGCGTAGAGGTGCCGTCCCACCTCAGCATGGAACGCACTGGGGATGACGCGCCGTAGTACTTCGAGCACACTTCGAGCATCGCGGGGGCTGTCGTCGTCCACCCAGACAAAACCGCGGCGCACGACGTAGCGTCCCTGGGAGGTCCTCACCACAACTCCGACCCATGGTTGTCGCAGTGACTCTCCGACGGGTTCAGCGCTGCGCGCTGCGAGGTCAAGGGCCGCTGCCTGCTCTGGCGTCAACTCAACGCGACCGGCAATCCAGTTCTGGGTTGAGTACAGGGTGACGTACTCAGCGCCCTGGAGCAGCGGTTCTTCGGACAGCCGCGAGGGCCGACCTAACTCTGCCGCGACTGACCCACCAGAATCCGAGGAATACGGGATACTCACCGCGGTCTGCGGTTCGCGGATCCGTGATCCTCGCACCCGCCTCGTCAACTTCTCTTGCCGGCTGATCACCGGGCTTGTGGGACCAGCATCCTCCCGAGTCGAGTCGATAGCAGTGGAAGTCTGTCGGTGGAACACGCATAGGAATGGTGTCAGGCCCAAAAGCGACGGCCATGAGGTGCCCTTCTCCACGGCACCACCAACGCCAGAGCCCGACGCGAAAGACCCAGGCGGGGACTTTTCGCAAGCCCGCTCCCTTCAAGCCTTGGCGGACGTCTGATCGTGAGTTGGCTGGACTGAATCGAATGGCGCAGGGATTGGCATCCGGGTCAGGGGGCTCGTCTATCGCGTAGTCCAGGCAGTTACCCCACTGGCAAGTGAAAGCCTGCACATTGCACCAGTCAGAGAACGAGTTGAATGTGGGAGCACGGACGAGCAACCGGGCTGACCAAGACATTCACCGAATCTACCGTCACCATAGGGGACAGGCAGCGAGTGTGACGGCTTCGTCAGAGTCGGCGTACGAGAGCATTGAACTCCTCTCGGGATTGCTCGGCGTCAACCTTTTGACCTGCCATCAACCTGAGCAGATCACCTACTGGCCAGACAACCTGCACGCCGTGGCGCGAGTAGTAGATCCCAACCTCGTCGATGCCGTACGAGTGGTCGAAGTCGAGAAGCGCGTAGCCCAGGATCTGCCACAGGTCGACGCGCTCGATCTGGGAGGCGGTGACGGTCTTGAGGTCGATCAACCAGTGCCCCGCGATCACGTCGGCGTCCGCGCCGCCGACGAGCTGGCTGCCGACGAATGTCGGGTTCGGCACGATCGGTGATGTAAGGAGGGCACCTTGAGTCATTGTCAGATGACGAGTCAGGGCCGCGAGATCAGCGCGGGCAGACGGGCTCGCAAGCGTGAGCACGGTGCCGAGATCGGTCAGTGGGCCGAGGTCCTCTAGGGGTGAGTGTCCCGCTCCACCCATTCGGAAGTACTCCTCGTAGAGGGCGAGCGCGAAGCATAGAGAACCAAGGTGGTGCTCGAATTCGGGGTCATCGCGTAGAACAGGTTCCTGGTGTCTCAACTCGTGCAGGCGTTCTTCCAACTCCTCGAAGGCGCGCGGAACCTTGGTGATTGCACCCCAAACGTCGCTGAGCCTTTCCGCCCCGATTCGCGCGACTCTATGATCACCGTCGCTCGGCGCGAAGAAGAAGCGCACCCGATAGTCGAAGGCGACCCCGATGGTGGACCAGCGATACGCCCTGCGGTCTTCGAGCTCAGGGGTTACGACGGGCTCGCCGAGTCGCCAGGCGGCGCGCTTTGGAAGATCTTCAGGCGCCAGGTAGCGCCCGAGGACGATCCCTGGATCATCGGTTGGAGAGAGGGAAGCACGCGCGGCGCTGACGTTGGCGAAGCGCTCAGCGAAAAAGCGGTTGACGGGGCTCGACGTGTCCTTCAAGTGGCTCGTGAGCGACATGGGTGGTCACTCCTCTCTCGGGGCGTCGGCGTTGGCGTCACGGCAACGGGCACGCAGAGGTGCCGGCGAGAACTCCGCCGCAGGGATCCACTGAGACCTCCGCGCTCGCCACGTTCGGGCTCAGGTTCGAGAAGCTGAAGTTGACGCTCGCTCCGGGCTCAACGGAAGCGCCGGTCCACTCCATGTCACTTCCGATGACCGCGCCCGTGGCGTCGAGGTAGACGGCGTAGATCTCGGCGTCGGGCGATAGTGGCGCGGCGTACGTGTTCGTTAGCGTTCCCACCAGAGTCTGGGAGGGAACAAGTCCCGCGGAGTTGGGCGTGAGCGTGAGGCTGGAGACGACGGGGAGGCGGCCCGTGTGCGCGGTGTTCTGGCCAACCTGGACCTGGACCTGCATCGAGGCCGGAGAGATCGACACGGCGGACGACTTGAGACAGCTCATCCAGAAGGTCTGGCCGGCGGGGATCAGAGAAAGATCGGTCTGAGAGGTGGCGACGGATCGGCCTTGGGTGTCGACGAAGGTGATGGTCACGGTGAGGTTGCGCGCGTCGCTCGTCGAGGTGTTCGTCAACTCAACGCCGCACTCGATGAAGGAAGTCGTGTCGAAGCTGTAGGTCTGAACGACGAAGCCGGTCGTGCCCACGCTGATCTGGGCCGGCGCCACTGGAGGCGGTCCGACTCGTACGAAACGAGTGACACTGCCACCGGGATTACACGCGACTCGCACTTGCCACCGGCCGTCGGCCGAGGACATCGCGGGAATGCGATAACGCCACATCGTGTGCCCGGTTGCCACTCGGCGAAAGCCCATGGTCTGGGGCACCCCGGCCTTTAGCGACTCCAGCGTTATGTCGCAGAGCGACCCGGCCGGGGTTTGAGCCTTGATGGTCAAGACCCCGCCGGGCGAGAGTATGGGCGTGAGGTAGGTGATGGCCACGCGGGGTGCCGCAGAGGCCTGAGTGCCTGGTAACGCCACAGCGAGCAAGGTGATAGCGGCCGCCAGTGACCTGAATGCGGATGTCGAGAGCCTCACAAGGTCCACTGTAGGGAAAGGGGGTGACGCTCACGTGGCCGGTGCCAATGGGTATCAAAATCACGGCGTCCCAACGATCCATCGCGCGAGATCCTCTCATCTGCACGCCGTCGGTCGGGTACGCCGCAAGGTGGGGAAGGCGGGCGCCTGTCACCAGGCGAATCGTTACGGCTGACGCCCCCAAGCGCCATAGGATTCGAAACGAACTCGAGGAGAGGATGCTCCGGTGGGATTTCTGACACTACTCTTGATTCCAAGGAGCCTGCGCCGCGCCGCCCACCCTACGAGGACGGTAAAAAGCGCCCTTACGCCCAAGAGCGTCAAGCGCGCTCGAAGGGTGCTGCATCCCGTTGACAATGCCACGTACGCCGTGACGCGTTCTCTGAATACGACGCGGCGCCCACGCACGCCCCACTACCGTCACGGGACGTGCACGGTGCGACACCGGTCGCCCGAAGCGGCGGCCAAGTGCAGACGCACCTACTGAGTCACGACTCTGAGACCTGGGAGCAGCGAAGCCTCGACGGGTGATTGCGGAGTTAGACCAGGCTGCTGGTGCCGTGAATCGCATGGGCAACGGTGACAGCGGTGCTCAGAAGTCGGGCGTGCAGTTGACCCCCGACACCACACGTCAGCTCGACCTATCTCGAGCGAGCCTCATCGCGGAGTAGTTGGCGCAGACGAAGTGAACTCTCTTGGAGTCGGTCGACGGCAATGTTCATGCCGTTGAACGCGTCGATCCTCGCCTGCCCGATCTCGGCTCTGTCAATCGCCCCGCAACTAGAGAGGAAGGCGTTCCAACGACCGTTCGTTTCCTCCATCGCCGTCTCGACGCGTTCGGGTAGAAAGAGTGAGACCATGGCGTCGACGTCCGGATTCTGGATGTCGGAGTGATCCTCTCGTTCGACGAACTCAGTGCCGAGCCGGTAGCGGGCGGCCAGCGCCTCCGCGGTCTCCAACTGGCGGCTCCTCTGGCGCTCGAGAAGAAGGCAGGCCTCACGCCGGCTCGCGTAGTCACGGTCCTCACGGGCGTCGGACGCTCGTTGGTGGCGATCACGCGCCGCACCCACGTAGGTGAGACCTCCGCCGGTCAGGGCGGAGCCGGCGCCGATGAGCACGTCGATCCAGGACACTGCTATCGAGTCTGCCCGATGGCTGTGACGCCTGCGGGGAGTCTCGTGGGGGGGGCGAGCACTTCTCACCAGGAGGTACTCACGACTCCGTTGGGGTATCCATTTCGACGGAGAATCCCTCGTCAGGAGATGCGCCACGGGCGTTGGGGGCTCCTTGCTGGGTTTCCTGGCGCGTGAGGTCGGTGGCTGGAGACTGGGCAGCCCGGGAATTGGCCAACTCCTTCGGTCTATTGATCGGGTGACCGAGGGACTGCAGTCAGGCCAATCGAGTCTCCACGGATAACACAGCCGACGAGCACGACTTCCTGGAAGGGCAGGGCCTCAACAAGAGAATCGAAGGACCTGGGATCTGGGCCGCGTAGCAGAAATAGTCGTTGTTGACGTTCCACCGACTTCAGCCAGTCTCCCGCATGTGCTTCCGCGAAGACGATGTGGGCGCATACCAACTGGGCGGGGGTGACGATATCGATGAAGTGCGCCATGGTGACATCAGCGCCAATCAGCGAAGTTGAGGGCACGGACTTCTCATGAAGTGCATCTACCGGAGTCCAAGGCACATCCTCCGGAAACAACAAAAGCTCATCCTCCGAGAGCCAAAGATATGGAACATCCTCGGCATGGATCATTGCAATTCGTATCGCAACCATGCGACATCGTAACTCCATAGCCGATATCTCCGAAGATTTCGAGGTCGGAAAAGTCGGTAGGAAGAGCAGCCGGTTCTATGTGGCGTGCGGCAGTCTTGGCAGGGATTGAATTTCTCATTGACCAAGTATCGGCCCGCTTTGCGTGCGATGCTCCGATCGCGAAGTGATTGGGCCGGCGGTGTACCGCATCTGATCGTCAAACGGATTGGTCTAGTGCCGTGACGGTCACTTCACCGAGTTGGATACCCCAGCGACGCCGACCTAAAGTGCCTCGACTGCGGTCGACGGGTGTCGCAAGCACCATAGAGGTGTGCCCCAGAGAACTCCCCGGCCGGCTGCAGAGCTCATCGAGGCCTACAACCCGGCCATCGGGCGCCATCATTTGGTGAGCCCGGCGGAGTGGAGGGCTGTTGAGAACGTGGTGCGAGAGGCCGTCGCGCCTTTCAACCACCTGCGAGGTGCGCAGATTCGCGACTACCTGCGCTCGATGACGAAACTGACGGCGTTCGTCCGGCGACTCGACGGTGAGATGAGTGTTGCGGCGGTGCTAGCCCCGGCGAGCATCCGAGGGTTCTTGCGTAGCCAGCCGGCGGGCACACGCGACGAGGAGCCCTACCTGTGGCGCCTGGCCCGCGCCCACGGCACGTTGCCGATGGAAGAGCCAGTGCACCACCAGGTGGGCCGGCGCGACCTCAAAGCGCCCTATGCGCCAGAGGAGATCGAGGCCCTGCTGCTGGCCGGACACAGTCAGCCGACTGAGTTGCGTCGGCTCAACGTGCTGGCGATCGTGGTGCTCGGAACGGGCGTCGGACTGGTGCGCGAGAGCTCCCGGGACGTGTGCGCCAATGACGTGCACCGGCACGAGGACGGCGTGTTCGTGCGAGCACGTGGACGGTGCGCCAAGGTCCTCCCCGGATTCGAGGCCGAACTCGAGGAGTTGGTGCGGTGCCGTCCGAAGGGCCGGCTGTTCGGTACGGCGCAGCCCAAGTTCATCACGGTTCAGGCCCACCAGTGGCTAGACGCCCGGCGCGGGGTCCCGCGGCTCTCGGTGGACCGGCTTCGCGCGAGTTACCTCATCGAGCTCATGCGTCGGGGTCACACGCTGGTCGAGGTGATGGCCTGGTCGGGGCTGAAGACAACCGACACGCTGTGGCGCCTGACGGCGCACCTGTCCGCGCCGTCGACCTGTCCGAGAGGCGACGTGTGAGCGCCAGCTGGCTCACGGAACACCTCCGCGAGGCCGAGCGCTTGGTGGACTCGACGAACGTCGACGGGGTTGTGGTGCACGAGTACCTCGAACGGCTGCTGGCCGAGAGCTGCCCGCGGCGAGGCCGGCCTCGGGGACTCTCGGTGCGCACGCTGCTCATCGCGATTCAACTCGGAGCCTTCGCGGGTCGCTTCTTCCTCACGGAACTACCTGATCTACTCACGCCCCTGGGTCCGGCTACGCGGGTCCGGCTCGGGCTGAGGCGCCGCGGCGAGCCCGTGACGTACCGACAGATCTGCTACCTGGTGACGCGCATCGACGAAGTGCTGCGCGCGAGCTTCCGCTACGAGGACGGTCGTCTGGTGGACGGGTTGGTCATGTTCGACCAGATCTTTAACGCACTGGCAACTTCGGGCGCCCACCCTGGGCGGCGACCTCCTCCTCTATCGCCATCGACGGTTCGGACATCCCGACGTGGGGCACCTCCTCGACACGTGAAGAGCTGGCGTGGGAAGTGGACGAGGATGGTCGTTCCCGCATCGTGCGCGACGATGATGGTGGCGCGCACTGGGAGAAGACGCGCGTCGTTACCGATACCGACGCCGCCTGGCGAGGCAGTCGCGAGGTCGAGGGCAAGGCAGCGCACTTCGGCTACAGCCTGACCGTCGCCATTTCGACGCGCGAAGAAAACGGTCCCGAGGTTCCGCGGGCGGCGCTGGCCGCGCGACTACGTCCGGTGACGGTGCAGGACAAGATGATGGGTCTGGCCTGTGCCGGCGAGGTCGCCGAGTGCCGAGGGCACCTCGGTGACGTACTGGTCGACCGGGGCTACACGAACTCATTGGACGGGCGAGACTTCCTGCTGCCGATACGGGCGATGGGCGGCGAACCGGTCTTTGACCTCACGGCCTACCAGGTGGGACCGCAGGGCACGCTGCGCGGGGCGATCATCATCGACGGAAGGCCCTACTCGCCCTCGACACCAAAGTCACTGCACCGGATCGAACGCCCGACCGGCACCCAGAACGGAACGTACATGCCCGCTCACCGAGCGGTGCGGGAGTACCAGGAGAAGATCGCGGCGCGCGAGATCTACGCGCTCGTGCCCCACGGCTCGGTGCGGCCGAACCTGACCCAGATCTTTCAGTGCCCGGGTGCGGCCGGCAAGTTGGACTGTCCACTTCGACCCGCGCGACGGAGTCTACGCGAGGGCGCCCTACCGGTCCTCAACGCACCCGTGCATCGGGCGGCCGACAGCGTCTGTGCGACAGCCTTCACGACCTTCAGCCTGGAGGAACTACCACTCCTCCAGCGGCACGTCTACGGCTCACGGGCATGGTTCGGGAGCTACGCGCGGCGCCAGACCAGTGTGGAGACCTACTTCGCGAACATCAAGGACGCCGCCGGGGAGAACTTCTCACGTGGACGTATCCGCGTGATGGGCATCGTCAAGATCGGTCTCTTCGTGGCCGCGACGCTCGCGAGCGCCAACCGTCGTCTGGCCCTCTCCTTTGACCCCGAACGCATCGCGAAGCGTCGCGCGCAGCGCCGACCGGGGCGCCCGACACGGCATCGGCGTCTCACCTACCGCCAGGTGGTCGAAGATGCGACGGCCTCGCGGGTTGTGCTCCGAACCTGACGGTCCACTGAGCCCATCTTCGCCAGTTGGCTGACCCCGCACGTCCGTGCGGGGGTCTCGTCGTTGGTGCAGGATCGATTCACTGAAGGACCGCGCGAAGCGAAGGCGTGAAGACGGTCAAGAACTCGGCTTCGGGGCCACTAACGGCGACTTTTGTGAACCGGGAAGCCAACTTTCGTGACTTCCTCGTGGTGAGACGAGTACAAAAGTCCAAAGGCCCTAATTTGTATCGCTTGCGAAGGGGGCAGAATCTCCCATTTCATCGCTCAAACGCGGATTTTTCATTACCGCGTTTGTCGGCATCCAATCTTGTGGACCACTCAAACAGTGTTTTGAGTTGGCTCGTCGGTCTTACGGACCGTTGGTATAGGTGAAACCACGCTGACACGACATTGTCTTTGGGTCGAAAGGACCGATTTGCCACCAGGGTCCTCCAAGTGGTGTTGCACACGTGTCGTAGGGAGGCGACCCATACGCGAGGCCCGTGCCCTCCTGTCCACTGGTCTTCCAGAAGATAACACTGTCGATTTTCTGCCCAGATCTCGTGACACAAACCAACGTGACTTGACCGACGCCTGCCAAGTTGGTGACAGCTGAAGACGGGGAAGAGCAACCATTCTGGCCGTGGAGGTTCTGAACCGCGGAGAGCCACGCGCCCTGGTGTGCGTTTCTGTCGTAAGCGTGCGCTGGGGAGAAGTAGAGGGCGGCTCCAACAATCAGCACTGCGGCGACCAAGCCTGCGATGCCGAACCGCCACCATCGCTGCCGTCTCTTGTGTTCACGCAAACCCGAACGCACGCGCTCGGTGCGAGGAGGAGCAGAGTCGATGTCAATGCTCATAACGACATCTTCCCACAGTGTTCGAAAATTCTCTTATCGGGGAGAGCGGGGGCCACGGCCTATTTCCAACCCAAGCGCATCGCACCACTCGAACATCTCTCCGAGGTCTGCCGGCACCCGCCCGTAGAGCTTGCGAATGAGCCAGTCGTAGTTCTCGTTCAGCTGCCGGGCGAGATCACCGGCCCTCTGGCCTCGCCTACAAAGTTCCCTGAGAACTGCGTAGGCCACTTGGTGTTGGTAGATCGCCCAAGCGCGCTGGCCGGGTCGAAGATGTGGCGCAGGACCCGGTTGCACCCACGTGTTTCGGCCAAAATCTCGACAGTTCTCAAAGATTGAGGCCGGTCGGAACCGAGGAACTCCCATTTCGAGATTCTATCAGTTTCGACGTATTTTACGTCGTTCGAGTGCACGGAACGGCCCTGCTTTGCATCGTCTGAGTATGTCCGTAGATCCGAAGCCCGAAACCATCGCCTTCCTTGAGTGCTACAACCCAGCCAAGGGACCAATGGGCTGTGTGACGCCGGCGCAGTGGGCCGAACTCCGCCAGGTAGTCGTCGAGGGCGTCCGCCCGTTGGCGCACTTGAAGGCGATGAGTTTGCGGCCCTTCCTCAGAGCACTTACTCGCCTCGCATTGTTCGCCGAGGGGCGCGGATACGAAATGAAAGTCGAAGTGCTCTTGAGCCCGACCCTTGTCACGGCGTACCTGACGACGGTTCGCGACGAAGCAAAGGACCCGGCGCCCTATCTCTGGCGACTATCGGAGAGCTGGGGACTTGCTCAAGCTGGTGACTTACACGCTGGGCTTGCACGCCCCGACTACCGAAGCCCCTATTCCGAGGACGAGATGGCGGCCCTGTTGTTGGCGGCGCACAACCAGAGCAGCACTCATCGAACGACCACGCTGCTCGCCATCATCTTCCTCGGGGCTGGCTGCGGCATTACCCGCGAAGCGGCTCGCGAGGTGACAGAACGCGAGCTTCACCAGCACGCTGGGGTGTGGTTCGTGCGCACACCGAAATACTGCGCCCGAGTGCGCGAGGACTTCTTGCCGCTCTTCTACGAAGTGGCTTCACTGCGACCAACTGGAAGGTTGCGTGGTGAGATGGCGCCGCAGTATGTGACGGTCGCCGCGTCCGAGTGGCTGAGCAAGCGTCGCGGCGTGCCGGCGCTGTCGGTGGACCGCTTGCGAGCAACCTATGTTTGCGCGCTTCTGAGCGATGGCGCCAGCGTGTTGAACGTACTCGCGTGGTCGGGCCTTCGAGGAGCAGAGTCCTTGAACGGATATCTGGCCCACGTACCACGACCGTCCTCCAACTGCGAAGCAATGAGTAAGGGAGCCAAATGATAGTCACCAGCCAAGAGCTACGAGTCCTCGAAAGAGAAGCCGAGTCTCTCGTGGAGAAGGCGAACGCGTACGTTCGAGTGGAGGAGCTCCTGGCGCTACGAGACCGTCGCAAGGGTCGTCCCCGCGAACTGACGGTGAAGGCTCTGTTCGTCGCGCTGCAACTGTTGTCGTTCTCGGGCACCTACTTCCTGAGGGACGTCCCCAAAGCTCTCAACGGCATCTCACCCGAAGCGAGACGACGGTTGGGTCTTGTGCGCAAGAACGGACGGCAGGTGACACTTCGTCAGGTGAACTACTTGATGAACCGTATCGACGAGGTGCTGCGCCAAGAGCTCCACACGGTCGGCTTGTCCGACGAGGCGCGCTACGCCGAGTTCGACGCGGTGTTCTCAGCTATTGCGACCGTAGGGGCACACCCCGGCGCAATGGGATCTCTGTCCATTTCGATAGACGGCTCCGACATCCCGACGTGGGCGAATGACCGCAACGTCCACCGCCAGGTCATCAATGAAGGAACCGGTGAGGTGACGTGGGCCATAGTGCGAAGGAACACTGACACGGACGCCGGCTGGCGGGGTACCAAGAACCCGCAGAACAAGCCACCTCTTTTCGGCTACGAGGTGACGGCGGCGGTGTCGGTCCGCGACGTGGGTGGTCCCGACGTTCCTCGTGCGACGGTGGCGGCACGTTTCCGGCCCGTGAACGCCGATGGACGCACGACCGCGCTCGCCTGCATCAAGGAGGTCGCCCACAAGCGTGGTCGTCTCGGGGACGTGTTGGTGGACCGCGAATACACGCAGTCCAAGCACGGCAAGGACTTCCTCGGCCCGGTGCGTGAGTTAGGCGGCGAGCCGGTCTTCGACCTCAAGGAGAACCAAGTCGGGGTATCGGGCACCATTCTCGGTGCTGTCATCATCGACGGCCAACCGTTCTCGCCGTCTATCCCGAAGGCACTTCGCACCATTGCGC
>Ga0307375_10004253_pt1 | contig 13760 bp, 13 predicted proteins | sample TR1MG_FD_202531 | JGI IMG/M metagenome (GOLD analysis project Ga0307375, IMG submission 202531) | Soil microbial communities from Risofladan, Vaasa, Finland - TR-1 | ecosystem: Environmental > Terrestrial > Soil > Coastal area > Acid sulfate soil | place: Finland: Risofladan, Vaasa | collected...
AAAGGCAGGGATAGGATGGGAGCAGTCGGGAAACGGATTCTTGTAATCGCCAACCGGGAGAAAGACGATGCCGCCGGCATGGCCCTCGAGGTGCGCGAGCATCTGCATTCGCGGGGCATCGAAGTGCGGAGCTTCGCCTTCGAGGGCGATCCGGGATCGCCGCCCGATCTTTCCGACACGGACCTCGTCGTCTCGCTCGGCGGCGACGGAACGGTCCTGTATTCCGCCCGCCTCGCGGCTCCGTGCGGTATCCCGCTCTTTCCCGTCAACCTCGGACGGCTCGGTTTCATCGCCGAGATCGGCCGGGACGAGTGGAAGGAGGCCTTCGACGCCTGGCTCGAAGGGAAGCTCGCGGCCTCCGAGCGATCCATGCTCTCGATCGAGGCGGTGCGCGACGGGAAGACCATCGCGAATTTCTCCGCGCTCAATGACGGCGTCATATCGGCCCAGGGCATAGCCAAACTCATCGACTTGCGGGTGGACGTCGGCGGCTCCCCCCTCGGCCTGTATCGCTCGGACGGTATCATCATCGCCACGCCCACGGGTTCGACGGCCTACAATCTCGCGGCGGGCGGCCCGATCCTCCACGCCGAGATGGAAGCCATGGTCCTCAATCCCATATGCCCCTTCACGCTTTCCAACCGCCCGCTCATCCTTCCCGCGAGCGAGACCATCGAAGTCCATGTCGAGCGGGGCCGTCGGGCCGCCGCGATGCTCACCGTCGACGGCCAGGAAACGCTGACGCTCTTCCCCGACGACCTCGTGCGCTTCGGCATGGGCGGCCTCAAGGTCAAGATCTTCGCCTCGGGGCGCTTCGCCTTCTACGAGGTGCTTCGCTCCAAGCTCGCCTGGTCGGGAGGACCGGATGCTTGAGGAACTCTCCGTCCGCGACTTCGCCCTGATCGAGCGCCTGTCCGTTTCGTTCACCGGGGGGCTCAACTTGCTCACGGGCGAGACCGGGGCGGGAAAGTCCCTGCTCGTCGGAGCGATCGGCTTTCTCCTGGGCGCGCGGGCCGATACCGGCGTGATCAGGACCGGGGCCGAGGAAAGCCTCGTCACCGGCGTCATCGACGTTTCGGGCAATGCGGGGGCGGTGGAATGGCTGCGCTCCCGGGGGCTCGAACCGGAAGACGGGCGCATCCTCGTCCGCCGCGGCATCAAGTCCAACGGCCGCGGCTCGGCTTACATCCAGAACCAGAGCGCCCTGCGGTCCGACCTGGCCGAACTCACCGCCCTGCTCGTGGACCTCCACGGCCAGCACGAACACCAGTCGCTGCTCTTGAGCGAAAACCACCGCAAACTCCTCGACGGCTTCGCCAGGATCGAGGACGAGGTGGAAGCCTTCGGCGCGCGCTTCGCGGAGCTCGCCGCCGAGCGGCGGGCCTACGACTCCGCGATAGCCTCGGAAAAGGAAAGGGGAAGGGAGATCGAGTTCCTCCGATTCGCGGTCGACGAAATCTCCAAGGCCAAGCTTCGGCCCGGAGAGGAAGCGGAGCTCGAGGCGGAGGAACGGCTGCTCTCCCAGCACGAGAAACTCTACGCCGCGCTGGAAGCCTCGCACGAGGCCTTCGCCGCGGCCGGCGAGGGCGCGATCGCCGCGCTGCGCCGGGCGCGAGCGGGGCTCGAATCGGCTCAGGCCATAGATCCCTCAGTCTCCGAATTCGCCCGCCGCACCGACGACGCATTCTACGAGCTCGAGGATGTGGCCGAGTCTCTGAGACAGCACCTCGGCTCGCTGCGCTTCAGCCCCGAGCGGCTCGAGGAAGTCGAGACGAGACTCGCGGACATCCACAAGCTCAAGAAAAAATACGGCGCCACCGTCGAAGAGGTGCTTTCGCGTCTCGCCGAGGATAGGGAGCGGCTTTCGCGCCTGGAAACCTGGGAGGAGGACCGCGGCGAGCTCGAGAGGCGCATCGCGGCCATGGAGACCGCGGTCCTCGCCGCGGCTCTCGCCCTCTCGGAGAAGCGCGCCGCCGCGGCGACGCGCCTCCAGTCGCGGATAGAGGAGATCGTGCGCGGCCTCGGCATGCCGCGCGCGAGATTCTTCGTCCGGGTGGGGCGGAAGGACCCCGAGGAAGGCAAGCCCGTCGTGGGTCCCTTCGGCGTGGACGAGATCGAGTTCCTCATCGCGCCCAACCCCGGCGAGAGTCCGAAGCCTCTGGCGAGGATAGCCTCGGGCGGAGAGCTGTCGCGCGTCGCCCTGGCCGCCAAGACGGTCTTGGCCGACGCCGACGATGTCGACACCCTCATCTTCGACGAGGTCGACGCGGGCATAGGCGGCGAGGTCGCCGTGGCGGTGGGCGAGCATCTGAAGAACCTGGGACGCACGAAGCAGGTGTTCTGCATAACACATCTGGCCTCCATTGCCGTTCGCGCCGATAATCATTACAAGGTCGAAAAGGAGATTTCCGGAGGCCGAACCTCCACCCGTCTGGTGCGCATGGAGGGGAGGGCTCGGGCCGAGGAAATCGCGCGCATGCTGGCTGGCGACCCGCGCGAAGAGTCTTCGATCGCGCACGCGACCGAGCTCCTGCGCAAGTTCGGCAATTGGCGGGAGCTCTGATGGGAAAAATAACGAGCGAACAGAGGAACAGGTATTTCGAGAAGGTCAAGGAGCATCGGGCTACCATCGAGGCGGGCCTCGCCAAGGAGAAGACCCTTCTCGAGCTGCTCTCCAGGGACGAGTCGGGAGCCGGCTACAAAAGGCTGGTCCTGACGGAAAACACCATCGATCTCAGCTCCTGGTACGTCCTCGTGAACACGCTCTCCGTCTCGCTCCTCGGCATCAGGAACGAAGACTACCTGCTCGAGGCGCGCAAGACGATCGTCCGGGCCCTGCGCTATCTCGAGGACACCGTCTCCGGCTATTTGGACGTCCCCTTTTCCGACTACGAGGCCATGCTGGAGGAGATCGTCAACATCGATCCCGAGGCCCGCTATCGCTTCGTCAGGAAGCTGGGATTCGCCATCAATTCGCTGGAGGACGCCTTCGGCGAAAACTCGAAGTACGCGGCTTCGTTCCTGGAGCTGTGGGGAAAGTACGCCGCGCTCGCGAAGAACATGCTCAACCTGAAGACCGCCGTCGCGGACATGGATTTCAGCTCGCCCAACCGGACCGTGGTCATGAACCATCTCGGCCTCGTGAAAAGCCTTTTCCGGAGCAGCGCCGACAAATACCGCGAGCAGTACGAGCTTTACACGCACAAGCACGAGGATTTCCGCAAGGCCATCCAGTACCTGCAGGCGCTCAGGCGGATACATATGGTCATGTCGGAGCGGGACGACGCCGAGACGCTCAAGAAGAAGATCGAGATCTGGACGACGAAGCTCGAGGCGGACCAGAAAAAGGCCGAAGAATCCAAGAAATAGCTTACGCGCTCAGCGTTTCGTGGAAGGCTCCTCTTTGAGTTCGTGGAGCGCGTCGTGGGGGAAGAGCTCGCCCATGGTGGTCGCGACGAGCGCGCCGGCCGAGGAGCCGAAGACCACGGGGGCCTCGGGCGGGAGGAATTCCGAGAGGACCTGTCTGCAGGCGCCGCAGGGGCTCACGGGATAGTCCGCGTCGGGGGTGGCCACGACGATGCCGACGAAGGCGCGCTTGCCCGCCGAGACGGCCGCCGAGACCGCGGAGCGCTCGGCGCAGACGGTCAGTCCGAAGGAGCGGTTCTCGACATTGGCGCCGGTGAAAACGCTGCCGTCTTCGCAGAGGAGCGCGGCTCCGACGCGGAAGCTGGAATAGGGCGAGTACGAGGCGCGCGACGCATCGAGCGCGAGCGAGAAAAGTTTGGCGTGATCCATGGTTGGAACTCCGTACCGAGTTGACAGGCTCTTCGCCTAGTATATACCATTCGTTGCGAGCATGGAAGCTCGGCCGCTTCATTCGGCCGACTCCGGAAGGCAAATCAGACACAAGCATGGAAGAAAGCGGAACCAAACGTCTCGTGATTTCCGGCATCATCCTGGCCGGAATCGCCTATTTCCTCATCTGCGCGCAACCGCTGCCCAAGGAACTCGCGCTCATACCCGTGTGGGCCCGCGGCCTCGCGGATGCTCCGACGGCCCCCGCCTCGGCGCCCGCGCTCGGGGAGGTGCATTCCTTCAGGCTCGGCGACAAGTTCGGCTATTTTTCCTCGTCGGGGAACATCCTGTTCTCGGAGCCGGTTCCCTACGGCCTGGCCCTCGCCTCGAATTCCTACGCGCTGTACGACAAGAATTCGACGGGGTTCTCGGTGCGGACGCCTACCGGCTCGGAGTTGTTCAAGGCCTCGATCCTCGGCTATCCGTTTTTCGCGGCCGGGCGCCGGTTCGTCATGGGAACCGCCCAGGACTCGGTCTCGGAGCTCGATTCGAGCGGGCATCGCGCCTGGACCTACGAATTCCCCTCGATCGTGACCGCCTTCGGGGCCAGCCCGAGCCTGGCCGTCTTCGGCCTCATGGACGGCAATCTGGTCGGTCTGGACGGGACCGGCAAGGAAGTGATGCACTTCTCGTCCGGCGGCTCCAATATTCCGGGAATCTACGGTGTCGCGGTCTCCCCCGACGGCAAGCTCGTCGCGGCCATAGCCGGCCTGGAAAAGCAGCGCCTGGTCGTCCTCGAAAAGCGATACTCGGGCTACAGGGTCACATGGCATCGATGGCTCGACTCGGACTTCCGGCGTCCGGTCGCGATAGCCTTCACGTCCGACGGCAAGCGGCTCATGTACGAGGTTCCCGGCGGCGTCGGAGTGTTCGAGCGCGATTCGAGGAAGGACTATACGATCGCCGCCTCGACTGCCGACCGCCTGGGGCTTTCCGTGAATGACTGGGGCATTCTGGTTCTGCTTTCGGGTTCGCAGGATTCGAGGCGGCTCATCTGCGCCGCGTCTCCCGACCGCCGCCTGGTCGACATTCCCATTTCAGCCTCCGAAACCTTCATCAATATCGACGGGAGCTCAATCTACCTCGGTGTGGACGAGGATATCGTGCGCCTGGACCTGCGGGAGGAATGATGCGCGAAGCGACGAGTCAGCGAAGCAGAAGGAAGAGGCTTGCCGCCTGGCTCGTCGTCGCGGGTATTCTGTGCGGAGCGCTCGGCGCGGGTGCGCTGTGGGCCATGGACTGGCCTGTCGAAGCGCCCAAGCTCGCCGCGACCTTCGGGACGCCCGCCGCGGGCCGGGTCGTGACCGGTGTCGCCATAGCCGCCCAGAACGGGCTGGTGCGTTCGATAGACGAGGGCGAGCTGGCCTTCGCCTTCGACGGAGCGACCACTCCCTCCGGCTTGCCTTCGACGCTCGGATCCTTCGCGGTGGTGGAGCATCCGAACGACCTGGCCGCCGTGTATGCGCACCTTCTGCCAGGCTCCGTCTCGGATTACCTGACGAAGGTCGAGCGCGGCACCATCCTCGGCTCCGTCGGCTCCTCGGGTTGGACCGAGGGGCAGGGTCTCTTGCTCGAAATCTTCGACCGCCGCAAGGGCAATTGGGTCAATCCGCTCCTGCTGCTGCCTTCGCGTCCGGACGGCTACGCGCCGACGATCAGATCGGTGGCGCTCATGGGCGGGGCGAAGTCCTACGCCTTGAGCGAGACGAAGAGCGTTCCGCAGGGCACCTACGAGATCGCGGCGGACATCACCGACGCCACCGACGCTCCCTGGACCGCCGGCCCGCTCGCGCCCTACGTCATTCGGCTCTCGGTCGACGGGACCGAGCTGTCGCGCGAGGTCTTCGACGTGGCCTTCGGCAAGGGCGGGCGGCTCTCGCTTTTCTCTTCCGCGCCCCGGCCGCTCGCCGAGCTGCGGACCGGAGACGGCCGCTACCTGCTCGCCGAGCATCTGTTCACGAGGGGCAGGAGCATCATCGAGCTGAGCGTGGAGGACGTCTCCGGCAACCGGCGCGATACGACCTGGTCGGTCTCCATTCAATGAAAACCTTCGCCACGCCGCCTCGAACCGAGCCGCGTCGCGTGGTGCCCTGCGCCCTCTGCGGCTCTCTCTCGTTCGCTCCCCTGTGGGATTGCGGCGGCTTTTCCTTCGTGGCCTGCGGGACCTGCGGCCTCGTGCAGCAGAACCCCCAGAGCGAGGCCGCCTCGGTGCAGGAGCGCTACGGCGCCTCCTACCTGGAATACGAGATCGCGAACCAGACGGCCTTCCGCGACCTGGAGCTCCTCGCCCTCGAGGAGCTCAGGCTGCGCGCGGCGGCTTCGGGGCTCTTCGCCAGGGCGGAGAGCGAGTCGCGCCGACCCCGCGCCCTGGACGTGGGTTGCGCCACGGGCGCCCTCCTCGACGCCCTGCGGGAGCGGGGCTGGGAGCCCCAGGGGGCGGAGATATGCGCGCCCATGGCCGAGTACGGCCGGCTCCGCTACCGGCTGCCGATCCACTCGGGCAGCCTCGAGTCGGCGCGCTTCCCCGACGGCCGCTTCGAGCTTGTCCATGCCTCGCACCTCATCGAGCACCTGAACGCGCCGGGGCTTTTCCTCGACGAGGTCGGCCGGGTGCTCGCCTCCGACGGGCTGGTCGTCCTGACGACGCCCAACGTCTCGAGCCTTCAGGCGCGGCTTTTCGGCGCTGCCTGGCGGAGCGCGATCAACGATCACCTGTACCTCTTTTCCAGGCGCAGTCTCGAAAAGCTGCTCTCGGCGCACGGTTTTCGCCCGCTGCGCGCGGTGACCTGGGGAGGCTGGGCGCGCGGGCTTGAGCCCGCCTTCCTGAAGGCGCCCCTCGACCGCCTGGCGAAGAGCCTCGGCTTCGGGGATGTGGTGGCGATCATGGCCCGAAAGGCATAGGGCTCGGAAACGAGAGGAGGACCGCATGGAAACGACGCAGAAAGTCCTGTTCGTCGACGCTTCGACGGGCTTCTATCGGGTGCGGCGCTACAAGGTGGGCGACTATTTCGGCCCCGTCGACCTGGGCGTGCACCTCTCCGGCCGGCTGCAGAGCCTCAACTTCGGCGTGGGGCTCTTCGCGGGTTCCATCTTTCCGGGATCGAATCGCCTCATCTTCACGGGCTTCTCGCCCTCCTGGCGAAGTTTCTTCGTCTCGAGCATGGGCGGAGCCGGGCTCGTGTTCGACAATCTGGGCATCAACCTCGTCACCCTCGTGGGCAAGGCGGCCCTGCCCTCGGTCCTCTACCTGAACCGCTTCCACGGCGAGGAGATCGAGGTCGAGGTCCTGCCGATCGACCTCCACGCGGCCTGGGCCGGACCTCCCTCCGGCTGCGCCGAGGATACGGCGGCGGGCGCCGGGCGGGCGGGCGATCCCGGGTTTCCGCGCACCGGCAGCTACGGCCTTCTCGACGCGGTCATAGGGGCCTACGGATCGCGCTACGCGGGCGACTACCGCGCCTTCGCCGTGGGGCCCGCGGCCGAGTCGACCGACTTCGGGGCCATCGTGTCGGCGCCCGTTTCCGGCGGCAAGGCGACGAGCGTGGATACCTGGGCCGGCCGCGGCGGCTTGGGCTCGAAGATGCTGCAGGAGCACGGCATCGCGGCCGTGATCTACGGCGGGACGGTGGTGGACGAGGATTTCCGCGACCGCAAGGTCGCCGACGAGTGGTTCGAGGCCAAGTACAAGCAGAAGCTCGCGGTCAAGGACTTCGAGGCTACCACGAAATACCGCTTCGACCCCAAGTTCTCCACGGGCGGCACCCTGGGAGTCAACTACGCCTCGCTCGGCGGGCGCATGATCGCCTTCAACTACCGCTCGGTCGAGTGGAGCGAGGAGGAGCGCGTCCGGCTCCACCGGGAGCTCGTGCTCGAGCACTACCTCAAGCAGTTCAACGAGGAGACCATCGCGACCAAGAGCCAGGCTACCTGCGGCGAACCCTGCTCGGCGGTGTGCAAGAAACTGCGCGGCGACTTCAAGAAGGACTACGAGCCCTACCAGGCCCTGGGCCCCTTGTGCGGGATCTTCGACCAGCGCGCCGCCGAGCGGCTCAACCACGCCGCGGACTCGGGAGGCTTCGACGCGATATCCCTGGGCGGCGTCCTCTCCTGGCTCATGGACTGCCTGGACTCCGGCGAGCTTTCGCCCGAGGACCTGGGCGTCACGAGGAAGCCGCGCTGGAAGGCCGAGTCCTTCGATGCGGTGAAGGACTCCGAGCACAACGCCGAACTCGGCATCGAGCTCGTGGCCTCCATCCTGGGCAGGAAGGGGATCGTCGATCTTTCCGAAGGGCCGCGGAAGTGGGGACGGCGGGTGCGCCGCGAACGCGGCATCCGAATCCTGGACCGCTTCGTCTACACTGCCAACGGAAGGCGGGGATGGATGGTGCCCAATCAGTACTGGACGCCGGGCGTCCTCGCCCCCATGGCCATCATGGGCAAGTACTACATGCACTACGGCGCCGAGTTCCTCCCCCCGCGCCAGCTCGGCCGGGTCTGCGCCGAGCGCCTGCGCAAGGAGCTGGGCATGGACGACGCCGGACTCTGCCGCTTCCACCGGGCCTGGGGCGAGGAGATGATGGCCGAAGCCATAGGCGCGGTCTACGGGCTCAAGGACCGCTACCTCCAGGTGATCGCCATTACCGCGAGCCGGATCAACAGCCGCAACGCCGCCGTGTACTGGGAGAGCGAGAAGAATCTCCGCTTCCTCAAGGCGTTCCTGACGCGGCGGCGCGACGTCGAGGGCGACGCGAGTCCCGAACTCGCCTCCTGGATCGCCGCCTTCGACGCCGATCCCGAGGAGGCCGCGCTCTCTTTCTGGTTCGAGATGCGCAAGGGCATCGACGAATCGCTCAGGGACTTCTTCTAGCACCCAGCTTGATTTCGCGGTCGAGCGGAAAACCGCCGGGTCTTTCGCGAGCGAGCTCGCGGAGCAATTGCATGGCAGGCTCTCGAAACGCTTCGAGCATTTCGACAGCCCGCTGAGGACGAGGCGCAAGGCGGCGCTTTGCGGAGCCTTGCGGAGCGTTGTGAAGATCGAGGGGAACATGGCGGAATACGATTTCGTGGCGGGGAGGGTCGAAGAGCTCAGGGAGCGGATCGCGGCCGCCTGCGCCCGCTCGGGCAGGAGGCCCGAGGAGGTGGAACTCCTGGCTGTCACGAAATTCCACCCGGCCGAGGCGGTCCTCGCCGCCTATGACGCGGGGCTCCGCAGTTTCGGGGAGAGCCGCGTCCAGGAGGCCGAGGCCAAGTTTCCCTCGATCCTGGACTCCCGCCCCGACCTCCGGCTCGACATGATCGGCCACCTCCAGGGCAACAAGGCCAAGAAAGCCGCCTCCCTCTTCGGCCGGATCCAGTCGGTCGACAGCGCGGAGCTCGTGCGCGCTCTGGGCGAGCGGGCCCTGGCGGCGGGCCGGCGGCTCGAGATTCTCCTCGAACTGCACACCGGCGAGGAATCGAAGGAGGGCTTCGAGAGTCTCGACGAGCTGAAGCGGGGGAGGGACGCCGCCCTCGAGTGTCCGGCCCTGACCTTGCGTGGGCTCATGACCATGGCGCCCTTCACCGCGGACGAGGCCGCGGTGCGCGCATCCTTCCGGAAGCTGCACGCCGCCTTCGAGCTTATCCGCCCGGGTCTGCCGCCGGGCCCCGGCAGCGAGGCCTTCGACGTGCTGTCCATGGGCATGAGCGGCGATTTCGAGCAGGCGGTGGAGGAGGGCTCCACTCTCGTGCGGATCGGGACCGCTATCTTCGGGGAGAGGCCGAAGTGAGGCGCCGCAGCCTCCTTTCCGCGGCCGCGCTGCTGACCGCCCTCTTCCTCTCGGCCCTGCCCTGCGCCCGCCTGGCCGCCCAGGAGCTTTCGGCAGCGGGGACCTCCTCGACCGCCCCGTCGGCGGCCGCGCCGACGGGTACGGGCGCGGCCGGCGCCTCGCCCTCCGCCCTTCCTCCGGGCTTCGGCCAGACCGAGGCCAAGCCGGAGAATCCCTGGCGGCGTTTCGAGATAGTCTCGATAGGGGCCTTCCCCATTTCCCTTTTCTACATGGGCTTCGGCTTCGACCTCGGCGGCTACATCGGTTCGGGCTTCGACTCCCGCTACGCCCCCTGGCCCTTCCAGAACTCATCCTCGGTCCTGCCCACGGATTCCCAGAGGCTCGGGCGGATTGGCGCGGCCGTGGGCCTCTCCCTGGTGATAGGCGGCATAGACGCCATCATCCACCAGGCCAAGATCAAGGCCGCGGCGCGCAGGGAAGCCGCCAAAAGCGTCGAACTTGACAGTGGCGGGGCCGGAGACTAGTATTATCCTCCGTGGTCATGCCTAAGACGAAGGTGTTGGTCCTCTATGAGGACGAAAAGCCCGATTGCGAGCGGCTGGGGCTTGCCATAGCCCAGAGGCTCGACTCGGAGCGCTACGAAGTGCTCGCCTGCGGCGCCTCGGTCTTGAACGTGTCCGAATTGCTCGCATCGAAAGTCTACATTTTCGGTGCGGAGGCGCCCGAAGCGCCTTCCTACGGAGAGCTTGCCCGAATGCTCAAGGGCATCAATCTCGCCGGTAGAAGGGCGGCTTTCTTCGGCGCCACGGGCGCCGCTGTGGCATGGCTGCGCGCGATCTGCGCCGACAGCGAAGTCCTGGCCGCCCACGTCGACCTGGTCGGCCGCCGACCGGAGAGCGCCGCCCTGGCGGCTTGGCTCCGCGGCATCGCACCCTAGATAGATAACGCGAGGTACTCCATGTCCGAAGGCTTCAATCTCGACGACGCCATCAGAAAAGTGCCCGGATTTCCGAAGGAAGGCATCCTCTTCTACGACATCACGAGCGTGCTCGCCAATCCCGACGCCTTCCGCTACTGCATCGATTCCATGGTGAGACTCTACAAGGGCTCAGGTCTGGACGCGGTGGCCGCCATCGAGTCGCGGGGCTTCGTCTTCGCCGCTCCCTTCTGCGACAGGCTCGGCCTGCCCCTGCTGCTCGTGCGCAAGAAGGGCAAGCTGCCGGGCCGCACCATCAGCGCGAGCTACGAGCTGGAATACGGCCAGGCCGAGATCGAGATGCACGTCGACGACATCCCCCCCGGCGGCAAGGTCCTCATCGTCGACGACCTCATCGCCACGGGAGGCACGGTCAAGGCGACGATCGAGCTCCTGCGCCGCGGAGGCGCCCAGGCCGTGGGAGTCTTCTCCGTCATCGGCCTGCCCTACCTCGAATACGACAAGGCGCTCGGCGATCTGAGCGTGCGCACGCTCATAGAGTATTTCGGAGAATAAGGAGACAGCTCATCATGGTACAGCCTCTGGCGAAGAATCCCGCGTGGAAGGGCCGGCGCGGTCCTCTCGTGCTCGTCATCATGGACGGCGTCGGCTACGGCAAGTACGCCGAGGGAGACGCCGTCGCCGATTCCAAGATGTGGCATTTCCGCGCCATGGAGTCCTCCTCGCCGCACACTCGCCTGAAGGCCCACGGCACGGCGGTCGGCCTGCCTTCCGACGAGGACATGGGCAACTCGGAAGTGGGGCACAACGCGATCGGCTGCGGACGCGTCTACGCCCAGGGCGCCAAGCTGGTCTCGACCTCGATCGAGACAGGAGCCATGTTCCAGGGCGCGACCTGGAAGAAGCTCGTCGGCGAGGTGAAGGCGGGCGCGACCGGCGCCCCGAGGACCCTGCACTTCATCGGCCTCTTCTCCGACGGCAATGTCCACTCGCACATAGACCACCTCAAGGCCATGCTCGCTCGGGCGGCCGAGGAGGGCGTGAAGCGGGCCCGCGTCCACGTGCTCCTCGACGGGCGCGACGTGGGCGAACAGAGCGCCCTTGAGTACGTCGAGCCCTTCGAGGCCTTCCTCGCCGGCCTGCGCGACAAGGGCATGGACGCCCGCATCGCCTCGGGCGGGGGCAGGCAGTACATCACGATGGACCGCTACGGCGCCGACTGGGAGCAGGTGCGCCGCGGCTGGGACTGCCACGTGCACGGCCTGGGGCGGCAGTTCCCCAGCGCCCGCGCGGCCATCGAGGCCTACCGCGCCGAGAAGCCGAACCTCATCGACCAGGACATGCACGAGTTCGTCGTCGTGGAGGGCCAGAGCGGCACGGCTTCGGCCAGACCCGTCGGCACGATCGAGGACGGCGACTCGGTGGTCTACTTCAACTTCCGGGGCGACCGGGCCCTCGAGATCACCGCGGCCTTCGAAGAGGACGCCTTCGACAAGTTCGACCGCGGCCGGCGCCCCAAGGTCCTGTACGCCGGCATGATGGAGTACGACGGGGACGCCCACGTGCCCAAGCAGTACATCGTCGAGCCTCCCTCGATCGACCGCACCATGGGCGAGTACCTCGTCGCCACGGGCCTGCCGCTGCTCGCCATCTCCGAGACCCAGAAGTACGGGCACGTGACCTACTTCTTCAACGGCAACCGCACGGGCAAGTTCTCCGAGAAGCTCGAGGACTATGTCGAGGTGAGCTCGGACCGCGTGCCCTTCGAGCAGCGCCCCTGGATGAAATGCGCCGAGATCACCGACAAGGTCGTCGAGGCCGTCGAGTCGGGCAAGTACAAGTTCATCCGGCTCAACTATCCCAACGGCGACATGGTCGGCCACACCGGCGTGTACCAGGCCGTCGTGGCGGGCATGGAGGGCATGGACCTCCAGCTGGGGCGGCTGCGCGCCGCCGTGGAGCGCGCCGGGGGAACGATGATCCTGACCGCCGACCACGGCAACTCCGACGACATGTTCGAGCACGAAAAGAAGTCGGGCGCGGTGGTCCGCAAGACCGACGGCTCCCCGCGCGCCAAGACCAGCCACTCGCTCAACCCCGTGCCCTGCGTGCTCTTCGATCCGGAGGGCAAGGGCGAGTACGAGGCCCAGCTGCGCGAGGGCCTGGGCATTTCGAGCCTGGCCGCGACCTGCATCGAGCTGCTCGGCTACAAGGCTCCCGAAGGCTACGATCCCTCGGTCCTGAGCCTGAAGAGCTGAGGGCGATCGGCCGCGCCTCGGGGCGCGGCCGGAGCGAGGAGGCGTCGATGATCGAGGTCGAGCTCAAGGCCCGCCTTGGCGACCGGGAGGCCGTCCAGACCCGCGTCGCCGCCTTCGCCCGCTACTCGGGGCCCGTCGACAAGCACGACTCCTACTGGCACGAACCCGACTGGCGGCGAGCTCGCGGAGCCAAGGGCTTTCGCGTCCGGGACGAGGGCGGAGCTTCCGTCGTCACCTTCAAGACCAAGCGCGTCGAAGCCGGGGTGGAAGTCAATCTCGAGCGCGAGTTCGGCGTCAGCGACCCGGACATCTTCGTCGAGTTCTGCCGGCGCCTCGGTTGCGAGCCCTTTTACACCAAGCGCAAGCGGGGCTCCCGCTACGTCTTCGATCCGCCCTCGCCGGCCGTCGGGCCCCCTGCCGGCGGATTCCCGGCCGAGCCGACGGGCTCCCGGACCGGAACGCGGAGCGGCGAGTCGGCCGCGGCCTATTCCCGGCCGGCGACCATCGAGATCATCGAGGTCGAGGGCCTCGGCGACTTCATCGAGATCGAGATCCTGCTCGAAGCCGAGGAGCCCGCCGCCTTGGCCGGGGCCCAGGCCGAGCTGCGCGGCCTCCTGGAGCGCGCCGGAGTGGGGGCCTCGGAGATCGAGAGCCGATTCTACTCCGAGCTGCTCATCGCTGCCGGGAAAATTCCGCCCGCCTAGGCCCGAGCTTCCGGCCGAGTCTCAATCGGGACCGCGTCGCCGCCGCGATATGCGGGTATGAATTGCGCATTCTTCGGCTGCGATCCCGCCCTCCTCTGGGCGCGGCTCGGCCTTTTCTCGGCCTTCGCCCTCCCCATCACCGTGATCGACGCGCGGACGCGCCGCATACCCGATGCTCTGTCGCTCGGGGCCGCCGCGGCTCTGACCGCCTTCGACGCCATCCTCTTCCCGCGCGAGCTGG
>Ga0307375_10004254_pt1 | contig 13760 bp, 15 predicted proteins | sample TR1MG_FD_202531 | JGI IMG/M metagenome (GOLD analysis project Ga0307375, IMG submission 202531) | Soil microbial communities from Risofladan, Vaasa, Finland - TR-1 | ecosystem: Environmental > Terrestrial > Soil > Coastal area > Acid sulfate soil | place: Finland: Risofladan, Vaasa | collected...
ACGGCACCTGCGCCGGTCTCATCATCGTGGCGCGCGACACCGTCGAAGGCGCGCCCGCGACGTTGGGCCTCATGGACATCGTCGCGCGGCGCAACGCGTTCGGCCGCCAGGTGCGCAGCTTCGAGGAGGATCTCGCGGTAGAGGGACTCGGCGACGAGCCCGTCCGCGCCGTCTTCATCCGCGCCCCGTGGGTCGAGAGCGCGGGGCCCGGCGTCGACGTCCTTGCGACCTGCCGGGGACGCGTCGTTGCCGCCCGCGAGGGCGGAGTCCTCGTCACTGCATTCCACCCGGAGCTCACCGACGACACGCGTCTGCACGAGCTCTTCATCCGTATGATCCGCCGCCGGCAGGGCGACGCGTTCGCGCCGGTGGGCGCGGCGGCGCACGCTGCCGGCGAGCCCGGCCTGGCCGCGTCCGCGGCCGGCCAGCGCTGAAAAGGGAGGTGGTGTCTCGTGTCCGGGCACTCGAAGTGGGCGACCATCAAGCACAAGAAGGGCAAGACAGACGCCAGGCGAGGCAAGCTGTTCTCGAAGCTGTCGCGCGGCATCACGGTGGCCGCCCGCGAGGGCGGGGCTGACCCCGCCATGAACATCTCGCTCGCCAACGCCATCGAGAAGGCGAAGGCCGAGTCGATGCCCAAGGACAACATCGAGCGGGCGATCCAGCGCGGCGTCGGCGGCGCCGAGGGCGAGACGTACGAGAGCATCGTGTACGAGGGCTACGGCCCCGCCGGCGTTGCGATCATCGTCGAAGTACTCACGGACAACAAGAACCGTTCGGCCGCCGAGGTGCGCAATATCTTCAGCAAGCACAGCGGTCAGCTTGCGCAGCCGGGAGCGGTGGCGTGGGTGTTCGAACGCCGCGGCTCCATCGTCGTCGACGGTGAGAAGTACACCGAGGACGACATCATGGCCGCGGCCATCGACGCCGGCGCCGAGGACGTCGTCCAGGACGGCGATCAGTTCCAGGTGCTCACCGAGCCCGCCGACTTCGCCGCCGTGCGCGGCGGCCTCGTCGCCGCCGGCATCGAGTTCGAGCAGGCGGAGCTCACGATGATCCCCAAGAACACGGTCAAGCTCGAGGAGAACGACGCGCGCAAGACCATGAAGATCGTCGACGCGCTCGAGGACAGCGACGACGTCCAGGAGGTCTACGCCAATTTCGACATCCCCGAGGACGTCCTCGAGGCTCTGGCGGGCTGACCGATGGCGGAGTCCGAGGGGCGCGGCCGGGCGGCAGCCCGGAGGGCGGGGGAGCGGGCGTGATCGTCCTGGGCTTCGATCCGGGCACCGCAAGCACGGGCTGGGGGGTCATCGAGCAGGAGGGCAACCGCCTGCGCTCCCTCGGTCACGGCTGCATCGTCACCTCGGCGAAGGATCCCACGCACGTGCGCCTGCGTCAGATCCACGACCAGGCGCGCGGCCTCATCACGCGCTTCTCTCCGGACATCGTGGTCCTCGAAGATCTGTTCGTGAACGTCAACGTGAAGACAGCGCTCGCGGTCGGTCAAGCCAAGGGCGTGCTGTATCTGGCCGCCTCGGACCTCGATGCGTCGCCGCGCGAGTACTCGCCGCTGCAGATCAAGCAGGCGGTGACCGGCTACGGGCGCGCGAGCAAGATCCAGGTGCAGGAGATGATCAAGGTCATCCTGCACCTGCCGCGCATCCCGCAGCCGGACCACGCCGCGGACGCCTTGGCCGTCGCCATCACGCACACGCACCACAACGGCGAGGCGTTCCAGGCGGCCAAGGACCGCCCGCCCGGTGTCCGCCCCGCCGGCCGCCCATGATCGCCTCCGTTCGCGGCAGACTTGCGACGATCGACGGCGAACGAGCGGTGATCGAGGTCGGCGGCCTCGGACTCGAGGTGCTGGCCTCCGGGCGCACGCTGGGCGGCCTCAGTCCACATCGCGGTGAAGAAGTCAGCCTGCACACGTATCTGCACGTTCGTGAGGACGCGCTGCAGCTCTTCGGGTTCCGCGACCCCGGCGAGCGCACGTTCTTCCTCTGGCTGACCAGCGTCAGCGGCGTCGGCCCCAAGGTCGCGCTCGCGGTGCTCTCCGGCTATCCGGTAGCGGAGCTCGAGCTGGCAGTGGCGCGCGACGACGTGAAGAAGTTCGAGAGCATCCCGGGCATCGGCAAGAAGCTCGCCCAGCGCCTGGTCCACGAGCTCAAGGACAAGGTGGGCGAGTTGCCGGCGGCGGGCGCCGGCGACGCCGGCGTCACCGTCCCGGCCGGCGCTTTCCTCGCGGCTCGCTCTGCGCTCCAGAACCTCGGCCTATCGCTGAGGGAGGCCGAAGAGGCGCTCCGTGGAGCGCCCGAGGACGCGCCGCTCGAGGATCTGGTCAAGTACGCCCTTACGCGCCAGGCGGGTGAGTGATGGCCATGCCGGACGACCGCATCGGCGACCCCGAGGAGCTCGAAGGCGACCGCGACCTCGAACTCAGCCTCAGGCCGCGGCGATTCTCCGACTTCGTGGGCCAGCGCGTGGCCAAGGAGCAGCTCGAGATCTTCGTCGAGGCCGCCAGGCGGCGCGGCGACACTCTCGACCACGTGCTCATCGCCGGGCCTCCCGGCCTCGGTAAGACGACGCTGGCGGGAATCATCTCCCAGGAGCTGGGCGTCGGTATGCACACCACCTCCGGACCGGCGCTCGAGCGCAAGGTCGACGTCGCCGGACTGCTCACCAACCTCCAGGAGGGCGACGTCCTCTTCGTCGACGAGATCCACCGCCTGAACGCTGCCGTCGAGGAGGTCCTCTATCCGGCGATGGAGGACTACGAGATCGACATCATGATCGGCGAGGGTCCTGCGGCGCGCAGCATCCGCATGCAGGTGCAGCCGTTCACGCTGATCGGCGCGACCACGCGGACCGGCCTGCTGACGACACCGCTGCGCGACCGGTTCGGCGTCTGGCAGCGCCTCGAGTACTATGAGATCGAGGAGCTGGAGGCCATCGTCCGCCGGTCGGCCGGCATCCTCGGCGTGGAGATCGATCGCGATTCGGCCCTCGAGATCGCGGGGCGCTCGCGCGGCACGCCGCGCGTGGCCAACCGGTTGCTTCGCCGCGTGCGCGACTTCGCCCAGGTGCGCCATGAAGGCGTCATCGAACACGGCATCTGCCTCGCGGCCCTCGAGCTCTTCCAGGTGGACGGGGAGGGTCTCGACAAGCTCGACCGGGACATTCTCTGCGCCATCGCGGAGAAGTTCGATGGCGGCCCCGTCGGCCTCGACACGCTCGCCGTCGCGCTCGGCGAGGAGGCCGACACGGTCATGGACGTCTACGAACCGTACCTGATCATGCAGGGCTTCCTGATGCGCACGCCGCGAGGTCGTGTGCTCACGCGCAGCGGCTACGCCCACTGCGGCCTCAAGCCGCCATCCGGCCCGGACACCCTCTTCGACGAGTCCTGAGGCGGCTTGCCCGGTGGGCGCCCGGTCCGCTCCACGCGGTGCGGGGGACGCCGACGCTCGCGCTATACTCGCCCGATGACCGATCTGCTCCTCCACACCTGTTGCGGACCGTGTTCGACCGCCGTCGTGCCCGAGTGGCGCCGGCTTGGCGTCGAGCCGGTGGGCTGGTTCGACAACCCCAACATCCAGCCGGCCGCGGAGCTGCAGCGCCGCCTCGAGAGCATGCGGCGTTTCAGCCGGGCGGCCAGCTTCGAGCTGATCGTGCCGGAGGGCGGGGAAGAGGCTCCGGGATGGCCTGCGTGGCGCGAGAGCCTCCCCGACGCCGGCCCCGACGAGCGGTGCGCCGTGTGCCTGCGGCTGCGCCTGGGCGCGGCCGGCGCCGCGGCGCGCTCCCTCGGATTCTCCAGGTTCTCGACGACGCTCACCGTGAGCCCGTATCAGCGGCACGACCTCATTCGCACGGCGGGGGAGGATGCCGCGGACGCGCACGGCATCGACTTCGTGTATCTCGACGCCCGTGAGCGGTTCCCGGACACCTACGCGGAGAGCCGCCGGTTGGAGCTCTACCGCCAGCCCTACTGCGGATGCGCGGCGAGCAAGTGGGACGCGTGGCACCAGCGGCAGGAGCGCCGCCGCCGGAGATCCGCGTGAGTGAGCCGGAGCGCGGGATCACGCTCGGCGACCTCGAGTACGAGCTGCCGGACGATCTGATCGCCCAGACGCCGGTGGACCCGCGCGACTCGTCGCGGCTGCTGGTCTGCCGCCGCGACACGGGGGCGACCGAGGACCGCGTGTTCGACGAGCTGCCGTCGCTCCTCCGTGCCGGCGACGTGCTCGTGCGCAACGACACCCGGGTCTTCCCTGCGCGGAGCTACTTCCACCGCGAGACGGGAGGGCGCATCGAGGTGCTGTTCCTCTCCATGCTGACCGGGCCGGATTCGGGAAGCGAGCGCTGGGAGGTGCTGCTGCGCGGCCGCCCGCGGTCGGAGGAGGTGCTCGAGAGCGAGGCTTTCGGACCAGACTGGCCGCTCCGCTGCATCGAGCCCATCGGTGACGGTCGTTGGGTGGTCGAGAGTCTGGGCGCACAGCCGGTGCTCACCTTGCTGGAGGGGGGAGGCGTCACGCCCCTGCCGCCGTACATCACCGCGCCGCTCGAGGATCCGGAGCGCTATCAGACCACCTACGCCCGGCACCTGGGTTCGGCGGCCGCTCCCACAGCCGGCCTGCACTTCACTCCCGAGCTGGACGCGGCCCTCGCGTCCGCCGGCGTCGCGGTGGAGAGCGTGACGCTGCACGTCGGCCTCGGTACGTTCAAGCCGCTCCAGAACGAGTCGCTCGAGGCCACCACTCTCCACAGCGAGACGTTCGCCGTCGAGGCAGGAGTGTGGGCGCGCCTCTGCGACGCCCGCCGCGACGCCCGCCGCATCGTCGCCGTCGGAACGACCTCGATGCGCGTTCTGGAACATCTCGCGCGTCAGGAGGCTACGGGAGTCGCCGGGCCACTCTGCGGCGCCACACGGCTCTTCATCCGCCCCGGCTTCGACTTCCGCGTGGTCGGAGGGCTCGTCACCAACTTCCACTTGCCGCGCACGAGCCTCCTCGCGCTCGTCATGGCTTTCTGCGGCGTCGAGGAGACGCGGCAGATCTACCGTCACGCCGTGCGCGAGCGCTATCGCTTCTACAGCTTCGGCGACGCGATGCTGGCGCTGTGAACGGACCCGCTCCGATGGTGGCCGAGGGATTCGCCTTCGAGGTGGTGGCGCGCCACGGCAGGGCCCGTGCCGGTCGCCTCACCACGCCGCACGGCGTCGTTGAGACGCCTTGCTTCATGCCGGTAGGCACCAAGGCGACGGTCAAGGCCGTCGAGCCTCGCGAACTCCGGGAGGTCGGCGCCCAGATCGTCCTCGGGAACACCTACCATCTGTACTTCCGCCCGGGCACGCGGATCGTCGCCGCCCACGGCGGCCTGCACGGTTTCATGCAGTGGGACGGACCGATCCTCACGGACTCCGGCGGCTTCCAGGTCTTCAGTCTGGAGGGGACGCGCGTCATGCGCGAAGACGGCGTCGAGTTCAGCTCGGTGTACGACGGCTCACGCCACGTCTTCACCCCCGAGCTTGCGATGCGCGTTCAGGAGGAGCTCGGCGCGGACGTCATCATGGCCTTCGACCAGTGCGCGCCGGGGACGCTGCCGCGGGCGGAACTCGAGGCCGCCGTGGAGCGCACCACGCGCTGGGCGGCGGCCTGCAAGGTGGCGCACGCGCGCCGCGACCAGCTCCTCATCGGGATCGTGCAGGGCGGCGTTGACGAGGGCCTGCGGCGAAGGTCGGCCGCCGAGATCATCGGCATCGGCTTCGACGCCTACGCCGTCGGCGGCCTCAGTGTCGGCGAGCGTGGGGAGGAGATGCTCGCCGCCGTCGAGCTGATGGACGAGCTCTTGCCTGCCGACCGCCTGCGCTATTTCATGGGCATCGGCGACCCGGTCGGCATCATCGACGTCATCGCGCGAGGCGTCGACGTCTTCGACTGCGTGCTGCCCACGCGCATGGCGCGCACCGGAACGGCGCTCCTTCGCGGCGGCGGGCGCCTGAACCTGCGGAACGCCCGCTTCGCCACCGACCTGTCGCCGCTCGAGGCAGGATGTGACTGCTATGCGTGCCGCACGTTCACGCGTTCGTACCTGCGGCACCTGGTCACGCAGAAGGAGATGCTCGGCGCGCAGCTTCTGAGTCTCCACAACCTGCGCGTTCTGCTAAGATTGACGCACGACGCCCGCTGCGCCATCCGCGACGGGCGTTTTACAGAATTCGCCAACGACGTAGCGGGGCACGACCCCGCGGGAGGTTGAGGTCCGTGTCGTTCACCATCATCATCTGGATCCTCGTTTTCTTCGGGATCTTCTACTTCCTCGCGATCCGGCCCCAGCGTCGCCAACGTCAGCAGCACGCCGAGATGGTGGGCATGCTCAAGAAGGGTGACGAGATCGTCACCATCGGCGGTATGTACGGCACCGTCACCGCCATCGGCGACGACTGGGTGGAGCTTGAGATCGCCAAGCGTACCCGGGTCCGCTACCTCAAGCGCGCCATCTCGTCGATCACCAGCGTCGACGAGTACGATGAGGAAGACGAGGACGAGTACATCGAAGCCGCCGAGGAGGACGTGATCGAAGAGGCGGACGACGACGTGGTCTTCGAGGAAGAAGAGATCGTGGAGGAGGTCGACGCGACCGACGAGTCGCCCGACGCCCCCGAAGCTCCGGAGGCCCCCAAGGCGTGACGACGGCATCCTCCGGCCGTGATCATGAAGCAACGTGTGACGACGGGCCCCGCAGAAGCGGCGGGGCCCGTCCCATGCAGGGATTCTTGCCTGCGGACCGAACTGCATTCTGACGTGGACTCGACACAGGGGTAACGCTTACATGGCGCATGTCCTCGCGTTCGCCAATCAGAAGGGCGGGGTGGCCAAGACCACCTCGACGGTGAACCTCGGCGCGGCCCTCCGCGAGCACGACCTGCGCGTGCTCGCCGTCGACATGGATCCCCAGGGCAACCTCACCATGAGCCAGGGCATCGACACCGAGAATCTCGAGAAGAGCATGTACGACGTGCTCGTCCATCGCACGCCCATCGACGAGGTGATCTACGAGCGAGAACTGGACGTAGCTGCGTCGACCATCGACCTCGCCGGCGCCGAGATGGCCCTGGCGACGATGATCGGGCGCGAGCGGGCACTGCAGCGCGCCCTCGACCCCGTCCTCGACAGGTACGACTACATCCTCATCGACACGCCGCCCTCGCTGGGGCTGCTCACCATCAACGCGCTCACGGCCTCCGAGGGGGTCATCGTCCCCGTGCAGTGCGAGTACCTCTCACTACGCGGACTGCTGCAGCTCGAGAAGACGCTCGAGATGATCCGCGAGAACCTCAATCCCGACGTGCGTATCAAGGGCATCCTTCCCACGCTCTTCGACGCGCGCACGCTTCACGGCAGGGAGTCGATCGAGGTCCTGCGCGAGAACTTCGGCGACCTCGTCTTCGATACGGTGGTGCGCAAGACCATCAAGTTCGCCGAGGCCCCCGTGACCGGGGCCTCGGTGCTCAGATACGATCCCAAGGGCAGGGGGGCGGAATCGTACCGCGCTCTGGCGCGGGAGGTGCTGAATGGCAGATCGTCCTAGCATGAAGGATGGACTGAGCGAGCTCTTCCGGCGCACCGACAGCGGCGGCGCGATCCCCGACGGCCTGGGTCTGGACGCTCCGGTCAAGGGTCGGCCCTACGCGACCAGCATCAAGGTGGTCGGGGTGGGTGGCGCCGGCACCAACGCCGTGAACCGGATGGTCGACTCCGGCGTCAAGGGCGTTGAGTTCATCGCCGTCAACACCGACGTCCAGCAGCTCGAGGTGTGCGACGCCGACGTCAAGATCCACATCGGCCAGGAGATCACCCATGGGCTGGGCGGAGGAGCCGACCCTGAGGTCGGCCGTGAGGCGATGGAGGTCAGCCGCGACCAGCTGAAGGCCGCGCTGCGCGGCGCGGATCTCGTCTTCGTCACCGCCGGGGAGGGTGGAGGCACCGGCACCGGCGGCGCTCCCGTCGTCGCGCAGGTGGCCCGCGAGCTGGGCGCCGTCACCATCGCCATCGTCACGAAGCCCTTCGGCTTCGAGGGCAATCGCCGGCAGCGGCAGGCGCTGGAGGGCATCAGCGTGCTGCGCGATGCCGCCGACACCGTCATCTCCATCCCGAACGACAGGCTGCTCGAGGTCGTCGAACGCAGCGCCAGCGTCGTCGAGGCGTTCCAGCACGCCGACGACATCCTGCGCCAGGGCGTGCAGGGCGTCACAGACCTCATCACGGTCCCGGGGCTCATCAACCTCGACTTCGCCGACGTGCGCACGATCGTCAAGGACGCCGGTACGGCTCTTCTGGGCATCGGCGTCGCCGGTGGCGAGAACCGGGCCCAGGCGGCCGCGGACATGGCCATCCACTCGCCGCTGCTGGAGACGAGCATCGAGGGCGCCAGCGGGCTGCTCCTCAACATCACCGGTGGCGAGGATCTCACGCTGTTCGAGGTCAACGAGGCCGCGGGCGTGATCAGCGAAGCTTTGGACGACGACGCCAACATCATCTTCGGCGCGGTCGTCGACGAGAAGCTGGAGGGCAACATCGCCATCACCGTCGTGGCCACGGGGTTCGGCGATGAGGTGCGGCATGCCCAGGCGCCGGCGCGCGGTCCAGAGAGCCGAGCCCCGGCGCCCAAGCCGGAGCCGCGCGAGGAGCGGGGCACGCCATTCGGCCCTGCGCCCAGGTTCAGCGAACAAGATTTCGACATCCCGTCCTTCGTCAATCAGCCCGAGGACTAATGCCCGCAGCGCACGCAGTGCACGGAGTGCTGGTGAGCGACTCGCCGGCGCGCAGCGCCCCCGGCGAGAAGGAGTGACGCGAGCATGAAGCAGGGAGGAGTCGACGGCGATGCCCGTTGAAACGAGCGCCGTCGCCGCACCCCCCGTCGAGCTAGCCCCCACAGGCAGGCCAGGGATCGGGGCGCCGCAGGCGCACCGCTCATTCGAGCTCGACCTTGACGTCTTCGACGGGCCGTTCGACCTCCTCGTCACGCTCATCCTTCGCGACGAGATCGATATCTGGGAGGTCCGGGTCTCCCGGATCATCGCCGAGTACGTGGTCAAGCTCGCCGACAGCGGGGAGTTCGACCTGGACGCCACTTCCCAGTTCGTCGTCCTCGTGGCGGCGCTCCTCGAGATGAAGTCTCGCCTGCTCCTCGAAGAAGAGGTGGAGGAGGAGCTCGAGGACCTCGATCCGGAGGAGGCGGCCCGCCAGCTGCTCGAGCGTCTCGTCCGCTACAGCCAGTTCCGCAATGTGGCTGGAGCGCTCGGTACGTCTTGGGGCGAGCACAGCGGGCGGCTCTATCGCAACGCTCCGGTGCCGGCAGGACTGCTGCGCCGGCGCACTCCCGACGGCGCGCTGCCGGCGCTCGCGCTCGCCGACGCGCTCGCACCGCTCCTGCGCGAGCCGCCCGTGCCCGACACCAGCCACCTCGCCGACCTCGCCGTCTCCCTGGTCAAGGAGCTCCGCCGCCTGCGTCTCATCCTCGACGACGCCGGAGAGTTCATCTTTGCGGCAGTCGCACCGCCCGACAGGCTCGAGCGTGCCGTCACGTTCTTCGCTCTCCTCGAGTTGCACTCGAGCGGCGAGGCGCGGCTGCGTCAGACCAACCACTTTGGTGACATCGTGGTCAGCCGCGTCGCCGCTCCTGCACTCGTCGCAGGGTGACGCCGGCCGCCGCCGTGCGGTAGCATCGACGGCGACCCGCACCCGACCCGGCCACGCATGCTGCCACTCGCACGGCGCCTCGAGGCGCTGCTCTTCATCTCTGCACGCCCGATCGCGACCGACAGGCTCGCGGAGGCGTGCGGCTGCCGTGAGGACGAAGCAGCCGAAGCGCTCGGCGCGCTGCGCGCGGAATTCGCGGCAGGTGCACACGGCATCGAGGTCCGTGAGGTCGCCGGGGGGTTCACCTTCGCCGTGGCTGATGACTGCGCCGAGGATGTGCGCCGGCTGACGGGCGCCGAGAAGCCGGATGAACTCACGCCGGCGCTGCTGGAGACGCTCGCCGTGGTCGCCTACCTGGAGCCTGTGACCCGTGCCGAGATCGCGGAGGTCCGCGGCGTCTCGTCCGAGTGGGCGCTCGGCGCCCTCGAGGAGCGCGGTCTGGTGGAACAGCAAGGTCGCGCCGACACCCCGGGCGCACCCATCCTCTACGGCACCGGGGAACGCTTTCTCAAGCTGTTCGGACTGGTGAGCCGGGAGCACCTGCCGCCGCTCGAGGAGTTCTCACTGAGCGCCGCCGAGGTCGACGAGATCCGTTCGCGGCTCCACGCCAACGCCGAGAGGAGGGGGCAATGAGCCCCGCTCAGCCAATGAACCTGGTGGTCTACCTCGCACGCGCGGGCGTCGGCTCGCGCCGCTCTTGCGACGAGCTTGTCCGCGAGGGAGTCGTCACCGTGAACGACGAGGTCGTCACCTTCCCGCGTCACAAGGTCACGCCGGAAGATGTCGTCGCGGTCCGCGGCGAACCGGTGACCGCGCTCGAGCTGCGCTACATCCTTGTGAACAAGCCACGGGGGGTGGCCAGTACCCGCAGCGATCCCCACGCCGACCGTGTGATCGTGGATCTGGTGCCGGGCGGCCGGGCGTTGTTCCCGGTCGGTCGCCTGGACGTGGACAGCACGGGTCTGATCATCCTCACCAACGACGGCGTGCTCGCGAACCGGCTCATGCACCCGAGGTACGGCGTGCCCAAGGCCTACGTGGCGCGCGTGCGCGGCAAGGTCAGCCGGAGGGCGCTCAGCACGCTCCGGCAGGGCGTCGACCTCGAGGACGGCCTCACCTCGCCGGCGGACGTCAAGCTGAAGAAACAGAGCGCCAAGACGGCCCTCGTCGAGATCACCATTCACGAGGGCCGCAAGCGCCAGGTCCGGCGCATGTTCCTTTCCGTCGGTCATCCAGTGGAGGAGCTGAGCCGGCGGCGGTACGGCCCGCTGACGGACAAGGGCCTCGAGCCCGGCGGCTTTCGCGAGCTCAGCGGCGAAGAGGTCGAGGCGTTGCGGCGCGCCGGCGAGGAGGTCGCGAACGAGGTGGCCGGGGAGGTGGAGGGTCTCCCCTTGCTCCTGGCCGCGGAGGCGCCGGCGCAGGCGCCTGCCGAGCACGACCTCTCCGACGAGCAGGCAACGGACTTCCCGGGCGCTGAGGCTGCGTCCAGGGATGCATCGGGACCCGGAGGGGAAGACGATGGCCCGGCCGACGACTGAGTCGCTGGTGTATGGTCCCTCACGCGATATGCGCGCCGCTGGCCATCCTGTCCACCGGCACGTCGCGCGACCGCTGCGCCTCGACCCGCCGAAGTATCCATGACCGTCCGCTTCATCCCGGCTCTTGCGGGCATCGTGCCCTACCAGCCCGGTCTTCCCGTCGAGGTGGTCAAGCGCCGTTTCGGCATCGACGAGGTCGCCAAGCTCGCCTCCAATGAATACCCGCTGCCGCCCTTCCCGGAGGTCAAGGAAGCGGTGACCGGAGCAGTCGACCGGCTGCAGCGCTATCCCGACGGGTCCTCCACCCAGCTTCGAGAGGCACTTGCCGCGCACCACGACCGCAGCCCCGAAGAGGTCACCATCGGTTGCGGCACCTGCGAGCTGCTCTACCTCCTCGCGACCGCGCTGCTCGAGAAAGGCGACGAAGTGGTGCTGGCCGACCCGTCGTTCTCGTCCTACCGCGACGTCATCGACATCCACGGGGCCGTCCCGGTCGTGGTGCCGCTGGTCGACTTCGCCCACGATCTCGAGGCCATGGCCGCGGCCGTGACCCCGCGCACCAAGATCGTGTTCGTCTGCAATCCCAACAACCCGACGGGCACCTGCGTGGCGGCCGCGGACGTCAACCGTTTCGTCGAGCGCGTGCCCGAGGACGTCCTCGTGGTGATCGATGAGGCCTACATCGAGTTCGTCACGCGCCCGGACCGGGATGACTGCCTTGCGGTCCAGAAGGAGCACGACAACGTCATCGTCTTGCGCACCTTCTCCAAGATCTACGGGCTCTGCGGCCTGCGCACGGGGTACGGGCTGTGCGCGCCGGCTGTCAAGCAGGCCGTCGACAAGGTGCGGCAGCCGTTCAACGTGAACCTGCTGGGGCAGCTCGCCGCCGTCGAGGCGCTCAAGCATCAGGACCAGGTCGCAGCGCGTCGCGAGAGCAACGCCGCGCTGCGCGACGGCATGGCGACACGTCTGGCGGCTCGCGGCCGGGCCACTGTGCCGAGTGAAGCGAACTTCATGCTCGTCGATATGAACGGGCTCCGTCAGCCTCACGACGAAGTGTGCGCTACCCTGCTGTCCATGGGCGTGATCGTCCGCGACGGCAATGCGCTCGGGTGCCCCGGCTGGGCGCGCGTCAGCGTGGGTACACAGGAGGAGATCGAATTCTTCCTGCAGAAGCTGGCCTCGCTCGAGGTCGGCGCGCAGGAGACCGGAGAAGGGAGGCCGAGTTGAGCATGATGGTCATCATGCACGAGTCGGCGACCGACGAAGAGATCGCCGGCGTCTGTGCACGGGTCGAAGAAGTCGGGGCCAGCGCCCACATCTCCTCCGGCGATCGGGTGACCGTCATCGGCGTCATCGGTGACCGCGAGGAGACCACGCAGTTGCCGCTCGAGGCCATGTCCGGCGTGGACAGGGTCGTCGCCATCCTGCGCCCGTACAAGCTGGTCGGCCGTGAGTTCCAGCAGCGCGACTCGGTGGTCGACGTGAACGGCGTCAAGATCGGCGGCGGGCACTTCTGCCTCATCGCCGGCCCATGCTCCGTCGAGACACAGGATCAGGTGCTGGAGGCCGCACGCGCCGTCAAGGCGGCGGGCGGCCACATGATGCGCGGCGGCGCCTTCAAGCCGCGCACCTCGCCCTATGCCTTCCAGGGCCTCGGCGAGGAGGGGCTGGCGATGCTCGCCGTGGCACGCGACGAGACAGGGTTGCCCGTCGTGACCGAGGTCATGGACCCGCGCGACCTCGACGTGGTGTGCTCCTACGCCGACGTCCTCCAGGTGGGTGCGCGTAACACCCAGAACTTCTTGCTCCTCGCCGAACTCGGCAAGGCCGGCAAGCCGGTGTTGCTCAAGCGCGGCCCCTCGACGACCATCGAAGAGCTGCTCATGTCGGCGGAGTACATCCTCAAGGAGGGCAACCGCGACGTCATCCTCTGTGAGCGCGGCATCCGCACCTTCGAGACCGCGACGCGGAACACCTTCGACGTGAGCGCGGTGCCGGTGATCAAGATCGCCAGCCACCTGCCCGTCGTCGTCGACCCGAGCCACTCCGCGGGCCGCCTCGACCTCGTCCTGCCGCTCTCTCTCGCCGGCGTGGCCGCCGGGGCGGACGGCGTGCTGGTGGAGACGCACCCTCATCCTGAGCACGCCCTCTGCGACGGGCCGCAGTCGCTGCCGACGGCCGCCTTCGGCGAGTACGCCGCACGCGTCATCGACCTGGCCCGCTGGACCGGCAAGACCGCCTGAGGCCGTGGCCGAGCCGCAAGTCAGCACCGTCGCCCTCGTCGGCGTCGGCCTCATGGGAGGATCGCTCGGCATGGCCGCGCGCGAGCGCGCCGGAACGGCGCAGGTCCGCGGCTTCAGCCAGACGCAGGCCACGCTCGATATCGCCCTCGAGCGGGGCGCTATCACGCACGCCTGCGGAAGCCTCGAAGAGGCGGTGACCGGCGCAGACCTGGTCTTCGTGTGCACGCCGGTCCGCCTCGTCGCGGGGCACGTCAAGGCGGCGCTCGCGACTG
>Ga0307375_10004255_pt1 | contig 13759 bp, 10 predicted proteins | sample TR1MG_FD_202531 | JGI IMG/M metagenome (GOLD analysis project Ga0307375, IMG submission 202531) | Soil microbial communities from Risofladan, Vaasa, Finland - TR-1 | ecosystem: Environmental > Terrestrial > Soil > Coastal area > Acid sulfate soil | place: Finland: Risofladan, Vaasa | collected...
CCCTGCTTTGATGGACATTCGTATTCGCTATCCTACTGATAGGAGGACCACTGCTAGCTCTCTGAACGCACCCCGCGTTTTGGCCTGGTTGTTCCGACTCTGACCCGCCTGTTCTGTGCCTCCAGTTGATCCTCTATAGCTACTGGCGCAGCTCTGCTGCTTGGAGAGTTCGTATTGGTTTGAACCTCAAGGAATTGAAGTATGACTACAAGGGTACGAAGCCTAGTTCGCTCGGTTTGTGTGTCTCGCCAATGCAACTCGCTGACCACGCTTGTACTTGTTGATGTTCTGCAGCCGTGAACCTCGTTGAAGATGGAGGACAGCAATACAAGCCCGAGTATGGAGAGAAGAACCCTATGCATCTCGTGCCTTCATTGCAAGTTGGTGACCACGTTCTCGGCGAATCCGTGGCCATTCTCGAGTACCTGGAGGAGACCTACACCTCTGGAGTTCCGCTTCTTCCCAAGGATCCCTTCCTCAGAGCCAAAGTGCGTGAAATTGTGAACATTGTGGCGTGCGACATCCACCCGGTGCAGAATTTGCGCGTGGTAGCCAAGGTCGAGAAGGATTTCGGTGGCAACCGTGTCGAATGGGGCAAATACTGGGTCGAATACGGATTCCAAGGTTTGGAGAAGATTGTCGCCAAATCCAGCGGCAAGTATGCAGTCGGAGACCACGTGTCCATGGCTGACGTGCTCATCGTGCCCCAAGTTCTCGCCGCTGTCTCGCGGTACGCAACCAAGGCTGAAGACTTCCCCAACCTCTTCCGCATCACTGCTGAATGCTCCAAGTTGGACGCCTTCAAGAAGGCTGAACCAAAGAACCAACCCGACACCCCTGCCGAGGCCAAGTGAACACGATTTCCATGTCGAACAGCGGAGGAGCCACTCCAGCCTCCTTCGGACTCCTCACTCAACCCCTCCAGACCGCATGTTAGTCAATGTACTCCTTCCCTTATTCACCCATGGGCAGTCGATATGGACATCTCATATACCCGGGTCCTCGACCGAACGAACTGAGAGAAGTCCCAAGGGGTCCAACGGTCCTCATCATGTTCAAATGCAATTGCGGCTGCGCTGTTTATGTTACAGTATATGTGTGTGGCGTGTATTTGCAGTATTGGACATAAGTTACAATGGAGGTTTCGACCTACGTGAGAGGGTGGGTGTCTTACTGGCAGGGTTCTGCTCGGCGGGTGTTTGAGTCTGCGGTGTGATCGAAGAGGTTGGTGGGATGTATGGTGGGATGATCTGCGTGTAGCGATGAGATGGCTTTGGGAGGTCGAGGGCACTTGATGACGACTTGGTGAAGTTGCGAGGAATGAAGCGAAGGTGGAGGGGGTACGGCGTGAGGATGCCGTCGAAGAAGGTGCTCTTCACTTCAGTATCGGGATCGATTTCGATTTGGAATGCTCTCACAAGGAGAGATACGGTCACCATGACGAGTTGGGTGACGTATTTCTGACCGATGCAACTGTGATGACCAGCGGAGTAGGGGATGTATGCGTGAGAAGGCACATTCACGGGACCGTTCACAGTGACTGGCTCGGGTGCAGATTCGAACCTCTCCGGCCAAAACTGATCTGCATGCTTCCAGAGAGAAGGGTCGCGGTGCACGTTGCTGATCATCATGCCGATGGCGGTGCCTTCCGGGATCTTGTGACCTCCAAGGTTCACTGCATCATTTGTGATCCTTTCGATGACGGGTTGGGTAGGGTGAAGACGAAGTACCTCTTTGACGAAGTTACGGGTGTGTTTCATATTAGAAAGGTGCTCCGGGCTGATTCTGATATCTCCAAGTCCAAGTCCGCTTCCTGCTCTTGCACGTAACATGTTGATGTGTGGTGGTGGTGGTGATGGTGTTGAATCTTTGTTGATGGGTTGCTGAAGTTCATCAGGAACGCGATGTGTGATGCTCGTAGAAATGAGTCCATCGAGAACGAGATGCGCTTCTCGTTGCAGCTTCTCGTGTTGCTCGGCATCAGTCGCCAAATGATAAAGGCACCACTCGATCGTGCTTACAGTGGGTTGAAAGCCAGCGGCCATGAAGTTGAAGGCTTGGTCGATGATGGTTTCGTCGGGAAGGTGTCCGGCTCTCGGCGGGCGCGAACCAGGCACGCACTCGGGGTCATCCTCCAAATCTTGAGATTCCTCTGCATCTGAGTTGTACGGCATAGTAGACCAATTTTGTGCTCTTTTGCCACCAGAAGAAGGCCCACCAGCAGCAGCATCTTCGTCCTCTTGCTGCTCATCCTCCTCATTGGCACTTCCATCGCTCGAAGTCTCCCATCCCAACGGACTGTTCGGGTCTCCCATCGAAAAGTCGGCAATATCACTATACGAATCATTGTTGGGAGAAGAGGTCATCAAAGTCTCCAGAGGGCTGAAATCAGCGTTCGTCAGCGGGCGCGCACCTGTCTTGGGCAGCAGAGGCGAATCATGTCGATTCAGAGCAGGGGAAGTGGTGGTTGTTGTAGTAGCACTCGTTGTTGTAGTCGTAGCTGTAGCTGATGTGGGATTTGAAGGAGATGATGGTTCCTCGGCGTTCAGATTGGATGCGGAAGTGATTTTGAAGTTTCGAAGAAGCTTGGTTTTCGAGTGAAGGGAGTCTATTGAAGAAGTGCTCGGGTCCGCCTTTGACTCAGCAGTCCGGATCGTTTCTGAAGAGGAAGACATGGACTCTGAAGAAGAAGCAGAGGATTCTGAAGACTTGGCGAGGTAACGTTGAGGAACAGGTGGTGTGGTATCGCCACCGTCGTCATCGCCAGTTGTGGTCGTGCTGTTATCGGTGTTGTGTGTGGAGGTGGAGCTGGTGGCTGCGGTGTCTGTGGTGGTCGGGGAAGTGAACGAAGAGGATAACGATCCGCTGGGAGAGTGCGGAGGGGTTATGACCAGCGATGCTGTGCTTCTTCTCAAGCCGCTCATACTGCGCTTCAGCAAGTTTCTTCGACTTGGGAGTGGTGGCGTAGGCGTGTGGGGTGCAGGTACAGGCGGCGGACCTCCTCCCTCGGGGATCTGCGGCGCCGAATCCGTGCGCGTCATCTCGTAGTGAATCGTGAAGTTCTCGTCGAGCTTCATGTGGAACAGTATCGATAGCAAGTCGTGATTTTGAGTGGGAGAGATGTCATCGTCTTCCTCTTCATCGTAGCGCAGACGGTTGATGAGCGACTGGAAGTAACAAGCCAAACTGTAGCGTTCCCTCTGTAGTTCGTGCATATTACCTTCGCCTCCCAGCCACGGGAGCATGTTTGCAATTGGTCCACCAAGGATGTGCCAGACACGGCCGCCAAGGAAGGACGTTTTCTCGAGGGAACGGCGGAAGTGATGGACGAGCGTGTGCTGTTGTGTGACCATCCAATGAATGGAGTGCTTCGAATTCATGCTTTGAGCCTCTCGCGTGACTTCTTCGCCAGCAATGAGGCGCAGCAAACAGCGCATAATGTGATGCGACAAGCGCTTCGTCGGAGTGGCAAAATCGCTGTTCTCATTGGGACGATCCATGCGAATGGCGCGAATCATATCGTGCGTGCTTTGAGAAACGAAGTCCAATTGATATTGAAGAATGGTGAAGAAGAAGAGAGGCATACAGGCCTTGCGATGGATGTGCCATTTGGAACCCTGCGAAGTCAAGAGCCCTTCACCAATCCAGGCCGTATACGCGTCAATGAACGTCGGTGAGGCTACACGCAACTTAGAATACAAGCCAATCGTCTCTTCATCGGGCTCGGGCGTATTAAGCACTGTTTGAATCAAGTCGGGGGACGAAATCGCCACCCAATGACGACCTTCCGCCGAGGGACCACAGTTCAACATCGGATGGTAGTTTCCGTCCTTCTTCCGCATTTTGGCGCAGAACTTGTTCCAATCTACGGTATTCCAAAGGATTTTCCATGCTGCCAGCGGATCTTTATACCTAGGCATGCGCCGCAAGGACCAGGAACCGGCAAAATACAGGGCAAGCTGTGTAGAAACTCTCACCGACAGAAAGATGACCAAGAACAGCAGGGGGACCAGCGTAATGACGACTACATGAAGAACAATACTTGATGCACGCTCTGAAAGCCAAGATGTAGACGCCAAGAGTGGCACGACGTCCATTGCAAGGTAGACTGCAGAGTGCAGACCGTCTGAGTCTTGAGCATGCTCTTGAGCTTCGAAGGCTCGTCTTCGCCGCGATTCTTCCAAAGCGGACTTGTAAAAGCAAGAAAAGGATCAATTCGCTCATCACCGGTCCAGAAAATGACCAGAATCCGCTTGTGGACATAACCGGATTCTCCAGACGGTTTAAGCGTACATCCCCGTCCAATGACATCCCCATGAACATTCAATCAAGACCTAGGGATTACTAGTGAATCCAGTAACAGTAATCGGTGGAGAGGACATTGCGGGGGCTGAGAATGGCTGTTGATGAGTGCAAGTTTTATGGACATTTACAATGCTTGGTACTGGCATGGTTTCGGTCCAACCAATATCCATCAACAGTCTCGTATATACAGGGAAACTCGAGCAGGAAGACAATTCCAAGAGATGTGGCTCATCGTCACTCACATCGAGTTGCAGCTCACGTATTGGCGTTTCTCTTGCTGAGAAGGCTTTGCCAAGGCCTTTTTCACCATAACCGTATGAATTGTGCGGTTTTATCGAGAAGCACTGTCTCCTTTGGTGGTATCAGAATCGAGAAACGTGCTTTGAGGCGCCGCGAAATTTCATTGGGCAGGTGTGCTCTTGTCTCCCTGTCGTTGGACTCTCTTGTTGACCCAAGTATCCAAATCTGTGGTGTTTTTCATTTTCTAGGGAGTGGAACGGCGTTAGTCTCTGCATTGAGGCAGTTTGCAGGAATGAAGGTGGCTAGAGGTTCGCGAACGGTATTGTGTCCCAAAACGTACTTCCAACTCCTTGTTGATGTCAAAAGTGTCTACAATCTCTTCTTCTTTGATGCCAGTTGCGCGATTGGGTAATAGATGGTTGATTCGGACGATTTCCTGGAAGAACATGGTTCCTAAGACAACTGCGCCCAGTGTCGGTATCCCAAGTCGAAACAGGGGGTTTGTGAGCATCTTTCCGATCTTTCGCCTCGTGGACATGATTGTTGGAGTTTGAAGGAGAGAGGTAGGGGGTCGCTAGCAGAACACACAGGCCACTGCTGACTTTCGCCATTCCCCCCGTGCTCCCTCTGCCCGTGCACATACACCCACTCTCCACTCCCCTCTCCCACGTTCTCCGGTCTTCCATCTCCCCTATGTTCTCATTTTGGTTGTAATACCCCTCAAACGGCTTCTCAACATGGCTGCCGCTGGATGTTCGTCCCCCACCCCGTCCATCCCCGTTACCATCAACAGTACGTGATTCCAATCCTCACCTCCTTGAAACACTCGCAAAAACATCGATAATAACCGAATGGATGTGTGGAAGGAGTCGACATCATCGTGCAATCGAAGAAAGCGGTGCATTTTGAAGTGTATTGTGGAGAGTATCGATTCTCGTCTTCTTCGCTCCCTAATAAGGAAACGCCCCTCTCAGAAGGTGAAACACGATGTTGGAAATCACTTTACATCCATATGTACGCATACAGTCCTCAAGATACGCCCAACACTGCTGCTCAATTCGAAATATCGTCTAACCTACCTTCTTGCTCTCTCCCAACGCAGACCGGCAAGCGCTAGCGATAATGTGGTTCTATCAGTGGTATTGGATAAACGAGGTTTGTTGAAGAAGCCAAAGGTGATTGCCAAAGGCAGTATTCAGCGGAGACTTTTGCTCAACAATCACGTGGCCCTTCCGGAATCCCATGATCGACGACACTCTCAAGGCATTCCAATTCCACTTGAACTTGGATCACAAAAGGTGCAGCTGGTTATTTTTCCGGTCGTGAATCATGCAGCGGCCTGGTTGGAGCTGAGCACGATTTCGAGCGAAAAAGCGCTCTCTGAGCTCGATATGATGTGTGCATTGCATTTGGATGATCACCTCTTGTCTTATCTCACGAATGCCAACGTATCTCGACTTCAAACATTGGTATGCGAATGGATCGCGTCCAAACCGGTGAAATCGATGGCGAAGGTCAAATCCAAGCGTTTAGTAGAATCAGAGGCCTCTCATAGAGCTGATGCGATACATCGTGTTTGGAGTTACATTTTGGCGTCCTATAACATGCGTAGCGCGTTACTAAGAGCCCGTTCTGGCCCTGTGTTGGCTCAGTTTTTCAACCTTCCCTGTCCTCGTCTTTCTGCAGTGCTTGAGTACTCCAAAGCCCTCATGCACTCTCCCTCTTCCGATTTGAAGTTGATGCTTGGTCCGTTGATTGATTTGCACTCGCAAGCGGTGGCGAAGGCGCTGAAGAAGCAGAAAGGAACGCCAAATCGTTTCGTAACCGTCGCCGGTCAGTGTTTCCAGCTTCTCCGCTATTTGGACCTCAAATACCTGCGTTCTCTCTTCCGAACAGATCTCCCGAAGGTGATTGTCTCTATTTTGCAATATCCAGGCACGACGCCTCTGCTCGACAACGCGTTCGACATGATCAAGTTCTTCGGCCCGGATCTCAAGGAACAACTCGCCTCTTCTGGCATCATTGACTCCCTTCGCGATATCACCGACTCTTCTCGTCCTGCCAACGTCCGCCTCAAGAGCGTGTACATCCTATCGAAGTTCTCCATGCTGTTGACTGAGAAGGCCACGCAAGTCATTCAGGCACTCACCTTCTCCATTCTCCAGGAAACCACCGATCTCGCCACCCGAACTCGCAACGTCACCCAACTCGCTTCTACTCTCATGAGCTTCGAATTGCCTACTATCATCGCCACATTACAAAACGTCGACCTCGTCGATTCACTCATGGAACACTTGGCCAACTTCAGCGCTGGAAACCCACGACTGCTTCAAACACTCGCCGCCGCTCAATTATCGTCTGAAACACTCATCAAGGCCAGCTTTTTGAAGCACTACAAGACACTACTCGAGGCATCAACCATAGATTGGACAGCACTCGCGTACTTCACCAACCTGTTCATACAACTCTGCGAAACCTCATTCGGAAGCGTACCTGACTTGGAACTCAGAAAGCTCACCAAAGAAGCCATGTCCAAACTCGCACATCCGCCTGCGCCATCACACGATCCTCAACCACCGCCAGCACCAACCAAAGAGCACACACCATCGACCAAAGAACACACATCGGCGACCAAAGAGTCCGTGCCACCACACTCCACCATGGAATCGCATGCACCTCCTCTAGACCTCAGCTCTCTCCCCGCAACGTCGCGTGATGATGCTCCTATTGGTCCTGATCATTCTTCATCCGCACCACCAGGCGATGCAAGCGATGCGAAGGCAAGTACTTCCACTGATAATGAGGTCATTGAGGCAGTTGTTCAAGTAACGTTTGTTGCCGATAACGGGTCCAATTCTCCCCACACGGCATCTGATATTGTTGATATAGCTCCTGTAACATTTTTCTCCATCGTAAGTGGCGAAACAAGCGATGCAAAGGATGGCACACAGTCGAGCGAATTGCCTCTACCGTCTTCCTCTTCATCACCACCGCCACCATCTACTTCTCACGCCCCGCTTCAGGAGCCACCTCCGCCTGCAACTGTCGACATTCATCATGACGAGTCTGGATCTGATTCTGAGTCCGATTCTGAGAGCGACCCTTCTTCCTCGTCCGACGGCGCAGAGCCGCTTCGTCGTCGTTGGTCGTTCAGCTCTTCCTTCACCTTCAATCCTGAAAGCTCTAAGATCGACTTCTGCCCCGCCGTTTTATCGGCTTGCGAAAGCTTGGAAGATCCGCATGGTGTGTTGAAGGTTATGGAGAGCATTGGACTCTGGGACGCTCTTCACAAGGCTTGCACTTCCGCTCAACCCCACATTCGTCTTCTGCTCTTGACTCTCCTGTGTCGTCTTCCTACTGTCCCTCTCTACTACTTCGTCGCCAAGCACGACTTCTTCTCTCTCTGCCACAAGACCGTCATTTCGTACCAACACGTCTCCACCTCCGACCAGCGCCAGTGCCGCGCCTTCGCGCTCCTTCAAGCCGGTGCCAGACTCATGCGACTCGAACCTCCAAAGAGCTTGGTGAATCACGATCAGGTTCGAGTTTGGGTGCGCCGCACCATCCAATATGGCCAAGACGTTCCCGACTGGTGGTTCGCAACCAAGATTCTCGACCTCACCATCGACCATCCGGACCTCTTCAACTACACATCCACCGTTCTTCGCAGAGCATACGCAGCCAAATACCCTCCTGGCATGAAATCGTATCTGTTGCCCTGGCTAAGGAAGACACTGGAGAAGGCGGATCTGAACGGCAGCGAGAGGCCTCCTGCGGACGTCTTCTACATGCTACTAAAGCTTGCAAATGGCACTATCCTGGAAGACCAAACATTGAGCATGTTGCTTACACCTGAACACCACCTCACCATCGCTCATTCGCTCGCAAAGAGGCGTGCTCTGGCCTCGTTTGGACTCTTGAACATGAACGACCCCGAAATGCAACGACACAAACACACCCTGTTCCCTCCCGATCATCCGTCAGCTATCTTCCTACAATTTGGTTATGGCATTCCCATTGCGGCGATCGATAGGCTTCCAGAGCACGACATCGAGCTAACCGCCTCTGACAGCGCCTCTCAGTACACTTACTCCTCGTCTGATGTCTCTGATGATGATTTGACGTCTTCTTCTTCTATCGAAACCAATTCTGAGGAGAGTGAGGAGTCTGAAGAGGAAGGGAGCGAAAGTTCATCATACTCGACTTCTGCATCTGTTTCAGTGTCACAAAGCCCTCCATCTTCACCTGCACCATTGGATGATGGGCATCCGATACATCTTCGCAACGACAGCTCTTCTGAGGAAGGATCTCCGGCTCGACATGGAAGACGCAGAGAGCCTCCCATCGTTGGAGACGAGTTTGATCAACTGATGGCAAAGCCTGAAGAGGAGGAGGATAAGGAGGAAGTTGAAGACGTAGGATTCGGAATGAGGCGACTTGGCTATGATATGATGGGCACGAGGATTGGAGTGCGAGTGGAGACCAGGAAGGAGCTGGCGCGTAGGCTCCGAATGGACGTGTCTGGTAGCGAGAAGGAAGAGGACAGTGATCAAGATCGCGAAGAGGAAGAGGAAGAGAAAGAAGGTCATGACATTGACATTGACGACGATGATGGTGATGATGACACTTCGAATGCTGATGGCGACGGGAGTGATCTCTCCTCTACGAGTTCTGGCTCTAGTTCCGCTTCTTCTTCCTCATCTTGGGCTGATTCTGATGCCTATGATATGAACAGTTTGATGGATGATTGGGCGGATGGTGATAGTGGCTCGTATGACACCTTCGACTACAGTGCGAGCTCTGATGGAGAGTCTGATCCGTTTGGAAACCAAGTACAACGGGAGCGCATTCTGGATCCCGATTTTGAGGCCCTCTGTGCCCTCTACCCACGTACGATGATTATCTTATCTCCCAGTCAATGTCTTCACGTCATCGAGACACTGGAAGTTGTATCCAAGTTCATTCACGAGTCCTCTGCGACGGCACTGTTGGAGCATAGCGGTGGTGTTGTTTCCTCGCCTCCTCCCGCTGGATCTGGAGTAAGGAACGTCAATAACATTTACATGCAATACTGTGCACACTTACTCTCTCAAAAGATGGCTGAAATCTTCCATTCGAGGCGCAAGGTGGAATCGGATGTGGCGGTCAAGTTGGCCTTCGCGTACGCTCGACTTCCTCCGCCTCTTCCCTCGCTGCGCTTCCTTCGTACATTCCGCCTCATCGCTGATGATCACGTTTCGGTTCAAAAAGTGTGTCCCTTGAGCATTCCCGACAATGGAACCTTCCTCTCGCGAAAGTGGTCAAACACACCGGTCGTTGGGTCTCCTGACAAACCTGCTGCAGTTCCTCCTTACACGAGCGCAACCTTCAATGAATCGCATCTACTCCTCTTTCCACCAGCATCGGCTGATCAAAGCGACCCAGATCTTCGCATGCAGATCCACATGCTTCCGGACAAGGAGCAGGCGCTCTTCGAGCTTCTCCGAGACATCAACAACAATCGCTCCTTCCCCGCCCCCGCGCACCTCAAGACGAAATCTGCTATTCGCTCTCTACTTGACTGGGCCAAATGTCAATTCAGTACTCATCATCCAGTCGAACTGCATCACATCGAAACGTTTGATCACGACATGTCCCTCGTCTGGAACATACTCTTTTGGATCCTGCCTCAAACTCAGGACATCATGAAATTCGCAAAGGAGCATCTCAGCGAACTGATAGAAGTCGTAATGAGCGATCGATGGCGCACCGGATACGATTCGAATGCCATCATCTCCGTTCTTCTCAGAAGCATTCCCGCTCCTCCAACGGAGATCTCTCAACTTCGCAATGAGTGGATGTACGAATTGTCATATCCTCCGACATGTGCAGAACTGGAATTGTGGCGCTATTTGGAGCAGGGGAACTGTCTCGATGAGGACTCATCACCGGCCCCCATGTTTGGACATCAGCTCTCCAAAGACTCACTCGCCCTTAGCAAGAAGAGAGGAAAGTTGCTCCTTTCAGAAGAAGCTCGCAAGTTACTCAAGAAGACTCGGCTCTCTGCACTTCAGTATGCCATGCACTTCATACCCATTCGACCTCTGAAAGAGATGAAGATCTACGACTTCAATCGTAGCGCCATGCAGTTGGCTGCTTCCTCAGCGATCGCCTTGAACAGTCTGTGCCACCTGTTGAATGCCGCTCTCAACCGCGACTCGTCCTTCAAGAAGCTCGTGGAGTCTCCCATCGCGTCTATCGTCACTCTCGCTGTTACCAAAGACAGTACTGCAACTGATGCTCATGATCCACCCTTCAGATCCCCTTTCAGCGTGCAAAACTCGCAACAGAAACGCGACGACACTGGACGACCTACTCCTCTCTGGCCCACCGATTCATCGAGTACTGGTAAGAACTTCATCTTGTTGATTGTGGAACGCATTTTTGGCCTTGGACGAGCCCTGATGAGAGCTGGCTCTCTGTATCCGAAGGTAGTCGATCTGCTGTTGAGTCCAGAAACTTTTTGGGACTCCTTAGACGCGCTCAGCACCTTGCTCTCTACGGGATCGCATCTTGCATGGATCATGTACCCGCTTCTGATTTGTGACCGGTCGAAGGTAATGGAGAGCGTTAGCTTTGAAGAACGAGGGAAGGCCTTGGAACTCATCCTCAAGTCCGTGCGCGCTTCTTCAGACCTCCTCATCGCCAATATTGAACTAATCGTCAGCTCTGAATGGCTAAGACACTTTGGAATGTGCCTGCTATATGTGGGATTCGGAATCGAGAGTGAGGATGCGCTGGAGGCGGAGACGAGGTTGGCGGTGGTGGCGCTTGGAGAACCTGAAGAGACGCTCAGCTTGCGCGCCTTTGCTGAGTTCATGAGACGTCACCCGGAACTTGCTACGCCGTTGCTCACGAATGGACCTGCAGGAAGCTTTTTCGAGATGATTGAGGCAAGAGAAGATAGGTCTACGGAGGACGCTGTCGTGGATAATGTTGCAGTGGTGAGGTTCGATGGAATGGCGAAGGACAAGGTCGGCATCAAGAAGGACAAGAGTGACGTCAAAAGGAGCAAGGAGGAGGCGAAGAAGGACAAGGCAGTGCAGCAGAAGAAGAACGGATCGTATTGGACCCTCAACCCTCCCATCGAGCTCCTCTCCACCCTTCCAGGAGACTTCATCATTCCAATGATGCGCAACTGTCCGCTGATGGAAAATGTGATGGCTCAGAATCTAGTGTGCTCAAATACCGCCGTGTGGGTCAACTCTGCGCTTATTCGCGCGCGTCCAAAGGAGATCGAATTCTTCGGTCCGCATGCCCTCAAACTGCTTCAAGATAGCCAAATAGGCAAGTTAAAAATGTCTCCTAGGTGGTTGTTCACGGATCCAAGAGTATTGTTCAAGATAGCGCGAGACTATGTGGATGGATCGGCGGTGGGAGGATTCCTGAAGCCTCATCTGTCGCCCATGTTGCTCGCTCAGGCTTGTCCCTCTCTGACCCTTCTTTGGCTTTCATCTCCATCGTCACTTGATACACTGAAAAAGCGCATTGATGAAGACACTTCTTCGTCTTCTTCCTCGGGAAACGCGGACGGACTTGGCGGCGTGGATTCTCGAGGCTGGGCGGTGGAGAATCGAAAACTGTACCTCTGCCGAGTGATATTGCTCATCGCGGGTTTACCATCGGGACCGCATAAGATTCCCCTATTCAAGTACTTCTGGAGCAAGATCAAGTGGGCAGAACACTTGAAACACGGTCAATGGCATCTGGAACTCGCTGCTGCTCTCTTAATGCTCATGGACGACCTACGCTCATCTGATCTTGAAGACTGGACGACGAAGGCAAACGAATGGTATCAAGTCATTAGGCCAAACATAGCACAGAACTGGCCACCGCAACTAGGACAACAGGTCAGGTCGAGTTACATCTTCCCACTTCTCTATCACCTCATTCTTCGGCTTGGAGTGGAAACTTTGGACGAATCCTGGTTTGAGGACAACCCTAACGGATTTTCACCCGTAGGCATGCCGAAGAAGATGGCCGAGAACAAGCAACATCGCCAACTGGAGTCTATCCCGAGTGCCCTTCCTTACTCCATCATTACTCATGAGGACATTCTGCCCCTCAATGTCTTGAAGTTCGAAAGAGGTTACATCATTCCGCCAAGTACCACGCCAATCCATGTCGTCGTCCAAGTACCATTGCACATCGAAAGCGCGCTGGAGACAGAAACTATTGCCTTCAACTTCTACCACTACTTCCGCAGCAACGATGAGCATGGGCCAACGTTTAGGATTGGAGTCGCTTCATCTGATGCCATTGACGTCTTACGGAAGCAGCCTGAACTCAGAGTGGGAGACGTGCTGCATTCTCATGCCTTCGACTTGTCTCCTCTGGGCTTCCACACCTACTCGAACGGCCTCATGAATCCTATCTGGTTGAAACAGAGGAGTGTATCTTCAGATAGAAACCCAAATGGATTCATCACAGATGTTGACGCCAAACCCCTCGTCGGAGGAACATTGGAACTCGATCTCCACAAACGATGGGTGGAGTTGAGGTACAAGTCGAAAATGATCGCCATCCCTGATCTTGACACGTCACAGCCACTCTTCATTGTCATCACATACGACACACCTGCAACCGGAGCTGTTGGAAGAGGCTGTGGTCCCGCATTCACCTCTCGCTGGAGATACGCCTGCGTGCCCATCGAATCTCTCATTCCTAAAGACCCTGTCAAGAAGGCACTCTTTACAGCATCGCTGTTGACATCATCATCTGCGAAACCCTCATCATATCCTCGAACGACACCTCCACCACCAACGAACCCAGATCATTCCTCTTCAAACTCTCTCGATGCGCCTCAACAAAGACCGCCCAGAAAGAAGCGCCACAAGGAATGAGGCTCCTCCAAGTTCCAACACTCATTACGTGTGCAACACACATACGCACCCTCGATGCCTTAGAGCTCGATGCGACGCCTCAGTTGCCTCTGTTTTCCTATCCCTCGAATCGTACCATCACACCCCCTGTACAATGGACTCAAAGGCGTCACGATTGCCTGTATTTCAAGATAACCAAGTTCTATACCATACAGATAAGGTGCATCTAGGCTTATACTGTTACAACGTTGTGGAGGGGGTACGTGAACTACGTGGTTGATTGAAGAGAGATCATGGTGGAGGCGAGAGATTCTAGTGCTTTGAAAGCCTCTTTGGCTTCAGGAGCGAGGTTT
>Ga0307375_10004256_pt1 | contig 13748 bp, 7 predicted proteins | sample TR1MG_FD_202531 | JGI IMG/M metagenome (GOLD analysis project Ga0307375, IMG submission 202531) | Soil microbial communities from Risofladan, Vaasa, Finland - TR-1 | ecosystem: Environmental > Terrestrial > Soil > Coastal area > Acid sulfate soil | place: Finland: Risofladan, Vaasa | collected...
GTAAGGCCGGCCCGGCTTCAGCCGTGGCCCACGTCCGGGTGGCGGAATAGGCAGACGCGCTAGCTTGAGGTGCTAGTGCCCCAAAAGGGCATGGGGGTTCAAGTCCCCCCTCGGACACGTTAAATCCCCATAAGCGGCCGTTTACGGGCATGCTCGATGTCACCCGCGCCCAGCCTCCGGTCGCAGCGGGTGCTCTTTTCTCGCTTTCCTAGGCGGTCCTCCTTCCCTTAGCCTGGCGCGGGCGAGTGCCGAGGGTGACAGACGGCGCATCGCCGGCGCGCAGGGTCCGGTTGTCCGGGTCGTAGGTGAGCACGGTGCCGTCGGCGCGGAGCTGGTCGATGAGGGCTGCCGTGTCGGCCGGGCCGGTCACCCGGACTGGACTGCGGTTCCCGCGGCCCGGTTTCCCGGCCGGGCCGACGAGCAAGATGGCGATCGTGGCCAGGTGCGGCAGGACCTGGTCCTCGCGCACGTACGTGGTCTTCGGCCTGCCGGGGTCCGGCGTGGCAGCGCTGGTATGGCCGTGGCGGCACCGGTAGGCGGGCTTCCCGTTGGACCACGCTGACTCCAGCCGCCGCCCGCACCGCCCGCAGGTCAGGAGCCCGGCCAGCAGGTACCGCCGCACCGCCGGGCCGGCCGGGCCGCGCGGCACGGTCACGTCCTGGGCCTTGATGAAGTCGGCCTCGCTGACCAGCGCCGCGTGCGCGGGGTGCCTGGAGATGACCCAGCCCTCGGGCAGGTTCCACCGCTGCACCTGCCGGTGCCCGAGGCTGGTGTTGACCGGGTCGACGAGGTCGAAGTCAGTGCGCTGCCGGTTCCACACCTGCCGGCCCGTGTAGCGGGGATTGGCCAGGATCGCGGCGACGGTCCGCAGCGTCCACGCCGCACCCGTGCGGTGGGAGTTGCGGCCTGGGTCGGCTGCCGACGGGCACGGCACTCCCGCGTCGTTCAGCGCCCGGGTGATCCGGGCGGCACTGTGCCCGGCGAGGCGCTGAGCGAACATCCACCGCACCACGTGCGCCGTCTCCGGGTCCGGCTCGAGCCGGTGGGCACGGCGGCCCCAGGCGGCATGGGCCTTGTTCGGGTGCGGCCCCGCGTCACCGAGCCGGTACCCGTACGGCGGCCGCCCGCCCAGGTACCGGCCCTGCTCCCGGGTCTGGGTAGCCATCGCGGCACGCACCCTGATCCTGGTCCGGGTGACCTCCCGCTTGGACGAGAAGCCCAGGGCGAGCATGGTCTCCTCGTGGTCCTCGGCGTGCCAGTCGACCCGCCCGCCCACTTCCGGCATCCACAGGGAGACGCCGTAGTGCTCGAACAATGGGGCCATCGACGCGTACTGGTTCCCGTAGAACGCCCGCTCGTACTCCCCGATCACGATCGCGTCCCACCCCCGGTCCGGGTCAGCGAGCTGAGCGACCAGCGCGGCGGCCTGCGGGCGCCGCGCCCACGGCAGCACCCGGCTCTCCCCCGCGTCGAAGAACACCGCCGTGATCACCCCGGCCCCCGCGGTCAGCATCACCGCCTGCGCCAGCTGCCGCGCCCGCGACGACTCCGGGTCCTGCCAGTCCTCCGTCGAGACCCGCCCGTAGAACGCGAACCTCAGACGCCCCCGGCCGCGCACCCCGCCCCCGCGGGCGGCCAGGCCCTCCGCCCACGCCGCCAGCGCATCCCCGGCCGCCTGCTGACCGCGCGCGGCCGTCGTCCCCATCGGTGCCGCGCACATACCAGGCCACCCCCAAATAGGCTTATTAGGGAAAGCACTACTTCTCCATGGTCCAGGAATGGACGTCATAAATCCAGCCCAGGGGAAGAAAAAGTGCAGTAATTATTACGGAAAAGCGGCATAAAACGTGATATTGGGTTGGCGGCCTGCGCGGATACCCGCCGACCCCGAAGAAGTACATGATGCGCCATGGCCGATGAAGACCCGTCGGCCGCACCAGCTAGCAAGACCATCCGCATGTAAGGCCACGGCCACGGCACACGAAGCCGGGCACCTTTCACATGCACGAAGGATCGCCTTCGGTTAGCCGAGCCACGGAGATCTTGTTATTCACGAAACTGCTGGATCCCGCCGTGATCGGCCGCGCCGGGACGCCGCTCAGTTGGCCATGTATTGCACCAGAGGCAAACCCAGCCCAGGTTGCCGGGGGCGTTTGACCCGCCATTGAACCTGGCCACACTATGTCCGAGCGAGCCGACCCGCCGTCCTACCTGCGACCAGGCCAGTGGCCTCCCGTCTGGAGCGGACGGCCGGTTCTCCACCGCCAGCGACTCGCAATACTCGCACCGACCCTTGGCCGTCTCCAGCAGTGCCCACACGTCTGCGCCAGTGATCTTCACGTCAGGCGCCCCTGACATCAGGCGTGACCGGTTGGCCCGCATGGCCTTCTTCCGGCACCACGCCATTCTTGCTGCCGGAGTCGTCCGGTCCAGGAAGTCTTCCCACGACTTGTACACCGGCGGACCCGCAGCCGACCCGGCCGCTTCGCGCTCAGGGGCCCGCGGTACCGGGCGCGCCCTCGCCAGCAGGGCCGCAGCCTCGTCAGGCGCGAGCCCGGCAGCGAACTTCAGCACTTCCTCCCGCGTCGGCGCCTCACGCTGAGGCCGCCCGTCATGATCCATGCTCAACAGTTCCCAAACAGCTTCTTCGGTTACAGGTGCTGTCGTCTACTGAGTAGCGTCTTCGGGTGACGTCTCGGCGAGTGCTCGCGTGATCAGGTCTTGGAGCGCCTGTTCGGCCGTATCCGGGTTGGGGGACAGTTGCGCGATCAGGGCCGCTGGTTCCGTACCAGGGATGTAATTGATCCTGCCGCTCAACTCCGCGATGCTGGTCGGCGGTTCGGCGGCGTCGCCGAAGAAAGCGAGGTCAACCGCGGCGGCGCGAACTGAGCGTTCTGTGTCGCCGGTGCCGCTGAGGGCTTTAATGACGGCTGCGCACAGGTGGCAGGCGAGAGCGGAATTTGGCTTACTACCCTGCCTGACCAGGTAGTTACCAAGGTTATGGTAAACGTCGCGGATTACGCTGGCGGCTTCCGCTGCGTAGCCGTAGCGCAGCGCGTCTTGTGCGATCCTGATTGCATTATCGCAATGGCCGAGTTTATCTTCTGCGTCTGCTAGCGCTCCGAGGGTCGTGTTGAACATCCGGAGCTCGCCCGCGTCCAGAAAAGTCTGGCGGCAGTCTAGTAGCAGGTCTCGCGCCTGGCTTGGCTTGCCGCGCGTGAGAAGAGGCCCGTAATCGTTCATCCTGGCCACAGCGATTTGGCTGGCCGGGGCTCGGCGCTCCTGCATGGATGCTGTAATTTCGGAGTTTACGGCAAGCGCCTCGTCCCATTGCCCGAGCTGGATTTTTACCGCACGGTCTATGTTTAGCAGCGCCTCGCGAACATCCCACCTGCGCGCGGCTTCATCCTCGGAAGGGTTGTTCCCCAGGGATTCCATGACGTCCCGGAGCCGTTTCACTTCGGGCACGAGAGTACTACTGTCTCCAGTTTCGCTTAGCAGCTGTAGTCGCTGTACTTCAGTGCCCAGCCTGGTGAGGGGCCCCACTCCGGCCTTCCCCGCGTGGCTGACCGCCTGATCGGCGAAATCCAGGGCCGTGGGGAACCGGCCAGTGTGGAGACACTGGTATGCCAGCCTCCCGGAGGCAATCATTGCTGCCCTGTGGTCGCCACGGGCCACCGCGGCAGCGAGGTAACTGCGCACCTGGGCTTCTGCTGTGGCCGGGTCGAACAGTTCTGTCACAGTCGCCAAGAGGAGCCCTGCCGAGTCCAGGTTGCCCGCAATCTCCTCCACGAGCGGGAGCATGGCCGCCGCACTGGCCCTTGACGGGTCCCTGTTAAAGGCGAATTCCAGCACGGAGGCGGCCTCCTCCCAATGTTGCTGGCGTATCAGGTAGGGGACGGCCGAGAACCCAGCGCGCACTATCAGCTGGGTATTCACGCCTTGCTGGCCGGTCGCGCCAGACGCGACGTCCAGCCCGGTGCGCCAGAAGAACGCGGCTGTCGCATCTACTGTGCCCTGGAATAGTTGCCCTGCGCGGGCCCGCCCGGCGCCGCTGACAGCGGGGTGGACCGTATAGAACTCGCCTTCGCCTGCGGTCGCCGCGAGCCTTGCCGCCAGGCCGCGGCCGACAACGGCTTCGAGTACCTTGTCGAACGCGGGCGGCTGGCCGTCACGGCCGAGCCGGCTCCATAGGGCAGGCCAGTTGGCGGCAATCACGCCGCGCTCGCGGTCAGGTTCTTCCAGGCAGCACATGAACCAGAACAGGTCGCGTTCAGCGGGGGAAAGGCCGTCAGCAACCGTGTCGGTCCAGGTAGCGAGGACGCGCAGGTACTCGCCAGGGGCTGCGGTGGTTTCGCCAGTGGTGAAGAACCCGTCTGGGAGTCCGCCCTGGTCTCGCCAGGCCTGGTCTCCTGCCGAGACGAGGCCGGCCAGCCGTTCCGGGCGCGCGGCCTGCCCGTCGGCGAGTTCGAGGAGTTTCGGGTGCCCCTGGGCGATGCTGAGCACGTTAAGCGCCAGCGCCCGTGCGGTGTCGTGGTCGATGCCAGGCAGGTCGCCGTAGATCAGCTCACGCAGGCGGGGCAGCTCCCAGGCGAGCAGCAGCGCCTCGTCGGCAGACAACGCGTCCACTGCTTCGATGAGTGGACCCGCCGCTTGCGCGCAATCATCTGCCGTACTCATGCCGAGCGGTTCCGCGGGAACGCGGTGGCTGGTCACGATCACCCGGCTCAGGCCGCGGTGTGCGGTCAGCGCGGCCATTACTCGCCCCCACCGCTCGTCACGCCACTGCCCGCTCTCGGCCAGCAGCGACTCGATGTTGTCGATGACGATCAGAAGCCGGCTGCTCTCCATCAACTCGGTGAGCCGGGGCAGGAACCCGGTCAGCTTCTCCGCGTCCCTGACCAGGTGAACCATCTGGAAGCCTTCCAGGTAGCGCTCCAGGGTCAGCGCGAAGTCGGTGAGCGCGCTGCGGATCTCCGTGCCTTCGTCAGGGGCCTTATACCAGACGAGGCGGTCGAAAGCGTGCTCGTGGGTGTAGGCGAGTTCGAGCGCGCAGGCTGTCTTGCCGCCGCCCGGCATGCCGTGCAGCAGCACGGCTGGGACGCCGCTCGCCTCAGCGAGCGCCGCACTCGAACGGGCCATGACCCCGGTGCGGCCGACAAGGCGCTGCGGCTCCGGCGGGAACCCGGCCATCTTCAGCTCTGCCGTCCCATAAGACGGCGACAGCGTCCGCCTGGGCGCCGCCAGCCTCAGCTCAGCCGCGGATGCGCCGAACAGCGCGGGGGTCACCGCGGACAGTACTGGGAACCGGCCGCCTGCTGTGATCTGCTTGACCGTCATGGCGACCGCGCGCGCCAGGGGTTGCCCCTTATCGGCGAGCAGGCTGTAGAGCTTCTCCGACAGTTCGATCGCGAAGTCGTCGTCTACCGAGTAGCGCATCGCCAGGACCGCGCAGCCGAGGCGCCCGGTCAGCTGCGTGGCGAAGCTACCCAGTGAGGAAGAACCGGGATCAACGCATTCGGGAAAGCGGGCTTTCGGCGCGGGCAGCCCGAGTAGCCTCCGCTGCTCAGCGGCGGTCACGGCCGCCGACCAGCACGCCGAGACCGTTACCAGCTTCACGCTTTCGCGGGCCGGGTCGAGCAGGTCCGCCAGTTCCGCGGCGGTGACCTTGTCCGGCGTGCCGGACGCGGTCTCGAGCAGCAGCTCGCCGGGAGCGCCGTGACCGGAGATGTGTATCACGTCCCAGCCCTCTGCTTCTTCAAGGACGTCACGCAGGCGGTCACGGCTAACCCCGTACTGCAGGACTGTTACCTCGGCGGCTTTCCCACGGGCGGCGATCCGGTTGACCAACTGAACCAGGGCACGGCGTTCGCGCCGAAGGCTGAGGGGGTGACCGCCTTCAGGGAGGCTGAACAGGCCGAGGACACGCAGGCGACCCTGTACCGGAATCATGTCCCCGGCGGAGTCGTCACCCTTGGCCTCCATGACCAGCGTGACATCCTGGACAGCGAGCGGCTCGTCGCCCGCGTACGCGAGGTCAAGCGGCCAGAACAGCAAGGCTTCAGCGCCATCGGGCACGACTACGCGCACGGTCACGGGCGCTTTCCTCGCCACACGGGCAAGCGCATCCGCGACCGGGCCGAACACCTGTGCTCCCGCCCACTGGCCGACCTCAGCGACGATCCACTCCTCGTCTTCGGCGAAGCTGTCGGGCGCGGCGTACGAGGAGATGTAGTACTGCAGGTCAGTGAACGCCTCATACTGCCAGCTGCGCTCATCGAGCCCTACCTCATGATCGGCCAGGATCTCGCCAGACACATCGGTCAACAGCCAGCGCCACCGCGCCGGACCGTCATAGTCCCGAACCTCCAGCCGCAGAACATCCCCCACCGCTACCCCTCACCACCCCTGTCGCCTATGCCAAAATCTCTATTCCGTGCGCCGAGATCACGTGCATCCCACGGGCGCAATCGCTTGTGTCCACGGTAGAGCCGACAGCCTCCCCGCCGCCCGCTTTGACACGGCCCGGCAGGCTCGCCTCCCCGAACTTAATGAGCAAATCCCCTTGCCGAGGCTCCGAGGGCTACAGTCTCGACGACCCAGCCGAGTTTCATCGTGTCGCATGGCCGCGGTTACGCCGTCGACGACTGCCTTGACGTGCTTCGCCGACCCCAGCTGGTGCATGGCGATCCCTAGCAGGAAACCGCCGTACCCTCGATACGCCCCACGGGCTGCGGCGAAGCGCGGCGGACGGCGCGGCTAGCCACGCGGGTTGTCCGGGACGACCATCCTAAAGACCCGGCAGACCAGGGGCCTTGTGGACCGCGGCGAACGGTGCGCCGGGAGCAAAGGAAATGACTACCACGTCGCGATAACAAGCTGCGCTATGCGGTTTACTGCCAGTGTGCGAGCACCAATAGAGGAGCAGGTCGGCAGCACCGGGGCCACCTTGGTCAAAGCGGCATTCGAACGGCTGGGATGGGGTGTGGCGGTGAACCCAGAGCACGATCTGGGGACCGACCTGTTCGTCATGGCCCGGGATGAGCGCCGCTTCGACCTGGGTCAGGTTGTCGGCGTCCAGGTGAAGGCCGGCCGGAGGAGATATTTCAGGTACCCGAGCCGAAGCGGCGGGGCCGTGGTCGGATGGTGGTTCCGCGACGACGACCGCGTCCATATCGACGCGTGGCTCTCACATGCGCTGCCCCACCTCATCGTGCTGCACGATCCCGTCTCGGAGGAGTCGTACTGGGCGCACGTGACCCAGGACGCGGTGCTGTCCACGGGCAAGGGCGCCAAGATCTTTGTCCCGAAGGAGAACACGATCGACTTGGCGCACCGCGAGGCCCTTCTGCAGGTCGCCGCCACCGCCCGCGCCGGCATGTCCCTGGAGGGAAGCGTCTGGACGGGAGCCACATCACTCCTGCCGAAGGACCGCCTGCGGCATGCTCTCGTCGTACCGCGCCTGATCGCCCCGCACCCCAACACCGGTTTTGAGACCCCCGTGAGCCCGGTGCAGGCAGTCGCACTGTTGACGGATGCCCGCCTCCCCGCATTCCAGCACTTTGCCACGAAGCACGCTGACGTTCCTGCGCTGGCCGACGCTGTTCAGTCATCCGATTGGGGCTGGCGTCTCGTCGGCGCACTAGGGCACCGGCTGACAACTGGAGAACCTGACCAGCTTCAGGCATTCCTGGACCAAGGCACCCCGGACGGCCCGGAGCGTGCCGCGCTGACCGTCATGGTCGCCGCCGAGCTCATGGAGGCGGGACGAGTAGATGAAGCGGTCCCGCTCCTGGAAGACGAGCTGGGCCGGGACGAAGCCGAGCCGGTGGACTACGCCTGGCTACGGTTGCAGCATGCGCGAGCTTGTGTCGAGGTCGGCCGCCTCGCCGACGCCCGGGAGGATGCGGCGTTCGTGCAGCGCCTGCGCATAACCCACCCCGGTGATATCACGGCGACGGCGATCGCGGGCGTCGCCGCCATGATCGTCTTCACCACTACGCCCTGGAGTGGACGTGACGTTGGCTCGGTAGTCCAGGGCGCAGACACCGCCGTTGCCTGGTGGAGGACCCAGACAATCGCGGGAGCCTTGTCAGCCTTCGCCGACCGGACGTTCGAAGCCTGGTCTCACGACACGAGCATCCGCCTCGGCGGCTCAGACCAGGTCAACGACCACTTGCTCTCCGCCGCGCTGACCGCTAACTACCTCGGGGATCACGGCGCATGGCGCCAGCTGTATGCACTGCTCGGGCAGGACAGGCTGGTCCGGCTGGACCGCAACAGTGACCCGGCGGACGCACGCGCCGGACTTGACCGTCTACGGATGGCTGGCGACGATAAGGCGATCAAGCTGGCAGTCCGGCAACTGGCGGCCGATGGTCCCGCAGCAGCCGTCACCCTCGCGGCCGCGGACGTCGACCTGAGCCAGTCGACGCATACGACCGGCAAGGCCGACCTCCTGCTCATGCAGCACGGCGGTGACCTACTCGACCCGGCGACAGCCGAGCGAACAGTCAGATGGCTGCTTGCCACACTCCGCGGGCCATCGGCGTTCCCGTCGCGAACAACCCCCTCGTACCTTATTGCGCTCCAGCTCATCGACACGCTCGCGGGCGTCGTGCCCGCCGCGCCGGCCGAAGTCCAGGAAGCGGTAATCCAGTGCCTGGTCGACCTGCCCGCCCAGTCCGACCAGGCCCACGCCACCTCTTGGGCCCGGGTTGCCGACGCGCTCCCGCCAGACTCCTGGGGGAAGGATGCGATACAGCGCCTTGCCTCACGCAGCGACGATCACTGGTCACTTCAGCTGGTGATCCAAGAACTGGCCGCACGCCATGACCCGGATGTCCGGGCCACTCTGCTAGCAGAGGCCGAGGCCGGCTCCCTGGACGCACTCGACGCCCTCCACTCGACGGACGGCATGTCCGAAGAAGCCATCACCCGCCTGATCGAGCAGTTGTCGGAGCAGGTAACTCAGCAGGTCAACGAGGCGCACGCCGGACAATACGGGGGCGGCGGCCGGGACGCCGGCCGCACGCTCGTCATCCTTAATGCCTGGCATCCCGAGCAGGCGAACTGGGAACCGGTCTTTACGCTCCTGCCCGACCCTGCCGTGGCACCGGACCACAAGCACGGCGCGCTGCAGGCGCTCGCCAACTTGGCTAGCCGACTGCCCGAGGACGCCCGTGCCCGAGCCGCCCCGATAGCCCGCTCCCTCTCGGAGTCCTCCCCGTCGGCGGTCCCGGCCTTGTTCGGGCCGCGTCACAGCATTGGCGGCGTGGCCGCTCACCTCGCGGTCACCCTTGGCGCGTACGACGAAGAAGGAACGTCTGAACAGCTGCTCAAGATGCTCGCGGGCACCAGTGACGAACGCCTCTGGGTCGTCGGGATAGCCGGCCGCGCACGCACGCCTGAACACGTCGGACTGCTGGTCGGGCTTTGCCAGGCCCCTGAGCCGGACATCCGGGCAAATGCCGGCGCCGCGCTGGCATCCCTAGTCGCGGGCGGTAACGGCGGTACGCTGGCACTCGCCGGCCTGCGACGTTGCCTGGCAGACCCGGGCACCAGGGTGCCGCAGCTCATAGCCAAAACGCTGGCAGAGGCACCGTCTCTCGCCCCAGCGGCACAAGCCGCACTCGCGCAGTTGCACGATCATTCATCAGCGCTGGTACGAAGTACGGCAATCCGTTCTACCCCTGGAGTCCCGTAACGGTCGGGCAGCAAAGGGACCGCTCCGCTTCCATCCGGTCCATTCGGCTTCTTGTGCGGCACCGCCATAAGAGTTGTGACCGGCACCAGAAATCACTACACCGAGCCGATGCCGGCACCCTGGGGTCCGGCACCACGCGGGTGCACCAACGGCTCTAGAAGCGTCGCCAAGAGCACTCCTGCCGCGCACGGGCCGATGCCGACGGCCGACTGAGCAGACTTTTCAACTCCGCGCGGCCGAGCACCACACTCATCACCACGAGTGACCCCACGTCGGTCTCGATAGCTGCAAAAAACGCCCGAACGCTAATCGGTGTCTCCCCTCTCTGCGAGCACCGGACGCCGGTCACTGCAGGCAGATTATTGTTTATGCGCTCCAGTCAGGGGGTGGTGCGCCGCAGTCGGACGTGTAAACATTCACCCCTCGGGCGTCTGAGTGGATTGGCTTGCTGACGCGGAGTGACGGCGCTGAGGCGGCCGTGGTTACGGCGGGTCGGGGATGGGCGGCATCCAGGGGTTCCCGGCGAGTGCGTCACGCAGGGCGGTGAGGATGCCGGCGCCGTGCTTTCCGGCTTATCACGGATGCACTGTTATCCCGGACAGATCCTTGTTGCGGCAGGTCGGTTGCGTGAGCCTGCTGTCCGTTGCTCGGGATATCAGAGGCTGCGGAGGAAGGCGAGTAGCTGGTCGTCGGGCTGGTATCGGCCGGACGGGGTTTCGGGTGAGGTGAGGCGGGCGAGGGCGCTTTCCTTTTCTTCGAGGCCGGCATGCTCTGGCGGAGTCAGGTATTCCAACTGTCTGAATGGGTGCTGGTTCATCGGTCAGCTCGTGCGCTGGATGTCTGGGATCAGTCTGATGAGGATGAGGTAGGCGGTGTCGGGGATCTCCAGGTAGGCAGCTTCGGCGGTGTAACGGCCGGGTGTCAGATCGACGCGGAGGTGTTCCTCCTGTTCCGCGATGACGTGAGGGTAGTCGTAGGCGGAGTCGAAGAGGATGAGCGGTTCGGTGATTTCCCAGGTGAGGCGGGATCCCCAGTTGATGGCCGGGAGGAGCTTGAGGGTGGCTTCGAGGACTTCGCCATCGTCGTTGCCCGCGATCTCTCTCAGCAGGATGTCGGGACCGGGCAGGAAGGTCGTCCGGGCCGGGTAGTCGCCGAGGACGAGCGCCTGGGCGTGACCGACGTCGATCAGGCCGATGTAGTCGTCGACCGCGCAGGCACGGCCGTAGTCGCCCTCCTCGTCTGGGTAGTTCCGCGGAACGCCGTTCCAGAGATGGCAGGCGGATTGCGGGATGAGGATGAGCGGGCCTCCGAGAGACGTAACCCACCTGTTTTCCATGGAGATATCCGTTCAGCGCGGGTAGGTGGCGGGAGTTCCGGAGTCCGGGCTGGGGTGATCCCGGCGGCTTACCTCGGCGGCGTAGGCGGCCCAGTCCCCGGCGGAGGCGCGCTGCCAGGCGGCGGCGACGGTGATGTGGATGCCGAGCATGCGGGCCAGGACCGCGGCGGGCAGGTCGGTGGCGAGCTGGAACAGTGCGGCGGAGCGGGCCTGGCCGGAGTGGATGCCCTGCTCGCGGAGGCGTTCGGCCAGGCGGTAGGAGCTGATCGGGCGTCCGGGCTGCCCGCCGGGGAACAGCCAGGTCGGCGTTCCGCGGTCGCCGATGGCTGCGTGGCCGCGGCGGGAGGCGAGAAGCTCGCGGACGAGGCCGGCGAGGGGCTCGGGCAGGGTGACCGGCTCGCGTCCCAGGCGCAGCCGGACCTGCTCGCCGTCGGCCTGGACGTGGCCGGGGGTGAGGCGGCTGATGACAGATGGCCACTGGGCGTAAAGGAGGACGAGGAGCCCGGCGACGCGGTCTTCAGGATCGAGACTGCCGTCGTGGAGCAGCCGGCGTGCTTGTGCCCAGCGGGCCTCGGTGTCGATGACGCGGGACGGGCCGCCCCACCTGGTGGCGGGGAAGTCCAGGCGGGTCAGTTTCTGTTTCCTGGCCCAGCGGATGAAGTGCCCGGTCTCGCGGCGGCGGGATGCCTGGTCGCTGGTGATCCAGGCGTCCAGGTCGTTTTGCCGGCATGTGGCCAGGGCGAGGTCGCGGGCGGTGAGCCAGTCCAGGAAGGCGATCGCGGCCCGGACGTGCTGGCGGACGCCGGCCAGCTGGTCGTGGGTGGTATCGGTGTCCCCGGTGCGGCGGCGGAGCCGTCGCAGCAGATGCCAGACGGCGTACCGGTGCAGCATGTGCTGCTGGTCCGGGTCATCACGGCCGGCGGTCACGCCGGTGATCCAGCGCTCCAGCCGGGCCATCTGCTCATCGCGATGGGGCAGCGTGCCGACGGCGACCAGGACGGCCCGCAGGTGCTCGACCGCCTTGCCGCCAGGCAGCGCGTCGAGGGTGGCGTGGGTGAGCTCGGTCCCGGCGTCCAGGCTCCGCAGGATCGAGGGGGCGGTGCTCTTGTCCAGCCAGGCCGCGACGGTGCCGGGCCGTTCGGCGGCGCTGAGGGCCTGATAGAGGGCGTGAAACCGCGGCCGGATCTCGCCGGCCTGGTCGCCGAGCAGGTCACGCAGCCGCCGGTCGATAGCGCACCGGGCGCACCGCCCGGCGTGGATCCGGCCGGTCTCGCCGCAGGCCGGGCAGCTGGTCCAGAACCCCTCGTCGGAACGGGTGCAGGCGGCGCAGAGCGGCTCGGCCCTGGTGCCGCCGCGGACCCGGCCGGCCTGGCCGCAGCGCGAGCAGCATGCCCAGCGCTGCTTGCAGGCCCCGCACCAGGGCTCGCCGGTCGCCCGGGAGATCACGCATGGCACCTCCCTCCCGCAAATACCGCAGGTCGCGACCTTCCAGGGCCGGCAGCTGGGGCACAGCGGCCCGTCTTCGGCGCGGACGGCGACCGGGCGGCGGCGATGACAGCCCGCGCAGGTTTCCTGGTTGACCGGGTCGGTTATCAGGCAGTGCGGGCACAACGGCTGCCCGTCTTCGTCGCGGGCGGCCGCCTCCCGCACGGTCCCGCAGCGCGAGCATGGCTCAGCCCGGGACCGGGCCACGCAGTTCCGGCACAGCCGCATCCCGTCACGGGGCTTGACCAGCGGGATCACCCGACCGCAGTGCGGGCAGGGCGGCTGGACGATGCCGACGGCACCGGCCTGGATGAGCTGGCCGATCAGCCGGAGCACCGACGGGACCGGCGCCGCGGCGCCTGCGCCGGTCAGCAGTTCGGGCCGGTCCTGCAAGGCCCACGCGAGCTGATGGCGCTGCCCCGCCTGCGCGGCAGCCGCGATCACGGCCGAGGCGATCACCTCAGATGGCAGCCCCGGATCGATCGCCGTGACGATGCCGGTCACGATCACCACGGGGTCACGGCCCCCGTCTGGCGGGCATTTCGCGCACCGGGGCCGTCCGGCCCGGTCACGCAGGCAGATGACCCGGACCTGGCCGCAGCCTGCGCACGGCTCCCGCTTCGGCCCGCAGACAGAGCAGAGCCAGTCCTCGCCTCGGCGCTGGAAGCTGCGCAACTGCTTGCCGCATCCGGCGCAGGCGGGGGCCGAGACGGCGTCGGCGCCTGCCTTGCGCAGCGCGACCAGCAGGTCCCCGACCACCCGGGGCGCGGGCGACCGGCCATCGGTGAGGACGGCGGGTCGCTGGGCGAGGGCCTGCGCGAGCTTGCGCCGCTTGGCCCGCCCGCCGGCCACGCTGATCACCGCATCCTCGATCCCGGCCTGATCCAGGGCCGGCTCGACGCCGCTGATCATGGCGACGATGACGCTGACCGGGTCGGCCAGCACGTCAGGAACGCTGGCGGTCATCGTTCAGCCATCGCCCCGGGTGATCCTGGCCCGCCTGGGGCGGAGCGTGCCGACCCCGGCGTCCTCGCCGCCGGCCGTTTTCGCCTTCCGGGCCGGCCTGGCCGCGGAGACCGGCTCGATCAGGTCCTCCATCGGGCAGTCCAGGATGTCCAGCAGCGCCATCAGCACCTTCAGGCTCAGCCGCTCCGGCCGCTCGGTGACCAGCCGGTAGACCTGGCTGGACGACAAGCGGATGTCCCGCTCAGCCAGCAGCGG
>Ga0307375_10004257_pt1 | contig 13747 bp, 15 predicted proteins | sample TR1MG_FD_202531 | JGI IMG/M metagenome (GOLD analysis project Ga0307375, IMG submission 202531) | Soil microbial communities from Risofladan, Vaasa, Finland - TR-1 | ecosystem: Environmental > Terrestrial > Soil > Coastal area > Acid sulfate soil | place: Finland: Risofladan, Vaasa | collected...
GGGTAGATCGCGAACTGGGGATTTAAGGATCTGGCTTACGCGGCGTCAATGAAATGTGCCAGTGATCGTGGCAGAAAGGAACTGAGGCGTATCCATAGCACACCGATCACTTCATGGAAGACGATGGCCGATAGGGCCATGGCATACGGATTCGGTAGATAGGCGAGTATGGTACTGTCGCGTCGGCTCGGGGTGACGAAATCGGTGGGAGCGGGCGTCACTGTGAAACCGGCGTGCCGGAACAGTATGACGGCCCTTTTCATATGCCAGGCTTGTGTGACAAGAAAGATGCGCCGGATTCCCAAGGGAGCGAGAATCGACGCCGAACGCGCCGCGTTTTGCGCAGTGGTTTGGGAGCGATCCTCAACCCATTTTACGGGCGTCCCAAAGTCGTGGCGAAGAACATGGCGCATGAGCAAAGCCGACGGGGGCCCTCCCAGTGGCGCGCCGCCCGATACCAGAATGGGGAGTCGGCTTTCACGAAAGAGGTGCGCCGCATAGCGCAGTCGGACCAAGGTATTGGTGCCAACGGTGTCGCGTCGTCCATATTCCGGAGCCCTACGGTAACGGCCGGCCGCGAGCACCACAATGGCGCGCGGCCCCTTGGGGAGTGGATTTGTGAGCGCGGGATAGACCTCCCAGTCTTTGGCCAACGCTGTGGCGATCACCGGTAGACTTACGAGGATGAGGCCGGCCCAAGAGAGTGCCACGCATGTGAGACCAAGGGTCGGCCTCCATCTTGTCAGGGCCAAGCCCGCGCCCATGGGCAGCAAGAAGAGCCCCGGCGGTGCGATGAACGCGTTGACAAGGCCATGCCAAATGATCACATGCCGACCTGCTGACCCGCGGCCTGTCGATCCGCATGATAAGAGGAGCGTACCAGGGGCCCGCTCGCCACGTTGCTAAAGCCAAGATTGCGAGCGACTCCAGCAAGCTCTGCAAATTCGGCTGGGGTCACATACCGGTCGACGGGGAGATGGGCCAAGCTTGGTCGCAGGTATTGACCTATAGTAAGCCACTCACAACCGTGTGCGCGTAGTTCCGTCAGGGTCTCCTCGATTTCGGCGCGAGTCTCTCCTAAACCGACCATAAGGCCAGATTTGGTGGGAATGTGCGGATAGCGGTCTTTGAACTGTTTGAGCAAGGACAGGGATCCTTGATAGTTTGCTCCCGGTCGCACCGGTTTGTAGAGGCGCGGAACGGTCTCCATATTGTGGTTGAAGATATCGGGTGGATAATCGGTGAGCGCCGCTAGTGCTGCCTCTACGCGCCCGCGAAAATCCGGAACCAGGGCCTCTATTGTCACAGTCGGTGCATGAATGCGGATTTCGCGAATGCAGGCTGCGAAGTGGGAACCGCCGCCATCGCGCAGGTCGTCGCGATCAACGGATGTGACCACGACGAAGCGTAATCCCATCGCCGCTATGGCTTGGGCGAGGTGGGAAGGCTCGTTTGCATCGAGAGGGTCCGGTCTTCCGTGGGCTACGTCACAAAAGGGGCAGCGGCGCGTACATAAACGCCCCATGATCATAAAGGTGGCCGTGCCGTGGCTAAAGCATTCGCCGATATTAGGGCAGGACGCCTCTTCGCATACACTGTGAAGGTCATGATTGCGAAGCACCGTTTTAAGGCGCCCCACTTCCGGGGATAGCGGTGACCGAACATGCAGCCACGCGGGTTTGGGCGCGGGCCTGCCCTGCCCTTCTGCGTTTATCACCTTGATCTTCTGAACCCCCTTAAGGGTGCGAGAGGGGGTGCTGTCTGGGTCCGTAATGCGGTTCATACCTGTCACCATTGGGAGTAAACCCGAAGTGCGTAAAAAATTCCTGAGTCAGAACCGCAGTTACAACGGCTATGTCCCGTGGGCCGCCACAATCGGCCACCTGAGTCACTTTCAGTCCGTGATAGCCGCAGGGCGCAATAAGGCCAAAAGGACCGAGGTCCATGGCAACATTCAAGGCCAGCCCATGATAGCTACGTCCACCACGGATTCGCAATCCCAGCGAGGCAATCTTCGCCTCGCCCACGTACACGCCGGGCGCTCCCGCGCGCCTGTCCCCAACGATCCCGAATTGACTTAGCGTTGCCAGTACAACCGTTTCGAGACCGGAAACTAAGTGGCGTACCCCCAAGCCGAGACGGGTCAGATCGAAAAGGGTATAGGCTATGAGCTGCCCCGGACCATGATACGTAAGGTCCCCGCCGCGATCGCTATCAATAGTTGGGATGACTCCCGCAGGCGCAGCCTCATGCGCGTTTCTGCCTCGGGTATATACCGGGGCGTGTTCTAGGAGCCAAAGCTCATCGGGCGTGGCTGCCGTGCGGGACGCATTAAAGTCCTGCATGGCGCGCCATGTGGCAGTGTAATCGACCCATCCTGATAGCCTTCGGACACGAAGCGCGGTCATAAGGCTATCAGGACATCCTCGCAGTCGGTGAGTGCTTGGTAGATGGTATCGAGCTCCGCACGGCTAACCGCCCATATGGTTATAGTAACCGCCACGTATTTGCCGCCGCGACTTTCGCGTCGCGAGGTGGCCAGAAGATCCTTCGGATCGATATGTTGTGTCACAAGTTGATGTACGAGCGCCTCGAAGCGCGGCGATTGCAGACCAAACGCTTTGATATCCATCTTGCACGGAAAACTAAGCAGTTCCGCGCTGTGGCCGTTTTTTCCATTCGTGACCGTCATCTAAGCGATTAGGCCTCTGCGTACCTTATCCTTGAACTCTTGAAAGGCGCCGTACAATAGGTTAAAGATCGGACCCGGTCGCCCATCAGCTATGGTGTATGTATCGATATGCGTCACCGCTACTACCTCCCTGGTGGAGCTTGTAATCATGACTTCGTCTGCATCCAGAAGTTCAACGCGTGCGGGCGCGCGCTCTTCAACAGGGATGTCGCAGAGGAGGGCGAGCTCTAGGAGCAGATCGCGCGTGACGCCTCCTAGGATGAGATGACTGCGGGGGGCGGTCATCAGACGACCGGACCGGACGGCAAAGACATTACTTACGGCGCCTTCGTTTACGAGTCCGTCGCGTACTAGGAGTGCCTCATCTGCACCCTGCCCTAGGGCCTCTTGAACCAGCAGGACATTGGCGATGAGGGAGGTGCTTTTGATGTCGCAACGTTGCCAGCGGGTGTCGTCGAGCAAGATTGCCCGGATGCCGTTAGAATGACCGTCGGCATCCGGGCTATGAGCCCGCGCATAGGCGAAAACCGTAAGGGGCGCATTCGCCGGAAACCGGTGCTGACGGGGCGCCGTTCCGCGACTGATCTGTAAATAGATACTGCCGTCTCCGGAGGTCAGTGTCTCCGCCAGTTGGTCGAAAAAACTCTGCCATTCGAGGTCGAGGCGTTGCTTATCCATTCCCACGGCAGCTAGGCTCTCTTTAAGGCGCTTAACGTGTGCCGCTACCCGAAATGGCTTATAGCCGTACACGGGGATGACTTCGTAGACACTGTCGCCAAAGATGAAGCCGCGGTCAAAGACTGACACGCGAGCCTCCTCGGCCGGAATCCACTCCCCATTAAGATATACGAGCATAGAGTTCAGGGGTCCACTACGACGGCGGGCCCAAGTCCTTCGCGGGATACTTGGGATGACAAGGCGCGGGCCGCTTGTCGATCAGGTTCTGGGCCCATACGCACGAGGTAGAGTCTACGCCCATTGATTGTGTTCGGGAATATCCGCAGGTGCCTTAGCCCTTTGCGCCGCAAATGGGCACGAAGGTCTTCGGCATCGCGCCGGCTTAAGAAGGCGCCAAATTGCACATAGAAGTCGAGTTGCCGCGAGGTTTTTCGAGACTCAAAGACGCCCGGCCCGCGGTGCCGGTGTTGCGGTGGCTCAGTCACTGTCGGGTTCTGGCCGGGCGCAAGGCCTTGTACTTCCACTGGCGCAGTTCCGGTGGCCAATACACCCAGTCGTGCCGCCGCCGCATAAGAGAGGTCGATGATGCGGTGTGGGTAGAAAGGGCCGCGGTCGTTGATTCGCACAATGATTGAGCGATTATTGGCGAGGTTGCGCACGCGCGCGTACGAGGGTAGCGGCAGGACTTTGCTGGCCGCAGTCATGGCGTACATATTATAGATCTCGCCATCGGACGTTTTTTGCCCGTTGAACGGCCGCCCGTACCAGGAGGCGATGCCGCGCTGTTGGTAACCGGCTGCCGATTTTAGCGGGTAGTAGGTGTGGCCGTTAACAGTGTAGGGGCTGTTCCCGTAAGGGCTTAAGGGCAAGTTGCGCGGGATCGCGGCGTGGGCGGGTAGATCTGCCGGGTTACGGTAACCCACGCTTGGCAGGAAACTGCACGCCGTCAGCGTCATTATGAGACTGAGGGCGATAGCAAGCCATATTAGGCGACCCTCTGGACAGCGATTGCGCCTATCCATAATACGCATTCCATGACCTCGGAATGGGAAGCGTACAGCATCGGCAGGCCCAACAAAAACCCTCGGGCTCGGCCCCTCTCCTCAGGATACGTCTCTGCGGATCCGGAAAGAAGGCGTACGCGAGGCCTATCGGCTGCACTTTGCCTTTCGCGCCACGATACGCTATCAATTCACGAGGCGACGGTGGCTGTGTATGCTCATAAGGACCCCCAACCCTGCCATGACGATAATGAGCGATGTGCCCCCGTAACTTAAAAGTGGCAAGGGTACGCCCACGACGGGCAAAATGCCGGCTACCATCCCCATGTTGATGAAGACATCGAAGAAAAACAAGATCGACAAGGAGCCGGCCAGGAGGCGCGAGTAAGTGTCCTGAGCCGCAAATGCGATTCGCAGCCCTCGGTAAACGATAAAAAGATACAGTGCGAGCAATGCTAAGTTTCCAAAAAGCCCAAATTCCTGACAAAAAACCGCAAATGCGAAATCGGTTGTACTGTCCGGAAGAAAGTGAAGATGTGCCTGGCTGCTCTGCAGCCAGCCTTGCCCAAAAATGCCACCAGATCCCACTGCGATCATGGCCTGAATGGCGTGATAGCCAGCTCCAAGCGGATCCGCCTCGGGATGAAACAGAACAAAGATGCGTTGCCGTTGGTAGTGGTGCATGTGGGCCCAAAAGATGGGCGCCGCGCCCAACCCCAAGAGCGCGACTGCGGTGATGGTTCGCCAACCCATGCCCGCCAGAAACAAGACAATAACCCCAGACAAAAGAACGATGAGCGCCGTCCCGAGGTCAGGCTCTTTGGCAATGAGGAGCACCGGCACCAATAAAATGAGCGTCGCACTGGCGATTTGCCAAAGCCGCGGGGGCAGGTGGTAGCGTGAAAAAAACCAGGACAGCATCATGGGCACGAACAGCTTCATAAACTCAGATGGCTGTATCGAAAGCGGCCCCATTGCAATCCAGCGGCGCGCGCCGAAGCGCACCGCGCCGATGGCAAGTACGGCACCAAGTCCTAGTACGCCGGCTACAAATACCGGAACCGACCAGCGGCGATAGGTCTCCGGAGAGATCTGCGCGATCGTTATCATGATGACGAAACCCACCAGAAGACGGGATGCATCACTTAAGGCAAAACGCAGATTCTCGCCGCTTGCGCTGTAGAGAACAACCAAACTCACCCCTGCCAATATCAGGAGGGCTGTGAACAATGGTTTATCGAGATGCCACCTTTCGAAGAATGTCATGGCTTAATTCCTGTCAGGGCCACCTGGGTCCGTGCTTGGTTCTGTGGGCGTGCATGCACGTGGCCCAAGAGATAAAAGTTCATGAGCGCACGGGCAATAGGGGCGGCCGCGAGCGCCCCGAACCCCGCGTGTTCGACGATCACGGCAATGGCAATGCGCGGGTGGGACACCGGCGCAAACGCGATAAATAAGGCATCGGCGCGCACGCGCTTCCCCTTAAAGTTCGGCGTGACGCTCCAGAGTTGCGCGGTACCCGTTTTGCCCGCCACTTTGTAGGGGAGGCCGTAGGCGATGCCGCGCGCCGTTCCGTGGGGTCCCTCGACCACTTGCGTCATGTCGCGGATCAGCCGCTTCAAACTATTCTTGCGGTGCCTTGGGATCGCAGGATAGCCGAAGGGCTTGATGTAGCGCACGTTATGCGTGACCGGGTTGACAATGCCTCGCACAACTTGTGGACGCATGCGCACGCCGTGGTTGGCGATCGCGGCCACGGCGTCAGCGAGCTGAAGCGGCGTGGCAAGCAAGGGCCCCTGTCCAATGCCGGTGATGATAGTTTGACCTGGATACCAGGGCCTCTTGCTGGCTTTAATCCAGGCATTGGTCGGTACAAGCCCGCGATACTCGCCCGGGAGGTCAATACCTGTGCGGTGCCCGAAGCCGAAGTATGTGAGATAGCGCGTCATACGCTCTATACCTTGCTCAAAGGCGAGATGGTAGAAGTAGACGTCACAGGATTCCTCAATCGCATTTTTTAGGTCGACGCGCCCCATCCCTAAGGGCTTCCAGCAATGAAACAAGTGGGTACTGTGCGGCAAGTGATAGTATCCGGGACACAAAACCTTTTTATGGGGGTCGAACCACTGCGTTTGCAGTGCAGAGTAGGCGTAAAAAGGTTTGATGGTAGAGCCGGGCGGGTAGAGACCATTGATGGCCCTGTCATTTAAGGGGCCGTTGGGGTCTGTGGCGAGCACCTTATAAGCTTTTTCGCGAATACCATCGACAAACTGGTTGGGGTCGTAAATAGGGCTGCTGATGAGTGTGAGTACGGCGCCTGTTCGTGGGTTGAGTGCTACGACACTGCCAGGCCTGTTGTTGAGCATCTGTTCACCGATCGCCTGCATTTGGGCATCGATGTTGAGGTAGAGGTTGTGTCCGGCGTGCGGCAGGATGCGCTTCAGAATCTTGACGGCCCGCCCTTGCGCATTCATTTCAACATCTTTAAACCCGATACGCCCCATGAGTTCTTTTTGGTAGCTGCGCTCAACCCCGAGTTGACCGATGTGGCGGTAGCCAAAGTAACGAGCGGCCTGTGTTCCTAGTTCCTCGCTTGGCGTGATTCGGCTCACATAGCCGATGGCGTCGACGGCGAGTCCGCCAAGAGGATAGTAGCGCCGAAGTCGGGCATGCAATGCGACCCCTTTCAGGCGCGTCAGATTGACGGCGATGCGGGCGGCCTCGGCCTCGCTCAAGTGGGCGCGCAACGTCACGCTTTGAAACGGCTTATGCTGCAAAAGACGCCTCTGAAAGTCATGTAAGTCCTCTTTATTAAAGGCGATCCATGTCTTCAGTTTGGCGAGCAATTGGCCCATGTTAGAGACCCGGTCAGGTACGACCTGCAAGGTAAACACAGGAAAGTCCTCGGCAAGGACGACGCCGTTACGGTCCAGGATGAGCCCGCGCGCGGGCGGGATCGGGATAGGGCTTATCCGGTTGTTCTGGGCAAGCCCCGCGTAATAATGGTGTCGCACGATCTCAAGGTAACTTAAGCGGGTAATGAGGGCGATAATAAGGGTCGCCCCCAAAATAATCGTCACCAACACCCGTGACTCGAATAAGCGGATTTCTTTGGTATCGTTTTTGAGGGGGATGTGGCGCATGGGCTAGCTGATCTTGGCGCGTCGGCGCACCTCCCGGAGTATGGCAAACAAGAATGGCCACAGAATCACATTGACAACCATGGGCGCGGTATTGCTCCAGATCGGCGGGGTTCCGTGTACGAGTGACTTCACCATCAAAATGAGTAGGTCACTTATGGCAATAAGCACGCCTACGGCGATGGCTTGTTGCCAGCGGGGAAACATGCGAAGTCGCAAGGTAAAGTGGAGAGTAAGGAAGGCGAGCATTGCTTTGGCCAGGGCTTGCTCCCCTAGGAGTGAGCCGTATAGGGTATCTAAGAATAACCCGAGCATCCAGGCACCGCCGACGCCGACACGGTCTGGAATTGCCATGCACCAGTAAACCAAGACGAGCGCAACCCAGTCTGGCCGCAGGAGCTTGGCGTAGCTTGGAAGGGGAAGAATTTCGAGCAATATGGCGAAGGCAAAGGTGAGCACCACCAGAGCTCGCTGACCCAGTGTAAATGGACTATCCACCAAGGCCCCCTTCTCTAGACAGAGGCTTGTTTGGCCATAGTAGCAATACATGCGTGTGGTAGTTCAGTTGGCCAAGTGGCGCGGCGCGCACTTTAAGGAAGGCCAAGTTCGGATTGCTCCTGACTTCCGTTACGCGGGCAACGGGGTAGCCGGCAGGATAAATTCCGCCCAGTCCGGAACTGACAAGGATATCTCCCGGTCGGATATCGGCTGTCACGGTCAGGTAGGGGATTTTAAGGCGATTGGCCGAGCCTGTACCAAAAGCGATTGCCCGCAGCCCGTTACGTTCGGAGGCGACTGGTATGCCACTGTTGGGGTCAGTCACGAGCATCACTTGACTTGTGTGGAGGTCAACGGATACGACTTGGCCGATAATGCCGTGGGTGTCGATCACGGGCTGGCCGACATAGATATGGCGCCGGCTACCCTCGTTTAGGATAAGCCGCTGCGTGAATGGGCCCGAACTTACCGCCAGGATTTGGGCCAGTGTTTCATGGTAGCCCGGGACGCGCGGGCTCTTCAGGAGCTTCGTTAGGCGCCCCACCTCGGCTTGCAGAACGTTAAACCGCGAGAGCTTTGCCTCTAGCTGCGAGTTGTGCTCCTGGAGACGGTCGTTTGCGCGGCGCAATTCGCTGTTGGTTTGAAGGTCGTGACTAATGCCTTCTATCACAGAAAACGGGAGGGCTGCCAATGACTGCATGGGGTAGGTGGCATGCCCCATCAGATTCCGAAACGTCTGCGTGTCATGTCTGTGATGGGCATCAAAAACAATGAGACCCACGGACACGCAAGTGAGGAGTATCAACTTCGTCAGGTTGGACGGTTGTTTGATGGACCAGCCAAGGAAAGTGCCCATGTGTTTACCACAAATGTCGTGACCCGCGGGGCGCCGACCGTGGGGTCCGGCGTCTCCGGGTCAAATTATTCGTAAGCGAAGACGTCGCCGAGGACATCCATTTCCTGAAGAGCCCGTCCGCAACCGCGTGCGACACAAGTCAAAGGGTCATCTGTGATGATAATAGGCAGCCCAGTTTCTTCCATCAGCATCCGATCAATGTCTCGTAGCAGCGCCCCGCCACCGGTAACGACCAGGCCTTTTTCGGCAATGTCTGCGCCAAGTTCGGGCGGCGTTTGTTCCAGGGCAAGCTTGATAGCCGCCACTATGCCGGCCAAGCTCTCACTTAACGCTAAGTGCACCTCTTTGCTATTTAAGACGAGACTACGCGGCACGCCATCTGCGATATGGCGACCTTTGATCTCCATTTGGCGGACTTCGCTATTTTGCCAAGCCGTGCCAATATCTTTCTTAATTCTCTCCGCTGTGGCCTCACCTATAAGAAGTCCGTACTTGCGACGAACGTAGCCTATGATGGCTTCATCCATTTTGTCGCCAGCGATCCGCAGAGAGTGGGAATAGACGAGGCCGCCTAAGGAAATAACCCCGACTTCGCTCGTTCCGCCACCAATGTCTAGTACCATCGACCCGGTTGGCTCCGCGATGGGGAGGTCGGCACCTATGGCCGCCGCCATAGGTTCTTCGATTAGGTATACTTCGCTGGCCCCGGCCTTTTGTGCCGATTCCCGTATCGCGCGGCGCTCGACCTGGGTTGATCCGCAGGGAACACAGATCACAATGCGCGGGCTCGGCTGGAAAATGCGTTTCTCGTGCACCTTGCGGATGAAGTACCTCAGCATCTCGCCTGTCACGGTAAAGTCGGCGATCACGCCGTCTTTCATGGGGCGAATGGCCTGAATGCTGCCGGGTGTTCGTCCGAGCATGCGCTTGGCCTCCATCCCAACGGCTAGAATGTTGCGCCCGCCGCGCGATCCGAACTCTTGCCGGATGGCGACTACGGAGGGTTCGTTCAGAACGATACCTTTATCGCGAACATAGATCAGGGTATTAGCTGTTCCGAGGTCGATGGCAAGGTCGTTGGAAAAGTAGGATCGCAACCGTCCAAACATAAAGTTTGTATCCCTTCATTTAGGGTAGGGGTTTAAAATCACCCTACTGTATCAATCGTCCCCCGTAGGTTCAACCGGAGACTGAAATGTGGTAGCGTGCGACGGATGAATGTCGCGATTGAGATGGTGCCTTGTGAATAAGGAAGAAATCGAAAAGATAGCGCATCTTGCCCGTTTGGGCGTGAGTGAACAAGAGCGGGATGCTTATGCAGAGGATCTGTCTCGGATACTCGGTCTCGTTCAGCAGATGAACGCCGTTGTTACCGATGGGGTAGAGCCCATGACCCATCCCGCTGAGGCGGCGCTTCGGTGGCGTGCGGATGCCGTGACTCTAGAGGCTGATCGCGATCTTCTTTTGGCGCTAGCCCCTCAAGCTCGCCATGGGCTCTATCTTGTCCCTAAGGTCATCGATTAATGGGGCTTGCCGCCGCCGTGCTACCGCGGCGTGTTCGGGTATGTAGGATTTTGTGGGGAATCACCATTGACTTTGACGGTTACCAAATTAGCTCAAGGCCTTGCTGCAGGTCAGTATTCCAGTAGCGAGCTCGTTGACGATGTTTTACGCCGTATTGAAGCCCATCCAGAGCTCAATGCCTTTATTACGCTAGATAGCGAGGGTGCACGCGTGGGCGCCAAGGCCGCCGATGCCGCCCGCGCCGCTGGGCGCACCGGGCCCTTGCTTGGGCTACCTATCGCATACAAGGATATCTTTTGCACGGCAGGCCTTAAGACGACCTGTGGGTCACGGATGCTGGCCGATTTTGTTGCCCCCTATGATGCGACCGTTGTGCGCAAGCTCAAGGCTGCAGGATGCGTCACCGTGGGCAAGACGAACATGGATGAGTTTGCCATGGGGTCGTCCAACGAGACCTCGTTTTTTGGTCCTGTGCATAACCCTTGGGACAAGGATCGTGTCCCGGGCGGCAGCTCGGGTGGTTCGGCCGCCGCCGTGGCGGCGCGGCTTGTTCCGGCCGCGACCGGTACGGATACCGGTGGTTCTATACGCCAACCCGCAGCGCTTTGCGGCATCACCGGTTTAAAGCCGAGTTATGGGCGGGTATCCCGCTACGGATTGATCGCTTTCGCCTCCTCTCTCGATCAAGCGGGCCCCATGGCTCAGACCGCCGAAGACTGCGCCCTCTTGCTGGCGGCTATGGCCGGCTTCGATGAGATGGATGCCACCGCCCTTAGCGCCCCCGTTCCCGATTATCAGGCCAGTTTACGTAACGACATCAATGGATTACGGATTGGTATCGTAAAGGAGTATTTTGGGGATGGCCTTGAGGCCGGGGTGGCGGATGCGATGTGGGAGGCCTTACGGGAGTATGAGCGCTTGGGAGCGCAGCTTGTCGATGTGAGCCTGCCCAATAGCGCCCACGCGCTACCCTGCTATTACGTTCTTGCGCCGGCCGAGGCCTCCTCGAACCTCGCTCGCTATGATGGAGTTCGTTATGGTTACCGGGCGCCGGATTATCGAGACCTTGAGGATATGTACAAGAAGACCCGAAGCCAAGGCTTCGGGTCCGAGGTGAAACGGCGCATTATGGTCGGCACCTATGCCCTGTCTGCTGGGTACTACGACGCCTATTACCTGAAGGCCTTGAAATTGAGACGTCTTATAGCGGGGGATTTCGTTCGTGCCTTTGCGCACTGCGACGTCATTGCAGGACCCACGGCCCCCTCGATCGCCTTTGCTCTCGGGGCGAAGAATGACGATCCTGTCTCTATGTATCTGAACGATATTTACACGATCCCGGTCAATCTTGCCGGACTACCGGCAATGTCCCTGCCCGCGGGGTTTGTAAGCGGAGTGCCGGTGGGGTTACAGCTGATTGGTCGATATCTGGATGAGGCGCGGTTGCTAAACGTGGCGCATAAATTCCAGGAGGCCACCGATTGGCACGCACGCGTGCCCGCCGGGTTCTAATTTAGGGGGTTAGATGGAGTGGGAGACGGTTATCGGTCTTGAGGTGCATGCGCAGCTAAAGACCGTGAGCAAGATTTTTTCGGGCGCGCCCACGGCCTACGGGGCGCCGCCCAATACGCAGGCGAATGTGATCGATATCGCCCTTCCGGGCGTGCTGCCGGTTTTGAATGGTGAGGTGGTGCGCATGGCGGCGCGCTTAGGGCTCGCCATAGGCGCGACCGTTCATGCGCGGTCCGTGTTTGCGCGCAAGAATTACTTTTATCCCGATCTGCCGAAAGGGTACCAGATCAGTCAGTATGAGCACCCGATCGTCGAGCATGGACGGCTGCTTATTACGACAGATCGGGGTGAGAAGATTGTCGGCATTACGCGCGCGCATTTGGAGGAGGATGCCGGGAAGTCTCTCCATGAGGATCTGGAGGGCTTGACGGGCGTTGACCTGAATCGTGCCGGAACCCCTTTGCTTGAGATTGTTTCTGAGCCGGATATGCGCTCGGCGGCTGAGGCGGTAGCTTACCTTAAGGCCCTGCACACGCTCGTGCGCTATCTTGATATTTGCGACGGAAATATGCAGGAGGGGTCGTTTCGGTGCGATGCCAATGTGTCGGTACGGCCCATGGGGGAGTCTCGTTATGGGACTCGTGCGGAGCTGAAGAACATCAATTCCTTCCGGTTCGTGGAGCGCGCCATTGACTACGAGGTCCGCCGCCAGATTGCCTTATTGTCCTCGGGAGGGCAGGTGCGTCAGGAGACGCGGCTCTATGACTCTGTGCGCGACGAGACTCGGTCGATGCGTAGCAAGGAAGAGGCGAACGATTACCGGTATTTCCCGGATCCCGATTTGCCGCCCCTCCTTATTACCCCGGCGTTTCTGGCCGAGGTTCAAGACGCGATGCCAGAGTTGCCGGATGCCAAGAAGCGGCGGTTCTGTGAGCAGTACGATCTGTCCCCCTATGACGCGAGCCTGCTGACGGCGAGCCGGGAACTCGCGAACTATTACGAGGACACGGTGAAGGCGGCCGCAGTCGATCCCAAGCTTGCAGCCAATTGGGTAGCCGGGGAGTTTCTGGCCCACCTCAATAGTGCAGGTCTTGATATCGTAGACGCCCGTGTGACAGCGCAGGCCTTAGGCGGGCTCTTGCGGCGCATCGCTGATAATACGGTTTCTGGCAAGATGGCGAAGGACGTGTTTGAGGCCATGTGGGGCGGGGAAGGGGATGCCGATAGCGTCATCGCATCGCGCGGTCTGCAGCAGATTACAGACGACTCCGCCATCGAGCAGATCGTGGCGCAAGTGATCGAGGCCAACCCTAAGCAGGCGGCCCAGTACCGCGCGGGCGAGGAAAAGGTATTCACGTTTTTTGTGGGCCAGGTGATGAAGGCCAGCCGCGGCAAGGCCAATCCCGGTAAAGTAAATGAGATATTGAAGCGCCGGCTGACCCAGTGATTGCTCGTTTGGGGTTCGATGGCGAGGGTGGGCCTGTGCGCCCGCTTGTGAAACACCCCGACCATGCCCGTTTCGGCGCTGGTGAACACTTGTCCGCGCATTCCCTCCCCTTACTCGGTGAGTTCCGAACCAGCATGGCACCAGCAGGGGGCATTGTGGGCCGTACATTGTGGGCCGTATGGCCCATGGCCTATCAAGCGGACGGTCGTGGTTTTGCAAAACCCGGAATACAATTCCCCCACTGGGCCGGTGCGGTCCGAAGTGACGCCTCAGAGTCTCTATCAGACGCATCGATCTCCGGATCGGGCGCAAGAGACGCAGAACCCAAGAATATCTCTTCGTGAGGAGAGAAACCCCCGATACAGCCGCGCAAGCGGTTTAGCGGTGGGAGAGTTCATT
>Ga0307375_10004258_pt1 | contig 13746 bp, 26 predicted proteins | sample TR1MG_FD_202531 | JGI IMG/M metagenome (GOLD analysis project Ga0307375, IMG submission 202531) | Soil microbial communities from Risofladan, Vaasa, Finland - TR-1 | ecosystem: Environmental > Terrestrial > Soil > Coastal area > Acid sulfate soil | place: Finland: Risofladan, Vaasa | collected...
ATGATATATACACCACTTTCACGAAAATGAATTCACGAAAAAATAATCCGAAAAATCTACTTGCATTTCGTTTCCAGATTAGCTATAGTTGAAATGTAGTTACTTTCTAGTATCAATTTTAGAGGAGAAGGAAAAAATGAGATTCATTTCATCCGTAACGAAGAATGGTAATTCAGCGTATAGTTTTATTAGTCAAGAGATGGCTGAAGCGCAGGCTCTTTTGCTAGATACGCAGAAGTGTTTCGATTGTCTCAACTGTTCCGACTGTTCCGACTGTTCCGCCTGTTCCGACTGTTTCGCCTGTTTCGCCTGTTCCCGTTGCTTCAGCTGTTCCGACTGTTTCGAGTGTTTCAACTGTTTCGACTGTTCCGAGTGTTCCAACTGTCGCTACTGTCGCGACTGTTTCGACTGTTCCAACTGTTGCCGCTGTTCCAACTGCTCACATTCTAGCTCAGACTCTTGAATCGCTTAAACACTGAAAAAGCCCTCAATAGAGGGCTTTCCTACTGTGATGATATATACACCACTTTTACGAAAAAATAATCCGAAAAATCTACTTGCATTTCGATTCTTGGTTTGCTATAGTGGAATTGTTGATGGATAACTAAGGAAATAGAAAAATGAAATACATTTCAGCAGTGACTCAAAAAGGAAATTCATCTTTTAGTTTTATTAGTCAGGAAGAAGCCGATGAAAGGGCAAAGTTTTTAGATTATTCCAACTGTTCCAACTGTTCCAACTGTTTCTGCTGTACCGACTGTTCCAACTGTTACAACTGCTCCTACTGTTCCGACTGTCGCAACTGTTACAACTGTACCGACTGTTCCGACTGTTCAGACTGTTCCGACTGTTACGGCTGCTCAAACCGTTCCGACCCGGGAAAATAAAAATGTCAATCACCCCTGAAACTCTAGACTTGATTTATCTGCATCCCCACGCCCAAATTGCCATTCGTGCCGCAAAGAACAAAAAGAATTGGGGAAGGGAAGCTACTCGAAGTTATGTAAAGAATAACGGCTGCCCCATGAAACTTTACATTCTAGCCCAAACTCTAGAAGCAATCAAACAGTGAAAGGAAAAAATCATGAAAATTGAATTCCAAACTACGATATCAAAAGACTCCGCAGGTTTTTTCAATTCCTCATTAGGGACTTACTACGATGGAATAGCGGTTGATTTTCGTGTATTTTTAGGGGATACCTTAATGGATTTGCATGAATCAATGATTGGATATGCACAAAAGCAAATAGCATTTTTTGGCATGTTTGATGTTTCAGACATGCATAAATTGAAGGTCAAATAAAAAAACAAGGCCCCCATAAAGGGGCCTTTTTTAACATCCAGCAAACTCAATCATTTTTCTTCGACAGCTTGCAAACGTCGATACCTCCGAAAGAAAAACCAGCCGTCTAGGTTTCACCAATACCCGATAAATCCTATACATATCATCAATCTTAGAAACCGTTAGGCCCCTTGATCTAAATTCCGCTCTCAGTGTATCAAGCGCCATATCGCGAGGTTTATTGACATCAAATGGTACCCCTAGTGTTTGTCCCATGATGATCCTCCGAAATAATCAACCCCTAGATAAATCGCTTCAGCTTTCCAATGTGAGATACCCTGGAGAATAGATGCTTCGCGCAAAACTTTATCTGCAACATCTTTTGTCGTTTGATGAAACGTATAGAGGTTATCATGAATGACCGCCGGCATTTGAACAATTTCCCCGACTGAATCGTAGATGAATGGTATGCGAGGACAGGATTCGAGGTCGGTAATGAACCCAGCCTTAGCCACGATGAGCATAGCGGCCACGTCAGACTGATAGGCAAGATCGGCCAGCAGTCGATACAATTGACGGCCTGAGCGATTAGCTAGGGGCATTCCTGATGCATCTAGGATTAATTCCATGTCTAGTTTCGTCAGGAATTCAGACATGATTAAATCCAGCTTCTATTATGTGAAGTTACCCGATAGAATTTTGAAACCCCTTCCCGATAATCCCTAAGAGAATCTTCTAACCTTCTTTTCAATCCGGCTTCATCTGTGTGTTCCAATTCTTTTTCTATTTTCTTAATTTCCGATTCGGCTTGCCCCAAACGCATTTGACCGATACCTGGTATATTAATCATTGCGTTTTTGGGCATGATTATTTCACCGGCAAAGCCGAAGGCAAAACCGCAGGCAAAGCAACCGGAACATTAACCTGCTTAGCAATCTGCGGCATATTATAGCTAGCATTCCAAGATACATTTAAACCCGCACACGCAGCTAAGATTAAAGTCGCACACAAGGCCCCTAGTAATTTAGCTTTCACGATTCAACCCTCCATTTTGCCTTTGAATATACCAAAATAAACCGATACACGCAAGCACGAAAACATTAGCAGCTGTCGATATCCAAAATGATTTAATTGACGGATTCATCTAGGATTCTTCCTTCTATCATTTTCCGAAAGAATGACATTCAATTGACCTTCTATTTTCGAGACACGCCCCTGTACATTCCAAACTCCAATCAAAATTGGCACCATCAAAAAATCAAAAAAGAATCTTATCATTTCGGTGTTGCTCATTCTGCTACTCCCTTAGCGACCTTTATAACCGTATCCTTTTGGGATATTATTAATGCACCAACAATTAGAATAGCGCCAAAAAATACCAATCCATATCCTCCGATATGAGCTGATATCCAATCACCAATAGCACCTGTTGCCGAAGACGTGGCATTAGAAACCGTACTAGGGGCAGATTGCACCGTTTGTCCAATCGAAGCCAATCCTTGCCCGATAGATGAGCCCGCAAGATCAGATAAAACCGACCCTGTAAATCCTGACGCATACCAAGGCGCGGCAACCGATGTAGTCGCATTCGTTGATTGGGGCATAGCCGCTGATGCTGTCATAATTGTCCCCGTTAATTTTGTCGCATAATTTGGATCGGTTGCATATCCAGCATTTGCAACCGATGCCGCAAAACTAGCAGGCGAACTTGCATTGACATTTTCCGATTGAATGACTGATCCATAGGCACTCGCGCCGGCTTGTGGTGTAGTGTAATCGGCAACCACTCCACCGGGCGAGACATTACCGTAATTATTGGTGCCTGAAAAGTGCGACCCCCATCCAGTTTCAAGGCCCCATTGACCGAGAATATCAGCGCTAGGGACACCAGTGCTAGCGCTAACTGAATTAGCCAGATCAAGATTTTGATTGACGAAATCCGTAACATTGCTCATGGCCTAATGGAAAGTCTCGCCTTGCGCCATTCCAACAAACCCAAATAGAGGTATATATTTATTACTCAAATAATTCAATCCCTGGTTTCCAATATCAATATTGATTGACGGAGAAGGTTGAAGTCCTAGCCCAGGTTGATACGCTGCCAAAACCGGATCATTGATATAGTTATTTGTAATCGCACCCGGAACATTCCCATTATTTACCTGCGATATAGAATTCCGTTTTCTGATGTAGAGAAAAAGTAAAGCTCCAACTATCAGAATAGTAATCGGAGTAATAATATCTTCATTTTTCATGATTAAAATCTCCGATTAATACATTAAAGCATATGCTCCGATAGTTCCAACCGATCCCCAAAAGGCATTAGAACTAGACCCATTAGCCGCACCGGCATTTGACGCATTTGTGGCAACCGAAGAAACTTGACTAGCTGCACTAGTTCCAACCGAATTGACAATTAATGGCGAGGCTTGAGCCGCATACGATCCGAATGCTTGCGTACTATTTCCCATTGCCGCCATATTTGCAGCGACTACTTGATTGCCAGAATTAGTCAAAGATGTATAGAAGTCTTTATTTGCTGCTGTTTGTTGATTAATTTCTGAAGAAATTACGCCTGCCGGAACGGAAGTAATGGCCGCAGTTTGATTTATACCGGCAATTGCAGTAGCAGCGCTGGCTTGCAATGCTGTTTGATTGTTATTCATTGCAGCATTTATTGCTGCAGCCGGTAGCAATGATTGCGCTTGTATAACCTGAGCAATAGAATTTCCTACACTTGAGGCCGTTGAACCGAGAGCCGTATTATAGGCAGTTTCCGCGTTCATATTTGCTACTGTCGATTGCGCATTCAGTGTAGCCATTGCCAAATTTTGCGCGGCAGTTTGGGCATTCGCTTGTGTTTGCACTTGAGCCATTGCGACCGAAGTTTGCGCTTGCAGTTGATTTTGTTGTGACTGATAGGCCAATGCTGCAGGATCAAGTCCGCTAGAAGTTGTAGTTGCAATAGTCGAACTAGAGCCGACATATTTATAGACAATGTAAATCCCGACCAAACCGCCAGCAGCCCACGGCCAATATTTTTTTAAAGCAGGTGACATTTCCATTTTTACACCGCCGGAGAAAGAATAGCTTTACAAGCAAAAATCATAGCACGATATCTTTGCATTGCGCATTCACTACACCCTTTTTCGATAAGCAAAATACAAGGGATGATAAAATCATCTTTCAGCATTTCAAATATCTGTTTGGAATTTTTAAGTTCTTTGATGCTACGAACGATATCAGGGGCAATTCGATAATATTCTTCTACAAGTTTTTTCCTTTCAGAATCAGTAATCATAAATTCATCACGGAACTTTCGCAGAATCATTAGCTCTCTACAATCATCTGCCTTACCTTCGGACTCGCAAATCGCCGTTGTGATAAAACATCCACCCCCGCCTGAATTTGAAGATGCCTGAACACTAGCCTGATTTGAACTCGCCGTATCCTGTCCGATTTGTGTGATAGCCTGTGCCGCCAAACTATTCACATTAGATATCTGCTGATTCAAACTCGAATAATAATTATTAGGGGCCGATTTAACATCTGAAAGAGCAGTATTTTGAAACCAGTTTGCTGTCAATTGTTGCGCTGTTTGTGTTGCGAGATTTTGATTATTCAAAATGCTCACCCCCTGAAGATATGGGGAAACTTGAGATGTTAAAAATCCTTGAGTACCTGCAATTGATTGCTGCAAAAACCCCTGATCTTGTTGATTATTGGACGACAGAAAATTAAAAGCCTGCGAAGCAATATCCGTTGTTGGCCCACCAAGATCATACGCGAAAGAAAAACCGCCCCCTAATGGCTGACCATTAATTGTAAGGGGCGCGGCATTCATTGAAATGACATTATTTGTAGTCATGGTTTTTTCATCAATCCAGCAATTTGCAAATTAGCAGCAGAACTCGGATTACTGTAATTATTATTATTGATATAGGGCAGCGGTTGGAATACTTGGCGCGGCATATTACCAATGCCCATTGCAGTCACTCCATATGTCAAAGGCCAGATTCGCGGCTGTGTAATCTGTTCGCGTGGATGAGACGATGGCCCTCCGGTTTGCAAATTAACTATTTGCAAGCCCGGATTAAATGGAGGGTAATAGTACGGGATATTAAACATGGAAATTAACCCGCGCCATACATTCCGGTTGCCGGAGCTCCGCCGCCCATTGCGACGCCGAGAACTTGAGCAAATCCACTAGATGCGCTTGAAATAACGCCTGTAGTTTGCGAATTACGCGAAACAAGTACCGCTATAATCGCAACACCAACAATAGCCATTGCGACGCCAGTAACATCTTTAAAAATTTCATTCATGATAATATCCTATTTAGAAGATGGCAATTTCAAGCCGGTAATTTCATTAACCTGAGTTACAACAGTTCCGTAATTTTTCAGAAAAAACGTCAGCAATGCAAGATACATAAAAGGCTTTATTACTGGCCTGACAGACTCTATGGAATAAAACGCCCTAAGAACAAGTATTGCAATTAACCAAGCTGAAAAGCCCTTAGCATCCTGTCCTAATTCTGTTGTAAGTTTTAAGGCATTGCCTTTTACGCCAACGAAAATTAGAAACAGTCCATAAAGACCAACTAAACCATAAGCCATTTATGCCAAATCCGTATAGTTTTTTAGCTTACCATTAACAGCAAGATAAAAAGGGAAAGCCAAAAGGATGATAGCGAAAGTGTTCATACTCTGCATTAGCTCCTATGTCGCGTCATTATTCAATCATTCCCTCTAGAGCGATTTTATGCGATCCTAATAGCAGGATGATCGCGAAAATAAACGCACCTTCCCAAAATAGTGGATTGTTTTTCAAGTTTTGAAGCATTCTTTTCTCCTGTTAAAAGGGGCCGGCCCTAAAAGCACCGGCCCCATTCGGTTTTTACTCTGTACTAGCTTTGCTAGCAAGTTATTGGATTACGCCGGGAAGGGGAGTGCCGGACATATAGGTTGATTCGTATTGACTCAAGAAATATGAGCCTGCCCCTGCTGTTGCGATATCCATGCGCGTTTGAACATTACCATAAAGCTGAGTGGTAATCGGTTGAGTCCGCGAATTAATCCAATACACGCCAGACGGAAAGTCTGCGCCAAGCTGAAACCTCATATTATTCCGCAGATAACGCGGCGACATTTCGCGGATATTGGTATTACTATTTCCCAGCAGCGTGATTTTAGAAATGTCGGTACCGTTCAAAGTTCCGCCCGTAGCCGCTTGATCGAAAATATGACACGCGGACATGATGGCGCGATTATTCGGCCAATTGAGATATTTGGCCTGCCCAGCAGTGATATTTGCAGAATCCGAATAGTTACCTTCAACAGCATAAATAGTCGATAGGTCGATCATCGGCAGATTGGCGACACCTTGTTGGGGCATGATGTAGTGTTGATATGCCGTGATGCTAACCGATGCGCCGGCATTTAGGGCAACCGTCCCTGCGGTATAGGGGAAAGTGAGCGGGTCGGTCCCAACCATCACTTGAGGTAGAGTTACTGTTACATAGTGATCGCCGTAAATCGTTTGGCTCAAAACTGCCCCACGCAGATCGCTTGCCGCGTCGTAAGCAATCGGGATATAAACCGAAAAACTCAAATTGGCAACAGCAACAGCGGTAGGAATATTCAGGATATCCGTATTGATCGAAGTTTCCGCGAGCGTCAAAACACCGCCTGTCCGCGAGTTATTGACGAATCGAGCCGAGCGCATGGAATTTAGCGCGTGAAGTTGATAGCCCGAAGTGATTACGCGTTGAAGACCCGCATAGTCGGTGTAGGAAATATTGTTGAAAAAATTGTAGGGCGCAAAAGCCGATGCTGTCGCGGCAACCGTAATATTCAGCGGAACTGTGACATCAAGCATGATACCAGTCATGATGCCCATACGCTCAAGTGGAATTCGCATGGTGCCGCCGAGTGCAGCCTGAGTGACAGGCTGTAGTTGCTTGACCATATGTAGGCCAGTTTGAATCAAATTCTTCCGATTGATAGAATTCTGCTCAGCAATATTTTGGGGAGAAGGTGCATTCATTTTATTACGCCTTATATTGCGCGAGGCCAGCAGCCGTAAGCGCTTTGTTAATCAACCAGACGCCAGCAAAGCCGACGATTGCAATTTTGAGATAATCCGCGACATTATGCATTTTGAAATTACGCCTTAAATTGTGTAAGCCCGGTTTTATCCAGGCCACGATTGATCAACCAAACACCAACGAAAGCGACGAGTGAAATAGTGATAATATTTCCCAGGTCGATACGAATATTGCCCATTTAAAATCTCCTGTCGATTGGGGTGTAACGATAGTTTTACGCTATGACGAATCGAGACTACCATAAAACGATGCTTATGTCAAGCGATAGTTATATCCTATGGTTCTTTCATTTTCAATAGCGGAACCGCTCCGAACTTCTCCACCGTATCTGCATTGACATCATAATATATCCATTTTCGTGGCTCGATTCTCCCGACAAAATAAGGGCAACCGGAATTTTCATGTAATCGTTTCCTATCTTCTTTTAATGACAAATCCATTCCGATGATGTAATCAGCTTCGGAAAAACAAAAACGACTGATCCATGCCGGGCGCTGAGTCAATCCGATGAAAGTCTGTTTCAATTCTCTACCTTGTGTGAGCCACGAGGTTAAACCCGGCCCCGGCCTGCCACCACTATGAAGCGTAAATAATTCGTCCGCACAAAGCCCTACATTTTCATAGCGCGAATGTATGAACGAAATAACCTCGTCCATATATTCGGCATTTGCGGTCTTGCCGTCAAAATTAATAATGGTGTAGCGATTCTTTTCAAGTGACGAATTGAATCGACCTTCATTGAAACCCGTCATGACATTTGAATCGGGTAGCTGTTTATAAGCCGCTGTCCATTTCGGATTTAAAATAACCCAATGTTGCACGGAACGATTCAATAACCAGCAGGCCAATGTACTTTTCCCCGATCCAGTTCGACCTGAAACAATTGCGCGCTTGCCCGGCTTAATGTTCGGCAGAGCCATATCAATTTACCGTTTTTTCAGTCGGTCCAGGCGCTACCGGAATAAATTGCGCTTTTCTTTCGTTGATTGACATTAGGCGCGGTAGATAAATCATTACTGCAACACCAGTGAGCTGTAGCAGTGCTCCCGTTTTTCCGCTTAATGCCAGATCATATTCGCGTGCAACATTTACTACCGATTCTGCCAGCATGACAGACTCGGGCTCACTAATTTCAAGTTCCTTGAATCCTGACATTTTCACGGCGATAAAATGTAGCCCTTGAATTTGACGGGCAAGATTTTCAATAGTGCTATTGTCATATTGTGCTTTCTTTTTATAGGCGCGTTTTTCTTTTGTTCCGCCTTCGCTGATAGGTTTTTCCTCCAACAATTTAGACGAATTAGGCGGTCGGCCTCGCCTCTTTTTGGGGGGTTCAATATTCTCATCCTGCGGCCCTGTCGGTTCAATTATAGGCTCAAGATTGGGCGAGTCTCGCTGGACTAGCTTCGCGTCGTCTTCGGGTGTAGTTTCATCAGACATAATTATTACTCCAAATGTTTATACAAAAAATCTGTTACGCTTTTTTACTTCTTCCTGAATCTCTTCCGGCACTTCTTCGACAATTGGAGTTTCTGGGAGTGTATCCCCTTCAACTAATTCGATTGCTTCTTCTATTTCAGAAACCGCCTCAGCTACTTCTTCTTTTTCTTGTTCGATTTGTGACGAGTGTTGTCCTAGACGTTCTAAAATAGATGAGTGCGTCGATTCGTGCTCATGTAATTTAGATTCATGCGCTTCGACCTTTTCTGAAAGTTTTTCTAGAATTTCAATTTTTGCTTTTAATTCTCCGATAAGAACAAGCAATGATTCGCCCGGCTGGGCTATCTTCTCGGTCTCAATAATCTCCGGTTCCAATGCTGGAATAATTGGCGGTTCCACTATTACGATTGTTTCTCCCCCTTCCGGGGGGATAATTATTTTCTCGTCCGATTCGGTTTCCATTTTATTAACTCACGAAATGAGGAAGGGAGCATGCGGTAGATATAGGCTCGACAGGATCTACTGGAAGCGATGATAGAACTAAATCCATTGGTGTAATAGGATTGGACTGTGTGTTATTAATTTCCGGTTGAATATCTCCCTTAAAAATATTTTCTTGGTTTGGAGAAGCCGTCGATTCGTCCTCATTCCTAATTAATTCCGTTCGCATTTCCTCACAGACAGCAACTTCACCTTTCAGCATTGCAATTTTAAAATCAAGAAAATCAATTAGAATTTGATTCGTTGTCTTAGACATGATATAACCTTTCAGAAAATTAAAAAGAATGTTGAGCAAATAAAACAGTCGAGCATATAGCATGATTAGGGTTCCTCATATATCTCTGCCTTAAAATTTTTCGTTTTCATCCTTTCCTTGATGGTTGCTATTTGTTCTAAAATTTCCGCCTGCATTTCGGCAATACTTGCAAGTGACTCTTGCAATTCTTTAACGGTTTTATCGATATCGAGTAAATTGAACATTTTGCGAATTACCCGAAGTACGCGTTAATATCAACGATGCCTGTTGTAAGCGCTGAAGCTAAGGTGACTACAAGCGTTCCGGCTGCGCCGACATTCAAAGCAAGCATTTCAAAATCTAGTTTAATCAATTCTCCACCAACACCGAGCGTTGGTGTAGTCGGGAAGTAAAGATTTTCCATGTAAATGGCCGTACCGTTCAGGATAACCGTCATTAAAATTGTTGCAGCAACCGCAAGGGTTGAATTATTGGAAAAAGTAATTTTCAATTTCCGTAAATTTGTATTTGCCGCTGGCGTGATTGTCGCCGTTGTTGCACCGGCCGCGATTGTGCCATACCACGCAACAACGGGTAAAGGCCGCTCCTGTGTTTGATAGGGCAATCCTCCTGCATTAGCGGTCGGCGAAGTCGGCAGCGGGCTGGGCGAAATAACATTAACATCAACGGTGCCCGCGATATTTGTCTGCCCCGCGTTCGGTAGCACGGGAAAATCGACAAAAACAATCGTCGCTTGCCCGTTACCTGTAATTGTACAGGTTTGATTGTCCGGGGCCGGAAATTGAAATTGACCGACAGCACCGGTAGCGCACGAAACATTGTAATTAATTGGTTGAATGTTGATAACAATTGGCGCGACACCTGCTGAGTTATCGATGAATACACCTTGAGGTTGAAAGGGGAAATTATCGATTGAAAATTGCCGCCAGTCGATTAGCACGGGTGTAGCTGTAAAAATGCCGCTCAAGGTCGCGGCATGGGTTTGACCTGCGGCGGGGACGAGATAATTAGAAACGGAATTTTGTTGGGGTGTTGAAATGCTCATGTCTTGTATGCTCCAATGGCTGAAATGGGACGAGAATGATTGATTAGGTAATTTGCTGTTTTAACTTGTGCGAATTTACTGGGCGAACTGTCTAGAAAGCTTGATCCAGATTGATAATATTCACTTTGATAATTGGGGATGATGATAGGAATTGTATTATCGTGGGTTAAAAATTGCAGTCCAGTTGAATGAGGGTTCATTGTATATATTTTTCCACCCATGAAAAATGATGCGTTGTTACTCTGTTGTTGAAAGCTACGATATGCTATTTGAAAATTGTAGTAAAGAGACGAAAAAATAAACCAGTTAAAACTACTTCCATATGAAAATTGAATTAGATTATTATCAATAGGGCTATTGAAAAAATTATCCGCTACCTGACAACTAAAAATTTCATTTGATCCTAAAGATATATTTCCTGCTGTTGTTTGTGGATAGCATGAAGCGATTGAGCCGATCGGCCAATTTGAATTTATGGATATGTTATACACATTCCCTGTTGTGCTTGAAATTGCTAACTGTTCTCCATTTATTATCTGGGCGACCTGAGCGGACGCGCCTGGATCTAACCCTGCTCCCGCCTGAAGTCCCCAAAATAATTGAGTTGTAATCGCTGATGCACCATGATAATTCGATATCTGTGATCCTTGATTTATTATAATTGATTGTTTAGAACTACCGTACGACGGAATGAAATATTGAATATTCCAATATTCATTTAGACTCTTTGGATCAAATTGATATAGTGTCGGTCCTACAATCGATGAATATGCACATGTTGGAATGGGGTATGTTCCATTGAAAATATGTGTTATAGGATATCTCTCTATGATGTCCGATTGAACGAAATTTGGTATAGGAAATTGATACCAATCCCCGTTTCCAATTAAAATTGAAATCGTGTTAGAAACTATACGAACATATGTTGATCCAGCATATGATCTATCAGTTGAAAAATTAACGCTTGAATCAGCATAGAGATTATAGTGCCATGTCACCGGATCGAAAATCAAAATCATTATTCCAGTGAAATTTGTTCTTCCATTATTCTGCATAACATAAGTTGCATATAATTTCCCATTGTGAATTTGGATGTCATTCTGATTTGCAATTCCGGACTTTAAAATTGGAACTAACGAGGCCGGAATGGTATTGGCGATTACATTTAGATTGAATGAAGTGTAAGGGAGACTCATTTGATCGCCTCGTAAATATCTATGATCCTTTGTGCGTACGCCTCAACATTCCCCGGCCCATTGTACTTTCGTGCGAAATCTAAGCGTTTCGATTCGTCGTTAATCACATCGTCCAATGTGTATTCGCAATTGTTGCGGATACAGTAACGATTGAAAAACTCGGCCTGTAGCCTAATGTCTCCTGCATAATCGAAAGGATGCCTTGTCAAATCTAAATCCATTAATTCGTCGCCCATAATCTGATACAAACCAAAAGACATTGAACAAAGAATTTTCGCGGTTGCGAAATTGCATTTTGCGATTGAAACCATTTGATTGATGAAACTAATTCGCGGCTCATGGGTAGGCTCGAATCTAGATGCAAATTGATTACCACTAGACTCAACCTGCACTATTAGCTCGGCGAGCGTTATAAATTTGGATTGTGGCATGATAAGTATTCTCCGATTGTGTAAAAGGCTTCTGCGCCTTGGTGAAATCAAATACAGTTCCCTTGCCTATCGACTGGGCAATATCTCTATGCGCTCGAAGCGCGACGGAGGGGAATTGCAGAATTGTGCTCATGTTTTGATTTTAGTTTAATGTTTCCATCTTGTAAAGAATAATTGATCGAATTATCAAGATTTGAGCTGTTGCGCTTTTCTTCAGTTGCTTCGTGCATTCCCTTTCGTAAAGCTACCACAAGACTAGGAAGAGAAAGATATTTCACTTCAGTTGATCCTTTGTGATATAGCTCTTTGTACTTTGCGCCGGTCATTTTCTTGGTGCTCAGTCCTTTGCCTGCGCCTGTCCATTTTCCGTTATTCAATTGGCCCGCATAGGTCTTCGGGGCAATTGCACGAAAATGCTGCCATTCCTTTTCGAGTTTGAATTGACCATATTCGTCACCCATATCTAGCTTTGAATTATCTGCTGTTGATTTTAATGTCAGTGAATCAGTATCACCATAAATCACATGCTCTACTCCGATTGCATAAGCGGATGTGATTAATCGCATGCGCGCAATGGCTGTTATAAAAACTGCCCATTCAGGCTTACATGGCATATCTTCGGAATATTCACTTACAATAAAAACATCGTCCATATCTTCGCTGAATAACTTTGCAGATTCTATATCCTCTATGTTGTGTTGTCCGAAAATGATGCGATTTGTTTGACGCCTAGCGCCATATTTTCCATAGAGAGAATTTTGACTTCGCTTCGCTACATTTTCATAGGATGTCCCTTTATGCGCTTTGCGAATTGATTTGCACTTTCCGATAAACTTTTCAAAAGGTGCTATTGTCGAATTCCAAACTAGACCACTTTTTATTTCATGGATGATGTGTCCATTTTTTACTGCTACTTCAATCTCAAAATTGGTTATGCTAGTTGTAAATCTTCCTGTTCGCCATTCCATTGAGCCGCGTTTATTTCTGGATGGAATAATTGGGATGATGATATTTTCAGGTATCTCGATATCTACTTCATAGATGCCTAATTTATTCGGTATAAATTCGCTTGTCTCCATCGGAGAACCAATTGGCATTGGATATGTCTCCATCGTGTAGGGATATGATGAATTTATATCGAATGTTTTGCAATTCTTTTGGGGTTTATTTGTTGTTAGAAAAACGACTCCGCCATAATATGCCTTGCGAATATAATTTTCTCTTTCGCTATCTTCAGAATAGGATATGATCGTTTCTTTATCCAGGGTTCTTTGCCACGCTTTTACAGCGGTCCCTGCGGCTGTATGTCCAATCGTCACATTAAATAGCTGTTTAACGGCTGTTGAATAATTCAATAGGCATTGACGAAGCGTAATTGGATCGCGTTTTGCGTATTCGATATGGGCAGGGTTTTCTAGATCGAAAACTTCTTTGCTAAAATCTAATTCTAGTTTCAGTAGATCGGGAGAAAAAGCCTTTGCAAACC
>Ga0307375_10004259_pt1 | contig 13740 bp, 16 predicted proteins | sample TR1MG_FD_202531 | JGI IMG/M metagenome (GOLD analysis project Ga0307375, IMG submission 202531) | Soil microbial communities from Risofladan, Vaasa, Finland - TR-1 | ecosystem: Environmental > Terrestrial > Soil > Coastal area > Acid sulfate soil | place: Finland: Risofladan, Vaasa | collected...
CGCCGCCGCTGCTTAATGTGCAGTTCCACACGCCTGAAACCATATTTGCCGTATCAGCAGCCGCAAAGGTGCCGATGATGTTGAATAGCGCCCCGCCAAGCACCAGTGTAGAACCGTTTGCAGATGGTGCCGCTGTAGAGACGCTAAACAATACCGGACCGCCGACCACGGCACGAAACTGCATCACACCAGAGTATCCAGTCAGATTGATCTGGGCACCAGGCGTTGTAGGCGTGATGCCCTGCTCAGTCCAGTTCAGGGCAATACTTGAAGTATCCCCCTGCTGGAAAGTGACGGGCAGATCACCAGGTATCATTTACGAACCCGGCTGCAAGGTAGAAGTCAGCGGAACAGGATTTGCGACCTGCACCACGGGCACGGCTCTAGAAGCCGTAATCGGCGCAACCGGAGTTGCCGCCTGGATAGCCTGCTCAAGCAGTTTGGTCGTGGCCGACGTATTGGCCGTGACCATCGCAATGCTTTGCTGAAGCTGAGCCTCAGTGACCGCGCCGCCCTGGTTGTACAGGTTGATCTGAGAAGTGACGAACTGACCAAGCTGGACAGTCCCCATGATGAGTGCTTCGATGGTGGCTGGCGAGAGTGCCAGTGCTGCGATTGCGGCCATTATTTGACTCCTGTGTTCTGGTAGGCTGATGGAAGCTGGGTGAAGATCCCCATGGCCGCCGTCTGGATCTGAACTGCTACTGCAGCCGGATTGGATGGCAGGGACAAGCAGAATGGGTCGAGCGTGTGGGCCGCCAGCAGGATCGTGGAGAACTGCTTCACCGGGATGGCCTTCGCCGTCACCGCCAGAGCTGCTTCCGACTTCTGCAGGTTGTAGAACTGGCAGGCCGTCTCCCAATGGTCCACTGCACTGACCTGGGAGGACGGAGCAAAGGCGCTCGATGTCGCCGCCGTTGGGCCGCTCGTGGGCGGCGTCATTGCCGCGCAACCTGAGAGTGCCAGCGCGATTGCCAGCATGGAAATTAACATTTTCATCTATTTGCCCTCCGTGGGCTGAGTAGGGTTTAACATTTTTACAACGTGGTAAAACAAGGCCCCAAGCAAGAGTGAAATGTACTTCTGATATTCAATAGGCGGGATAAGTCCAGTGAATATCATCCAGGCAATAACACCACCTATGAACAGCAGGCCGATAAAATTGCGTGTTTTCTGTTCAATCTGGATCATGATTATCCTTAATTCCCGCTATATTCGTTGACGTTGACGGTCCCGGTAGCCAAGGCTGTTCCGAGTGTGACCGTAAAATTACCGGACGCCCCGGCCTTTGGGACGACGAAAGAATTGTACTTTTGTTTGTGCGTGTACATCTGTCCCGCAGCCGATAACGCGGTCGATGGGATATATACGCTCGTCTGATAGATCGTCACGCCGTTTAGTGCAACTGTAATTGTATCCGTACCCGCTACGGCCAGAGTTGCGTTACTGGTGATGGATATGTCCCAGCCCTCCAATGCGTCATTCGCCGGTGGCGTCAGAGTGGCGACGGTCGCCGCCGGTGCTATGGTGGCTTGTAGATACGTACCCTGTGTATTGCCCAACACGAGCAGGGGACTAAATAATGTACCGTTTACGGTATTCGGCGATCCATAAGGTACGCCGCCAAGGTCAATGGAAAGCGTGTTATGACCGTTTAATATATCGTAATTTAATGGGCCGACTGTGCTACTACCGGCGACTGTCCCATATATTAACGATGGAACAGGATTAGTCGCTGTCACATCAGTGGCGTTAGACCCTTGCCCGAACTGCATCCGAAACGGCGGACTCGCCAATGCCGAAACCGAAAATGTCAGTAACGCCGCTGCCAAAATGCTCTTGATTTTCATGCCTTGCTCCTTGATTTACTCACCAGTCCAATCCCCAATTTTTCCATCATGCGACCCAACCAGGCCCTTTGACGCATCCACAACGGCCTTCTCTTCTGCCCACGACCGCGTGCAGTGGTCGGTCTGCAGAAAATTCAGCCACCAGCAGGTGAATCTGCAAAATAAGCAGGGCACCTTGGCGACGATCTGCGAGCCGCAGTGGCTCGAAATAGTCTCATGGGCGTCACCGTCAAGGGCAAAGGCATTCCCCATCTCGTCAATACCGATCAGGTCTCCCATGATCCAGTGTCTAAAACTCTTACGAAAGCTCATAACCTCTCCTTGGTCAGATATGGTAATAGTTTACATATTACGGATGGTGTGGTACAGGAAGTCGCACAAATCATCCTTGATTGTCTTTTTCCAAAATCTGTACCACCTCGGGGCGTGCGATCTTCAGCACGAACGGGAACAGGCCGATAGCCTCCCGGCCATAAGTCTTGAAAATGTGGATCTGCTGGTCCGGCGTCAGTTGTGCGAATTCGGACGCCCCTTGTGGTTTGTTAAGGTTTGCGAACACCTTCTCCACCGTATCCGCTGGATGCGCTCTCAGATAGACGCGCATATTGTGGTCGAATTCAGGGCTTCCCCCCTTACCTGCGGCGTTGAGCTGCCAAAGGTTGCTGAATGCCTCTCTTGCCTTGACCTCTGAGTAGGGCGTGATGTCCTTATGGGTGGCGTCGTACTCGTTCATGATCGTCTGGGCGATCTCAGGCTTGGAAACGTACCCAGCAGCAGGATTGAGCCCGATGGAGGACACTGCGATCCGCTCGGCGCTCGGGTCCGCTGTCTGCAAGGGGCTCAATGAAATAGGCATGAACCCTTCCCCGGCGTGCAGCATGATTTGCATCCACATCGTAGCCGCTGGCGCTTCAGGATCGTAGATTTGCTCCCCATAGTAGTTCTTGTTCTCCATGATTTCTTCCATGGTCGGGATGATGGGAGCCATCTTGTCCATCACCAGCTCCCCCAGGCCGGAGATGGGGCCTTGATTTTTGACGTGGTAATAAACTCCAGCCGGTTCACGGTTGAAGAGCGGCGTGCTGAGATAGTTGCCGTTCGGACTCTCTGGAGTCGGCGGTGTGGCGACGTAAAAGGTTCCTTTTATGCTGGGCATCTTTCCCGTGTTCAGGTACGAGAGCATCCCGATAGAGACGGCACCCAGCATGAGGTAGGAGGTTGAGTAAATAGCGCGACTCGTCAGCGGATAGTCGGCAGGCTTGCGTAGGGCCAGCTTGACCGCGTTCCCGACCGTCGCCTTACCAAGGTCCATCGCCCCGCCTACGAATTGGTGCAGGAAGCCGTAGTTCCAGCCCACGGACAGCATGGTGGAGAAGAGCGCCCTCTTTACGAGACGATTCCACGCTAGACGATTGTACTGCAGCTCACCGTAACGAAAATCAATCTCGTCACCGACCTGCATCATCTTCTGCTTCAGGCGCAATGAATCAGCCGGGTTGTCATTCATCAGGGTCGGGTCCATCTTGAGCTCATGAGCCGCCCTGGTCAGATAGGCGCTGTACTTGAGGGACGGGATCATTTCCTTGAACAGCGGATCTTGGATGGAGGACGCGCCGTGCTGAATCAGGTTAACAAGATTGGACGCCTGTTTCATGCCAAACAGGCCGATCTTCTGTCCGGCTTGCGGAACAAAGTTGAGCATCCTGGGCCAGCTTTCCCCTACCAGGTTAAAATTGGACGCGTTTTCCTCCAGGGCCGACTCCAAAGTGAGTGCCGTCCGGCCTGGATTGTAGATTTCCCCTCGGCTGGGCACATAACCGCCCGCGATGGCAAAGTCCGTCGCCGTGCGACCCATCTCGCTCTGCTGGTCATACGGCTTTTCCCATTCAGAAATGGCGTTCCATCCCTCTTTGGCGTTGACGGACGGATTGAAACCGCCGACCGGGCCTTCCTTGCCGTGCGCCAAGGCGTCCACCGTCAGCGCCAGCCGGTTCTTGAAGTCAATGTCTATCTCATGGAGGGCATGGAAGGCTGCCAGAGAGAGGACGGTCGTACTGGTAACGGCCTTTGCCTTCATCCATCCCCGATAGACGGACATTCCGACCTTGTATATCCGCTCTTCATTTCCGGTCATGAGCCCAGCGATGTTCAGGTTCTGCGGCAACAAACGGTCCAGCATCAGCTTGGCGGACGGCTCCATCATGTACCGCTTGCCGCCGACAACCACCGGAACCCAGCCGTGCAGATCCTCGGTCGTGGTGGCCATCCCTGCTTTCTCCATATCACCCACGGCGGATATTCTGGCGCCAGCCAATGACCCGAACGTGATCCTGAGCATGTCCATGACGCCAGGATTGGTCGTGATAGGTGTATATCCAGCGGCTATCAGTTCCACCGGATCGGCGAATACCTTGTGGCGCGTGAATCCCGGCTTACCGGCACGCCCTACGCCACCAAAATCCTCACCGTCCGGGCCGCTTTTCACCATGGATGGGACATAATTCTCGCGGAGTTCGTACTCCATTCCGGCAATCTTGTGTTCATACTCGGACTGTCGATCCATCATCTCGGTGTGGACCTTAAACCAGTCGCTTGCTTCCGGGTTGGACGGCACCGATCTGTTGTCGATATACTCCTTGGTGAGGGCTGCCTGCTCCTCCGGTTCCATCGTCCCCATATAGTCGGCGAATCCTTGCAACTTCAGGGCGATCTGAGAGTGCTGATGCGCTTGAGCCATTCTGGTAATTATCATGGACCTAGCAACATCTTCACGGCCCTTTCTGGTGAAAGGCGTATCGACAAAGCCGTCAACTTCCGTGCCGCCATGATTTCCAGCGGGCAACTCCCATGTTGCGCCGTTGTAAGTTCCCGATTCGTCCATCCCATTCACCACATCAGGATGATCCACCAGTGTAGCCCGAACCTCAGGGGCCATATACATGGTATTCGCCCCGCGCATGGCAGCCTTTCTGATGGCCACCTTGGCCTCTCTGGACAGTCCTGATATGGCCGCAAGCGCCGTGGTTGTATCGCTCTCCGCCAGCCCATTTTTAGCCGCCTGCAGAGCTGCCTTGTCGGTATCTGACAGTCGATGGCCATTCAGAGCGCCGATGATGCCAGATATGGCGAGCTCCGGGACCGTAGGAGTCCGTCCGTTCGCCATGTCCTGAAAACCGTTCACGCCCAGGAACCAGATACCCGTGAGCAAGCGCCCCATAGGCATCGCCATCCCGAAGCCCTGCGCCGCTCTGGAAACGCCACCTACTACAGCCGACCTGATAGGATGGTCTGGGTTGTTGACAGCGCCGTGCAGGGTTGCAAACAGGACGCCTGCGGACCACTCGGCAGACCCCAAAGGAAAGCCGCCAATGACCTCACCAGGAATCCGCTCCATGGCGGACGTGCCGGTTTGATTCATCTTCTGGTCGTAAGCATCCGCCTGATCTCTCCACCATTTTGCGTCACTGTTTAGCGTTTCTGGGATACCCTCTGGATTAGGCGCGATACCCAGAGCGTGCTGGGCCATTTCTCCGGTTTTTCCAAAGGTCTGCAGCAGATCTTTCGCGGACAGGGCGAACCCTTCCCTAGCACTCCCCATATAGGCGGTATTGGTGGCGTCCGACTCCTTGCCGGTCTGTATGTCAGCGTTCCCGTTCTGGTTCTGGGCGATGTTTGCCTTGAGCCAAGCGTCATCAGGCGTTACCGTGGGCGATTTTGGCGCTGGTGCGCTCGGTGGAGGCCCGTAATCCGCAAGGTTTACAGGAGATGATGCCTTTGCAGCAGGAGGCGGACCATAATCAGCCAAGTTGACAGGATGAACTGGTGCGCTCGGTGGAGGCCCGTAATCCGCAAGGTTTACAGGACTATTGGGCATGTTCCGTTACCTGCCCATCAGCGTTCTTTATGAGAACCGTCTTTTGACCAGTTTTCTGATTTATGGCTTCATAAGGAACACCTGGCTTCATATTCTCCGCGCCCGTATAAGGCAACGGAGCTACTGCAGGCGCTGCTGGCGCTACTGACTTTTCCATTGCCGCTGGCGTCTGCAGCCCGTACTTATGGAACCATGCCTCGTAATTCACGGCTGGCGGCGGAGTAGGCTTTACCGGAGCGCCCATTTTCGCCTTTCCTGCAGCATCAGCGATCCCATACGCCTGCACCAGTCCTGGATAGGCCGTCAGCTCCTTGAGATATTTCTCTTTGGCCAGGCTATTCTCCTGGTCGGCCATGTCTATTACGTCCTTGTAGGTGACGCCCGTGTTCTTGCCGCCGCCTTCCTTCGCCATACGCTCTTTCGCAATCCCAACCCTCTGCGCCGCCATCCCGGCCATGGTATTGTCGTGGGCAATCGTTGCGGAAAGCCTTTCACCCTGCATCTTCAGCTCGTTGTTGGCCTTTTCTCGGTTCAGGTTCAGGTTGGCAATCTTCAGCAAGTCACCCTCGTTGGCGGCCTGCTCCATCTGGACATCGTGAAGCTGCATGGCCGTGGTTTTCAAGGCAATCAACTTCTGCTGCATGTCCATCTGCTGATGCTTCAGTATCGCGTTATATTTGTCGAAGGATACCTGATTCTGCATCTGGGCCTCCTTCATCAACTCTTCGGTCTTGGCGCCCTGGATCTTTGCGTCCTGCAGCCTTCCCTCGTTCAGCGCGGTGTAGTATCCATGCAGCGCGAACATGCTGCCCATGGCAGCGCCAGCGCCACCGGAAGAGGACGCGAGGACAGCCCCCATGATGGAGGGCAGAATAGCACCGATGGCATGCGTCACCTGCTGAACAGTATCCCCTTTCGCCGGAGCGTTCTGAGCTTCAACCGTCTGCGCCGTCTGGGTTTTCGGCATTGGTGGCGCTTTATCCGATTTTGATAACCCGGCCTCCTGCGCGTCAAGCTGTTTGTTCAGGATCGCCATCTGGGCCGTGAATTGATCCTGCTGTTGGGCCGCACCAAGGCCAGCCTGAGCCGCCGCGTGCGCCATAGGCTGAACGTGCGGCTCCATGACAGGGGCCGGTTGAGCTGGTGCCGGAGCCGGTGTCGGAGCTGCCATACCGAGTGAGGCCGCGCCGTTCATCATGCGAATGCGTTCGTTGAGGTTGAGGGCGCTGACGCCGCCGTGGATGACGTAGGCGTATTGATACTGTTAATGGCTGACCCAAAGTTGCCGATGGACGATCCCAGCGCCGATCCAGCCGCATTGGAAGCCTGCGCCCCCAATCCAACCCCTTGTGTCGCACTGTTCGCCATCCCAGCAGCAGCAGACGCGGACTGTCCATACCCCTGCAGACCGACCTGAGTTGCCTGCAGCCCTGTCTGGCCGTTCTGGGTCACAAAGTTCTGCTTCATGATGGCCGCCTGCTGGCCGATATACTGCTGCCACTGCTGGGCGGCGCTGGAGTTCTCTTGCCCGCTCCCGGCAAGGTACTGGTTGACGCTCGCCTGCTGCTGCTGGGTCCATTGATCCACCATCTGCTGCTGGGCTGGCGTGATCTGCCCGGACTGCGCTGAGGCAATCTCCTGCTGGCCGTAGTTCAGGGCTGGGTTTGCCGCTGACTGTTCTTTTGCAATGGCCGAATTGGCCGATCCCTGGGCCTGCTGCTGCATACCAAGTTCCTGATTCATATAATTCTGAGTCTGAGCCTGTGCCTGTCCGGCGTGCATGGCACCGTACACGTCAGCGCCAACGGCTGCGACTCCGGCCACGTCCGCAATTACTGATCCTACGGCTGCTAATGCCATGATTATCTCCTAATTCAGTGGCGCCAGAAGAGTGAGTTGCGTGTTCAGCGCACATTGAATCTCACCGACAAATGGCGTTGAGGTACTGCTTCCATAGAGCTTAACATTAAACTGAAACGCCAGCGATTGTCCATTGATTCCGTTGGTAAGTCCTGGTATTGCGCTTCCACTGGTACAGGCGTTCCAAGCCCCCCAAGTCGTGCCGCCGTTTGTGCTTACTCGGCAGAATACGCCGGAGTAATCTGGGCTCGGATCGGACTGGCTAAACACGATACTACTGGACTGTACCGATTCCAGGGGCCGCAACTGCACAAAAGACGGCAAGCTGACTCCCCAGCCGTATAATGGTGCCGGAGTCTGCTGATTACCACCGATGTTGACGTGATCCACATATAACGTGCCGGTAAAAGGGTTGCCGGTAGCGCCGGTCTGTGTGATGGCGTTGAGACTGCACGAGTTACCGGAGAGATTCGTCGATTCAGACATCGTTATGGTCATCTTGACCACATCCTGCCCGTTAAAGCCCGTTGAAGGTATGACCAGCGTTGAGGTCATGCTGGCAACGGTTGGGTTGCCGTTCGAGTCCCCGGTAGAAATACTGTCTACCGTTCCATAGGCAACATTCCCTGAACCGTCTGTAGCGGCCATCTGGAAGTTACTTGTTTTGGCAGGCGCTCCTGATACATTGGCCCAGGTAACGGTGCCGCTCGCCGTTACAGTGGCCCCGGCCAGCGCCCATAGGCCGTTATAGGTGACGGTAAGCGGGCAGGCGAAGCTGCTGTTGGAATAGGTTCCTGTGAGGCTTGACGAAGAGGCGGCAGCCGTTACAAAAGTGACACCCACATACTCGATGGAGTTCCAGTTAAAACCGGAAGGGACTACCTCACCAGCGGCACCATTCTGATACTGAAGCGTGAACCAACCTGTTCCGCTTCCAACCGTGCCTGGGCCGTTGGCTCTCAGCCCCGTGGAGTCCTGAAACCAGAGGTTGACGCTGTTGCCACCCCCATTGAAGGAAGCGGTCAGATAAACCTCGGCATACAGGTTGTTGGCGGACAGATCGAGATAGGGAGATAAAGAAACTGCAGGGCCCCCGGACGATCCAGCCGCCAAAGCCAGAGCCACGGCCAGTGATCCTTCTCCGGCATAGGCATATGCCGCGTTCGTGTTGGCAGACGCTCCTGTACCAAACCAGCCGTTCATGCTTCCATCCTCGAAGGAATACGTCGCGCCATCCCCCAGGGTGGCCGGATAAGTGCCCCAATTCGGGTTTGGACTGATCGGATACCGATAGAACGGCGTGGGGTCCAGGGTAGCCGTGCCATTGGTTACGGTCAGCGTGTCCAGCCAGCCGCTGCTGTAGTCGTACTTGAAGTTATAGGTGGCCGTGATGGGGCTTGTTGCCGCTTGCAGGATAGCCAAATGTTCTTCGGCGTGCGCTGCCATCCAGAGCTTCATCTCTTCCGGGCTGGATGGATTCACATCGTACAGGTCAGCAGCCGTTCCCATCTTGAAAGATGACGAAATGGCCGTATGCTCCTGTTGCTGAGTCGCCAACCATTCCTGCATTCCGCCTTTTCCATAGAAATTTGGCTTTTTGACGTACAAAGGCAACCCGTTGAGCTGGGCGGATTGGTAAATCGCCTTGTGCCATAGGTCGTTTTGCGCGATGAAGTCCTCCCATTGAGAAGGCTTCGACGGGTCTATCCCGATCCACAGGGCTGGATCAGGCAATGACATCAGGCATACTGCCAAATGTCGGAAACGATCTGGTCGCGCAGACGGATAGCACGCGCTCCGACCTGCCCAGCCCATTCCGTACTGGCCAAGTCTTTTGCCGCGCTGGCCCATGCCTGCTGCTTCATCAGTGGCAGGAAGGTGTCGAACTCCAGGAGGCCGTCGATGCCCATATTGAACGCCATATTGGCCAGAACACCGAAGCGGGGGTCACTGAGCGTCGTCGCAAACGGGATATTGTGGTAGACCGCGTTGATGGCGATGCCCATATCACTTATGAGCGTATCCTGAGCCCATTCCTGGGTGCAGACCAGCGGATCACCAGCCAGCCACCTGTGACCGTACCCAATCGTCCCGATCCGGCGAGAGTCTGGATACCACTTCAGCACCAGCCCCTCGTCCCCTTTAAGTTGTTGTTCAAGTTGCTGTTGCGAGCTAAACATGGCCTCTTCCTTGGTTAATGTGATCCATACGGTCCAGCATCTTGTCTATCTTGTCCCACAAATCTTTTTCTACCCGCTGCAGTTCACTGCGGGTAACATAATCTCGGTTCACGGCTACATTCAGGTCGTTTATGGCTTTCGTGAGTGCCTTCTGCTCCTGTTTTCCATCCTCGATCACATCCCTGAGCGACTTCACCATGATCCCCACAAGAAATAGGACAATCGCCAGAAATGCGTCAATAACTCCGTGCGCCAAAAGCCAGTCAGTACTCACCACTGACTCCTTGGCTCCGCTTGGAGAGACAATGAATAAATAACCGTTCCATACCCAGACCCTCCTATATAGACTCCAATTCCCCTTCCAAATGCTTTGGCTGAGGCCTCATAAAAATTTGTGCCGTTCGACGTTTGCAATGGAGCCGCGTATTGTTTTCCATTTTCCGTAATGGCCGTAAAGCTGGAACCGCCCCCCGCCGTCTGATAAATGAACGCACCGATCCGGTACATTTCTTTCATGACAGAGGCCGTGTTCATATCGAACAGCTTGGTGCTCAGGCTCCAGTTTGCCACGGCGGACGGGTTGGAGAACAGGGTGACGATATTCGGTCCGTTCGCGCCATAGAGCACCGGAGCGCCGCCGACCCAAGCCGTCGCCATGGCCGTAAGGTTGCCGCCCTGCCTGGAGGTTCCCCAGCCGGTCTGCTGATCCAGCATAAGTATGATGTTCCCCGCTCCAGCTCCAAGGTTTCCAGTGTAATCAACCAGATAACAGAGCCATTGCCCAGAGAATACGGACGTTACCCCGGCGTGGACATCGAAAGATGAATCGGTTTGGCCGAACATGCCGTTCAGCGGTTCGCTGATCTTCTGCGGGGTCAACCCGGTCATCATGTACAGCCCGAGAGGATTGGCGAACGTCAGCGAGCGCAACTGCGGCGCTATGGCCCTGTGCCAGTTGCATCCTTCCACGTTGGACAGGTTGGCGTTCGAGAATACGGTCGTGCTGGTGCTGGATACCACGGTCACATTGGACAGCACGTTGATGGCGTTCTGGCCGAATATCCAGAGCTGCTCCAGTGCAGAATAGAGCGCGGTAATGTTGCCGACAAACGCTGAGTCACTGATAACAAATGAACCTGCAGCATCAGCGATAGTGAAGTCCGTATAGCTTCCAGGAGCCGAAAAAGTGATGGTGCGGCCTGAGCCAATCCAGACGCGGGAGGAGAACGCCGTGATAAACGCGCCCGTTACCGTGGTGCTTATACTCGTCACCGCCGTTCCGTTAAATGACTGATAACCGTTTCCAGAGATAACCAGAATCTCTGTACCCTGCCATGCCGTTACGTCGCACTCTGACGGTGACGAAATAGTTGCGGAAGTAATAACAGCGTTTGTCTGGGTATTGACAAAATAGAGCACGTTATTGGAACACGCACAACAAAGATAAGGTACGATTCCAATAGTAAACGCCCACATCTTCACCACGGGGGCGGCGAGCGTCACCAGCGTTGCAGAAGGCCCTGGCGGTTGCTGCAGCGTTCCCGCCACGGGCAAAAGCTCTTCCAGCCACTGAAATTCGTCATCAGGAATAGCAAACGGCGAACCGTAGGTATTGATCCCCTTGAACTTGGACAGTTCAACGGTTTTCCTGGTATCCGCGCTGGAGATGGACTGCTTCTGCGGCTGTCCCTGCTGAGGCTTAGTAGCCATACGGGTTGATCTGCTGGAAAGAACCCAGAATTCCAGTCATCCTGGCGTCGTACAACTGCTGGAAAGACTCGGCAGCTGGGTAATCCTGCATCTCGATCTTGGCTTGACGGGCCGCCATATAGAAAGCCAGCTCATCGTATGGGTAATTGATCTGGGTGTCGGCAGGTGCGGCGTTGTTCAAAGGTGTTGGAGCCAGAATCGTGTCCAGGTTGAGGACATACGCCTGATCTGGAGCGGGATACACCATGAAGCCGCCCTGTCCGTAGTTGACCAAGGCCACGGGGCGCTGCAGCATCCCCGTAAAGGATCTGAGCCCAAATGACTCGGTAAAGCTCAGGCGCCGGAGCGGTATCAGCATGTTGCCCCAGGTTATAGTTCCGCCCAGGATCTCCATGGTGGCAGCGCCTTGCGGGAGAGCTGATACGTTGTAGGTAGTCTGACCCGTGGTTAGGGTTAATTCCTGAAGGGAGCGCGTAATGCCGGTGTCCATGGCAACACGGTTACGACCAAGGTTGATGTAATCAGTGATTTCAGCGTCCGTCCAGTAGTTTGCACCGACATCGTGCAACAACCGACGGACCTGAATCATGTAGTTTGAGAGTGTCTCGGCCACGCTTTACCCCTTTGGAGGCGCGTCGCCCTCCGCAAACTGAAAATTCTCCAACCAAGCGAGAGCCTTAGGATACTCCGTAGAGGGCATGACGCCAAAGTGGCGCATTATCACGTCCTTATCCCGATCTTCCCCGAACCCGAAGATGATATTGGCGGCAGATGGATCAACTGCTACCCATTTGCCAGCCGGGAAGGAGAGTTTTACCCCTCCATAAGTGCCCGTGTAATCCTCTGCGTTGCTGTTTTTAACGTAGAGCATGTCTGTTCCTTATTTTCCGCGAATACGGATCAGGGTAATATTGGCCACCGTGGTTCCGGTGTTATCAAGCTGGATATTCGTGCCGTCCGAATAGAACGGGGAGCCTGGACCCTGACCAGCCGGGACGTACATAAGCTCTGTCCATACACCGGCAGCAGTCTGGATCTTCAGAAACAGAGGCTGTGTGGTGATTAAATACCACCAGCCCTCGGTCGGGGTATAAATCCCGTTCGTAATCGCCACTGTGGCGGTAATCGGAGGCCAAAAACCGGAACCGCTTACCCCCGCTGGGCCTTGGCCCGTTGCAACTATCGCACCCATTGTGTTCTCCTTAAATGTTCAGATAGCTGAAGCCGCTGATCCGGCTGAAGGCTGATGGTTTGACGATCACATGCTCCAGGATCGTGACCACTGCGCCGATGAAGCCAATCTGCATGTTCGGCAGGGTGGATTCAAATCCCGTGAAGGCAAAAGCCGCTTGGTCGTGGATGTAGAACTTTCCGTAAGAGCTGTTGTAGAAGTAGAACTCACCTTCCACCGCGTTCGGATCGGCGTAGATCGGGACACCGGCCACCATCAACGCGCTGAACGCTGCACTCGGGCCTTCACCCTCGGCAAAGCTGCGCCCTGGGGTAATCATGTATCGCTCCAGGCCCATGAAGTCCTGCGCCAAGCTCGCCCAAGTACCCAGACCGCAGATACCGAAGGTTGGCATTTCATTTCCAGACTTGAAGGTGGAGGCGATGTACTGCAGCATCAGCGCCCGAGTAGGAACAGGGGCGCCAGCTACCGCGATCACCTTGGACTTCCACCATGGGTAGTTGGTCCGGTTGATGTTGCCGTAAGTCACCAGATTGGTGCCATCGTCAATCGCACCGGGCAGACCGATGATGTCCATGCCGTTGTCGGTTGCTTGGTTCCAGAGCGTGTTGCTCAGGTACTGCTGCACCGAGTTGCCAGCGTCATTCATGCGAGCCGCCAGAATGGGGATAATCGCCTCATTCATCTGGACCGCGCCTTCCATCCCAAGGAACGGAATCGGCGTAGTCATCAGCTTCATGTTGAACTCAGCGTTCCAGACGCCTTGATTGAGCTGGGGCTGGTTGAATGTGCCCGAGAAGTCAGACGCCTGGGTCGTGGTCATGCTTGCGCCCTGCACGGGGACCGTGATCGGGCTCACACCACCGCTGGCACGTTCGGCGTTGGAAAGCAGCGCGGCCAGAAGTGGACTTGAGTTATAAATCTGGACCACCATGGGCAAGCGGAAGGCGCGACGAGTCAACGCATTCAACTGATTGCCTATGGCACCGCTTGGGATAATACCTTCGCCTAGCAATGGCATGTTCTACTCCTTAGTGACTCATCTCATGGAAGGCTCGGTACGCTTCGTTAAGC
>Ga0307375_10004260_pt1 | contig 13738 bp, 6 predicted proteins | sample TR1MG_FD_202531 | JGI IMG/M metagenome (GOLD analysis project Ga0307375, IMG submission 202531) | Soil microbial communities from Risofladan, Vaasa, Finland - TR-1 | ecosystem: Environmental > Terrestrial > Soil > Coastal area > Acid sulfate soil | place: Finland: Risofladan, Vaasa | collected...
ATGGCAACGATAGGAAACTCCAGCCCCTTTGATGAATGCATCGTGATCAATTTAACGGTATCCTGGTCGTCAGTGAACTTTACGTCATTCTTGCTGCTAACTGGGATGCCGGCAGCCTTAAGTCTTCTTTCAACTGCCTGTCCCACAGGATAGTAGCTGCGATATAAGATCGCCATCTCTCTCCACGGAGTGCCCGTGTGATTCGCCTCTTTTAACTGGTTAATGATCCATAAGGATTCTTCATCCAGTGAGGGCAGATTCACAAATACGGGAGGAGTACCATGCCGTCCGGCACTCATCGGTTGCACAGTTGGTATGCCGTCTTCGTCCGCGTCAGCAGAAGAGAGCAGCTCTCTGGCAAATGAAGCTGCCACATTCAGGATTTCCTGCGTGTTCCGGTAGTTTATTTTTAGAATCGTCGTGCGCCCTTGCGCCTGAATCCCAAGGCTCTTAAAGCTGAATTTCTGCTTCTTGGTGTGTTCATATATTGACTGCGCATCATCGTACAGCACCATCAACGATTTGCTTTGTGGGTCTATCATCTGCACGATCAGTTTGAGCCACTCGGAACGAAAATCATGCCCCTCGTCTACCAGCACAGCATCATATTGGCCTGAAGGAACCTGTTTTTGATCGACGGCGCAAATGAGCGTATCAACCATGTTGCTATAGTACGCATCGTCGTCGCCCTCATTTTTCGGAATATCGACGTTATAAGCGCGAAGTTGTGCACTGCACCACGAATGGAACGTCTGCACCAGTACCTTCGCTCCGAGTCCTTTGCCAGACATTTGCTCACGCAATTTTGTGGCGAGCGATTTGTTGTAGCAAAGAATTAGAATCGGTTTGGCACAAGCTTGTGCCAAATGCATCGCTCGATAGCCAAGAATCAGCGTCTTGCCGGATCCTGCAACGCCATGAATAACACGATGCCCCTCTCCCAGGCTGCGCGCTAATTGCTCTTGCTGCAAATCCATCACGCGCAAGATATCAGGCATCTCCATCTCGGCTTGTGGATCATCTTGAAAGAGGCTGCCGCTACAGGGTGCTGAAATTCTCACCTCGGGAAACATGTGCCAGCGAATACGATCCAGTTGCGGCAAAGTAAGCTTCCCAAGGAATTTGAGCTTGAACATATTCCACAACTGTTGCTGAAATTCTTCCGGCTCAACGCTATCGAACATTTCATCTTGGCAAATAACACGGCTAGGCTCAATGACTTCGCCGAGGTTGGACGCATCAAATACGCTACGCATGATATTGGGAAGCACCACGCCATAGCTCCAGGGAAAAACAAGGTAGCCAGTCTTCACCCCACTGTGAATGGTTAGTTGCGGATCTTTTTGAAGTACGTCGCTTACCGCATGAGCATACTGGCGTGCTTGCTCCAGTGGATTGATCGTATGCTTGATGCCTGTGCTGATCAATATCTCGAAAGATTGCTTATTCGCACTTCGAATGGTTTCAGGCTTCCAGTCCTTTACTTCTAGGATAAGAATGCCCCGCTGCGGATGAAGGATAACGAAATCGGGGTGGCTATTGGCTGGGCCGATGGGAACGTCGTACCAAAGCAAATAATCATCTTCCAACTTTGCTTCAAGACGCTGTGCAAATCGCTTCTCACCTCCAGTCATTCTGGAAAGGCAGGTGCTAAGACTGGGGATTAGTATTGCCACATTCAACCTCCGATGGCACCTGCAGTGAGTAAAAATGAACTGGGCGGGAGCTTACACCAATATGCCAAACGACAAATAGGGCATTTATTTATTCAAGTCGCGATCTGAAAATTGGTCAAAGTCAGGCGAAATTGTTATGTTTAAGATGCTGCCCTTAAATATGAATTGTGACCGACTTCATTTCGGTGCTTACCGGACTGTGGCGGTTTACTGAAAAGGCTGTAGGTGCAGCCTGCGGGAAGGTCTGCTTTGAACCTTTACGAACAGTCACTTTCGACACGTTTCTGCTTTTGGCGCGAGCCTGCTTTACAGGCAGCTAATTTGATAACGATGCTACATCGTGGCATAGCAGAAATCCTCCCCACGCACTACAACGACTTCATTCTGCTGATAGCGCTGAAACGATTTCCTGATAATCAATTGATGAACCAGTTTCCCGGCCTTCGCTGGTCATGTGTTGACGTAGGTACCCGCCATACCCAAAGCAGGTTATTATTGCCAAGCACAAAAAACAACAAGAACTTGGGAAACGCCTTGATGAATAATCTGAATAAGTGCAGTTTTGGCCTGAAGATTTAGTCAGAGTCATGTAAATAATATGAAATTTCTGCGTAACGCGGGGTCAGAGCGCACCCTTGATTTGATCAAGCCCCTGTTGAAGCAAGGCGGTGGCATGGACATAGCATCCTCATCTTTGTCATTGTTCGCGTTTGCTGAACTGTTTATCGAGCTATCCTCGGTTGCTCAGGCACGCATATTGTTACCGAGTGACCAGCATGATCTGCAATTACTTGGCACTGAGCATGACCGCGCATCACGCAATCGCCTACAAACCCGTTGGCTGGCACTTCGGCTTGCGCAGTGGATTCAAAGCAAGGCCGAGTTTCGACGTGTAAGCGGAGACGTTCCACAAGGCGCTGCGGTGTTGCGAGGTGCTGATGGTATCTCGAAGTTGGCTATAGTTGGTTCATTCTCCTTCAGTACGGACGGACTGGGTATCACGCCAGGTAACCCGCTTAATCTTATCCAGGCATCGGAAACCGCCGAAGAAAGCAAAATGCTCAATCAGTGGTTTGATGCGCAGTGGAATAACCTGAAGGAGCAACCTGAATCACAGGCCGCTTTGCTGGAAAAGCTTAAATCTATTTCCAATCACCGTGACCCATACAGCATTTATGTGCTCATGCTTCACCACTTGTTCCAGAGCGGTGGCGACGATATGGATGAGGATCGTATCGTTAAATCCGCCACGGGTATCCGCAATACAGTGGTGTGGAAGAAGCTATACAAATTTCAGCGTGATGGCGTTGTGGGTGCAATAGACAAGCTTAACCGCTTTGGCGGCTGCATCATTGCCGATAGCGTGGGACTGGGTAAAACTTTTGAGGCGTTAGCTATCATCAAGTACCACGAATTGCGCAATGATCGCGTGCTGGTGCTGTGCCCTAAACGACTTCGCGACAACTGGACGCTCTATAAGACTAACGACAAGCGCAATGGATTGGCAGCAGATCGCCTTAACTACGATGTATTGAATCACACCGACCTTTCGCGGGACGGAGGACATTCCGGCGACATCGACTTATCCCATGTGAATTGGGGTAATTACGATCTGGTTGTGATAGACGAGTCACACAACTTCCGCAACAAGGCCACGCACAAAGACAAAGAATCGCGCTATGACCGCCTGATGCGTCGCATTATTAGGGAAGGAGTGAAGACTCGAGTGCTGATGCTTTCGGCAACCCCGGTCAATAATCGACTAGCCGACTTGAAGAATCAAATCGCATTCGTGACCGAGGGCGACGACACCGCACTGTCAGTCCATGGCATAGACAGTATTGATAGCACGACCCGTCTGGCGCAAAAGCAGTTCAACCGTTGGCTTGAAATGGATGAAGCGGATAAGACTCCGACCAAGCTGGTTGAAATGTTGGGTTTCGATTACTTCACCCTGCTGGATCATCTCACTATCGCCCGCTCACGCAGACACATTGAGAAATACTACGGCATTTCTGAAACAGGCCGCTTCCCAGACCGTCTGCCACCAATTAACATCAAGGCAGATGTAGATTTGGCCGGTGAGTTTCGTTCCATACGCGACATCAATATGGAGATCCGCCGTCTGAACCTGGCCAGCTACGCACCATTGCGCTACGTGCTGCCGCACAAGCAGGCTGCCTATGATGCTAAATACAGCACGCAGATTCGTGGTGGCGAGAGTTTTTTCCGTCAGGTGGATCGTGAAGAAAGTTTGATTCACCTGCTGCGAGTAAATATCCTCAAGCGCATGGAAAGCGCAGTCTCATCGTTTCGGCTCACTGTTCAGCGGCAATTGAAGGATGTCGAATCAATGCTGGAGCGCATTGAATCCAATACCGCAGAGCTTGAAGAATTGGACATCACCGATGTGGACATAGAAGACCCCACTTATGAGAGCTTGCTGGTAGGAAGAAAAGTAAAAGTTTTACTGGGTGATGTTGACCTCATCCGCTGGAAACAAGACCTAATCGAAGACCGCAATCGCCTTGCCACTCTATTGGCTGCAGCGATGCAGGTCGATCCTGACCGCGATGCCAAGCTGCAGGCTTTACGTGAAATGATACAGAGCAAATGCCGCAACCCGATCAATGATGGCAACCGAAAAATGATTGTCTTTACCGCTTTCAGCGATACGGCTCAATATCTTTACGAACAAATTTCAGGTTGGGCAAAAAAGGAGTTTGGTGTTGAGGCTGCGCTGGTCACTGGTTCAGGCCGTAACCAAACTACCATCCCCGGCTTGCGCAAAGACCTGGCCACCATACTCACCTCTTTTTCTCCACGCTCAAAAGAGCGTCCTGAAGAGTTGGCTTACGAAGGTACACTGGACTTGCTCATAGCCACCGATTGCATCTCCGAAGGGCAAAACCTTCAGGACTGCGACTGGCTTATCAATTATGACATTCACTGGAACCCGGTACGCATTATTCAGCGCTTTGGGCGGATAGACCGTATCGGCTCACCCAACCAGCGCATCCAGCTTGTCAACTTCTGGCCCAACATGGAGCTGGATGAATACATTAATCTAGAACAGCGCGTCAGCGGGCGTATGGTGCTGTTGGATATTTCTGCTACCGGTGAAGAAAATCTCATTGAACAGCAATCCGGCAACCAGATGAATGATCTGGAATACCGCCGCAAGCAACTGCTCAAGCTGCAAGACACCGTCATCGATCTGGAAGACCTCTCCGCTGGCGTTTCCATTACCGATCTCACACTCACCGATTTTCGTATCGACTTGGCCCAGTATTTCAAAGCGCATCCGGGCAAACTCGAAGAAATGCCATTGGGCGCATGTGCCGTCACCACCAGCGAAGATGCCGACATTCCGCCAGGCATCGTATTCTGCCTGCGTGCTGAAGGTGCAGCGGCAGACAAGGTCGCAGAATCCGGCTATCCACTCGCGCCGCACTATCTTGTACATGTTGGTGAAGAAGGCAGCGTTTCACTACCCTACACCCAAGCCAAGCGCATTCTGGATCGGCTCAAACGCCTGAGCTTGGGGCGAGACTTGCCGGATGCCACCGCGTGTGCGCGTTACGATAAGGAAACCAAGCAAGGCGAAGACATGCGCCAAGCCCAGCAGCTGCTTGCGGCGGCTGTAGCCTCAGTTGTGGGCAAGAGTGAAGAGCGTGCAGTTGCCAGCCTTTTTTCACCTGGGGGCACTCATGCGATAAAGGGTGAGTTTGCCGGAAGCAATGATTTTGAAGTGGTGGCATTTCTTATTGTGTTGCCGCAGGTCGCTGCATGACCGTGCAAGACCTTATTGCCGCATTGGAATTGCCTGCCAGTTGCCGCGTAGATCAGCGCATACCCAAAAAGTTATTGGTGGAAAACGGTGCACCTACAGCCGCCGACAAGCGCAACATCACCGAAGGAATCGAAGAAATTCAGTGGGTAGCTACGCTGAAACCTTCAACCATCGCAGTGCCCGAGTATCGCGATGAATCGCGAGAATACCTCGAAGTGGCCGTATTGCACATTGCCTTGCGGCAGAATGCCAATGCCAACCGAATTGTTGAATTGACGCACCGGGCAGTGCCGTATCCGCTAGTGTTGATGCTGACAATTCAGGATCAATTGATCCTCTCAATGGCACGCATCCGCTGGGCGCAAAATGAAGCGGACAAGGTGGTGCTGGATGGTGAATCTGTAGCCGTGGCTTTGAATGAGCCAGCAACTACACCCAATATTCTTTCGGCTTTCCTTCAGGCTTTATCCATCACCCGCCAGCCGCGTGATAATTTGAAGGTGCTCTATCAGGGTTGGTTGGATGCACTATCGGCATTTCAGGTAGCGCACATTACAGGCACGTTCATACAAAACAAATCCACTGAACATGCAGAAGAAAGGCGTGCAAGCCTGTTAGCATATTATGAACTGGAGCAAAAAATTGCCAACCTGCGTGCAGCGGCAGCCAAAGAAAAGCAGATGGCACGGCAGGTGGAAATGAACTTGGAAATAAAATTGCGCGAAGCTGAGCGAAAAAATATTAAAAAGCAATTAAGCATGGAGGGCTATCAATGAAGAATCAGAAACAAACAATAAGGAAGATCGTTAGTTTTCTAAATAATCCAGATGAGGATGGCGGTTTCTGGCTGCCGAATATCCAGCGGCCATTTGTGTGGGGAGAGGATCAAATTTGTCGTTTATTTGACTCCATCTTGCGAGAGTATCCCATTAGCACTTTACTGGTCTGGAAGACAACCAGCGCTATTCGCAGACGCAAATTTATCGACAACTGGAAAGACTCGCTGCGACTGAGCGACTTCTATGTTCCCGAAGATTCAAAGAAGAAAAATCTCGTTCTGGATGGACAACAACGTCTCCAAAGCCTGTTCATTGGTTTGTGCGGAAGCTCTAACGGCAAAGAGCTTTATTTCGATATCATCAGCGGAGAGGTGGCTGCCCCTGATGATATTAAATTTCGGTTTAAATTCATGGAGGCTTCGGCTGCTGTATTTCCTTGGGTTAAATTCAAAGAATTGGTCTTTACCACTAAGAAGAAGCGCGAATTACTGGAAAGTTTCAAAGTGGCTGCTGGGCCGAAGTTCACCGATTCAATGCTGAATAAGATGGATGACCATCTCGATTTAGTTGATCGCACCTTCAAAATGGATGAGGCGGTGACTTATCAAGAATTGGATAGCATCGATAATCCTGCTCTCTATTCAGAGGACGATGTGGTTGAGGTGTTTATTCGAGCCAACTCGGGTGGGACGAAGCTGGGTAAATCGGATCTTTTGTTCTCGTTGCTCGGTGCAAGTTGGGATGTGGCCGACGAGAAGATGGAAGACCTGCTAGGTTCGTTGAACCAGCACGGTTTCGCCTTTGATAGAGACTTTGTCTTGAAGACATGCCTTGTGCTCTTGGATCAAGGGGCGCGATACGAAGTGGGCAAATTCCGTAAGGCAGGGGTTCGTGAAAAAATCGAGGAAAAATGGGATTACATTGCCAAGTCCATTCAGGACGTGCTGGATTTTGTACGCGGGAAGACCTTCATTCAGTGCGATAAGGCACTTCCATCTTATTTAGTTTTGATCCCGCTAATCTATGTGCGTTATCACTTTCCGGAGGCATGGAAGAAAGCCAAGGATGTAGATAGCTATCTTTTGCGTTGCTCGCTGGCGGGGGCATTTAGCGGCCAGCCAGACAACCTGCTTGATGCACTAGTTAAGATTTTTGCCGAGTTGAAGGCATTTAGCATGGATGAGGCATTTGGCGTTATCCGGACGCAGAACCGCAGCCTTGAGTTGACTGAAGATCGTTTTTGGAAAATGGGCTATGGCTCCAGCACTATCCATCTGCTTTTCAACCTCTGGTATCGTGATTTCAACCATACGCCGGCCTACGACAACAACCTGCCTCAGGTCGATCACATTTTTCCACAAAGTGTGCTTCGAAAGATAAAGACCGAAAATCCAAAAACTGGTCGTAAAGATTTGATGAAGTACCATGAAGCTGAACGCGACCAACTCGTGAATTGCATGTTGCTCAGCCGCGAAGAAAACGGCGCAGGCGGCAAGAGTGATACCTTGCCTGAAGAATGGTTTGCTGGAAAAGGGCAGGACTACTTGGATAAGCACCTGATTCCGTCAGACCCGGCGCTATGGGTTATGGATCGATTCGAGGATTTTATTGAGGCACGTAAAGAGCTTATACGCGATCATTTTAAATCCCTCTTGCTTGCAGCCTCATCCGGAAAATAATTTTGAAAGATGACTTCATGAAGATAATAACCGCGCAAGATACTGAAGCACAATCTGCCGACATCACGGCGGAGAATATTGCCCAGCTCAAGGCACTGTTTCCCGAACTGTTGACGGAAAGTGTAAACGGCGTCGCAATCAATGTGGACGTACTCAAGCAATTGGTGGGTGATTCGACCGCCACTGATGCGGAAGAAAAATACGGGCTTAACTGGCATGGCAAGCGTCGTGCCCGCCAGATCGCGTTGACTCCTAGCACTGGTACGCTACGCCCTTGCCCGGACGAGAGCGTGGACTGGGACACCACGAAAAACCTGATGATCGAAGGCGACAACCTCGAAGTATTGAAGCTGCTGCAAAAGAGCTACGCGGGCAAGGTCAAGCTCATCTACATTGATCCGCCGTACAACACCGGCAATGACTTTGTTTACCCCGACAACTTTCAGGACAATATCAAAAACTACCTGGAACTAACAGGTCAGGTCGAGGGTGGGAAAGCGATTAGCAGCAACTCCGAAGCAAGTGGGAGGTTCCACACGGATTGGGTCAATATGATATATCCGCGATTAAAACTTGCAAGAAACCTTCTCTCATCTGAAGGAGTTATCGCGGTGTCAATTGGAGAAGGAGAACTTAGTAATCTTCTGCATGTTTGTCACGAAATATTTGGTGAAGAAAATCAGATTACGATTTGTTCTCGTGTAATGAAAACGGGAGGTCAAAAAGGTGTTCACTTTTCTCCATGCGTGGATTACATAGTTCTTTTGGCAAAAGACATTAACGAACTCAGCTCTTTTAGAGAGGAAATCAGTCAAAACTTGATTGATACTGTCTACACAAAGACCGAAGCCAATGGTGCAAGGAAAGGGGAAAAATACAGATCAATGGGCCTTTATCAGGCTATGCTTGATAAACGTGCAAATCAAAGATTCTATATTGAATGCCCGGATGGTGAATTGGTTATACCACCGGGCACGACATTCCCCAATATCCGAGAAGATGGGCAACAAGTTACCCCGATTGATGGTGATGGAGTTTGGCGATGGACCTATGAAAGATTTTCCAAAGAGAAGAAACTTGGAAGCGTTGAGTTTATTAAAAGTGATCGCACATCTTTAATTAAGCCAGATGGAAGCCAAGGGAGCTGGAATGTCTATTATAAAATCTGGTTGAATGACCGGTTAGAGCAAGGGCAGCTTCCGGGCAATATCTTAGAGAAATTTGAAAGTCGCCATAGTTCAGCAGAACTGAAAGTGCTTGATATTCCATTCGACTTCGCCAAACCTTCTGCGCTAATTAAGTATCTGATGTCTGTCTGTGGTGTGAAAGAAAATGAGATTACTCTTGATTTTTTTGCTGGATCAGGTTCCTCAGCTCATGCAGCACTAGAATTTTCAGCCGAAACTGGCCATCAAAGACCGTTTATTTGCGTACAAATACCAGAGCGAACACATCCTGATTCTGAAGAGTTTAAATCAGGGTTTAAGACTATTTCAGAAATTACCAAGGAGCGAATTAGGCGTGTTGGCGTCAACCTGCGTACACAAAATCCATTATGGCACGGAGATATTGGTTTTAGAGTTTTCAAACTCGGCACTTCCAACATCCGCGCATGGAATCCTGATCGCGACAATCTGGAAAAAACGCTGCTAGACCATGAGGAACACATTTTGGCGGGCAGAACGGAAGCGGACATCGTGTATGAACTGTTGCTGAAGCTGGGTTTGGATTTGTGCGTGCCGATTGAGTCGCGCACCATCGCAGGCAAGACAGTAGGTGCCATTGGTGGCGGTGTGCTGCTGGCCTGTCTCGCCGAACGCATCACCACCACAGAGGTAGAAGCCTTGGCACAAGGCATTGTGGCATGGCGCAAGGAACTCGCCCCGGCAGGCGACACCACCTGCGTGTTCCGTGATAGCGCATTTGAGAATGACATCGCCAAGAGCAATCTGGCTGCGATTCTGGAGCAGTACGGCATCGCCAACGTGCGCAGCCTGTAAGGAGGTTACATGAGCAAAGACCTAACCAATTCAGCTGTTGATCGGCAGAACATCCTCAATAACCCCTACGCGGTTGCCGAGATTGAAAAGGCTGCGGGGGTTCAGGGCATTCCCTTTGAGGGTAAGACGGTGGTGCTCAAGGAGCAGGTAGCGGCCTTTTTTGAGGTGACGCTACGCACCATAGAAAATTACCTGGAACAGCATGCTGAGGAATTAGCCAAAAACGGCTATGAGGTGCTGAAGGGTAACCGACTGAAAACATTAAAAGAAGCGATTCAGGGCTTGGATGTTCCCGAAACTGATTTCGGGAACATCGCCAAGACCCCTCAGTTGGGGGTTTTTGACTTCCGAGCATTCCTCAATCTGGCCATGCTGGTTTCAGAAAGCGAGCGGGCGAAGCTGTTGCGTCAAGCCATTCTCGATATTGTTATTGATACGATTAACAGCCGCACCGGGGGCGGGACGAAGTATATCAATCAACGCGACGAGGACTTCCTGCATTCCGCCTTTGTCGAGGAAAACTACCGCAAGCAATTCACCGATGCCCTTAAAGATTGTGTGGCGATGGGGAATTTCAAATATGCGGTATACACGGACAAGATTTACGTCAGCATATTCCGAGAGCAGGCGCACGAATACCGAAAAATACTGAGGCTCGAAAAAAAGGACAACGTGCGCGCCACCTTCTACGCCGAGGTGCTCGACTTGATCGCTGCTTATGAATGCGGTTTCGGCGATATGCTCCAGCAGGCAGCAAAAGAGCGGGGACGCCAGCTCACCCCTTTTGAAGTCGATGCGCTATTCAAAACATTTGAAGCGCAGGCGCATTGGAAACCGCTGATTGAAAAAGCACGATTGAAAATGGCCAGCCGTGACTTGGCGTTCCGTGATGCGCTGCACCTCCAGCTTAAGGACTATGTCGCGCCCGTGCAGCGCGAGGACTATGAGCGCTTCCTGGGCAAGAAAAGCAAGGAGTTGTCTGAACGCCTGGAAGAAGCCAAGGATGTAATGAAGCGCCTGAAGGAGCGCGAATAGTGTCCTTGACTTACCTTACCCTGGAGCAGGCTATCGACATCCACGCCAAGACGGTAGAAGTCAGTGGCGGCGGGACATTGGGACACCTGGAACTTGGTAAGTTGGATAGCGTGTTGCAGAATATCCAGAACGATGACTATTACCCGTCATTTGAAGAGAAGCTGACACACTTGTTTTTTAGTGCGTGCAAGTTTCATTGTTTTCAGGATGGAAATAAGCGAATAGCCATTACTCTTTGTGTCCAGATGTTGTTGTTCAATGGGTACTTGTACTGTGCCAGCAGTTTTCTGAGGGAGATGGAGAATATTAGTTACCACGTCGCTGCCGGAAACATTGATAAAGATTTGCTACTAAAGATCATCACGGCGCATCTGATGGAAGAGGAAGACAACGAATCACTTAAGCTAACAATACTGAACGCTATCTCAGGGCAAGCACAATGAAGCTTCACTTTGAATCGAACCTCGACTACCAAGTGGCCGCTATTGAAGCGGTATGTGATCTGTTTCGCGGGCAGGAAATTTGCCGTTCCGAATTCACCGTGACGATGCGAGTGCCAGCTGCGCCGTTGGATGCTGATCTTTTTCCAGGCACTAAGCCACAGCAAATGAGTTTGGGAGTGGCGGAATCTGATCTGGGTATTGGTAACAAGCTCACCTTGCTGGATGACGAAATTCTGGAGAATCTGCACGCCATTCAATTGCGCGGCGGATTGCCGCCTTCTGGGGTGTTGGCTTCAGGTGACTTTACCGTGGAGATGGAAACGGGCACGGGTAAGACCTATGTCTATCTGCGTAGCATCTTCGAGTTGAACAAGCGCTACGGCTTCACCAAGTTCGTGATCGTGGTGCCATCGGTGGCGATCAAGGAGGGCGTCTATAAGTCGCTGCAAATAACTGAGGAGCATTTCAAGGGATTATATGCAGGCGTGCCGCTCGATTACTTCATTTACGATTCTGCGAAGTTGGGGCAGGTGCGTAACTTTGCCACCAGCTCAAACATTCAGGTCATGGTGGTAACGGTAGGCGCGATCAACAAGTTTGGCGATGAAAATGAAGCCAAGGCTGAAGAGTCCGATGAAACCAAGGCACGCCAGAAGTCACAGAACGTGATGTACCGGCACAGCGAAAAAACTGGCGGCGAACGCCCCATCGACCTGATCCGTGCAACCAGTCCAATCGTCATCGTGGATGAGCCGCAATCGGTGGATGGCGGCCTCGATGGCAAGGGCAAGAAGGCCATGCAGCAATTGAACCCGCTTTGTACCTTGCGCTATTCGGCAACGCATGTGGACAAACATCACATGATTTATCGCCTAGATGCGGTGGATGCCTACGAGCGCAAGCTGGTGAAGCAGATTGAGGTGGCAGCGGCGACCGTGCAGGGGGGAAACAACAGGCCTTATGTGCGGGTGGTGTCGGTGAGCAATAAACGCGGTTTGATCTCGTCCAAGGTGGAGCTGGATGTTGAATTGCTGACCGGCGTGCAGCGCAAAGAGGTTCTTGTTCAAGATGGTGATGATCTTGAGCAGGCTACTAACCGGGCGATTTATGCCGACTTCCGAATCGGCGAAATTAAGGCTGGTAGAGACGATGCTTTTGTTGAGTTGCGCTATCCAGGCGGTGAGAAGTATCTACGTATTGGTGAAGCGCATGGCGATGTGGAGCCTTTGGCGATTCAACGCGAGATGATACGACGCACCATCAAGGAACATCTGGACAAAGAGAAGCGACTACGTCCGCAGGGCATCAAGGTGCTGTCGTTGTTTTTCATTGACGCGGTAGGCAGGTACCGACAATACGATGCCGATGGCAACATAGTCAAAGGCGATTACGCCCGGATTTTCGAGGAAGAATATCGCCGCTATGCCAAGCATCCTGATTATCAGAGCTTGTTCGCTGAGGTTGATTTGGCCTCCGCCGTGGAGGAAGTTCATAACGGCTACTTTTCCATCGACAAAAAGAAGGTCGGCAATAAATCGGTGGAGGTTTTTAAAGATACACGCGGCGATACCAAGGCGGATGACGATACCTACAACCTGATTATGTGCGATAAGGAAAAGTTGCTTGGTTTTGAGACACCGCTGAAATTCATCTTTTCGCACTCCGCGTTGCGAGAGGGATGGGATAACCCCAATGTGTTTCAGATATGTACGCTGCGTGACATTCAAAGCGAACGCGAGCGTCGCCAGACTATCGGGCGCGGCTTACGCCTTTGCGTGAACCAAGAGGGCCAGAGGTTACGCGGCTTTGACATAAACACGCTGACGGTGATTGCTACGGAAAGCTATGAACAGTTTGCTGATAACCTCCAAAAAGAGATTGAGACAGATACCGGGATTCATTTTGGCATCGTCCAAGACCACCAATTTGCTGCGGTTGTAGTCAAAGGCGCGGATGGAAAAGAAGCGTCTTTAGGTTTCGAGCAGTCCAAGGTTTTGTGGGCGCACCTGAAGAATCACGGCTATATCGACGCCAAAGGCAAGGTACAAGATTCTCTCAAGATGGCGCTGAAGAATGGAACGCTGGTTGTACCAGGAGAGTTTGAAGCACAACGCGGTCAGATTTCCGAGATGCTGCGCAAATTGTCCGGAAAGCTGGAAATCAAAAATGCCGATGAACGCAAACAGATACGCACTCGCCAAGCTGTATTGAATAGCCCGGATTTTAAGGAATTGTGGGATCGCATCAAACACAAGACAACCTATCGAGTGCAGTTCGACAATGAGAAGCTAATCAAGAACTGTGTGGATGCACTGAGCAGTGACCAGTTCCAA
>Ga0307375_10004262_pt1 | contig 13735 bp, 8 predicted proteins | sample TR1MG_FD_202531 | JGI IMG/M metagenome (GOLD analysis project Ga0307375, IMG submission 202531) | Soil microbial communities from Risofladan, Vaasa, Finland - TR-1 | ecosystem: Environmental > Terrestrial > Soil > Coastal area > Acid sulfate soil | place: Finland: Risofladan, Vaasa | collected...
TGCTTCAGCGCGTATTCCGGCAGCATGGAATAGCCGAATCCCGTCTCCACCAGGCCTTTGATTGCCTCCGTGTCCGCCGCTTCCATCACCACGCGCCGGCGCAGGCCTAGTTCATCGAGAAACCGGTCGATCACGCCGCGCATATTGCTCGACTTCGGATACAGCAGAAATGATGCCCCCTCCAGCTCCTTACGGCGAACATTACCGATGTGGTGTCCGTGTACCCGCGTCGGCGACGGACGCAGCAGAAGAAGTTCTTCGTCAAACAGCGGAACGATGCGCAGAGTAGTGTCGGGCACAGGCAGCGAAATCAGCCCGAGGTCGAACTGCCGGTCCACCAGTCCCGAGACAATTTCCTCCGTTGCCAGTACCGAGACGTGCAGATCAAGGTGCGGGAACTGTCTGCGCAGCTGACGGAATGGCCGTCCCAGCCGGTAGATCAGCGTCGTCGCTCCCGTGGCGAAATGGAATGGCCGAACGTCGCGCACGGGATCGTTCGCAAACTCCTCCTTGATCTGCTGGAAACGTAGAATGACCGACTTGGCGTGCTCCGCCAACCGCAGCGCCGCCGGCGTCGGCATCAGCTTTCTGCCGGAACGCACAAACAAGTCCACGCGTAGATCGGCGGCCAGCGACTGGAGTTGCAGGCTGACTGCCGCCGGCGACAGATGCAACTTCTCCGCGGCTCGTGTCAGCGTGGGAGACTCCAGCACGGCAAGAAATAGTTCAAGCTGATAGATGTCCATCGTCCCATCCCTGGCGTCCATGGCCTCGCCGCGAAGGGCGGCATTGAGCTTCGTTGGACCGGCAAAACCGGTTTGCCGCGATCTATTGTATGTTAACTAAAGTTAAACGTATTATTTATATCTTTAAGATGGACACAACAATATCTGCGGCCTAACTTCACTTGGTTGACTAGTTGCGCCGTCAGTGGGCAGACTGGCTGCGTACGGATTTATGTAACGGTCCGCGCGCCGTGCCTCGCGCCAACAGTGTGTTTTCGAGGCTCCTCCCATACAGCCTTGGGTGGGTCGCTGGTCGTGGATAAGGCGACCCACGTTTTTGGCCGCAACAGCGGGTAGGCGCAACTTGTTCTTCCGACGAATGGAAAATCGAACCAGGCAATCCAGCATCGTCGTCAAATCTCATCGAGCATGTCGGGGCGTAACGGAATGAAAAATCGGCGCGAGTTTATGAAGACAGTCCTCATCGGTGGTGGCGCTTTGTTGGCCGCTCCCGCTCTGTTACGCGGCGACACCGCCGGCGTACTTGGCCCGATCCTTGGCGCCCCTTCGGATTCCGATGATGTCTGGAGTCAGGTTCCCCGGATTCTCGCGCGAATCAAGCCGCCCGTTTTTCCCGACCGCGACTTTCTCATCACTAAGTACGGTGCCGTGGGCGACAACAAAACCGACTGTACCGAGGCTTTTGCCAAGGCCGTTGCCGCCTGTCATGCGGCCGGAGGCGGCCGTGTCGTCGTCCCCGCCGGAGAGTTCATGACCGGCGCCATTCGTCTGCGGAGCAACGTCAACCTCCACGTCAGCCACGGTGCCACCATCCGTTTCACGCGCGACACGAAAAAATATCCGCTTGTCTTTACGCGCTGGGAAGGCATGGAATTGATGAACTTCTCGCCGTTCATCTATGCCTTCGAGGAAGAAAATGTCGCCATCAGCGGTAAGGGCACCATCGACGGTTATGCCGACTGCGACCACTGGTGGCCGTGGAAGGGCCGCTTGAATTGCGGCTGGAAGAAGGGTGCTCCCAGTCAGGAGAAGGATCGCAACCATCTCATGGCTCTCGTCGAGAGCGGTGCTCCCGTCAGCCAGCGTGTCTTTGGCGAAGGCCATTTCCTGCGTCCGCAATTCATTCAACCTTATCGATGCAAGAATGTGCTCATCGAGGATGTCACCCTGCTCAACTCGCCCATGTGGCAGGTGCATCCCGTGCTCTGTACCAATATCACGGTGCGCCGTCTCACCATCAGCAGCTTCGGCCCCAACACTGACGGCTGCGACCCCGAATCGTGCACGGACGTTCACATTCAGGATTGCTTCTTCAACACCGGCGATGACTGCATCGCCATCAAGTCCGGCAGGAATGCCGATGGCAGGCGCCTCCACGTTCCCTCCAGTAATTTTGTGATCCAGGGATGTCGCATGAAGGACGGCCACGGCGGCGTTACCGTCGGCAGCGAAATTTCGGGCGGCGTTCATCACGTATTTGCCGAGAACTGCCGCATGGACAGCCCGCATCTCGACAGTGCCGTGCGCATCAAGGACAACGCCATGCGCGGCGGCCTGCTTGAACATATCTATGTGCGAAATATCGATGTCGGACAGGTCGCCCTCGCCGGTCTTTCCATCGACTACAACTACGAGGAAGGTGACAAGGGGAACTTCACTCCTATCGTTCGTGACGTCGAAATTCGAAACCTGAAAACAAAGAAGGCGGACTACGCCTTGTATCTCCGCGGATTCAAGAACGCTCCGATCTATGACATCAGCGTTGTCGATTGCGACTTCGAAGGTGTTGCTAAGCCGAACGTGATCGAGAATGTGAAGGGCCTTTCCCTGCGCAACGTGATCATCAACGGCAAGCGCGTTGACAAGGCAAGCTAGGGAATCGTTGCGATGAGTACGCCAAGAAAATCCTGCGACCCACTCCAGCGTTATGCCATCGTCGTGCGCGAAGAGGACAACGTAGCCGTCGTAAAGAAGGCAACTGTTGCGGGCCTTTGCCTCGAAGATGCCCGCGGACGCACCATCGAGGTCCATGAAGAAATTCTCCCCGGCCATCGCTTTGCCACGCGCGACATTCCCAGCGACGATTTTGTAATCCAGTATGGCGAGCCAATCGGCACCTCCCTGGGCATTCGCTCCGGCGACGCCGTGACGCACGCCAACATGACCGATGACGTTCCTGTGGTTCGCGACATTCCGGAGAATCTCCACTCTGCTCCGCCCGATTATTTTCCGGAAGGGCAGCGCGCGACGTTCATGGGTTTTCGCCGTCCCGATGGACGCGTAGGCACGCGCAACTTCATCCTCATTGTTCCCACCAGCATGTGCGCCAGTCACGAGGCGCAGCAGATATCGATGCTGGCGGAGTTCACGCTCTATAGCCGCGAGAAGTATCCGAACGTGGATGGTATAACGGCGATTCCGCACAACAAGGGTTGCGGCTGCCAGGATGGCACGCCCGTGGAAGTGTTGTTGCGCGTGCTCTCGAACTACGCGGATCATCCCAACGTTGGCGGTGTGGTTCTACTGGAACTTGGCTGCGAGAAGACGAACCTCTCCGTCCTCGAATCGCACATGCAAAAGCTTGGGCAAAAATTGGACAAGCCAATGACGCGCATCGGCATCCAGCAGGCAGGTGGAACCCAGGCGACCATCAAGGCCGGAATGGACGCGGTCGAACGCATGTTGCCGGAGATCAACCGTGCCACGCGTCAACCTGTTCCGGTCAGCGAACTTGTTCTCGGTGTGAAGTGCGGCGGGTCGGACGCGTTCTCTGGTATCTCCGCCAATCCAAGTCTCGGACGCGCGGCGGATTTGCTCGTTCGCTCCGGCGGTACCGTGCTGATCACCGAGGTTCCGGAGTTCTGCGGTGCCGAGCATATCCTGGCCCGGCGCGCGAAGGATGCGGATACCGCGCGTGCCGTCTATCGCATGGTCGACTGGTACAAGCAGTATGCAGAAAAATCCGGCGCGAAGCTCGGCGAGAATCCCAGCCCAGGAAATATCAAGGGCGGGCTGCTTAACATCACCATCAAGTCGCTCGGCGCCATCGCGAAGGCCGGCACCACGCGCGTTGAAGGTGTTACCGATTACGCGGTGCCTCCCAGTGGCAGGGGACTCCAACTGATGCAAGGTCCGGGTTACGATCAGGAATCCACGCCTGGCCTGGTGGCTGCTGGTGCAACCATAGTTGTTTTCACCACTGGTCGTGGATCCACGATCGGCAACGCGATCGCACCTGTGATCAAGTTGGCCTCGAACAACGATGTGTTTCGTCGCATGGCGGGCGATCTCGATCTGTCGGCGGGTGATGTCCTCGAGGGATCTGCTTCGATCGATGACGTCGGTGCGACAGTTTTCGAATACATATGCCGGGTTGCAAGCGGCGACATGGAGGCAAAGGCTGAGGCCCTGAAGCATCGCGAATTTCAGGTGTGGGCCGAGTCTGCCATCTCGCTCTAGTACCCAATAGCATCGAGACGTGTGAATATAGTAGAAAGTTATAAAAGGAATTATGGAACATTCAATGCTCAGTCTTGAAGGTAAAACGGCAGTAGTGATTGGCGGCACATCCGGCATCGGTCTCACTCTTGCCAAAGGGCTGGCGCGGGCTGGCGCAAACGTCATCCCCACCGGCCGCCGTTTGGAACTTGTTCAATCCGCCTCTGGTGAAGTCACAAAGTTCGGGCGCAAGTCGCTGGCGATTACCTGCGATGTCACGGATCGCTCCACCCTCGAAACGCTTCTTGACGCAGCGTGCAGAGAGTTCAGCGCGGTGGACATCCTTGTGAACTGCGCCGGGCGGACGAAACGGACGCCGACCCTCGACCTGCCCGACGCCGAGTGGAATGAGATCATCGAGACAAACCTCAACGGGACCCTTCGCGCCTGCCAGGTATTTGGCCGCCACATGATCGAGCGGCGCTATGGACGAATCATCAACATTGCGTCGCTCTCTTCGTTTGTCGCCTTGTATGAAGTCGCGGCTTATGCCGCGAGCAAGGCCGCCGTGGCATCGCTGACAAAATCCCTTGCCATCGAATGGGCGAAGCATGGAGTCTGCGTCAACGCCCTTGCTCCGGGAGTATTTCGCACCGACCTTAATGCGGAATTGCTTGATGGCACGCCGCGCGGAAAGGAATTTCTGATGCGAACTCCGATGGGGCGTTTCGGATCTCTCGAAGAGCTTGTTGGTGCCGCAGTTTTTCTCGCGTCTGACGCTGCCAGTTATGTCACCGGCCATCTTCTCGCCGTCGATGGTGGATTCCTGGCGAGCGGCGTCAATCAATAAGCGCGTGCTTTGCCGTCACTCCGCGGAATGTGGGATCATGCTCCGCGGAGTGACGTCCCATCCTGTTGCGCTCTATACCTGCGCGTGCAAGTCGACGGTCCGCAGCAATCGCGGTGGCCGCCGGTGATGCGTCATTTGTTCGTAAGCGAATGCCAGCTTGATCAGCGTTGGCTCCGACCATGCTCGTCCGAAGAACGAAACTCCCACTGGCAGTCCCCATAGGAATCCCATCGGAACCGTGATGTGCGGATATCCGGCCACTGCCGCGGGACTGGAAGCGCTGCCCGTGAAGTGATCGCCGTTGATAAGGTCCGTGGGCCACGCCGCGTTTCCTGTCGGAGCCACCAGAGCATCCAGTTTCAGCTTATCCATCGTCGCGTCGATTCCTTCCGTGCGCGACAGCCGCCGGCAATCCGCCAGCGCTTTCTGATACTTCTCGTCACTTAACGGACCTCGCGCCTCGGACTGCGTCATGATTTCCTGGTCGAAGTACGGCATCTCTTCCGCCGCGTGCGCCGTGTTGAACGCGATTACCTCTTGTAGCGAATGCACCTTCGTAGTCGCTCCCAGCCACGCCAGGTATTTGTTCAACCCATCCTTGAACTCATACTGCAACACGGTATTTTCCGCTTCGTCGAATTTCCCGATCGTCGGCATTTCCGCTGGATCGATGACCTCGGCCCCGGCCTTCTTCATCGCGTCGATCGCTTCGTCCAGCAGTTTGTCTACGTGTGGATCGTAACCCGCAAGCTTGCGCACGATTCCGATCCTCGCTCCGCGTAGTCCGCCGGCATCGAGAAACGCTGTGTAGTCCGGTGCGATATGCCCCTTGGCTGCCCCGGTGGCGTCGTCATTCGAGTCCATTCCTGCAATAGCTGACAGCAATGTAGCTGCATCCGCAACGCTGCGCGCCATCGGTCCGGCCGTATCCTGCGACTTTGAGATCGGTACGATCCCCGCGCGGCTCACCAGTCCGACCGTCGGCTTGATTCCCACCAGTCCGCTGGAGCACGAGGGCGAGACGATCGATCCATCTGTTTCCGTGCCGATGGCGATTGCGCAGAGATTCGCCGAGGCTGCCGCTCCGGAGCCCGAGCTTGATCCCGATGGATTGCGGTCGAGCGCGTACGGCATGTTCGTCTGTCCACCGCGTCCGCTCCAACCGCTGGTGGAGCGTGTCGACCGGAAGTTTGCCCACTCGCTCAGGTTTGTCTTGCCCAGTATCAGTGCGCCCGCCGCCCTGAGTCTGGCCGCCACGTGTGAGTCCTTTGGCGGACGCGAGCCGACCAGCGCCAGTGATCCCGCCGTTGTCTGCATCCGGTCCGCCGTCCCAATGTTGTCTTTAATAAGGATGGGAATTCCGTGCAGCGGTCCGCGTGGTCCCTTGGCCTTGCGTTCGCGATCCAGTTCTTCGGCCAGTTTCAGCGCGTCGGGGTTGACTTCAATCACCGCATGCACGTGCGGATCCACTTCCCTGATCCGCGCCAGGTACTTTTCCGCCAGGCTCCTCGCCGAGTACTTACCGCTTTCCATCCCCTTGCGCAGCGTCTCCAGCGACACTTCTTCCAGTTCGAAAGCAGCGACATGGGGTCCATGGGTAGCGGTAGCATGTTTCGGCGCCTGATGTTCGGTTGCCTGTGCGGCAAGCGCTTGCGGAAAGAGCGCGGCTGCCGCGGCTCCGGCAACACCTGTTTTGAGAAATTGCCTGCGACTGTCGATGGAGGGTTCTCCATCCTTCTTATCAATGGGCATCGCGACTCCTTCTTGAGCGGGAATCACCGCAACGGAAAACGCGGCAGTGTAGCAAAGTATACAAAGGAGATTCCGGCACAAACACCCATTTCTTGCATATTCACCAAAACCTTGGCCTGACAGTGGAGCTGCGTCTTCGCGTCGTCAGGATGTCCTGCTCGCAGCACGATTGTGGTGCGGCGCCTGCTTCTCGGTGCTGCCCTGGGCGCCCCTTTCTCTTTAATGGCTTGCATGAATTCTCACAATTCATCGGAAAACTCGCCCTCCTATACGACGTACAGGTATATGGCGAAACGACTCTATCTGTTCTTACTACTGATTCTTCCCCTCGCTCTTTTCGGCCAATCCTCCGAACTACTTGGCTCTATTAAGGATTCCAGGGGCGCTCTGGTTCCCAATGCCGTGATCGAGTTGCGAAACCAGCGAACCGGCACCCGACTCACTTCCCGGTCCGACAGTCGAGGACAGTTCTTATTCCGCGAACTTAAGTCCGGGGTTTACCAGGCCACCGTTCAGGCTGCTGGTTACAAGACTCTCACCCGCGACGGCATTCATTTAGGAAGCGAAGAGCGAGCGCAATTGGAATTGACTGTGGAGCCCAACCGCGGCTCTCATTGATTTGCTCACTCCGGTGCCGCTGGCGGTAACCACTTATGTGCTATGTCTCTTGGGCGTGGCTTTCGGGAGATCCTCCGTAAATAATTTCAAAATCTTTCCGGAAAAATCGCCGCCTCAAGCGACTATATAAACGGTGAGTCATGGCCGCTGGCGACGACAGCTATCTGAATCTCGGCGCAATGTTCGAGGCTGCCTGGTCTGAAAAGGGCAGCGCGCACGAGCGTGTCACCGCGCTTTATGAATCTCATCGCGACGGAATCTACCGGTTCCTGGTTGCTCAGGGGTTGGAGCCTGCTGCTGCGCAAGAGGTCACGCAAGACGTTTTCATCGATCTCTTTGTCGCTATTCAGAAGGAGACTCCGCTTCGTTCCGAACGTGGCTGGCTTTACGCGGTTGCCGCGCGCGCAGCCGTCGATTTCTGGCGCCGCGAAAAGCGTCCCATCTGGGTCGAGCTCGATTCCTCTGCCACGCCCGATGAAAGTCTTTCGTCCCGTGAGCCAACGCCGGAAGCGAACGCGCTTGAAAACGAGCGGCTCCGGCAGATTGCGGATGGCTTGAGACGATTGCCCAAGGAGCACCGCTTGTGTGTTCACCTGCGAATGCAGGGGTTGCGATATCGCGAGATCGCGAAGATTCTCGGTGTCTCTACTTCCACCGCTGCGGAGTGGATCGCCTCTTCCGTTGAGCGCCTGCGAGGAGGGTCCAATGACTGACCATCTCACGCGGGAACAACTGCTGCGTTTCCTCGATGGCGAACTCTCCCGGTCTTCCACCGCGCGCGTCGCGGACCATCTCCAGTCGTGTTGGGCGTGCCGTTCCTCACTCGACCAGTTGGAAGGTGATATCGCAAATATTCTCAAGGCGCAGATTCAAGTCTTTGCGCCTTCCATTCCGGATCCGCCCAACCCCTGGCCTCGCCTTGAGCCCCGTCTCGCCGCCGCGCAATCGCGTCCTCCGTATTGGAAGCGCGCGGCGTCGTCCATGCGCTTTGTTTTGCGGCCGTCATTTGCCTTCGCCACCACGGCACTCGTTGCCATCCTGATCTTCTCGTTGGTTGTGTTGCCGGTGCAGCCGGTTTCCGCCAAGGAAGTCTTGCGTCATGTGGAAGTCGCCGAAGCCAGGCGCAGCACTGTCACGCCGCAGGAAGTCATTCGTCAGCGTGTACAAATTCGGAAACTGGTAAAGCGTTCTTCCGTGGAACTCAGCGCGAATGTCGATTCATGGAAGTCGGGCCACATCACTTACTGGGATTCCGGCAAGGACTCCGTCGGCGCAGAGCTTCAGCATCTTTATAAGTCGTTTGGAATTTCTTCCTCGCTTCCGCTGTCGAACAGCGCGCTCCAGTCGTGGATACATCTCGCTGGTTCGGAACCGAAGGCCTACCGCGACCGCGACGGCGCCATCGATGTACAGGTGAATTCTGATCCGCAGGGCCGTGTTCCCGGACTTCAGCGTGTCACCTTCCATGTTCAGCCCAGCAACTGGCATGTCGATAGTATGAATCTCTCTTTCGCCGACGCCGACTTCGAAATTTCCGAACTCGATTTCTCCGTCGTCAACAAGCGCGAAGTTCCGCCCGCCGTGCTCGCCATTCTCGAACCTCCGGCGCATCCGGTTGAGCCGCGTCTTGCCGCACTGGTTCCATCGACGCCGCCCGTCAATGCTTCCATCTATCGTCCTGTCCTGCCCAATCTTGACGATGTCGAAGTCGGTGTTCGCTACGATCTTCACCGCATCGGCGCCGACCTCGGTGAGAGTATCGAAGTCTCGCAACACGCGCCGGATGCAGTTGTCGTGAATGCCTGGGGCATCTCGTCGGAGCGCAAGGCGCAACTCGCCTCCCTCTTGGACGGCAAGCCCGATGTTCGCCTCGAGTTCCAGCCGCCGGATATAAATTCTTCCGTCGCCGCGCAACCCGCCCGCAGTGTGGTGATTCCGCAGCCGCCCCTTCCGCAGCAGCAGCCGGACCGTCGGCTTGAGCAATACTTCGGCAGCCGCGACACCGAGGAAAATTACACGCGCGCCGTGCTTGATACCAGTACTACGCTGCTCTCGCATCTTTATGCATTGCGCGCGCTGTCCCAGCGCTGGCCCAGCAACAACGACCCCCGTCTCTCCCAGTCATCGCGTGCCGAACTCGCGGCCATGGTGCAGGATCACGCTCGCGAAGTCGCTTCGCAGGTTAACGAATTAAAAGCGGAACTCGTGCCGCTGATGAGTGGGTTCGGTTATCAGTTGAAGTCCGGAGCGCCATCCGGAGCGTTTGCTTCGTGGCAGGATGCGGGCGTCTCCAGTCTTGGCGCCGGCAAACAGATTGACTTCACGCTCCGTTCGCTTCTCACCACGTCCACCAGCCCCACCTCCGTGGATGCTGCAATGCCTCGCCTCCAGCAGCAGTTGACGGAGCTCGATACCTTGGCGAAGGAACTACTTCGCGCCAGTGCTCAAAAATAATTTTCGGAAAATTCGGCCCCTGCTCCGACTTACATATTGAAAACCGTTTCCCGGCCTCGACTTTTCCTTGGAGCAGCGAATGCTAAAACGAATCTCTTTGTGTCTCTTTTTACTGGTCTCCACCGGTCTGCTGTTCGGACAGTCCGCTGATGTCAGTGGCTATGTGAAAGACCAGACTGGGGCGAGTGTGCCAAAAGCATCCGTCGAGTTGCGGAACCAGTCCACTGGTATTCGTCAATCGACCGTGACAAACAAAGACGGCGTATACAACATTTCGAATCTAAAACCCGGCACATACGTGGCCACCGTTCAGGCGCAAGGGTTCCGCACGCTCACGCGTGAAAGCATCGTTCTGAATGTCGCGGATCGTGTCAGCATGGATTTTTCCTTGAAGGTCGGCTCCACCTCCGAGACCGTAAATGTCTCCAGTGAAGCCCCCATGGTGGACACGGATCCTTCCGTGAGCACCGTCGTTGATCAGCGCTTCGTGGAAAACCTTCCGCTCAATGGCCGTACTTTCCAGTCGTTGATTTCGTTGACTCCAGGAGCAGTGCGCACGACTGGTGCCGGTCAGTTCAGCTTCAACGGCCAGCGCGATACTTCCAATTACTTCACCGTGGATGGCGTCGCCGCCAACACTGGCATCGGGCTCGACTCGGCTGGTTTGGCCAACGGAGGCGGGTACTATTCCGGACCGAGCGCGGCCGGCGCTCCGACTATCAGTGCAATCGGCACCACCAGCAGTCTTCTGTCGATTGATGCCATGCAGGAATTCAAGGTGCAGACGTCCACCTACTCTGCCGAGTATGGACGTTCGCCCGGCGGCCAGATTCAGATCACGAGCCGCTCCGGAAGTAATCGTCTCAGCGGAACCGCCTATGACTACCTCCGCAATGATGTCTTCGATTCCTTTGATGCGTACAGCAAATACTTGAACTCCCGTCTCATTGCCAGCAACCAGACCAGCAGTCTTCTGAAGAAGCCTCCGCTTCGCCAAAATGATTTCGGATTTACCCTTGGCGGCCCTGTTGTAATTCCGGGACTTTACAACGGCAAGGACAGAACGTTCTTCTTCGTGTCGTATGAAGGTGTGCGCCTCCGTCAGCCGAATTCCGGAATCGTCGACGTACCGTCGGCTGCCTTCCGGAGCAATCCGGCGGGATTCAGTCCAAGCCTCGCTCCTTATGTCGCGCTGGCGCCGATGCCGAACGGTGTCGACCCCAACAATGGCAACGCTCCGGCGTATGTTTCGTCGTTTTCCAATCCCAGCAGTACCAATGCGACCAGCATCCGCATCGATCACAGGATCAACGACAAGCTCAACCTGTTTGTGCGCTATGCTTACTCGCCGTCGTATTCCGCGGTTCGTACCTCCTATGCGGTCAACAATCTTCAGACCAACTCTTACGACCAGCATCTGGTTACAGTAGGCGCCAACTCTGCGTTGACTCCTCACCTCGCCAACGAACTCCGCTTCAACTGGACAAAGAACGAAGGCAGCTCGGTTTATACGCTCGATAATTACGGCGGTGCCGCCGTGCCGACCTCCACTCAGATGGAACAGATGTTCCCGTCCAAGTACGGCGCCAGCGCAGCGAACTCCACGTTCAGCTTCGGTCTTTATCCCCCAGACAATTGGTACGAGGCGTTTGAATTGGGTACCATCGCGGTCAACACGCAGCGTCAGATGAACCTTGTGGATAATCTTTCGTGGGCCGTGGGCAAGCACAATCTTACGTTTGGTGCGGATTGGCGTTTCCTCTATCCCATCGCGGCGCCCAACTACTACAACGCTCTGATGGCCTACTATCTGCCTTCAGACATGCAGAGCGGCAACCCAAGTCTTGCGATTATTCAGCAGCAGGACAAAGTAGTCGTCCATCAGTTCCAGACCTCGCTTTACGCGCAGGATAGTTGGAAACTCACCTCACGCCTCACCCTTGATTACGGCCTGCGTTGGGAGATCGATCCTGCTCCTAAGAGCGCCAACGGCCAACCGCTCTATGGCGTTGCCAATGTCATCGATTTCAACAATGCCACACTGGCGCCCGCCGGAGCACCGCTCTATCCAACTGATTGGCACGCTCTTGCGCCGCGCGTCGGCTTCTCCTACGAAGTTCGTAATACCCCTGGCTGGGAGACTGTCGTCCGCGGCGGTTATGGTATTTTCTATGACACCGGTGCAGGTGGTGCTCTGAATGCCACGGGTGCCTATCCGCACACTCGTGCCTATGAGGCTGGCACGTTCTTTGGTTCGCAGCTCGATTGGTTCAACACGCCATTGGCTCCACCTCCGGCCATTACAACCGTTCAGCCTCCTTACACGAATCAGAACATCATTGGCTATGCTCCCGGCTATACACTCCCTCGTACCCACGAGTGGAACGTCAGCATTGAGCAGGCGCTTGGTTCGCAGCAGAGCCTCACTCTCTCTTATGTCGGTTCCATCGGTCGCAACCTCGTTCGCTTCTCGCGTTTCCAGGGAAACACGCCCCGGTACTCGTATCTCGATGTGTATTCTTCCGTGGATACCTCCGACTACAACGCCTTTGAAGCGAAGTTCATGCGTCGCCTCTCGCACGGGCTTCAGGCATTGGCGAGCTACACCTGGTCCAAGTCGTTTGACACTAGTTCCAGTGACTCCAACCAGTCGACCTCTCCTGCTTTCGTAAACCTTCAGGGCGAGCGTGGACTGTCGAGCTTTGACGTGCGTCACAACTTCAGCATGAGTCTTAGCTACGACATTCCAACGGCACCGGTCGGCTTCCAACCGTTGCGCTTCCTCTTGCAGAACTGGTCGATCGACACCATCTACCAGGCGCGCACTGGCATGCCGTTGACCGTCACCATGAGCTCGGCCAATGTTCTTGGCGCTGCCATTCGCCCGGATATCGTTCCTGGACAGTCGGTGTGGATCAGTTCCCCAACGGCTTTCAGTGGAAAGGTCATCAATCCCGCGGCCTTCAGCTATGCTTTTCTCTCCAACGGCAGCGGTCGGGTTCAGGGCAACGAACCGCGCGGCTACGTGCCGGGCTTCGGTCTCTCACAGCTCGACTTTACGATCCGTCGCCAGTTCAAGCTGAGCGAACGCTTCGGCCTGCAATGGCGTCTGGACACTTTCAATCTACTGAACCAGACGAACTACGGAGCTCCCAGAACGTCGCTCGGCAGCTACTCGTCGACGGGCCACTTCTCTAAGGGCTACCAGTTCGGCCAGGTCACCAGCATCTTGTCGTCCAGCTTCGGCGCCGGTGCGTTGTATGCTCCGGGTGGTTCGCGCAGCATGCAGATGGCTTTGAAGTTAACGTTCTAGGCTTAGGCCCTGATTACCGGAGGGGGCGCGACTCATCTCGCGTCCCTTCTTTCTCGCAAGCGCTTCTTCGATGGCGTGCCGCGTTCCCGGCGTAGGCATCATCGATTGAACTTTCTTCAATCGCCTGATCAAAGGGAATTATGATCAACTGTCGCTCACGCCTCATTCCAGCGCTTCTAATTCTGATCTTTTCCGTCATTGCCGTAGCCCAACCCTCGCCAGACAAAACCTCGACAGATCCGCTTGCCAAGGTCAAAGCGGAAGTTGCGCTTGGCAAGATTTCGGCCCGCGACCTTGTCGCAAAGTACGACGAAATGTCGCTTCGTGAGCCCAACAATCCGCGCTGGTATGTCATGTCTGCCGTTGTATATGATCGTCCCGCAACCGGGAAGCTCCTCCAGAGGGCGCTGCAAGTCGATCCAAACTATGTGCCTGCTTATGTCGCCCTTGCCCGCTATGACGTGATGGCTAAGCCGCCAGATTGTGCGTCTGCCTACCAAAAAGCAGTACAGCTTGAGCCTGCCAACATATCGCTTCGCCGGGAAGGGATATGGAATTGTGCAC